>Ga0310696_10010612_pt1 | contig 10569 bp, 4 predicted proteins | sample AusTroGonzalo_MG_4_FD_203885 | JGI IMG/M metagenome (GOLD analysis project Ga0310696, IMG submission 203885) | Bovine rumen microbial communities from tropical cattle in Woodstock, Queensland, Australia - Gonzalo_02 (v2) (version 2) | ecosystem: Host-associated > Mammals > Digestive system >... | reverse complement strand
CGCCGTAAGTCTTGACGTCCATCTTGTTGCTGTCCATCCACTTGACGCCGGAGCCAAAGCCGCTGGGCGCAACCAGGGAGTTGTACTGGAGCAGCGGGTCGTAATAGATCTCACCGGAGGTACCGTACGAGACGCGGACCTTGCCGAAGTCCATCCAGGCAGACGTGTGCGGCTTGAGCCAGGGCTCCTCGCTGAAAGCCCATTGCGCCTTCACGGAAGGGAAGTTGGCCCAGCGGGTATTGGCGCCGAAACGGGAGGAACCATCCCGGCGGTACACCCCTTCAATCTTGTAACGGTTGCCGGCAAAGCCGTAGGACAGGAGGCCAAACACGGAGAAGAGCCGGGAGGTCACGATGTCGGAGAAGGCGTAGGTGTTCTCCTTGGTGTACCCCTGGATGACCTTGAGGTGGTCCGACATGCCGGACTGGGCCTCGGCCCGGAGGGTATTCAGGTCGTTGATATTGGCTTCCGCACCCAGCAGGGCAATGACCGTGTGCTGCTTGTCCTTGCCGAAGGACTTGTTGAAGTTGAGCACCGAGTTCAGGTTGTAGGTGGTGGTCATGCTGGCGTAAGAATACGCGATGCTCTTGTTGTCCGTCCGGGCGATGGAAGGGACGGAATAGTCCCTCTTCCCGAAGTCCAGGACCATGGACACCTGATTGTCCATCGTGAGCCACTCCGCGAATTTCAGACGCAGGGTCTCACCCACCGTAAGGTCGTGGGAGACGTTCTTGTTGTAGGCCTCTCCCAGGCCGCCGGACATCTGGTTCAACTCCGTTTCCGTGCGGTAGAACAGGGATGACGGGAGGTTGGTAGGGCTGGTAGGCATCGCCTTCATGACGTCGCCCAGGCCGCCGTCGCGGTTCACGTAGGAGTAACGCATCACAACCTCGTTGTGGATCCACTTGTTCACGTCGGTCACCAGGGACATGGAGAGGTTGGTGCGGGAAAGCCCGTAGCCTTTCAGGACACCCGTCTCGTCGTAATGCGCCAGGGACACACGGTACGAGTTGTTCTCGTTGCCGCCTTCCATGGACAGGTCGTAGTTGCCGGTCTGGCCGGTCTGGTAGAACATGTTCTGGAAGTCATAGGCGTTGTTGAAGTACGGATTGTACTTGTCCGTGAGGACCGAAGGATAGGCGATGGCCTCCACGTAGGTGGCACCGTTTCCGGAGGTACGCTGGTCGTACCATTCGGCACCCTGGAAAAGGTTGGTCCAGGTCTTTTTCAGCAGGTCGATCTTGGCCTGGCGCTCTTCCTCACCCACATAGACCGGCACCTTTTCCGGCTTCAGGGTGAAGCCGTGGCTGACGCGTGCCGTGATACGGGCTGCGCCCGAGGTACCTTTCCGGGTGGTGATGATGATGACGCCGTTGGCGCCACGGGAACCGTAGATGGCCGTCGCCGCGGCATCCTTCAGGATATCGATCGACTGGATGTCCTGGGGATTCAGCGAAGACAGGAAGTCGTTGTCGGTCACGTTGTAGCCGGCGAAATCCTGCAGCGACATGGGAACGCCGTCAATGATGTAGAGCGGGTTGGAAATACCGGTGATGTCGTTGGCGGAAGACAGGGAGCTGTTGCCGCGGATCACCAGGCCGGTGTTGGACGCACCCGGAACGCCGCTGCGCGTGACGGTCTGCAGACCGGCCGCCTGGCCGGCCAGCATGGTGGCCAGCGAGACCGACTGGTTGTTCTCCAGGGCCTGCATGTCCACACGCTGGACCGCCGCGGAAACGCTGCGCAGGTTCTCCTTGGTGTAGCCCACCACCACCAGCTCGTTCAGCATCTCGTTCTCCGTCTTCATGACCACGACCATGTTGGGCGCGGCCGTCTGCTCCACGTCGGCATACCCCAGGCTGGTGAACACCAGCGTCGCACCCTTGGAGACCGTGACACTGAACGTTCCGTTGTCCCGGGCGACGCCGCCGCTTTCCTTATGTCCCTTGACATAGAACACGGCCGCCGGGACGGGATCGCCGTTCTGGTCGATCACCGTTCCCTTTACCGTCACCTGCTTCTGGGCATCCAGCCTTGTAGCAGGGGCCACAAGGAGAAGGATGCTTGCCAGAAGGAAGGCTCCGATTCTTTGAAGTTTTTTAGACATAGTGTTTTATATGGTTTTTACAATATTTCTCTCTGGAGGCGCTTCTCATACTCCACGGCGCCGTAATAGTCGAACAGGTAATACCACCAGTTGTTCAAGTGGAGGTCGTTCCCGTCCAGGGTGTTGATGCCCTTGAAGTGCGGGACGTGCTTGTAGAACCACTTCATGTAGCCATACTGCGTCCCGTTCCACTCGCTGCAGTTCACCTTGCGGGCGGTTTCCTTGTTGTCCGTAAGGTTGGGATAATGCTCCCATTCATCGGCGAAGGTGTAGATATAGGTGTACTCGCTGTAGCCGTAGTTCACATCCGTGTTGCAGGGAGAATGGCAGGTGCCGATGTGCGCATAGCCCTTCTCGCCCACCTTCTCATAGGCGGCGCCGTGGGAGAAGAACTTGTCAAAGGCGCGCAGGTCCTTCTTCTGGCCGGAGAAATGGCTGTCGTCGGGGAACCAGTGGAAGATCTCGTTGTAATACAGATGGCTCATGATGGACTCCGTGCGGTGGGCAAAGCTGTGCAGCGCCAGGTCCACGGTGCGCTCATAGTTGCAGAACATCACGCACACCAGGTTCTTGTTATGGGCGTGGTAGCGGTCGGAACCGAAGTCGATGGGGGTGCTGTTGCACCAGAAGCCTCCCTGACCCAGGAAACGGGACTCGTTCATCCGGCAGGCGGGATGGTTGTACACCCACACTTCCGTCACGCTGCCTTCATCGATCTTCCGGGATAGGTCGAAATAGTCCAGTACGCCCGGATAGTCGTATTCCAGGCCTACACCGTCGATGTTCTTGTGGTCCAGGATGAAATCGTTGCAAATGGCGTAAGGGGTGACATATTGTCTCTCGGAGGTCTCGGTCTCCTTCTCCGCGTAGTAGCAGAAAAGGCGGTCGTCCAGCGAATGCTCCTCCACGATCTGGATGTCAACGGCCCCGTGGGAGCACTCCTCGAAGGCTTTGGCATATTCCGTCGCCTGGGAATGGGGGTTATGGTAGCCGAAGATCTCGTGAATGCGTTTGCCGTTCCAGGGATCCGAGGCATTGTCCGGATTGGTATAGTAAGGATCCTCGTAGATGACGGCGACCTTTACCACCAGGGGCTCCTCTACCGGGCCCCAGTCCGGCCGGGTCTCTTCCAGGCGGGTGAGCGTGAGCTTGCGGACATAGGTGTTGTAAACCGTATAAGGGACCTCCTTATAGGGAAGCACGCTCCACCAGACGTCGGCAGTGGCCTCCGATGCGACGCCCAGCTCCTGCAGATAGCCGTCCAGCGTCTTGCCGTCCAGCGCCTGCGAGACGCCCCTGACGCTGACGACGTAAGGGGACGACAGGTCCTGGGACTTGCTCAGAATCAGTTTATAGTTGCTCTGGCCGGGGACCGCCTCCCAGGAGAAGGAGTAGGACGCCTCCGGTTCCAGGGCCCATTCCTGGGCATCCACCGGCTCGGAGAGCCGCAACTCATAAGTTTCGGTCTCATGCTCGATTACGTCGTCCTCGATCACCTGCGGGCCCGCGCAGGCAAGGGTAAGGAGAGCGGCCAAAGGATAGGCAAACAATCTTTTCATAACGCTTTATTTTCCAATTTGTGAACGGAGCTCGTTCTCGTACTCAAGGGCCCCATAAAAGTCAAACAGGTAATACCACCAGTTGTTCAGGTGCAGGTCATCCGCGTCAAAGGTGTTGAGGCCCTTGAAATGGGGGATGTGCCGGTAGAACCATTTCATATAGCCGTACTGGTAACCCTGGGGATCCTGCCATTCGGCGCAGGTGATCTTGCGGGCGCTGTCCTGGATGCCATGTACGTACGGATAGTTGTCCCATTCGTCGGCAAAGCTCAGGATGGACGTTTTCTCCTCATAGCCATAATCGACATCCGTGTTGCAGGGAGAGTGGCAGGTGCCGATGTGCGCATAGCCAGACTCCCCCACCTTCTCATAGGCATGCCCGTGGGAGAAGAACATGTCGAACTTGTTCAGGTCCTGTGCGGAGCCCTTGAACCAGTCGCAGTCATAGACATAGGTGAACACCCCGTATCTGCCATAGTTGCGCCAGGTCCTGGACTGGGTGTCGTAGTTCTTGTAATACAGCTGGCTCATGATGGATTCCGTCCGGTGGGCAAAACTGTGCAGGGCCAGGTCCACGGTGCGCTCATAGTTGCAGAACATCACGCAAACCAGTTTCTTGTTGTGGGCGAAATTCTTGCCCATACCGTAGTCGATGGGCATGGAATTGCACCAGAAGCCTCCCTGACCCATGAAACGGGACTCGTTCATCTTGCAGGCGGGGTGGTTGTACACCCACACTTCATTGATGGTGCCGGCGTCCACCTTGGCGGAGAGGCCGAAGGCGTCCATCATCGCCACGTAATCATACTCCAGCGTCCGTCCGTCGATGTCGATATGCGCCTTGCCGGTCTCGGGATCCGGGTCGAAATAGCGCTGGTACAACAGCTGCGGGGTCATGTATTCGCGCTGGGAATCAGCCGTGGAAGCGGTGTAGCAGAAGAGCTGTTCCGAATCGTGTTCCTCCACGATTTCAATATCGACGGCGCCGTGGGAGACCTCCTCGAAGGCGGCGGCGTATTCGCGCATCTGTGCCTTGGGGTCATTCCAGTGTTCAATCTCGTGGATGCGCTTGCCGTTGCGGACATCCGAAGGGTTGGAAGGGTCGTTGAAAACGGGGTCTTCATAGACCACAGCCACCTTCACTTTGATGGGCTCCGTGACGGGCTGGGCCACGCCGTCCTCCTTGAGGGTGGTGACAGTAAGGCGGCGGGTCTGGGGCGTATAGGCAGTCCCTTCCGTCCAGGGACCCACGCTCCACCAGAGGGTGGCCGTCTGGCCCGGTTCCAGGCCAATCTCCTTGCAGGCATCGGACAACGCGCGCCAGCTCACCTGAGCCTTCGTGCCGTCCACCACCACCGAGGTCTTCTGCGCCATATCGGCCGTGCCGCTGAAAGAGAGGCGATAGAAATTCTGCCCTTCCATCGGCGCCCATTCAAAAACATAGTCCCGGTTGTATCCCAGCTGGAGGGCAAATCCGTCCGCCGGGGCGATGAGGGCGATCTCAGGCCCGGGCTGGGGGTCTTTCTCTTGCGGCACTTCTTCCTTTTCCTTCTCCGTTTCCGGCTGCACTTCGGCCGTACAGGATCCGTTCAGCAGGAAAGGACAGCAGGCCAAAAGCAGGATGAATAGCTTTCTTTTCATAACTAGTACGTGACGGGGAATTCAGTAACTCTCAGGGTGGTGCAGCCGTAGGGAATCAGGGTGATTTCCTGAACGGGGCCCAGCTCGGCCTGATACTGGTCGCTGTAGGGAAGCGGTCCGGCGGAGCCGCCATAGGGCTGCCAGTCGGTCATCGAACGCGCGCGGGCCTTGATCTGCAGGGGGGCGTTCTCCACGTTCCAGGGATAGGCACCTTCCGCAACGGGCAGTTCCTCCAGGACAAAGGCCGATTCCGGATGCTCGCCTTCCACATCCTCCCGCAGCAGCACGAAGTTCCACGGGTCGGGGCTGTGCACTTCGTAGTACCAGTCGCCGTACCGGCTGCCGAATTTGCCGTCGTTGGCCACCTTGGTCCAATTCTCTTTCATCTTTAGGGCAAAGACCAGCGGTCCGCGCTCTACGGCGGCGGCGTACTCATACCAGCGGGACACCTTGATGTGCAGCGGCAGGCAGAGCTCCATTTCGTCGCCCTGTTTCCATTCCCGGTTCACGACCAGCGTCTCTCCGCCCTTCCCTGCGGCCACTTCTTCGCCGTTCACCTTCAGGCTGCCGGTTTCGCACCAGCCGGGGATGCGCAGATGCAGCGGGAAGGCGGTGGGACGCTCCAGCGCGGCAACCTTGAACCGAACCCCTTCCGAGAAGGGATAATTTCCTGATTCTTCGATGCTTACTTCTTCTCCACCGGCCACCTTCGCCGTCACGGTGCAAGGGCCATAGTATAGGGCGGCGAGGCCGGCGTCGTCCGAAGCGAACCAAAGGTCGCGGACGAACTTGGGCCAGCCCTGATGCATGTTGGCCGTGCAGCAAGGGAAGCCCGTGAGCGGGCCGAAGGTCCCTTCCGTGCCGTTGTAGCTGGTCATGAAATTGCGCATCCTGCGCGACACCTCCACCTGGTTGAGCTGCTGGTAGTACTGGCGGGCGTCGAAGGCATCGGTCGCCTGGGTGGGCAGCGCGTTGTAAGCCACCTTCTCCAGCCAGTCCGCCAGGTCTGTGCGGCCGGTAATCTCAATCATCCGCTCCAGCGAGAACATCAGTTCCACGGCCGAGCAGAACTCCGAGCCCTGGGTGGGAGAGCCGCTGTGCAGCATCTCGTCGGAACCGTACATCCCGTTGGGCCAGCCCAATTGCTTCATCAGGTCCTCATAGCCGGTAAGGACGGCTTCCACATAGGCAGGGTCGCCATTGCCCTGGTATTCGATGACCGGCGCCTTGAAGCCCTGGGCCAGGTTCACGCAGTGCAGTTCATAGCGGGTGAAAAGGGTGCTGTGGTCTGACAGCCGGTCCTTCCAGGGAGCCGTCTGCTGGGCCAGGAGTTTGCCAAGGTCCAGGAGGAAAGCGTCGCCGGTGATGTTGTACAGCCAATAGACCACCATGATATTGTCGGCGCCGCGTTCGACCGCCCAGTAGCTCCAGTTCCCCAGCGGAAGCTCGGGGAGGGTTTCCAGCTGATAGCGGAAGTATTTGGTCATAAAGGAGATGACCCGTTCGTCGCCCGTAGCGTCGTAGTACTGCTGCAAATACTTGAGGACCACGATGCGGGGCCACCAGTCATGGGTGCGGTCCCGCTGCAGGCCGTCCACGTTGGGAAGGTCTTCGCTGGGGCCGAAGAAACCGTCTTCCTGCTGGCTGGCCAGGGTCCATTCTATCCAGCGTTGCGCTTTTGCCTTCAGGGCCTCGTCGTCCAGAATGTAAGCCAGGGGCACCAGGCCGTCAATCCAGTAGGGGCCGCGCTCCCACTTATCGCCGTCTCCGCCCAGCCATCCGTTGCGGTCGCCCATGATGTTGGGGACGATCTCGTCCAGATGGCCCGTCATACCGGTAGTCTGGCGCAGCAATTGGTCACGGAGCCAGGCGGTGGGCTTCACCGCACCCAGCGGAAGCTCCATATAGGGCTTGTGGACAAGCGGGGAGCGATTGTTCCGGTACAGTTCCTCCTTCCCGGACGGCGTGCCGCACGAGAAGAGGAAAGCAACCGAGAGTGCCATGATAATCAGACGCTTCATTTGTTGATGGTAATTTGAGTGTTCTTCTGCAGGGTAAGGATATGGGTCTGGCCGGCAAAGGTGAAGGCAAGTTCCTTCGGGGCGCCAGTAGCCGTAAAGGTAAGGGTATAGGCCTGGTCATCGGCCTTCATGTCGAAGCCCACGGTGTCGGCTCCTATCCTGAGGCCGCGCACCTGCAGGCTGTCCCAGTCGTCGGGCAGTTGCGGTGCCAGGGTGCATGTGCCTTCCAGCGCATTGCAGGTCCATCCCAGCATGCCCCGGATGACCGGGCCGGTCACGCCGGTTTCGGACCAGCACTGGAAAGCCGTGATGCCACCGCTCCGGTACGCATTGCCGCGAAGCACCTCAGGGACACGTCCGTGCGTAGCACCGCTGTAGCACCTGAGGTTGCCCATCAGATGGCCGAAGGCGGCATCTTTGAGCCCCGTGCAATACTCGGCCAGCGCCACCGAACCGGTGAGCAGCGGCCAGATGTTGCTTTCATCGTAGGGCCCCACCAGTTCCTCGTCCCGCGGATCCCCGGTCTGGCGCACGCCCCAGGGCTGGGTGAAGTTGCTGGCGGAATACCCCTTTACCGTGCTGAGGGCCTTTGCCGGGTCGGTTACACCCAGCCAGACGGGGAAAGATGCCAGCGCAAGCAGGGAACTTGTAAACGATCCGTCCTCGTACATCCCATAATTGTAGTAGCCCGCAGGGTTCCAGAAACGGTCCAGGCCGGCTTTTACGGTTTCCGCTTCTCCGGCCCAGGCCTGCGCCGTCTCGGCGCGGCCGTCCAGGGAAGCCAGCCAGGCGGCATCCGCCAGGGCCCGGGCCCAGATGCCGCAAAGGTAGAATTCCGTATTGTCGGCAAAATAATCGCCGCCTTCCAGCCATCCGTGGCCCACGTGGCGGATTTCGATGAAATGGTCCCCGTCCGTATCGGTGGAGAAGCAGAAGTCCATCGCCTTGTACACGTTGGGCATGTGTGCCTGCACAAAGCGTGTGTCGCCCGTGGCGCGCAGGTAATCGGCCATCAGGATAACGTACAGGGGCGTGGCGTCCGAGGCATCGAAATGGTCCGACCCGCTGGTGGTGAGCTCGTGGAAAATAGGACCGTCCGCTCCCTGGAAGTCGGACAGGACCTCAAGGGTGGACTTGACGGCCGCGAAATCGCCCATGCCCAGATAGGCGAACCCGGCCAGTTCCGAATCCCGGCCGAAATACCACGCATAGCCGGGACGGCCGCTCACCCGATGGCCGCCACCCCAGCCGCGGAGGGAAGAGGCATAGCCGGCCATCAGGGCCGTACCGATACCCGGGGTTTCCGCCAGGAACTGCCCCGCCGACACGGTGGCCCAGCGATAACCTTCATTAAAGACGGAATCCGGGCTCTGGATGCGGACCGTCTGGTCCAGATAGGCTTTCCATTCCCGGGCGCTGCCCGTATAGACGGCCTGCGGATTCCGGATGGCATCGCTATAAGCCTCGAACGCCTTTTGAATGCCCTCGCTGCCGGCAGCCAGCACCAGGTCGCAAGCCTGGCTGCCCATGGCATCCAGGGAGATTGAAGCCTGGAGCTGAAGCCGTTCTCCGGCACGTCCCTCCGACAGCAGCCTGCCCGGGAGGTTGGCGCCGACGAGCGAAACGAACTCCCCGTCGCCCGCCGTGATGGCATACAGGCCCGCCTGGGACGACCAGCCTCCCCGGATGGAGCCCAGGGCGTCGGAGTCGTACGGCCACATAAAGCGCATATTCGAGGAAAAATCGACGATGAGGCTGTCCACAGGGCCCTCCCACTGATAATGGGCGACCACCGCTGGCGAATGGACGCTGTTGGTGATGGTTTCCGACAGGCGGACGTCGCCGGCGGTATAGGTCCTGCGGATGCTGTTGGCTTTCAGGGTGACGGCAGTGGCCTGGCGGAGGGGGTAGAAGGCCCCGTCGGAAGCAACGGTGACCGAAAGGTCTTTCAGAGACATGACCGGGTGGGTCCAGATCTCCTTGATGCCGCTGCGCTCGTCACAGACGGTCATGCAGCGGCGGGACGGGACCACGATCTCCTGGGCGGCAGGGGCGAACACCAGCGAATCCACGTTCTCCGGGTCCGTACTCCAGCGGACTGCCCCAGCGCCTTCCGTAGCAGGAAGTCCCGCGACAGGGCAGCCGGTTTCCACCACGGTCGGGGCGTACGTCCAATATCTTTCCAGGCTCTCACAATTCCCACTGGTGAGCCAGTTCACCACGTTGGCCGTAAAACGGTCCAGGATCTTGGTGTTGTAATTGGGACGGTCGTAATAGAGGAAGCCGCCTATGGAGAGGAGGCGCCCCTTCCCCACGGGCTGTTCCCAGATCAGCTTGTAATCCGGATGATAAAAGATCAGTTCCCACAGCGTTGCCACGATGCGCGTCCCCTCCCGTTGCGGAAGGTTCTCTCCGGTATAACCCAGCACCCGGCAATCGTTGTCATGATGACCGTGCCACACGTACGCGCCCCCGTGCATCCCATCAAAAAGAGGATGACTGCGGAAGGCATGGTAACCGACCTTGCGGCCAAAGCCCCCGTCCTCTGCGGTCCATACGTTCTCTTCAACAGGATTGGGTTCAATCCCCCACGCATGGGCCAGACGCACCGCATCCATGGAAAGGACCACCTTTCCGCCCCGCTCCATATATTTAATGTAAGCTTCGCCGGCCGCCAGCTCCTCCGAAGAGAAGGCCGACGTGTCCGTCCGGTGCCACCAGATCAGGTCGTAGCGGTCCAAGGGCTGGCCAGGGGTGATCGCTTCGCACACATAACCCCTCTCCTCAAGGGTTGTGCGGAGTCCTTCGTCGGAAGAAATGAGTCCGATTCTCACCTGCGAAGAGCAGGCAGAGAGCAGGGCGGCGGTTATCAGCGCAGTTACTAGTCTGTGGCCAAACATAGGGTCTGAGTTTAGTCTGAGGCAAAGGTATGAAACCAATTTACAATGTGAATTCACATTTGTTTCATATTTTTGTAAATTTGATTCAATGTTCTTATCTTTGTCCCAGATGTACAGAATCTGCATATGGATTGCGTTTTTCGTGTCTCTTTTAGCAGGCATTAGCGCAAAGGCACAGCCCTACACCCTCCGGAGCCTGGAAGTGGAGGACGGGCTCTCGCAAAACATGGTCTACTGCATCATCCAGGACAAAGAAGGCTATATTTGGGTAGGAACCCAGGACGGACTGAACCGCTACGACGGCAACAATTTCAAAATCTACCGCAAAAACGACGGCTCCG
>Ga0310696_10010611_pt1 | contig 10569 bp, 4 predicted proteins | sample AusTroGonzalo_MG_4_FD_203885 | JGI IMG/M metagenome (GOLD analysis project Ga0310696, IMG submission 203885) | Bovine rumen microbial communities from tropical cattle in Woodstock, Queensland, Australia - Gonzalo_02 (v2) (version 2) | ecosystem: Host-associated > Mammals > Digestive system >... | reverse complement strand
CCGGAATTCCGCCAGCTTGTAGTCGACCGCTTACTCGAAAACTGATAACGCTTATGAAACTACTTGAATCATACAGATTCGATGCACAAGGCTATGATCCCACCTTCATCAGCGACGGATGGCAGGTCGCTTTCCTGAACTATGCCCCTGCCGAAGCCCTGGAAAGCATCGTGAAACTGGACATACACTTCCTGACCGACGAGGTATTCGTGCTCCTCGAGGGCAGGGCGGTGCTGATAGCTGCCACCATCGGCGACACCATCACCTACGATCTGGCCGATATGGTTCCGGGGGTTATCTACAACATCCCCAAAAACACCTGGCACAAGATAGCCATGTACGAGGGGAGCCGGGTCTGCGTAGTGGAAAAGAGCAATACGCACGTTTCCGACTTCGAGTTCCACGACCTCTCTGCCAAGGAGCAGAAGGATCTTCAGGATGCCGTTAATAACTTAAAGAAATAATCCTATGGAAAATGGGTTCTACATAGGCATTGCCCTTGTCCTTATCGCAGGATGCTTTTCCGGTGTATTCTCCACCCCCTTCTCGCGCAACAAGAAGTGGGCTTGGGAGAACAACTGGCTGATATGGAGCTTCATAGCCCTGATAGTTTGCCCGGCCATAGCCGTGTCGCTGACCATCCCTCATGTGTTCGATGTCTATGCGGCCCATCCTTCCGTTACCGCCATAATCGCGGGATTCGGTATAATCTGGGGAATAGGAGCACTCCTGTTCGGCAAGGGAATCGACGCCCTGGGAGTCTCGCTCGCCATCCCCATTATGCAAGGCCTCATCAATGTCATAGGAATCGTGGCCCCTTTCCTCATGGGAAATCCTGCGGATCTTTTCTCGCCGGAATTCATCCATATTCCCATCGGGGCCATAGTTACCCTTTCAGGAATCATCCTTTTCGCCAGGGCGGGAAAAGAAAAGAATCCGTCCGAGGGCGATACCAAGGGTAAGAATTTCGGCAAAGGCTTGCTGATCTGTATACTGGCCGGTGTATTCGGCCCTATGATAAACTTCGGATTCGTGGTAGGGAAGCCCCTCCAGCAAACTGCAGTAGAGCTCGGGGCTAATCCTATCAACAGCGCCAACGCTACCTGGGCAGTGATATTCGTGACCGGATTCCTGGTGAATGCGGTACAATGCATCTTGCTGCTCCGCAGGAACAAGACTGCCGCAAATTACAAGGGAGCATCTGGCAAGAACTATCTCTGGGCCATGCTTGCCGGCGTCCTCTGGTACGGCAGCATCCTACTTTACGGGATGGGATGCAACCAGATGGGTAATTACGCAGAAAGCGTAGGCTGGGGCATCATGCAGGCGACAGCCATCCTTGCCAGCGGCGTAGCCGGCCTGATGCTGGGCGAATGGAAGGACGCGCCCAAATCCGCCAAGTGCAAGATGGGCAGCGGAATGGCCCTGCTGGTGATAGGCATGGCCATCTTCGCCATGAACCATGGAGATGCCAAGAAGGACCAGCCCGTCGATTATGTAGATACCAGGATCGGCACCCAGGCGTGGAAAGGCCAGTCGACCCTGTCCGGGCCCGAAGAGCCCAGGGGATTCGTATATCCCGGCGTAGGATATCCCAACGCAATGATACAGCTGTCTCCCCAGACGGCCAAGACCGACAGGTGCTACTTCTCCGACCAGCCCAAGATCCACGGTTTCCGTGCCAGCCACTATCCCAACGGTGCTGCCATGTCCGAGTACGGCTCGTTCACCTTCATGCCCACCGTCAGCAAGGATAAAGTCCGCCCGCACGAAAGGGGCTCGGCCTATTCCCACGATAATGAAATCGCCACGCCTTACTATTACTGCGTGGATCTGGAAGATTATTCCATCAAGGCGGAACTTACCGGAGTATCATCTTCCGGGATGCTCCGCTTCACCTATCCTGAAGCAGCGGAAGCCGGCCTTGTCATCGACAACGCCCGCAGCGAATTCAAGAACTATTTCCGTGTCCTGCCTCAGGACAAAGAGGTGGAAGGATATATCACCAATGCCGGAAGGGTAGGAAACCAGGGTTATACGGGGCCGGACTTCGCATGCTATTTCGTAGCAAAGCTGGACAAGGAGTTCGCGTCCTATGCTATAGTGCCCGAACCCGAGTATGCCGACAACAAAGACTTGTTCAAGGATGGTTTCACGGGAGAATTCTTCAATAATACCGACCTGGAAGGCAAACCGGCCGTAGTCCGCAAGGACTCCGACCTCGACTTCGAATGGAAAGCCTCACCCGCTCCCGGCGTGCAGGAAGACTATTTCAGCGTACGATATAAGGGGACTCTCACGGCCAGGGCCAGCGGAAAGCACGTTTTCTATGTGATTTCGGACGAGAAAGTCAAGCTATACGTCAACGGCGAAAAAGTAATCGATTCCCAGAAGACCCACCGTCCCGCTCCGGACCTGTATTCCATGGAACTTAAGGAAGGGGAGAGCTGCGAGGTCGTGGTCGAGTATTTCGAAAGGACAAGGCTCGCCACCCTGCGTTTCGCCTGCCTGGAGCCCGAACACAGGAGCCAGGAAGAGTTGAGCCGCATGGCTCTGGACGGCTCGGTGGCCTCTGCACTTCAGCTTACTTTCCCTACCAAATCCGGAGAAGTTGTCGAAGTCCGCGTCGGCACTTCCTTCATCAGCCTGGAGCAGGCCAGGAAGAACCTGCTCAGGGAGATAACCGACAAGACTTTCGACCAGATAGCCAGCGAAGGAAAGGCCGAATGGAACAAGAACATCGGCAGGATCAGAGTCGAAACCAGCGAAGAGAACAAGAAGATATTCTACACCGCCATGCAGAGGGTGCATCTCCTGCCTAGGGAGTTCACCGAGGATGGATATCATTATAGCGCCTTCAACGGCAAGGTCATGCCCGGAATAATGTACTCGGACTATTCCCTCTGGGATACTTTCCGTGCCCTGCATCCGCTGCTTGTAATACTCCATCCGGAGAAAGTAAACGAAATGATCGCCGGCCTACTGAATGCCTACGACGAAGGCGGATGGATTCCCAAATGGCCCAGTCCCGGTTATTCCAACATCATGACAGGCACCCACGGCGATGCGGTCATCGCGGATGCATACGTCAAGGGCGTAAGGGGATACGACGTGGACAAGGCCCTGGAGGCCATGATGAAGAATGCCACGGTCGCTTCGGACGGATTATATGCCGCCCGCGTAGGTATCGAGGATTACATGAAGCTGGGATATGTCCCGACCGACAAACACCGTGAATCCTGCGTACGCACCATGGAATTCGCATACGACGACTGGTGCATAGCCCAGGTCGCCAAGGACATGGGAAGGGAGGATCTGTACGAGATGCTGATGGCACGAAGCAAGTACTACAAGAACGTACTCGACCCCGAGACCAAATTCATCCGCGGAAGGAACAGCGACGGCAGCTGGCGCGACCCCAAGGACCAGGAAGTAAGCACCTGGGCCAGAGGGACCGACAGGGACAGGGAAACCTACTACAGGAACATAACCTTCTTCGTGCCTCACGATGTCCCTGGTCTTATCGAGTTCATGGGAGGGGCCGCGGAATTGGAGAAACAGCTGGATGAATTCTTCGCCAACGACTTCTATTATGTGGGCGACGAGTTCTCGATGCACGCTCCCTATCTGTATAACTACGCAGGAGCCCCTTGGAAGACTCAGAAAACCGTCAGGGAGCTTGTGAAGAACAAATTCAAGGCGACCCTCGGGGGGCTTCCCGGCAACGAAGACTGCGGCCAGCTTTCCGCCTGGTACATCTTCGGCGCAATGGGCTTCTATCCCGTATGCCCCGGCCTGCCCATATATCAGATAGGCAGCCCTTCGTTCGACAAGGTAAGCATCGACCTCGGGAATGGAAAGAAGTTTTCGATAGTCGCCGAAAACAACTCCGACGACAACGTGTATATCCAGTCGGCTTCATTGAATGGGAAGCCTTACGGCAATTGCTGGATATCACACGGCGACATAATGAATGGCGGAACTATCAAGTTCGTCATGGGCCCCGAGCCCAACACGGAATGGGGAATATAATACAAACCCTTAATTATAATGGTTATGCGTTTCAACAAATCAATCAGAGGGAAAGCCCTGGCTGTATGCTTGCTGGCTTCCTCGCTCGTGGCGTATTCCGCCAATGAAATCTCCACCTTGCAGGCAAGTATGCAGGCACAACAGGACAATACCGTGAAGATTTCCGGTACGGTTCTCGATGAGAACAACAGCCCTGCCGTAGGAGCTTTTGTAACGGAAGACGGCACCACGAATGGTACATCTACCGACTTTGATGGAAAATGGACATTGGTCGTCAAGAAAGGCGCCACTATTTCAGTTTCCTTCATGGGGTATTTGTCAGAAACTGCGACCGTGTACGGTCCAGGTACCTTTAACTTTGTCCTTAAGCCGGACAATGAGTTCCTTGAAGAGAGTGTCGTCATCGGTTACGGCAGCGTCAAGAAATCCAATCTGACCGGTCCGGTTTCGAAGATGAACACCGAAGCTATCCAGGACCGTCCTATCGCGACCCTGGGAGAGGCATTCCAGGGCCAGCTCGCCGGTGTGTATTCTACCGCAGCTAGCGGCGGACAGCCCGGCGAAGATCTCAGCATCCGCATCCGCGGTATCAACACCATCAATGGTACCACCAGTCCGATCTTCGTAATCGACGGTGTCATCCGCGAGCACATGAGCGATCTCAATCCCAGCGATATCGCATCCATCCAGGTTCTGAAGGACGCATCCACTACCGCTATCTTCGGTTCCCGCGGTGCCAACGGCGTTATCCTTATTGAGACTAAGAAAGGTAGCGGAAAAGCAACCGTGACCTTTGACGCCTATTATGGTGTACAGACCGCTGAAAGGAAGATGGATCTGCAGGAAGGTTACGAATATGTAGCACAGCAGATGTACGTAAGGAACCTCCAGCACCTGCGTAAAGGAGGCTCGATGAGCGATCCTATGTCCGCCAGGGCGGCAGCTGACAGAATTCCCGATTGGTGGCTTACCAAGGACAGCTTCACCAACTGGCAGGACGTTGTCCTAAGGCCAGCGGTAATCCAGAATTATCAGGTCTCCGCAGCCAGCAGCAGTGAAAACGGGAGCATTTACATGTCGGCCGGATATCTGGACCAGGAAGGCATACTAATCGGTTCGGACTATACTAAGGCGAATGCACGCATTAACGCTTCCATCAATATCAACAAGTGGTTAAAAGTGGGTACCAACATTGGCGTATCCCGTTCGGTCCGCAATACGGCCGGGGGCGGCGGCAAGGAGTCCGCACTCCATCATGCCATCATACATTCTCCTCTGGTAGGAAAGGAAGAAGCAACCAGGGACAACGGTATTCCTTCTGCAACGGAAGTTGGTGAGATCTTTCCCAGCCCTTATCTCAGGCTCAAGCAGATTACCGAAGAACTGGAATACACCCGCATCAACGCATCTGTATGGGGAGAGGCTCACATAACGAAGGGTCTTACTTTCAAAACCTTGTACAGCAACAATTACGACGGAAGAAAATATGAGTACTTCCTTCCCGGAAATATCAACAGGAACGGTTACAAATCTGAGGGCGATGCAAATGCTTACAGATATAACAACTGGTCTATATCGAATACTCTCACCTACGATGCCAAGTTCGGCAAACATAACGTCAATGCGGTAGTGGGACAGAGTGCCGAGAAGGAGAATTACTTCGCGATTAGCGCTGCAGCTACTGGATGGGATTACGAGAATCTCATCACCTTGAACCTTGCATCCACTCCGACGGACGCATCTACGTCCAAAACCGCATGGACAAACGCATCGTTCTTTGGGCGAGTAATGTATGACTATGATGACAAGTATCTCTTTACTGCAAGTCTTCGTCGCGACGGTTCTTCTCGTTTCGGGCCCAGGCATAAATGGGGCACATTCCCTTCTGCTTCAATCGGTTGGAAGATTAACAAAGAGAGCTTCCTAGCAGATGCCGAATGGATTTCCCTGCTCAAAGTCCGCGCTGCATGGGGAAAAGCGGGTAACGACCGAATCGGTGGCGAGTATCCCTTTGTCGCAGCCCTCGGCACCTACACCACGGTCTATAACGGCAACCTGGTCTCCGGCGCCGCCGCTTCCAACATTGCCAATCCTTACCTGCACTGGGAAGCAACGGTATCCAAGAACTTCGGTGTCGATTTCTCTGCTTTCAGAAATCGCTTGCAGGTTAATGTAGATTACTATATCAACGATACCGACGGGCTGCTTTTCAACGTTCCTCTGACCTACACATCCGGTTTCTCCTCCCAGACGACCAACCTGGGCGCTGTCAGGAACTCCGGTATAGAATTGGATCTGACTTCCGTCAATATCTCCAAAAAGGACTTCACCTGGACAACTATGGTGAATCTCTCGCACAATAAGAACAAGGTGCTCGACATGGGTGACCAGAAGACGATGACCACCTCCAGCTGGTCACAGCAGTACAGGACCGAGGTTGGCAAACCGCTCAGCCAGTTCATTGCATACAAGACCATCGGTCTTCTTACTGCGGATTGCTTCGATGCCACGGGTCACGCCACGGTTCCGATTCTTGCAGGCCAGGAAGAAGGCAACTATAGGTATCAGGATACCAACAAGGACGGCAAGATTACTCCAGACGATATGGTAGTCTGCGGCAGCAGCCACCCGGACTTCGTCTATGGCTTTACCAACAAGTTCAACTATAAGAATTTCGAACTCAGCGTGCTGGTTCAGGGCCAGGTCGGAGGCGATATCCTCTACATAGGCGGACGTCACAATAACCTGGGCAACTCCGGACGCAACTCCTATCGTCATTGGCTCACCAGCTACAAGCCCGACTTCGAAGCCCTCTACGGTGCAGGCGAGAACCCTGTTCCCGTGGAATACTGCAAGAAGCACGGCATCGACATGAGCTGGGATGGCAAGACTCCTTTCGCATTCGGACAGTCCGGCGGCGGTATCGCCGACGACAACCGTATCTACGACGCGTCTTACCTCCGCATCAAGAACATTACGCTCAGCTACAACATTCCTTCAGCCCTTCTTAAGAAGTGCTCAATCAAGGGAGCCAAAGTCTATGCTGCTATGGATAATGTTTATATCTTCACCGATTACATCGGTTACACTCCCGAGTCCAACACTAATGGTAACTCGACCACACGTCTGGGTGTCGATTACAGCACATATCCGCTCAGCCGCCGTCTCATCTTTGGTGCCAGCCTGACTTTCTAAAATATGTTAGTTATGAAAAAATATATAAAATCCTTTGTATTGACGGCCCTTTGCATTGCTTCGTTGGCTGTTACCGGATGTGAAGCATTCCTTACAGAGGAGCCTCAGTCTCAATACTCCGTCGGTACTTTCTATAAGACCCCTAAAGACTGTGAGATTGCCGTAGCAGGTATATATGCACAGCAACAGTCCCTCTACAACAGTCTTGGCGGTGTCTTCCGTATGGCTATCACCAGAAGCGATGACACCAAGATCGGTGCAGGTTACGTCGACGAAAATGACAAGTTTATCGACGGTGCCAGCGGCTCTTATATCGAGTCCTTGTGGGCCGGCCTCTGGGTCGTAGTCTATAGGTCGAATGCACTTATTTCCCGTATCGATGGAATAAGTTTCCCTGACAACGCTACCAAGAACGCCATAAAGGGAGAAGCGCTCACACTGCGTGCCTGGGCATATTACGAGCTTGGCATATCTTTCGGCGGCGTACCCATCCTCAATACGGAGTATGCTGCCGACGATGTCAAAAAGATCAAACGATCCACCCAGGAAGAGACCTTCAAGTTCGCCGAGGATGACTACAAGGCTGCCATCGGCCTGCTTCCTACCCAGTGGAGCGGAAAGAATCTCGGCCGAATCACCAAGTATGCCGCAGAGGCCGGCCTTGCCCGCCTCCTTATGTTCCAGTCCAAGTTCAGCGAAGCCACCCCTTACCTGAGCGATATCATCACTTCAGGCAAGTATGACATGGCTGTCAAGTACGAGGATTGTTTCGACGATGCATTCAACAACACTTCCGAGCGTGTCTGGGAAATCCAGTTCATGAACGGTGGTCTTGGCGAAGGCAACATTCTTTGCAACTCCTTCATGCCCGACGGATACAAAGGTCCCCTCACTCCCTTCACCGGCGCATCCGCATTCCTCGAGGTATCGCAGGACTTCATCGACGCCTATGAACCCGGCGACCTCCGCAAAGACCAGTCCGTCGTTGCCGACGTAATCGTGGGAAGCGCTCCCAGGACAGGTTGGTACATCAGCAAGTGGCTGCACTATACCGCAGTTCCTGTGAACAACAACGATTTCGCCATCGACCTCCCGGTCGTAAGGTACACCGACGTGCTTATGATGTATGCAGAATGCCTTAACGAAGCCTCTTATTCCGCTACAGGCGATGCTTTCACCTACATCAACAAGGTACGCGCCCGTGCCGGCCTCACCCCTCTTACCGCAGCTACCACTCCCAACCAGGCAGCGTTCCGCGAAGCTATCAAGAAGGAGCGCCGCGTAGAGTTCGCTTTCGAAGGCCTGAGGTTCTACGACCTCGTACGCTGGGGCGATGCGGTATCGGTTATGGATGCATTCCTTGCCCGTCCGGAGAACGAGAATGGCACCTACAGCATGGGTTCCACCGACCGTTACATCTACGCTATTCCTAAGCAGGAAATCGACACATACAACAACAAGGACGTTATGTGGCAGAATCCTGGTTATTAATAGTTAGCTAATCTGATGAAATCAGGAGGTGAAGATACCTTCACTTCCTGATTTTTTTGTTATATTGAACCGCCATGAAATATCTGTTGACTCTTCTTGCTTCACTTCTTTTCTGCACCGGTGTTTCCGCGCAGGAATATGGCAGGGCCCTTAATCTTGAGCCCGCCAAATGGATATGGTATCCCTCTTCCAGAACTCCGCAGAACACCTTCGTACTGTTCAGGAAGGATTTCGAGGTACGGGGACTTCCGAGCAAGGCCAAGGGATGGATAGTCGCGGACAGCAGGTACCGCCTTTTCGTCAATGGGCAAAGAGTCCAGTGGGGGCCCGCGCCTTCCGACCCCAGATGGCAGGAAGCGGACCCTGTAGATATAGGGCCGTATCTCAAGGAAGGTACGAACACAATAGCGGTGGAAGTCTGTTTCTACGGCAGCGGCGACGGCACGACTCCCATAGGAAAACCCGGTCTTCTGGTGAACATCGATGTTGCCGGAGAAAGAATAGTAAGCGATCCATCCTGGCGATGCATACTTGCCAGGAGCTGGGAACCCGGGCGGTACAAAAGATGGTTCCTGCGTTCGCTCCAGGAATGCTTCGATGCCAGGAACTACCCCTACGGATGGAATGAACCAGGCTTCGCGATGGATGAAGCATGGGTGCCAGCCCGGATATATGGGAGAGGGGACAAGCCATCCATCTGCAACCGTTACCGCGATTATCTCTGGGAGAGCAGGAACCTGCGCGCCGACGTTGAACTCCGCGCTCGCTCGGTCCCCATGCTGCGCGAGGAAATCATTCCCGATCCCAAGCTCAAGGAGACCATGCTGCTGGACTGGAAAGTCCCGGCAGAGAACTACTTCGACATGGCCATGGACGAATCCGCATTCTCGGTGGAAGAACATGTCATCTATGACAAGAGCCCGGATAACGGCGGAGTATTCGTAATCGAACCTAAGGGAGGAAAAACGGTTTCCTATGTCTTTGAATTCGGCGAGCAGGGTGTAGGGTTCCCGTTCTTCAGCATCGATGCCCCTGAAGGAACAGTCGTGGAGATGCTGGTCCACGAAGCTCACGAGCCCGGGAAATCTCCCATAATCAACACCCACTTCCATTCCTGGTCAAGATTCATCTGCAAGGAAGGGAAGAATAGCTTCGAGTCATTCGACTTCGAGAGCTACAGATGGGTCCAGTTCCTTATCCGCAACTTCGACAGGCCTGTAGTGCTTTCCGGGATAGGCATGAGAAGACGGACTTATCCTTGGCCCGCAGTGCCGGTAATAAAGGTCAAGGACGACACTTTGCAGCGCGTGGTGGACGCTACCATCAACACGCTCAACAATTGCGCCCAGGAGACCATCGTGGACGGGATGGCCCGTGAGCGGCAGCAGTACAGCGGCGACGGAGGTCATCAAATCCACGCACTGTACCAGTTCTTCCGTCCGGACAGCATCCTGACCCGATACATCAATACCTTCAGCCAAGGCAGTTCCATAGAAGGTTTCTTCATGGACAGCTGGCCGGGCTGGGACAGGATGGTGAGGATATTCGAGCGTCAGTTGCAACTGACTGCCTGGGGGCCTATACTGGATCATAGCATAGGATTCGTCTTCGACGTGTACAACTACTATATGTACACCGGAAAGAAGGAATACCTCACGGAAGTATTCCCGAGACTGGTCAAGTTCTATCATTACCTTAAGACCCTGACCGATCCCGAAGACAATCTCATCCCCTCGGTAGATCTGGGAATGTGCTCCGTCTATATGGACCAGCGTGCCTACAGGAACGACACTGAGAAGGAACTGGCCCTTAACCTGTATGTGGCAGCCATGTGCAAGTATGCGATGGCTC
>Ga0310696_10010610_pt1 | contig 10569 bp, 9 predicted proteins | sample AusTroGonzalo_MG_4_FD_203885 | JGI IMG/M metagenome (GOLD analysis project Ga0310696, IMG submission 203885) | Bovine rumen microbial communities from tropical cattle in Woodstock, Queensland, Australia - Gonzalo_02 (v2) (version 2) | ecosystem: Host-associated > Mammals > Digestive system >... | reverse complement strand
CGAACGATACCGCCGCCACGACGATCGCATACGGGACCTGGGTGGTCACGTGGTTCAGGTGGCTGCACTGAGCTCCCGCAGAGGACATGATTGTGGTGTCCGAGATAGGGGAGCAGTGGTCTCCGAAGACGGCTCCGGAAAGACATGCACTGATTCCGACGACCATGAGTGCGGGGTTGGTCTCCGCGAACACGGCGTACACTATGGGCAGGAGGATACCGAAGGTTCCCCAGGATGTTCCGGTGGAGAACGAGATGAAACATGCAAGCAGCATGAACACTGCAGGCAGGAAGTTCATCAGGGCATCTGCGTGGCTGCCGACGAGGTTCTCGACGAATCCCGGTGCGTCAAGTCCGTATCTTGTGATGCTGGTAAGTGCCCAGGCAAGGATCAGGATTGTTATTGCGGGGACCATGTTACGGAATCCCTGGGGGATGCAGTCCATGGTCTTCTCGAACGTCACGGTCTTGCGGGTGAGCATGTAGATCATCGTGAGGATCAGGGCGATGAGCGATCCGTACGCAAGGGCAGAGGATGCGCTCGCATCTCCGAAGGCTCCGATGAAGTCGTGGTAGAATTCGCTGCTGGGATCGAAGAATCCACCTGTCCATACCAGTGTGATGATGCACGCGGGGACCAGGAACAGGAATATGGGTATGAAGATGTCGAAGACTCTTCCGTTGGGGTTGATCTCCTCCTCCCTCTCGTGGGCGTAGGGCCTCTCAGGTCTCCTTTCTTTGCGTTGTCTTCGTGGATCTTCATAGGTCCGAAGTCGAGGTTGAGCACCGAGATGGCGATGACCATCGCGATGGTGAACAGCGCATAGAAGTTGTATTGGATGGACTGTACGAATAGAGAGAAGCCGTCGACATTATCGAGATAGGATGTGACCGCTGCTGCCCAGGAACTTACCGGGGCGATGATACAGATGGGTGCCGCCATCGAATCGATGATGTACGCGAGCTTTGCACGAGAGATGTTGAACTTGTCTGTGACGGACCTCATGACATGACCGACGGTCAGACAGTTGAAGTAGTCATCAACGAAGATGATCATTCCGAGGAATGCGGTCATGAGCTGTGCTCCGGCGCGGCTCTTGATGTGGCTCAATGCCCACTCGCCGTATGCGCGGCTCCCTCCGCCTACCAGAAGGAGGCATCCCAGGATTCCCAGTGCGACCAGGAAGAACAGGATACCAGTGTCGAGACCGCCGATTATACCCCAGGAGCTATCGACTACTTCTTCGATCTCTCCCGTGTCTATGTTGATCACTTCGTATGTGGAACTCCCGTTCATCAGATTGATGAGTGTACTTTCTAAGTTCCCGTCACCCATGAACACTGCGGCTAGCAGTATTCCGACGAACAGGGACATGTACACATTCTTGGTTATCAGGGCGAGGAAGATGGCGACCACTGCCGGGACGAGTGCCCAGAATGTGGAAGCGAATCTGCTGCCCTCCTCCACGGGTTCCACGGTAAGGAACCCGATGGCGGCTACGACGATAACCAGTATTCCTACTGCTATGAGTGTCAGTAGCTGATTGTGTGATTTCGTCAATTCCATCAGAATTCACCTAATTTGTTGGCGGAAGAGAGTTTCTTTGAGTTTATAATGTTAATACGGGAAAGTGCGAATTCCGAACTGTTTTACAGAGATTTCGGATACAATAATTCGATATTCGAAAGAATTGTGAGATATTTCGAGGAACTACAAAGGATTTCGTAACATTGGCAAAAATCCAAAGAATAATAACCGTGTCCCGGTTCCGGGACACGGATGAATGGTTTCAGACCCTGTCGGCGATCTCTTTCTTGATATCGGCGATGAAGTCATCGAGTTTGACGGTTCCCTGGTCCCCGCCGTCTCTCTTCCTGACGGTTACAATGGTGCCGTCCTGGACCTCGTTCTCTCCGAGGACGAGCATGTACGGGACCTTCTGGAGCTGGGCCTCACGGATCTTGTATCCGATCTTCTCTCCCCTGTTGTCCAGTTTGACCCTGACGCCTGCGGCCTTGAGCTTGTCGGCGACCTGTGCGGCGTAATCGAACGATTTCTCGGAGACGGACAGCACCCTTACCTGAACCGGTGCCAGCCAGGTGGGGAACTTTCCTCCGTAGTGCTCGATAAGGATTCCCATGAACCTGTCGATGGATCCGTAGATCACACGGTGGATCATGATGGGCCTGTGCTTCTCTCCGTCAGCTCCGATGTAGTTGAGGTCGAACCTCTGGGGCAGCTGGAAGTCCAGCTGGATCGTACCGCACTGCCAGGTCCTTCCGAGAGAATCCTCCACGTGGAAGTCGATCTTCGGTCCGTAGAACGCTCCGTCCCCTTCGTGGATCTCGTACTCGCGTCCGAGACTGTCAAGCGCCTGCTTGAGACCGTTGGTGGCCATCTCCCACTCCTCGTCGGTTCCCATGGAATTGTCAGGTCTGGTGGACAGCTCGATGTGGTAGTTGAATCCGAATTTGGAGTAAACCTCGTCCACGAGCCTCACCACTCCCGCGATCTCCTGGGGTATCTGCTCGGGGGTCATGAAGATGTGCGCATCGTCCTGGGTGAAGCATCTGACCCTGAACAGTCCGTGCAGGGTTCCGGACCTCTCGTGCCTGTGGACGGTTCCGAGCTCTCCCATCCTCAGCGGGAGCTCCTTGTAGGAGTGGTTCTCGTTGCCGTAGACCAGGATGCATCCGGGACAGTTCATGGGTTTGATGCAATACAGCTCCTCGTCGATGACGGTGGTGTACATGTTCTCCTTGTAGTGGTCCCAGTGACCGGATTTTAGCCAGAGCTCCTGATTCAGGATCATGGGGGTGGAGATCTCGTGATAGTTCTCCCTGGTGTGGAGCTCCCTCCAGTACTCGATGAGGTTGTTCCTGAGGATCATTCCTTTGGGGAGATAGAACGGGAATCCCTGTCCCTCGTCCATGATGGCGAAGAGACCGAGCTCCTTTCCGAGCTTCCTGTGGTCCCTCTTCTTCGCTTCCTCAAGCATGGTCAGGTACTTTTCCAGGGACTCCTTTGATTCCCATGCGGTACCGTAGATACGGGAGAGCATCTTGTTCTTCTCGTCACCTCTCCAGTAGGCACCTGCGATGGAAGTGAGCTTGAATGCCTTGACGGCCTTGGTGTACAATGCGTGGGGTCCCGCGCAGAGGTCGACGAACTCGCCCTGCTTGTAGAAGCTAATGCGGGCATCGAGGGGAAGATCGACCACGAGCTGGACCTTATAGATCTCGCCTTTGGATTTGAGGAATTCGATCGCCTCTGACCTGGACATAGTGTATGTCTCGAGCTTAAGATTCTCTTTGATGATCTTCTTCATCTCGGCCTCGATCTTCTCGAGGTCCTCGGGGACGAATCCTCCTTCCTTGTCGAAATCGTAGTAGAATCCGTCATCGATCGCAGGTCCAATCGCCAATTTGGTCCCGGGGTACAGCCTCTGCACCGCCTGGGCCATCACGTGGGAGGCCGTGTGCCTGATGACCTTAAGCTCATCTTCGCACTCGTTGACGCTCCCGTCGTTGTACAAAGCCTTCATTTCAATCACTATCGACCCGTCGACATACGTTCGCCGGCTGGGATTTTATTTGGTAGAGGGCGGGTATGCTTCGTTGTTTATATAGGTTGCTGGAACATCCGCATGACTTCTGCGATTATTCCGAACAGAAGAAGGCGTTAACTGGAGCGGCAGCTCGTATCCCCACAATCTCGATCTTGCAAGCAGACGATCTCCTTGCGAACTGTCGACAAAGCCTCAAAAGAAAATCTTCCGTTTTTCGGAACGTACGGTACATATGTTTATTTCATCATGGATTGATACGAAACCCATGGATCCGTTCACTATCTCATGCATAATTCTGATAGCCGGTGCGGCGTTCCTGATCTACGAGGCATTCGTTCCAGGTGGATTCTGCGTCATCCCAGGAGTGGTACTTCTGGTACTGGGCGCGGTCGGGCTGATCGCTCCCGATATACTCATGAGCGTCTGGGCCCCGGTCATAGCGCTCATAGTGGTAATCCCCACGACGTTGGTTACGCTGAAGGCATACCAATATCTGGCCAAGCCGGAGCCTCCCGCCACAACAGTGGCCGATTCCCTGGTGGGCAGAATGGGGCAGGTCATCGTATCCACGGAAGCCTCCAGCATGAAGGGCAAGGTGAAGATCGGTTCCGACACATGGTCGGCCACCTCCGACGAACCCATAGAGGAAGGTGCGGAAGTGGTCGTTGAGAGCAGCGAAGGGGTACATGTGCACGTTCGCAGGGCTTGAGGCGATACAATGGACGAGATAATCATCATTCTTACTGTGATCGTGATCGTCGTAATCATAGTGGTGATCACCAGCGGTGTCAAGATAGTGCAGCCTTACGAGCAGGCCATCTATATGAGGCTAGGTAAGTTCGTAAGGGTTCTGAACCAGGGTCTGAACGTCGTGTTCCCCCTGATCAATCAGGTCGTCAAGATGGATCTCCGTACGGAGGTGTTGGACGTTCCCAAACAGGAGGTCATCACCAAGGATAACTCCCCGGTGGACGTGGACGCTGTCATCTACATCAAGGTCACCGACCCGAAGAACGCTTTCTTCGAGGTCACGAACTACAGGTTCGCAACGGTGAATCTGGCACAGACGACGCTGAGGTCCATTATCGGAGACATGGAGCTCGATGAGATCCTGTCTTCGAGAGAGAAGATCAACGTCAGCCTGAGGGACATCCTCGACGAGAACACCGACAAGTGGGGTGTGAAGATCGAGGCCGTGGAGATCAGGGAGGTCAACCCTGCCAGGAAGGTCAAGGATTCCATGGAGGAGCAGACCTCTGCCGAGAGGAAGAGGCGTGCGGCCATCCTGGAAGCGGACGGTCAGAAGAGAGCGGCCATCCTGGAAGCCGAGGGAAAGAAGAGGTCCCGTATCCTGGAGGCAGAAGGTCTCAGGCAATCCATGATCCTGGAAGCCGAGGGAAGAAGGCTCGCCACCATCCTGGAAGGGCAGGGAGAGGCACAGAAGCTGAGGATAATGGCTGTCGGAGCGGCTGCCATGGACTCAAAGGCCATGTCCGTCCTTTCGATGCAGACCCTGCAGAAGGTAGGGGAGGGCGAATCTTCCAAGATATTCTTCCCGATGGAGGTCACCAAGCTCGTGGAGGGAGTCTCCGAGTATCTGGGGACCGCCAAGGACATCCCCGACAGGGAAGTCTCCGACGTGGAATCCATCCGCAAGGCGGTCGGGGATCCGGACGACATCCTCGGACCCATCCCGACCGTCGAGGAGATAAGCGCAGAGACCTCGAAGATCAACAGCGCTGCTGAGGATCCAGAGGACCCTGAAATCGAGATCGAAAAACAATGAATAAAAGGGGGCATTGCCCCCGTTTTTACTTTAAGCGTGTTTTATTCCAGTGGCCTGAGCGATCTCCGAATTGATGGTGCACAGGTCTTCCAACGAGAGTTCGTCGAGGCTCTTGTGTCCCGATACGCGCAGGAATATCCTGATCTCCTCGGCCGATGCGTTCAGGTAATTGGCCACCCTCTGGGCTCCGGCATCCTTGTCCAAACGGGACTCAAGATCGGGGTCCTGGGTAGCGATCCCCATGGGGCACATCCCAGTGTTGCAGATCCTGTATCTCTGGCATCCCAATGCCATCAGTGCCGCGGAAGCGATCGCGATCGCATCGGCGCCCATCGCCAGGGCTTTGATGAAATCCTTGCTGGTCCTCAGTCCGCCGGTGATCACCAGCTCCTGCTTCATTCCTTTGGCATCCATGTATTTCCTGGCCCTGGAAAGGGCATACAGGGTAGGGACAGTTGTAGCGTCCTTCAGGAACTTGGGGGATGAACCCGTTGCTCCTCCCCTTCCGTCAATGGTGATGAAGTCGCATCCCGATTTGGATATGTATTCGAGATCCTCCTCGATGTGCCCGGCTGAGATCTTCACTCCGATAGGTTTCCCTTTAGTTTCTTTGCGGAGCATGTCCACAATGGCCTTCAGGTCCTCAGGGCTGTTGATCTCGGGGAATCTGGACGGGCTCTTGATATCCTTGCCCACGGGTTTCCCTCTCATCAGCGATATTATGTCCGTGACCTTCTCTCCCGGAAGATGGCCGCCCATTCCAGGTTTGGTTCCCTGTCCGATCTTGATCTCGACGGCATCGCATCCTTCGTAGGTCTCCATGGTCGTACTGTACTTGTTGGGGACATATTCGAAGATGTACCTGTAGGCGTTGGTCATCTCGTCGTGGAGCACTCCGCCCTCTCCGCTGCACATGGCGGTCTTTGCCATCGCAGATCCTTTGGAAAGTGCGATCTTCGCCCTTCCCGACAAGGCTCCGAAGCTCATGTGCGACACATAGATCGGGGATTCTATCCTCATCGGTTTCTCGGCATTCTTACCGATCGTGACGCTGATATCGACCTCTGCATCATCATCCAACGGAGGATGTGCCAGCTGCCCTCCCAGGAACAGTATGTCATCGAATGACGGGACGGGCATCAGAGTGTCCATAGCCTCTCCGGCGCTCTTTCCGGTGAGCGCCAAGGAATGGATCTCGTCCATAGGCCCGCCGTCGTGCCTGACGAGTTTCTCGTCGATGGATAGGTCGGTACCCTTCGGGCCCTCCTTGGTTGCTTTCACCGGAGGCGCCGCCTGAATTGCAGGCTGCTTGGATTCCTCGCCTACCTTGACGAAAGCGCTCTTGGGCGACCTGCACACCGGACAGACCCAATCGTCCGGAAGGTCGTCGAATTTCACGGGTTCGTAGTCCTCATCGTAGAGTTCCCCGCATATCGTGCATCTGTAGACTGCCATGAACGGGCATCGCAGTGCTATGCATATAACAATCGCTCAGGAGACCCGTCCCCTCGTTACATTTTTAATATGAATCCCGTGATGCTCAGCACATGATTCAGTGTCCGCGCGGTACTAGGGATTTCCTTCCCGACGAGATGGAGAAACGCAGGTTCTATGAGAATAGGCTCAGGCATACCGCGCAGACCTTCGGCTTCAGGGAGATAGAGACCCCTATCTTCGAGGATGCCGAACTGTTCATCCTGAGATCCGGACCGAACGTGCTGAAGGAGCTGTACGCCTTCAAGGACAAGGGCGATAGGGACATCGCGCTGCGCCCCGAGATGACCGCTCCCGCCGTGAGGATGTTCGTCAACGGGATGAGCAACGATCCAAAACCCATCAAGATATTCTACTTCGGCCAGTGCTTCAGGTACGAGAGGCCGCAGAGCGGCAGGTACAGAGAGTTCTTCCAGTTCGGTGCCGAGTTGATAGGTTCAGCGACTCCAGAGACCGACGCTGAGGTGATCTGCATGGCAGCGGCCATGATCAAGCAGCTCGGTCTGAAGGACTATAAGATCCACATCGGGCACATAGGGGTCCTGCGTCAGGCGATAGCCGACGCCGGCGTTCCCAAGGAGAGGACTGCAGAGGTCCTCCAGAAGCTCGACAAGAAGCTCTACGACGAGGCCCGCCCGCTCCTTGAGGAGATGGGCGTAGGATCGAGCACGATCGATTCGATATTCACTTTGACGGAGACCGTCGGAGGGACGGAGATCCTGAGCAAGGTACCGGGAGAGGCCGGAGACTACCTCAGACAGGTCACTGCCTACATGCACGCCATGGGTGTCGACAACTTCGACATAGATCTCGGAGTCGTCCGCGGTCTCGACTACTACACAGGGATGGTGTTCGAAGCAGAAGCCCCTGCACTGGGTGCGGAGAAGCAGATCTGCGGCGGAGGCTCCTACACGCTGTCCGAGCTCTTCGGAGGAGAGAAGGTGTTCTCCACAGGATTCGCAATCGGATTCGACAGGATCCTTCTGGCCATCGAGAAGGAGGGACAGGTCTACGAGCCCAAGGGAATCAGCGCCTACGTGGTGCCCGTGTCCGACGATGTGAGGCTGAAGTCCGCGGAGATAGTGGCGATGCTTCGTTCCGCAGGCATCTCTTCAGATATCGATATAATGGGCCGTAAGATGGCCAAGGCGATGAAGTACGCCTCCTCAGTGAGGGCCAAGTACGTTGTGATAGTCGGAGCCAAGGAACTCGAGGACGAATCAGTCACCCTCAGGGACATGGCCACAGGTGAGCAGAAGCTTGTGAAGATCTCGGAGCTGGCACAGTCGATCGAGTGATCGGTTCCTGTCGAGTTCCTGATTGAGAAGGAAGTCGGCGCGGGGTATGAGCTCCTCCGATCTGCGGACGTTACGGAACGATACCTTCGGAATCATCGACGATAGGTTCTTGGCATCGTCGTACAGGACCTTCATGTCAGGGTTCTTCACCTTGTATTCGCCGGTCATCTGCCTGATGACCAACTGTGAATCCATGACGAACTCCGCTTCGGTCCCTTTGTAATCCAGGACTTTGGATATCCCGGCGATGAGGCCCCTGTATTCGGCATAATTGTTGGTGTGGATGCCTAAGAATTCGGAATGTTCGTGCACGACCTCCCCGTCCTCCACGACTACGATGGCATAGGCGGACTTTCCCGGATTCCCTCTGGATCCGCCGTCGGAGTAGACCGTGAACATCAGTACACCAGTTCCCTTTTGACTTTGTTCTCCTCGTCGACGAGGATCACTTTGGCACCGATCTTTTCATCAGTCAGCTCGAAGCCCATGATGATGACCTTGTCGCCCACGGAGCAGAGATGTGCCGCAGCGCCGTTGAGCGCGATAATTCCAGATCCGCGTTTTCCCGGAAGGACGTAGGTCTCGAAGCGGTTGCCGTTGTCCACGTTCGCAATGAGGACCTTCTCTCCTACCCAAAGACCGCATCTGTCTGTCAGATCCTCGTCGATCGTGATACTACCCTCGTATTCCAATCTGGTCTCGGTCACGGTCGCCCTGTGGATCTTGCTGCGGAGCATCCAACGCATGACAGTCTGTACAATAGGGTCATTAAAGTATGTTACGGCACAGAAGCGTGAAGGAAGAACAGAATAACGCTATGTACAAGAAGACATGAGCGCCCTGGACGGAATTCGAATCCGTGTCGAAGCCTCGACAGGGCTTCATGATAGGCCGCTACACTACCAGGGCAGCATTCCAGAGTATAATAGAGATGTATATAAGCGTTAGGGATGGCCGTTTTTGGGATGTCCAGATGTGTTTGGGATTTGTTTATATCGTCTCTCCATAATTCGAAGATTATGCCATTGGGCGACCCTCACGGAGCCAATTTCGAATATACTACGGAAGGACTTCCGGAATCGATTCACGTCTGCACCATACCGGTCAGGGACGTCAAGAGGTCGGTCGGATTCTATACCGATATCTTGGGAATGGAGCTTCTGTCCTCAGATGAGGAGGAAGCCTATCTGATCAGGGAAGGATGCAGGATCATACTTAGAAAGTCTGGCACATGCGGTATCGATACGGGGTTGTATTTTGGTGTCGATTCGCCGTACAATACGAGGAGGCGTCTGATCGACGAGGGTGTGGTATTCGTTCAGGAGCCCAAACGCGGGCCGTTCGGCACCTTCTGCTCGATACGCGACGACGATGCCAATGTCATCCATCTGATAGAGCGCAATGCGGATTTCAAAGAATGATGCAGGGGGTGTTCCCCTGCGTAAAAGTTTCAGTCGCCGACGTTCGCCGCGGCGATGGCCTCGTCCAGTTCCTTCTTGAGTTCCGGCGGGAGTCCGTTGATGGTTCCTCCGGAGAGGAATCCCTTAACGATCATGCTGACCGCCTCGTCCTCGGACAGGCCCCTGGACATGATGTATTCGATCTGGTCCCTCGCCACTTTTCCTACTGCGGCCTCGTGGGTCATCTCCACATCTGCGATGTGGGCCTCCAGCTCGGGGATGGCCAGGGTGGTTCCGCCGTCCTTCAGGATGATGCTCCTGCATTCCAGGTGCCCTTTGGCCTCGGGCGCGTTCCCGACCATGCGTCCGCGGGCGCACATCTTTCCGCCCATGGAGATCGACCTGCTCATGATCTCGGCCCTCGACTTCCTTCCGTTGAGGTTGACCATTCCGCCGGTATCGATGTCCGAGCTCTCATGCGCTATGCACATGGTGTTGTAGGTAGCGGAGGAGTTGTCTCCCAGCGTAGCTACGGGGAAGCTCTGGAGCGTCCCGACGGGGTTCAGGATGACGTAGTTGTTCGTGTAGTTGGAGTTCTTTCCGACGATGCAGTTAGTCCTGGGACGTACGCCGGTCTGCTTCCCCCAGCTGTGGATCATGCTGAATGTCAGGTTGGAGTTGTCTCCGATGTAGATCTCCGACACCCCTACGTGGAGGGCGTCGTTGGCGTGATGCGCCGTGGAGCATCCGGTGATCATCTCGAGGGATGCGTTGTCCTCCACGATTATGATGTTGTGGAGATTCTGGATGGATTTGTTCTTGTTGAGGAGCATGCAGGTCTGGACGGGATACTTGATGTGGTATCCGGACTTCACCCTGATGAAGTATCCGTCCCCGTCCTCGAGATAGGTCTTGGCGGTATACTTGTCCTTGGTGGGATCCATGGCCTTCCAGTAGTAGTCGGTCAGTCCGTCGTACTTCTTCACGGCCTCCGCGGTGCTCATCATCTCCAGCCCCTCCTGC
>Ga0310696_10010609_pt1 | contig 10569 bp, 14 predicted proteins | sample AusTroGonzalo_MG_4_FD_203885 | JGI IMG/M metagenome (GOLD analysis project Ga0310696, IMG submission 203885) | Bovine rumen microbial communities from tropical cattle in Woodstock, Queensland, Australia - Gonzalo_02 (v2) (version 2) | ecosystem: Host-associated > Mammals > Digestive system >... | reverse complement strand
GGACAAGTTCCACATCGTCCGGCCGCAGATAGTAGAGGACGCCATCCACGAATACCGCGACAGCAACAACTGGCTTGGCCACTTTGTCGAAGACTGCTGCGACGTTGACCCGCGGTACCAGGAACGCTCCGGGAACCTGTATACGCAATACCGGAACTACTGCATGCGGATGGGCGAGTACACCCGCAGTACCTCTGACTTCTATGCGGCGCTGCAGAACGCCGGCTTCGATAAATACCGGAACACCAAGGGACGGTTCATACGGGGGTTGCGCCTGCGGGTTGAGGAGTTCCTGGATGGAAGAGAAGAAGATTGAGCGCAGGTTAGTCAGAATGACGTCACAAATGGGAGGGACGGCGCTGAAATTTGTCTCTCCCGGCTGTGACGGAGTACCCGACCGCCTGGTGCTGCTGCCCGGCGGTAAAGTCGGGTTCGTGGAAGTGAAAGCGCCGGGGAAGAAACCCAGGCCGTTGCAGGTACGGCGTATCAGCCAGATACGGGGATTAGGCTTCCCGGTGTTCGTGGTGGACGGGACGGAACAGATAACGGAAGTTTTACAGAAGATAAAAGGAGGTGATGCCCGATGAAGTTCATACCACACAGTTACCAGCGGTACGCTGCCGAGTACATTGAAAACCATCCGGTAGCGGCGCTCCTGCTTGATATGGGCCTCGGCTGAAGGCAAGACGGCGATTACCCTGACTGCCATAAAATCATTGATCTACGAACGGTTTCAGGTTTGCAAGGTGCTGGTCATCGCGCCTCTCAGACCGGCCAGGGATACCTGGCCCGGAGAGATCGCCAAGTGGGACCATCTGAAAGACCTTACTTATTCGGTGGCCATCGGGAGTAAAGAACAAAGGCTGGCGGCGTTACGGGCCAAGGCGGATATCTACATCATCAACAGGGAGAACATCCCGTGGTTGGTGGAAAAAAGCGGTATTGATTTTGATTTTGACATGGTCGTCATCGATGAATTGTCATCTTTCAAGAATTACACCGCGAAGCGTTTCCGCAGCTTGATGTCGGTACGGCACAGGGTGTCGAGGATCGTCGGCCTGACCGGGACACCTTCCAGCAACGGCCTCATGGATCTGTTCGCCGAGTTCAAAGTGCTGGATGGCGGCAAACGGCTGGGACGGTATATCAGCCGGTACCGGGATAGATATTTCCTGCCGGACAAGCGGAACGCCCAGGTGGTGTTCACATACAAACTCCGGCCGGGCGCGGAGGAACAGATTTACAACGCCATCTCGGATATCACCATCTCCATGATGGCCCCGGATTATCTGGACATGCCGGCCTGCATCTATAACCAGGTGAAGGTGAAGCTGTCCGATAAGGAACGGGGAGTGTACGACGAGTTCCGGAAGCAGATGGTCGTATCCTTGGGCGGTGAGGAGATCGATGCCATGAACGCGGCGGCGCTGACCAACAAGCTGCTGCAGATGGCTAACGGCGCAGTCTATGACACGGAACATAATGTGCATACCATCCATGACCGGAAGCTGGAAGCGCTGGAAGACCTGATTGAAGGCGCAAACGGCAAGCCCGTCCTGGTGGGGTATTGGTTCAAGCACGACCTGGCCAGAATCAGCAAGCGGTTCGAAGTACGGGAATTGAAGAGTTCCCAGGATATCGCGGACTGGAATGCCGGGAAGATCCCCGTGGCGGTCATCCATCCGGCGTCTGCCGGCCATGGGCTGAACCTGCAGTACGGCGGATGCACCCTGATCTGGTATGGCCTGACCTGGTCGTTGGAACTGTACCAGCAGACCAATGCCCGGCTCTGGCGGCAGGGGCAGACGGAGTCGGTGGTAATCCACCATATCCTGACGGAAGAAACCATGGACGAACTGGTGATGGCGGCGCTGCACAGGAAGGACCAAACCCAGGCCGCGCTGATAGACGCCGTGAAAGCGGTGCTGGAGGTGTAGCATGGACCCGTATAAAAAACTGGCCAACGCGATCATAATCCAGGCGGCGAAAGACTATCGGGTGGCGCTTCGTGAGCTGCAGTCATATGCGGATATTGAACCCGAACTGCTGCTTTATGAAAACGAGCTGGCTGAAGGCAAAGCGGAACCTGACGACGAAAAGGACCGGAAGCTGGGAAACCTGAAAAGGATAAAGACGGATATAAAGGAAATCGAAGAGTTTTTCCACTCAAAGCTGTATTCCATCCTGACGGATGTGGATGGGCAATATATTCTCGAAGAGTTGCAGAAGGAGGTATATGGGAAATGACTGTTGTTGAATACTTATCCCAGGCGTTTTATATCGATCTGAGACTGAAGGGGAAGCTGGACCGGCTGGAGTCGTTGAAGTCGCTGGCCGCCAAGGTCACGGCTACGATGAATGCGACCCCGGTTTCGGGTTCACGGGATGTGCATAAACTGGACAAGATAATCTGCAGGATCGTAGATCTGGAGAACGAGATCAACAGCGAGATCGATGCCCTTGTCGATCTGAAACGGGACATAAGACTGCTAATTGATTCTGTTCCCTGCCTCGACTGCAGGGTTTGTCTTGAGCTGCGTTATTTGCATTATAAAAAATGGCACCAGGTAGCGGAATCCATGGGCCGCGGGGTCAGGGCGGTACATTATATCCATGCTAAGGCGATAGCGTTCCTGGAAGAAGAAAATGAGTGAAACTCTTGCATTTGACGGCAATCGTGCTATAATAACTTTTGTAATGCTTTTACAAGGTCGTAAAATTATACTTGGCACATACTTCGGTCTGGGCAACGGCGTTTGCCCAGACGTTGTTTTTTAACGGCCTGTGAGGCAAAGCAATTATTACAGATTTAAGGAGTAACAATGGTTGAGTTTTTTATTGTGTCAAAATGCCCCCTGGAAGGTATGTATAAAACCGAAAAATTAGCGAAGCAGGTCTCTGCTTCATATAAGGACGCGGTAATAAAACGGTTCCAGGCCCCGGAAGATATACCGGAGGCGCATAAGTATTGCGACGACAACCTGATAACCGTAAACCCGAACCTGTGGCAGTCCTTGAAGGACCGGGTGAAGGCTGACGAGGCATCCGGGATGAAAACGGCAGACCCGGCAGAAGAGGTAGGGACGGATGCTGGACCCGTCCTGCCGGAGCAGCCGGCCGAAGCCGTTGTCGTAGGTGAAGCCGGTGACGAGAAGAAACCTTCCGCCTTGCCGGTCGTGCGTAAGAATACGGTTCCGGCGAAACAGCACCGTGCGACGCAGATGCAGCTGCCGCAATGGGCGACCACCGTGATATTCACTGACGGTTCGGTGCTGCCGATGCCCGGCGGCGATGACAAGGAGCGGATGGTCGGAGGCTATGCGGCGCTGCTGGTCTTCCGGTCCATGAACGAGACGGAAGTGATGATTTCCGGCTATAAGGAATATCCGAGGGAACCCGCATACATGGAGATGGTAGCGATTTATAAGGCGCTCAAAAGGTTGAACAAGTACAAGACGGGCGGTAAGATCGTACTGTTCAGCGACTGCATGGAAGTAGTGACCGCGTTCAACAGCAAACTGACAGGCTGGCACGAGTGCGGCTATAAACTGAAGAACGGCGGGCATGTAAAATACTGGAAGCTGTGGAAGAAGATCTGGAAGGTCTCCCATAAGCTGCCGTTGCAGGTACAGTGGATCAAAGGTCATGCAAAGAACGGCTGGAACATCCGCTGCGACAAGACCGCAAAGGCCGAGGCGAAGCTGCGCGTAGGCTGAGCCGACAAAGGAAAGGAGCTAATATTTTGAAAATTTATATTGTTAATTGCTTGTTTAACATTTCTCAAAGACTGATTGACCGCGCATTCCGGAAAGTGGAAGACGCGGAAGAATACGTCAAGGAACTGAACGGCAACAGGGCTAAGGCTGTGGCCCGCTGCAAGGAACTGATCGCTCGTTATGACGGTGAGCCGATGGTAAAGTTCCTGGATGAAGAAGGCGGGATAGCGTATGTAGTCATGACGGCAGAAATGAAGTAGCCGGAAGGTTTGAAACAAAGGAATAATAAAATCAGGGGTGGCTGGCAAGGCCACCTCTTTTTTTGGTATAATAATGGTGTAGAAACGGGAGGAACCTATCATGATCCTGACAGTGAATCTGTACTACAAGGGCAAAAACGGGAACGCCCGCAAATTTGCCGAAGAGATGGAACGGACAGGCATCGCGGATGCCATACGTAACGAGGCGGGGAATCTGAAATATGAGTATTTCATCCCGCTGCATGACACGGAAACGGTGCTGCTGATAGACAGCTGGGCCGACCAGGAATCCCTGGACAGGCACCATGCCTCGCCGATGATGGCGCAACTGGCAGCTCTCCGGGAAAAATATGATTTGCATATGATTGTGGAGCGGTATACAAAAGCAGAAGATTATCCAACGGATGAGAAGTTTATCAGAAAGTAGTAACATCATGTTTCGCAAATTACGGTATTGCAAAAGCGGCCTGTACGCCGGCCTGATAGGTATGGTGGCGGGCATGGCCGGACAAATCTATATCTATGAGTTTTCGGACAGGAACGCCGTCCTGATGCAGGCCGCCACCGTGTTCAGGGAACTGGATGAGCTTTCGTTCCTGGTGGCGATGGTGTCCATCATTGCGTTTATGTATTTCTGCGTAATGTTGGAATACCGGCGGTGGAACCGACAGAAGAAACGGGATGAAGCGGTAAAGAAAATTTAGTTTAGGGGGAAAGTTTTAATGGCACAGTTCTTAACAGACATTTTTGCACAGTTCGACAAGAAATGGGCGCTGCTTTGCGCCGGAACCAAAGAGAAGCACAACACTATGACCATCAGCTGGGGCGGCATGGGAACATTGTGGTCAAAGCCAGTGGTGACGGTTTACGTGAAACCTTGCCGCTACACTTACGGCTTTATGAACGACAATGACTATTTCACCGTCAGCTTTTATCCAGAAGAATGTAGGAAGGCGATGGCCGTCATGGGGACCAAATCCGGCAGGGATGTGAACAAGGATGAGGCCGCCGGACTGACAGTCAAGGCAATAGGACAGGTAACTACCTACGAAGAGGCGGAAGTGACGATTATCTGCCGGAAGATTTACTGGCAGGACCTGGTGCGGGATAATATGCCGAAGGAAGCCGTGAATGCATTTTACATGGAAGAAGAACCGCATCGCATGTTTGTCGGCGAAGTAGTGGAAATAATTCAGAAGTAGGCTTACACTGCAAAATCGCAATTTTGCACAGAAAATGATTCAACAGCCGTGGACTTCAACATCCACGGCCGTTGTTTTTTGGGCAGGCATGGCGGAGTTCGTCAGGGTGGGCATGAATGGCAGTATGACGATGGTGTTACGGGATGGGACGGAGATGCGGATGAAAAATCAAAACGTTGTTTGTTCTTTTACCAGGCTTGTCATAATCTCCACAAACTCCCTGACGTGCGCTGCAGGCTCTTTGGCATAGAGCAGGCCGTAAGGGACGGAGTAATCGCCTCCCCAGTCGCAAGGGAGCGTCACGAGGGAAGGGTGGATTTCCGACCAAATATCGGCGGTAATCATGGGGTGCCCCGTGGTGGCTGCATAGTTGAAGATGCTGATGTCATAGGGCGGCACATCGTGGATATGAATTTGCGGGTGCGCGGTTTCAAGCTCATCGCGCAAGCGGTCGATATAAACCGTGTCGCCCCGCTCCACCATGAGGAGCGTCTCGCTGTAGAGGTCGGTCAGCATCAGTCTTTTGCGACTTGCCAGCGGATGATTGATGGGAACGGCCACCGACAAGGGAAGCTGGCTTATTTTGAGGGCATTGACTTTATTTTTCCATAATGTGGACGGGAAGAGACCGGCAATGATGTCGGCGCTTCCCGTTTTTTCAGCGAAAAAATCCTGTTTGTCACTTTTCCCGTCATCAATGGGAACGATAGAGAGCTTGATATGAGGATAACTGCTGCTTACGGCCACCCACAACTTAACAATGGGGCGGCAGGGGTTCATCAGGGAACTGCCCAGCCGTATGATGTTCTGCTTGCCTGTCGTGAGCGCCTTGGCGGTACCCAGAGCCTGCTCGGATATATGGATGATGCGGCGGGCATCCCGATAAATGCTCTTGCCAGCCTCTGTAAGCACAATGCCGTGGTTCGTCCGCCGAAACAGTGTCAATTCCAGTCTGCCCTCCAAGAGATTGATTTGCTTTATGAGCGCATTGGGGGAGATGAAGAGCTTTTCCGCCGCCTTCGTGAAGCTGCCGCAATCAGCTGCCATCAGAAATGCGTCCAAATGTTTATTGTACATCGCAAAACCTCCTCGCATGAACCTTTTGGTTAATGCCATGATAGCAAAAAGCGACTTCCGTCGCAAGGGGGGGTGCCATAAAATGAATTTACAGACAGAGGGATACGGTAATTGCAGATCATGGCGGGCCATGACGGAACGGTATCAGGAAGGGCGTATTCGGGCAGTCGGCGCATGCAACTACGGCAGCGACCGTCTGGTGGAAACTGAAGGTAAGATAAAAGAAGGGGGTAAACGGATATGTTGATAAAAAAAATCAGTAAGGCGGGAAAGAGCTTAATGGCGGGATTCCTGGCAGCGGGACTCATTTCTGCCGCCGCCTGGTTGGTTGCTCCGGCGGTGCTGCCCAATCAGCAAATGATAGTTTACGCAGCAGAGGTGCAGACCGCCAGCCAAAGCATATTGGCAAATACCGAAAACGGACAAGTGCGGGGCTTTGCAAAGGGCGGTGTGCGCTACTGGCGGGGTATTCCCTACGCCAAACCGCCGGTTGGCGAGCTGCGTTGGCGGCCGCCGGTGAAGGCCGATAACTGGCAAGGGGTGCTCGATGCTACCGAATACAAAAGCGAAGCGGCCCAGACGGGTTACCTGGGCGTGTTCGCCACGGCGGGCGGTTCGGAAGATTGCCTGTACCTCAATGTGGCCGTGCCGGAAAAGCGACCCGGCGATGCGGAGAAATTTCCTGTATTTGTCTGGATTCATGGCGGGGCTTTGGTGGTTGGCGCGGGAAGCGATTATGACCCCTCGCTTTTAGCCAGGGAAGGCCGCGCCGTGGTGGTGACGATAAACTATCGGCTCGGAGCTTTCGGCTATTTTGCCCATCCCGCCATTGATGCGGAAGGTCATGCATCAGTCAATTACGGCGTGATGGATCAGATTGCGGCGCTTGAATGGGTACAGAAGAATATCGGGAATTTTGGCGGCGACCCCGATAATGTGACGATTGCCGGAGAATCCTCCGGTGGACAAAGCTCGCAGATCCTGATGGCCAGTCCCAAGGCCAAAGGCCTGTTCAAAAATATCATCGCCATGTCCAGCCCGGTCATGTATGCCAATGGTCATTCGATTTCGCGGGAACAGGCCGAGGAAAAGGGGATCCGCCTGGCTGAAGCGGCGGGATTGAAAAACGCTACCGCCGAGGCGTTGCGCTCCCTTTCCACAGAAGAAATTCTGGCTGTGGAAAACAACTATTTATTGGATGGCATTATAACCCGTGACGGTGAGTATGTGCCGTCAAGCATCGCCAAAGCCTTTGAGAACGGCGAAGTAAACGGCGAACGGCTGGGCATCGGCAATGTGCAAAACGAGGGCTCTTTCTTTGCGGCCTTGACGGAGAGCGCAGCGGGAAAACATATGGACGAGGCCGCCTATCGGGCCAATCTCGAGGTTTTGGAGAAACAGTATGCCATCCCCGGCTTTGCGGACAAGGTGATGGCCGAGTATCCCGCAGCGGCTTACGGCAGTCCCGCCGAGGCGTATGCACAGGTCATCACGGACAGCTGGTTTGCTGCGCCGATTTATCGGATTGCCGATTCGCTCGACAGTAAGCTGAAAGTCTATTACTACGAGTTTAGCGACCCGAAGTGCCCCAAATATGTTGCGACCGGTTTTGAGCAGGGCACGGCGCATACTTACGAGCTGCCGTATCTTTTCCCCGGCTTTCACGGTTCTTCGGACATCGGTACCAAACTTACTCCCAGGCAGCAGAAGGTTGCCAGGCAGATGGCGAAAATCTGGACAGGCATGTCCAAGGTGGATGAGCAGGGAATATGGAAACGTTTTGACGGCGGCCATGCCCGGTATTTGAAACTTGGCCAGGGGAAGCCGCAGATGGCAAATATGAAGGAATATAAGAAACGCCATCACTTCGGTTTCTGGAAAAACATCTATATGTACTAAAGGAAAAGGAACAAAAATGGACGAAGTACGTATAGATTTGCGAAAGATGGGACTATGAAGTCGTGGAATTTCAGCATCCACGACTGTTGTTTTAGTATGGAAAATTCATGTTTTCCTTAACAGCTGTAGAATTTATTTTCTGCGGCTGTTTTGTTATAATTAAGTAAATCAAAATTAATCATATAAATCGTGATTTGTGAGGCGGCTGTCATGAGAATAGATGAAAAATGGATACGTGCGCATCTTCCGGTAGACTGTGCGGATGAACCGCTTGACGTTTTCTCAGGCTATTATCTGGACAGTCTGACAGTAATGGCGGAGGGAGAACGCGGAAGACCGGACACGGTTGTCTACCGTGCCAAAAATGAAGAGGAACTGCGTTACTGGCAGTTGGAAAACATCTGTCATTTTGTGGGAAAAGCCGATACATCAAAAATCTGGCGATATTACCGGCATCATGCCGAAGACGGAAGTTGGCTGTATATCGAACACAGGCATTATGATTACAATGCCATCGAAGATGCGAGACTTCCAGGTTTTGAGCGCTTCCTGCGGAATCTTAAGTCCGGCTTTCCGCCTGACCGCTGGGAAGAGAAGGTAAAGGATTGTGTCCATCTTATGAATATCTGGTATACAACACCGCACTGGGATTACGACAGGGACAGGCTGTGCTTTATTGAAATCAGTGCTTCAAAGGAACACGACGACCATAGTATTATCATTGAGGAGCCAAGACCCGGTTCGGTTATAAAGATAGTAGACTGACAAATCTTGCTAATGTTTTGTCAAGAACTTTTTTAGAAAAATTGGAGCTTTTTAAAAGTAAATATGGGCAACCTTAACCAGGCCAGCTATTGCAGGCCGTTCAAAAACTGTTATAATAGAAATGGTGAACGGATTTACTTATACAACTCCATTACACGGGCGTAGTAGATCCGCAGGAACTTATTGACGGCAGCCATCTTGGCTACGTTATGAGGTTTTCCTTCCTGTTCCTTTTTGACCAGAAAGAGGTAAACGGGATCATCTTGAGGTTTTGTCAGTTTAAGGGCCTGCATAACCTCAAAACAAGCTTTTCTGAGAGCCGGGTTGCCACGTTTGGAGATGTGACGATTCCGGCTCTCAAACTGTCCGGACTGGTATGGCGGTGCATCATTGCCTGCATAGGCGTTAAGTGCCTTCCCGCTATGAAAGCGGCGGATATCTCCTATTTCCGCAAGGATAACCGGTCCAAGACGATCCCCAACCCCTGCCATGGAGCGAAGCACTTTATATTCAGGCAAGGTTTCTGCTATGGTCCTCATTTGCAGGTTTATTTCATCCGCAGCTTTCTGAGACGTAGAGATGAGATCTACGCATTGTTCCTGCGCCATAGCCGTTAGGGGATTGTCTCCGCGAGTGGTAACACTGTTGAGTGCCAACTCATAGATACGTAAACCCTTAGTGCTTGCAGGCCGGCCTTTTGTTTTTCTGACCAAAATTTGATAACTTTCCAAGAAGCGTGTTTTGCCCATTTTTCGGATTACATCAAACGACTTAAAGCGTTTGACGAACCGTAACAGCACACAAGTATCCGGATCTTTGGTTTTAAGAGGAAGCAGTGATGTTATCCCAGGCATTGTTTGATCCAACAGACTTAATAGCTGGACTTTATTGGCCGTGAGTGTCGATATCCTTTGGCTGTACTGTCTGGACAGGAACCTAAGGTCTTCATACTTCTGGTCGGAAGGCGTATAGGGAACCAGAGAATACGATTTTTCAAGAGCATACCGTGCAATCCGGAGAGAATCCCGTTTGTCTGTTTTTACCTTACGAAGTGCCGTATCTCCATACTTTTTCATCTGGTAGGGATTAATCAGGCAGACTGGCAGATCCGCGTCCCGGAACGTTTTAAGCAGCGGATAATGATAGTGGCTGGTTGGTTCCATCAGGATTGTGGGAACCTCCGAAGTCCCTTTGATGTAGTTGACCAGCACCTGTAGTTCGTCAGCGGTGTGATGCACGTCAAAGGGCTTGGCACGGATGCTGCCGTCCCCATTGAGAATGGCCACCGTGCTTTTGGATTTAGAAACATCGATACCAACAGCAATCATTTGGACAAGGACTCCTTTCATTGTTTAATATGATTGGTTTCCGCTCTTCAAGATCCACTCATATTCTTTAGTTAAACGGGAGCAGTATCTGTCCCAACTTGCTGAATCGAATGTAAGATGATGAAGGGCGGCTAACACATTTGTCGTCGGGCGTGGTGTCCCAATTCCAGATTTCGTTAGCCAATCACCTTCATCATAAATGAAGAGCAGAGACTTTAAAAGCCTCTACTCATATATTAAGAATTCCAGTTTTGCTCGGCAACGATGAGTATGATATAATTAAAAAATAATTTCCAACAGTGTCAATTTTGCTGAACCTGTT
>Ga0310696_10010606_pt1 | contig 10570 bp, 2 predicted proteins | sample AusTroGonzalo_MG_4_FD_203885 | JGI IMG/M metagenome (GOLD analysis project Ga0310696, IMG submission 203885) | Bovine rumen microbial communities from tropical cattle in Woodstock, Queensland, Australia - Gonzalo_02 (v2) (version 2) | ecosystem: Host-associated > Mammals > Digestive system >... | reverse complement strand
TGCTCGATAGTGCACCACTTGTTGTAGTCGGTATCGGCGCGGAAAAGTCGCGTCGGGTCCTGGTAGTCGCCATTCCACACGCTGTACTTGTAGTCGCCAGCCTGGCAGAACGAACCAGGGGCAAGGCCCCTTGCCGGAGTGCCATGTTCCTGGTTCCAGGAGAGCCCGAGGTTTTGCACGTTGCCATCCTTGTCGAAGAGGTAGAACTTCGCGCACTCCATCACGGCCTGCTGGGAACGCGTCGCCTTGATCGTCCAGCGGAAGAACTTGCAGTTCGCGACCGAAGGCGCAAGGTGGAGTTCGTCCGATCCAACATCTATGACAAGCGATGCGTTGTCGCCTACTGTCACGTTGCCGGAGATCGCCTTTGTCAAAAGGCGTCCGGAATAGCCGGAGAGGTCGAGCGTTGCACCGGACGCGACTATTATGTCGTCGATGCGCGAGACCTGCGTCCCGGCGAGCGAAGTCGCGAACGGCGTATCGCCGACCCAGTTGTTGGCTGGCAGGTTGCGCGTGTCGAGGGCCTCGTGCGAAAGCGTCGTCCAGGAAGCGCCGTCGTCGCTGCCTTCAAGCACCCATTCGCACGGCGAACGCTGCCAGTTGTCCGTCTTGGCCCAGTTGTAGGACGTCACCTGCACCGGAGTCGGGTAGACGAACTCGATCCACCAGCAGTCCTGCGACTTGTGCCTCAAGTCGCACCATTTGCTGGTGAGGTTCATGTCGATGGCCTTCTCCGGCAATTCATTGTTTCCGAATATTCCAGTGCCGCCTTCCTGGGCGGTCGTCGAGTCGTAGTTGAAGCCGGCGGCATAAGTGACATCGGCATCGCCACCGAACAGCTTCACCTCGCGAAGCTCCATGATTTCCGTCGTACTGGCGCCGTTGTTCACGTCGAGGACGCGGAAGCGGTAGTGCGTGTAGCCGCGGCCGCCAAGCGGAGAGTCGGCGAACTTCAGAGTCCCGCCGGAAACCCAAAGCTTCTCGGCATCTGTTCCAAACGGAACTACCTGCGCGACGGCATCGCCGCGCTTGACGATGTTCTTGAGGCCCCTGCCTAGCTTCACGGTCGAAAGCATGTCGGAGGGATTGCACAGAGTAAGGTCTGCACCTGCCTCATAGGAAGCGTGGATTGTCCCGGCTCCAGTAAGATCTTCGATGAACGCGCCGTTGTTGTTCAAGTCGAGGCGCGCACCAGCCAGCAGCTCAACGGTGCCGCGGCGGTACTGCGGGAATGTCTCAGGATCGCGGAACGTAAAGCTGTTGTAGATAACGACCACGCCTTCACGCACGCGCATTCCGTTGAAGGCCAGGCGTTCAACCCAGCCATTGTCCGAAGACGGCCCGTTGAAGTTGAGCACGCCGCGGCCAGACTTCTCTATTGCGCCATCGGCAAGAAGGAAGCCCATGTTCTTATCGTCGAAAAGACTGTTTGTGGCCGTGTTTTCAAGGCGAATGTCGTTCCCCGGCGTGTTTGTCACAACGAGCGACGAAAGGCTGCGCCCATACCCTCCGGCGCGGAAAAATGCCTTGGTTCCACGAATTACGAAGCGTCCGCCGTCGAACACCACAAGGCCAGAAGGACCGTCCCAGCGCTCTATCCCCGACCCGAGATCCAGCGTGGAGGTGTCGGATATCGTGAGGACGTTGGTGACCGACGCATTCCAGTCGGCGGAAGATGCCGCATTCGCGGTAATGCTGAACGTGCCGCCGACCGTAAGCGTAGAGCCGTTTTTCAGGGTCAGCCTGCCGACAACAGGGTTGGACGGCTTGCTTCCGCCAAGCACGTTCTGGTTGACAACGCTGCACTTGCCGTTGACGGTCATCGTGGTGTTGTCGAGCGTCAGTTCGCCGCTTCCACCTACAGGCTCCGAATCTACCGTGCCGCCAGACGCGACTGCAAATTCACCGGAAACGGAGACAGTCGCGTCCTTGAGAGTCAGAACCGCGGGAGTAGTCGTATCAAGGTCTGCAAGCGAAGTGAGAAGACCCCCTGCGTACATGAAGAAGTTTCCCGTATGAGTCCAGGCGTACGGCCCCTGCGGAATCTCGCCGAGGAACGCTGCAAGATCGTCCGTGGTCGACGTATAGTGTGTTGTGCCGCTCGTCGCATACGGGCCATCGGCCCGCACCGCCTGCAACGCGAAAACACATGCAATTGAAATCCCGGCTATGACACGTTGTTTCATATACCCCCTTGTTTGGCGTAAGCTTAATTTTTTTGATTATATCATAAGCCATGCTGTCGTATCGCCAATTATGCGCAAAAATTATCGTGAATTCAGCGCATACCCGTGCGCGATTCCAACGCGGCACTCACTTATGCAAATAGGCGAACGTTATCGACAGGGGGACGTTCGCACGGTTCGGATTCGTCCCCCGCCTGTATTCTTCGAGGTTCGAGGCGCCGTCGCCATCCGGATCCGCCTCTGGGTCTGTTCCCTCCGTCTGCAGGAAGTGGCGGCGTTCCCAGGCGTCAGGCAGGCCGTTGCCATCCGAATCAGGGCGCTCGATTCTCTCGACGACCGCGAACTTCACGGCATCGGCGATGACGGTGAAGTTCCTCTGCCCTTTCGTCAGGATGCGCACGGCCCCGGAACTTCCAGCCTCAAACGGCCAGGAGCCAATCTGGTTCCACGTGTTCGAGCGCAGCTGCATGTTCACGAGATTCGTGACGACGCCACCGGCGTAAACGATCTCGACCGGCACCTTGTCGCCGCGAGAGGAGTCTCCGTTCCAGAAAAGCGACACGCGGTAAGTAGCGTTCGAAGGAAGAACGGGAGTAAAGCGCACCCAGAGATCGTCTGATGCAGACTTGTTGTTGTGCAGGTAGTCCGCCCCGTATCGGTCGCTGTTGTACGAACTTGCCGACCAGGCGCCAGATATCTCGACACCCTTAGCGTCGGCATTGTCGACGACAACGGAAACTAGCTCGCGCTCCTGCGGTGCCTCGTGCGGCGGAAAGGCGTACTCGTTTCGCTTGTTGATGAGCTGCTGCAGCTCCAGCGTCTTGTTCGCATCCTGGTAGATTTCACGTGGCCGGCAGCCGTATTTCCTGCAGAGCGACGCCGCGTATCCCGCCGCCACGCCCTGCTGTCCGCCCGCATTCATCACGCGGCTAGAGCCGAAGGCTACGTGCGTGTAGCTCGCGCACCTGCCCGCCATGAAGAGGTTCGGCACGTCCCGGCAGCATAGCGAACGGTACGGCATCCACCATGCGGGATAGTAGTGGTGAGTCGTCGCGGCGATGAAGCCAGAGTCCCCGTCCTTCCGGTGCAGGTCAACGGACCAGGTCGCGATGCCGATTGCGTCCTCGAACGCACGCGTGTTCACAACATCCGACTCGCGCACCACGTAGTCGCCCACTATGCGGCGGCTCTCGCGCTTGCCCGCGATGTACGGTACCCAGTTGAATGCGAGGTTCTCGTTCCCGGACTTCGCCTTGGCGTTCGAGAAGCTTCCGTAGATCGCACGGAACAGCCGGTCGCGCAGCATTTCGGCGTCGTAGATCGTGTCCTCTTCCGGATCAAGCCCAGCCTCCCACGTCCAGCCGCCGCTTGTGTCCGCGCGCGTGCCGCTCACCTTCGTCGCCCACGGAACGGACGGGAACTCGTAAGGTTCCGAACCATTCTTCGTGTTCCACAGGAGGCTGTTGCCCATCGTGCTCGTGTCGGCGGCGTCCTGTCCGTGCGTCGGCTCGTTGAATTCCGCCTTCGCCTCTCGCCCGAGCATAAACGCCGCGCCCGCCCAGTAGCCGAGCCAGCCGTCGCCAGTCGCGTCCACGTAGAGCGGCGCGACGAACCTGCGCCGCGCGCCCGTCTCGACGTTCCGCGCATCGACGGCAACGATCTTACGCTGCGCGTTCGTAACGACGCCGTACGCGCGCCAGCCGAGGTGTGTCGAGACTCCGGCGGAGTCCGTGCATGAAAGCCTGTTGGCGTCGTCCGCTTTCTTGTCTTCCGCGTTCGCAGACGTGTTCTTCACGGCCTTTACGATCCAGTGGTATTCGTTGCCGGCCCTTTCCGTACGCACGCGTATCTCGTCGCTCGCGTTTCCACCGAGCACCGGGCGGTCCTGCACGAGCGCAACGGACATTCCGGCGTCCGCCGCGGCGATCGCCGCGCACGTTCCCGCGATTCCTCCGCCCACCACGACAATATCCGCCTCGACGACATCCTCCGGCGCGGATGGTTCGCCGCGCTTCTCCGCGCGCCAGGCGGCAAGCGCAGCGGCGTCGTTTGGCGGCGGATTCGTAGCGGCAACGGAGGTGAAATAAACGGCGTCGCAACGTCCTTCGAACCCTGTGAGGTCCTTGAGCGAAACAACTTGCTCCCCAGCCCCTACGCGCACCGCGCCAGCGTCGACCCATCCCCAGTCGGAAGGCTCTACGCCGAGAGTCTCCGGATACTCGTTTCCCCCGACGGCGAGACGGAAGCGACCCGGCTTCTCGCCGTCCCAGTCCGGCGTCCAGTCACGCGTCCTGACCCAGGCGCGCACAAGTCCCGGGAATCCGAACGAGACGGTCGTCTCCGCGTCTGCAACAGGCACGCCCATTCCGTGCGCCAGGAGGTAGGGCGAGCCCATGACGTCGGCGAACTGCGGATCCACGACCCAGCCGCCCTTGGATGCGAACGACTCCGCCTCTACAAGGGCGTCTGTCCCGGACATGAACGGCGAGGACATTAATGCAGCAAGCCAGCGCTCGGCCATCAGCCTTGCGCCCGCTTCGGTGGGATGGACAAGGTCCGAGACGCAATGAACGGCATAGTCCCATCCTTGCACCATGTCGACGACGACAATCGGAGACGACTCCGTGTCCAACTCTTCAGCCAGCGCGCCAATCGCCTCGTTGAGCGCGGGGATGTAGCTGTACTTCGGCAGCTTTCCGCTCGTAATCACCTTTGCATAAAGGATGGTGACGTTCGGGTTGTTCGCACGCGCGGCCGCGATGATGCGCGCGTGCGCATTGGTCACGGCAGCGACAATCTGCATCGCGTCTGTGGAAGTGGCGTCGTAGTTGTGCCCTGCGTGCAGCAGCATCACGTCCGATGCGTCTCCAACCGCGTTCTCCACGTACTTGTCGGCGATCCATTCCGCGCTTTTGCCGCACCATCCTTCGTTCGCGAATTCGTTCCCTGAATACGGGGAGGTATGAGAGCCCTTCCATACCACGTTGGCCATACCGGCAGCAGAAAGCATCTCCGAAAGGTAGGTACGATACGTCCACTTGTTTGCCGCCGTAGTGGAATTGGCACCTTCGGTGATGGAGTCTCCCACGCAGCAGATGGAGAACGGGTCCACGCTGGGGGCTTCGCACCTCGTAAACAACTGGATCTCCGAAATGCCGTTGTAGTTCATGGGAGTCCTGGAGTCGAAGTCGTCAAGCGCGACAAGCGCGACGAAACGCGCGTCCGCGGGAGCCGCAAGCTCGAACAAGTCGCCCGCATAGCTCGCCGTGCCAGAGGCCCGCTCAAGCCGGTTGGAAAGGACGCGCGTGTAGTTGGCCCTGATGTTCGCCGCCGACGTCATCCATGTGTCGCCAGTCGAGACGTAGAGTTCGAATTCGCGCACGCCGCGCTCCGTATATGTTTTCCCGCTCGCCGCAAAGTTGAAGTTGTAGAGACGCACGGCGTCGATGCGCCGCGTCTCGCCGAGGTCAACCTGTATGTACCATGGAAACGAACCGGAGTTGTTCGACGAAAACATGAACATCTCTTTGTTCGCCGTCGTCCCGTGCGTGTTGCCGCTCATCCCGGCGCCGTTAAATGCATAGAACGCGCCGCGATCCGCATAGGCAGAGGGCGTTCCGGCCGCAGTCGTTCCGGCGATGAACTTCGAAGCGTCCAGGCTGGAAAGGTCGATTAGTTCCAGTCCGTCGTCAGCACGTACGCCCGCCGCCGCAAGGACAAGAACGAGAAACAACCCGCATTTTACACAGCCCCTCAAACATTACCTCACGATGATATGCAGACCTCTCGGAACGACTTCCGCGACCAGCCGGCCATTCTCGGCCTTGACGCTGACATTGTACTTCTCGTCCTCCGTGGTGGCAAGCAAGGTCCAGCCTTCGATTCCTGGCGCGGCAAGAGTCCCGAAGGAGGCAAGCGTATAGGAGCCGGGCTTGACCTTGCCATCAACGAACGACAACGCGAACGTGCCCACGGAAACGAGCTTAAGCGTTCCCGCGCCAACATCAAACGCCTCGGCAACCGTCTTCGTCTCACCGTCGAGCGTGAAGGTGAGAGTTTCCGCTTCAATGTCAAGCACGCCAGAAAAATCGCCGAACTCCGGCAGGTTCACCTGGCTTGACGCATGGACTGTTCCCGCGCCGCTTACAGTTGCGCCAGTCCAGTCGACATATCCAGGAGGCAACGTCCCAAGCCACTTCTTCATAAGATACGACTCTATACCTCCGCGTGTCTCGCTGTCGAGCACATCGCTGAAGAGCACGATCTCGCCCAACACCTCATACGCATGCTCGCCGCCGCCCGCATTGTAGAATCCGAAAAAGCCCGCATCAAATGCATTTCCATCCGTCGTGAACGAGAAAAGTTCCGGCGCGCCGGTAAAGCCCGTCGTCGTGCCGTTCACGGCCTTTCCGTTGATCCGCGTCTCGCCGCCCGTCAGTATCGACGTCGTGCCAGAGCCCCAGATCGGCGCCGTGTAGTCGCTGTAGGAGGTTCGCGCCTTCACAAGCGTACCGGGACTGACCGCATCGATAATCGGCGAACCACCGCCGTAGCAGCTGTCCATGACGATAAACGCCGTCTTGACACCAAGCTTGACGGCACCCGAGTCATTGCCTTTCCACTTGGAATGATCGGTTTTGATGCGCAAATTGTTGCCCTTCTGCGTCCTTCCCTGGGGATCGGCATGCAAATCCATCCAACCGCGCTCTGGCCCGAACCCCCTTGCGCCACGCGCGTAGGTCGGGCGACGATCATTGTTGGCATCACTGTAGTAGGCATGAAGATAAGGCGTGTCGGCGAGATCCTTGTTGCCATGTCCGAACAGGGCATGCACCATGTCGCGGTTGTCGTTGAACCCAACGTCGTCTTCGCAGTCGGGGTCGAACCGCGCCAGGCGGTTAGCAACGGCATCCACCTGGGTCTCCGTCCATGCATCCCTGCCGGCGGGAATCGTCAACGACGCGCCGGATGCGACGGCGACTTGACCCGCGAAAAGTCCGTCGGCCGCAAGCGCCCCGCTAATGGTGACAGCACCAGCGCCATGCATCGCTCCTACGGAAGAGTCTACTGTTTCGAACACGCCGCCTTCGGCAATCTCAAGCGACTTCGGCCGCGCCTCGGCGCAGTAGTTCGCCATAAGGCCCCACTTTCGGGCGAGATACAGTTCCACCGCCTTGCGCTGCACCTTAGTCAGCTCGTTGGTGAAGACGAGGATTTCGCCGTAGCGCTGTCCGCCGGCGTTCTGGTAGGTGTCGTCCATGCCGAGCGACCGTACGCTCGGCGAAGCTCCAGGCGCAACACCCATCGACAGTATCTGGTATCCGCCGTTCAGCGCCACCGTCTCGTTCGGAACGACGGCAGTTCCGTCCACCCAGAACGGCACATTGCTGCGCCCCGCGGCCAATATGGTGTCGTTCGTCGTCGTATTGGTGCGATTGTAGTAGGTATCCTGCTGCGATTTTTCGATCGACTCGCCAGCAAGAGGGTTTTTCGCTTCGCCGTAGTTGGAGTCTTTCCAGCCGCCGATCAGACCCCTTCCGCCGCCATCCTGCGAGCCAAAGACCATGATGACATTCTTGGATGCAATGGGCCTGTCGAAAACCATGCGGCGCTGCTCGGAGCCCGTGTGGTTGTCGGCCGCGCCTGCCGTCGTAATCTGGTCATGCGCCCCACTCACACTACCGCCGCGCGTGCCAAACGAAAGGACCGTCAATCCGTTCAGTTCGTTTGTAATCGTGTAGGGCATCGTGCGTATGAAGCCGCCGTCGCTGCTTCCCGTGGAGGAACGGGCGTTCACGGCATAGTAGCGATCCGCCCCGCCGCGGCAGTCGTTCCAGCGCCGCGCAACGATACCTGGGAACGTTCCCTCGGGAACGGCATGTCCGTTGTACGTGTACTCCTGGAAGGTCGTCTCGTCCGACGCGTCAAGCCAGAGGGCCGGGTGTTCCCCGAGAACGGACGGAAGAACGTCGCCCAAAAGCGGGGTCAACGAACCAGTCGACTCGATCTTCACGTCAAGCCCCGATGAAATCGCGCCGTACTTCACCTGTCCGCTCACGACGACCTTTCCATCGCCCTTGAGGGAACCGATCGACCCAGACTCAAGATAGGCAACGACGCCATACGCGACCGAAAGCGCCTCGACCATCTGCCCAGCTGGAAGCGCGAGCGTGACCGACGCATTGGAATCCGGCAGTTTCTGAACATCAATCGTCACGCCATCGCCGACCGCGCCAATAGCCACCCGCTTAATGCTGTTGAGAACATAGACAACCGAACCTGACGCAACCGAGCCGATTTCGAACCCGGATGTCGCGGCATCCTCGCCGTGCAGCTCCACCGGCGCGGAAACACTCGGGATTTCAAGCGTCTCGCCCGCTTGGGCCGTGTAAGCAATGGCTCCCGTGAAATCTGCGCCTGACGCCTGATTGCCGTAGAAAACACCCTCCACCGAATCCCAGAGGCCGAACTTGCCCAGGTCGTTCAGGCAGGGAATGAAATTACGCTCCACTGTTTCATTGGACGTCGTAGGGTCGATTTCGACAATCTCCATCGAATAAAGCCGCAACGCCTGATGACGACGCGCCGCCAAGTTGGACCCGCTCCTGTTGCACTCGCAGAACACGTAGATCGGAGCGACAAAATCGGAAAACTTGTCGGGCTGCGTCGTGATGGCCGCCGTCGTTCCGTTGACCGTCAGACCGTCGCCCTTCAATTCCACCTCGTAGTAGGTTCCGGCCTGACAGGCGATCTGCGCCTGTCCGTAGGTTGCGTTGCAGAACAGCCCGTTGAGCTTTGTGGCAGCGTCATTGTTGTAGCGAAGATTGACGCCATAGTTGTTGTCGTCGTTTACGTTAAATACGCCAAACAGCGAAGTCCAGCTTCCACTGCGCGGACCAAGCCTAAACGACGCGCGGATGCACGTATTCGATTTCGGCGCATAGCCCGTGTCGATCCATTGCTTCGCCGAGTCGGACTCGATCCAACTGAGACGAATGTACCCGGCCGGCATGTCGACGGCTACCGCCGTGCAAGCCGCAAACGCAAAGAAAAATCCAAGTACAACGCGTGGTGCGCAGCTAGCCTTGCTAAAAGAGAACATATCACACCTCCTTTATTAGTTTACCTTGATCATGGAAGACTGAATATTTTGATTATATCATGGAAGACTGACTCGAAACGTGAAAAGAACGAAAAATCACCGTGAAAATTGCGCAAACCTCACGCGTCAGAGACTGATCTTTACAGACGCGCCACGATACGTGACGGTCTTCTCCGCCCCGCCTAGCTTCTTCACGCGGAAACAGCGCGAGGTGAGCATGCCGGGGTACGAACCATTGCGCGCGCCGATTGTCAGCGACTTCGACTTCTCGTCCCACGTGAAGCGGATCGTCGCGCTCTCGCCCTTCGTGTAGCCGAATCCGTCGCCTGCGTCTTCGTACAGCGTGAACGAACCGTCCGCCCCGGGATAGACCGTGACAGCGAGGTCGTTCCACGGCTTCTCGCCGACGTACTGTACGTCGGGTCCGTCCACGAGAACCGCACCTGCGCGGACGTAGACCGGGAAATTCGAGAGGTCCGTCTTCATCTCGTGCTCGGTACCGCCGCGGACGCGCTCGTTCGTGAAGTAGTTGTACCAGTCCGCGCCCTTGGGGAGATACGTCGCGACGGACGCGACGTTCGAGGACGTGACCGGCGCAACGAGGATGTCGCGCCCGAAGAGGAACGAGCCCTTCTCGTCCCACGTGCGGCGGTCGGACGGGAATTCCGCGACGAGCGGACGCATGAACGACATGTTGGAAACATACGCCTCGTGCGCAAGCGCGTAGACGCGCGGCAGGAAGCGGTAGCGGAGCTTCACCGAAGCGAGCAGCGAGTCGTAGAGCGGCTCGCCGGGCTTGCCGTAGAGGTAGAGCTCGCGCCAGAGCCCCGTGCCGTGGCTGCGCATCATCGACTGGTCGACCCAGTCCCAGATGCAGACGCCGACAAGCGACTCGTGGGCGTAGATGACGTCCCAATACTCCTGGAGGTTGCCGATCGCATTGCCCATCGCATGGGCGTATTCGCACATGAAGAACGGCTTGCCGGCGGAGTAGGCGGACTCCGGACGTCCGTACTTGTCCTCCATCGTCTCGCCGTTTGCCGGCCCGTCGCCGAGCTTGCCCTTCTTCTCAAGCCAGTCGACGTCGGGGTACATGCGCGAATCGATGTCGGCAAGCGTGTTGCCGCGCTCCCAGTGGATGAGCCGATCGGGATCGAGCTTGCGCACCGCGTCGATCGCGTGCACGAAGCAGTCGCCGTGTCCCGTCTCATTGCCCATCGACCACATCGTGACGGAGGGATGGTTGCGGTAGAACAGAACCTGGCGGACGTTGCGCTCGACG
>Ga0310696_10010604_pt1 | contig 10572 bp, 7 predicted proteins | sample AusTroGonzalo_MG_4_FD_203885 | JGI IMG/M metagenome (GOLD analysis project Ga0310696, IMG submission 203885) | Bovine rumen microbial communities from tropical cattle in Woodstock, Queensland, Australia - Gonzalo_02 (v2) (version 2) | ecosystem: Host-associated > Mammals > Digestive system >... | reverse complement strand
ATCATTTGGATTATGCTACAAGTCGTGATTGGGTGGATTTTGAAAGAGGGGCGAAGGTTGCGGGTGCGAAGTTTTATTATTTGAAAGATGGTTTAGCTTTGCTTGAGAATGCGCTTTTGCAATATGGTTTGTCGAAAGTTTTGGAACATGGTTTTACATTTATGACGGTGCCGGATATGGTGTCGTCGCGCGTGCTTGAGGGCTGTGGTTTTAGTCCAAGGACTTCGGAACAATCTGATGAATATTATATTGAGGGCGAAGATCTGGCGATGATTGCAACAGCAGAAATGCCACTCACTGGTTATCATATGGATGAAATTATTGATGAAGATAAGTTGCCGCTATTTTATGCTGGCTATTCGCCGTGTTTCCGTAAAGAGGCGGGGACTTACGGTAAATATACGCGTGGTTTGTTCCGGGTGCACCAGTTTAACAAATTAGAGATGTATGCTTTTTGTTTGCCAGAGCAAAGTAAAGAGATTCATGAGAAGATTTTGGCAATTGAAGAAGAGATTTGGCAAGGTTTGGGTGTGCCGTATCATATTATTAATATTGCGGCGGGCGACCTGGGTGCGCCAGCGGCGAAGAAATATGATATGGAATATTGGTCGCCGGTGAACCAAAAATACCAGGAGATCACTTCTTGCTCGAATTGTACGGACTTCCAGGCACGGTCTTGCAATGTACGGGTGCGCCGTAAAGATGGCACGGTGGAGTTTGTGCATACCTTGAATGGTACGGCAATACCTCTAGCAAGAGCGCTAGTGGTGATGATGGAAAATTTTGCAACTCCTGATGGCAAATTGAAAGTGCCGGAAGTTTTGCGTCCGTATTTGGGTGGCAAAGAAGAACTATAAAAGGAGGTCACATGATAGAAAAGATTGAAATTACTGGTAACGGTTACAAGATTGAAGAAAGCTTAAAGAAGCATATACAGAAGAAGATTGGTAAGCTGGATAGGTATTTGCCGCGTGGTTCTAAAAAGGATGTGGTGGTAAATGTAATAGTGGCGGAAATTGGGAAAAGCCGGGGTGAGAAGTATGAAGTGTCGGCGGCGATGGAAATTCCTGGTGGCAAGGTAATTGCAGCAAAAGATGAGTGCGCTAACGTGTTTGCGGGTGTGGATTTGGTTGATGCGAAGTTGACTGGGCAGATTCGTCGGTATAAGCTTGAAACGCAACCGCATCGCCAGAAGAAAAGCCTGAAAAACCTCTTTATTAAGAGGCATTGATGTGATACAATAGAGGAAATTGGAGTTATTTATGGTGAAAAAGACTGAAAAAGCCGAGAAGGCTAAGGCTGAAAAAGTTAAAAAAATTAAGAAGGTTAAGCCTGAGAAAGTAAAAAAAGTAAAGCCTGTGAAGGAGAAAAGGCCGACTGATAAGTTGGCGGATAAAACAGCTCTCACGAAGTTTTTACAGGGAGTTTTCGGTGATGCGCAGAAAAAAATCTTGAGAAAGATGTGGAAGCGGGCGCAAGAGATCAATAAGCTCGAAGCAAAATATGAGGCGATGAGTGATGAAGAGCTCAAAGCTCAAACTGCGATTTTCAAAGAGAAGGTTGATAAAGCTTTGAAGCAGGCGCACACCGAAGAAGCGAAAGCTGAGGCGGAAAAAGCCAATAAGAAAGGTAAAAAAGCTAAAAAAGCGAAGAAAAAAGCGCCACTAAGTGATGCGAAGATTTTGAATGAGATTTTGCCAGAAGTGTTTGCGGTGGCGAGAGAGGCATCGAAGCGTATACTTGGAATGCGGCCATATGATGTACAGTTGATTGGTGGTATGGTGCTTAACATGGGTGCGGTGGCTGAGATGAAAACTGGTGAAGGTAAGACTCTCGTGGCAATGCTTCCTGCCTATCTTAACGCTTTGACTGGGCGTGGTGTACATATCGTAACTGTAAACGATTACTTGGCACAGCGTGATGCTGGTTGGAATGGTCCAGTGTATGACTTCTTGGGTGTGTCGGTAGGCGTGATTATTAATGAAGCTTCGTTTGTTTACGATGCAGAATATGAGAATGAGGAGCATGATGATGAGAGATTCCGTCATCTTCGTCCGGCAACTCGTAAGGAAGCTTACAATGCTGATATTACCTATGGTACTAATAATGAGTTTGGATTTGACTATTTGCGCGACAATATGACGAGCGAAGTGCAATATTTGCGCCAAAGAGAGCTCAATTTTGCAATCGTAGATGAGGTGGACTCAATTTTAATTGATGAAGCGAGAACACCTTTGATTATTTCTGCACCGGCAGGTGATAATCCAGCGGCTTATTATCAGTTTGCAAAGGTAGCGTCGAGATTGGTTCCAGAAGATTATGTTTTGGATGAAAAGCGCCGAAGCGTGACTTTGACTGATGCAGGAATTGAAAAAGTTCAAGAAATGTTGGGCGTAGAGAATTTGTATTCAGTGAAAAATACGCCACTAGTTTATCACATGGAACAGGCTTTACGGGCTGAAGTGCTGTTTAAGCGTGATAAGGATTACGTGGTAACGAATTCTGGTGAAGTAATTATCGTCGATGAGCACACTGGTCGTTTGATGCAGGGCCGTCGTTATAATGAGGGGTTGCATCAGGCAATTGAGGCAAAAGAAGGTGTAGCAGTAAAGCAGGAGTCAATGACGCTTGCAACAATTTCGTTCCAGAATTTCTTCCGTCTGTACAAGAAGTTGTCTGGTATGACTGGTACGGCATTTACGGAAGCGGAAGAGTTCCAGCAGATTTATGCATTGGATGTAATTCAAATTCCACCTAACCGTCCGATTATTCGTGTCGATAAAGACGACTTGATTTATAAGACTAAGGCGGGGAAATTAAAAGCGATTGCTGAGGAAATTTCTAAATATCATGCAAAGGGTCAGCCGGTGCTTGTAGGCTCGGACTCGATTGCTAATAACGAGGAAATTGCGAGGTATTTGGATCAATATGGCTTGCCTTATGAAATTTTGAACGCGAAGAATAATGAGCGCGAGGCGGCGATTATCGCTAAGGCTGGTGAAAAGGGCGCGATTACACTTGCAACAAACATGGCTGGTCGTGGTACCGATATTAAGCTAGGTGAAGGCGTAAAGGAACTCGGTGGTCTTGTGGTGATTGGCTCGGCAAGGCACGATTCGAGGCGCGTGGATAACCAGCTACGTGGTCGTGGTGGTCGTCAGGGTGATCCTGGCACAACACAATTCTTTGTGAGCTGCGAAGATGATTTGATGCGAATTTTCCAGGGTGATAGAGTGAAGATGTTAATGACAAGGCTTGGCGTGCCAGACGATGTGCCAATTCAGACGAAGTCAATTTCGAAGACTTTGGAGTCGGCACAGAAGCGTATTGAAGGATTTAACTTTGATTCACGCAAGAACGTGGTGCAGTACGATAACGTGATTAACCGCCACCGTAAAGTGGTTTACATGATGCGCCGTAAGATTCTCGAGGGCGAGGATATTGAGCCGGAAATTAAGCGGTTGATGCGAGATGAGGTAAAAAGCCTAACAGAAGTTTCGGCAAAAGTTAATAAGAATTTTGACGAAGAGTTTGGTGCTGTATTTGACTTTGATAGTGACTTGATTCACGAAATTGGGTTGAAGCGCAAAGAGAAAGATCGTGAAAAACTAGCACTTGAGGCAGTAGAAGAAGCTTATAAAGCACAGGAAGAGAAATTTGGCGCTGAGACAATGCGTAAGGTTGAGCGTGAAGTTTATCTCAAGGTTTTGGATACTTTGTGGATGCAACATTTGGAGAATATGCAACATTTGCGTGAAGGTATTCACTGGCGAAGTGTTGGCCAGCGTGATCCACTAGTGGAATATCGTTCAGAATCACAGAAGCTATTTGATGGTTTGCAGAGAAATCTTCGCGAAGAAGTTTTGAAGATACTGCTCACGATTACGCCGTCTGAAGCAGCAGCGGAAGATGTGACGGATGGCGAGGAGTATGAATCAGAGCTTACCAAGATGGCAGAAGGTCAGACTGAGCGAGGTGTGAATGAAATTTCAAAGGGTGAACGTAACTTAGACGATGAGTTTAAGGAGAACACTGGTGGAGCATCACTTGCTAAGAGGCCCACATCAAGAAAAGCGTCGAAGAAATCCAAGAAGAAAAAGAAATCCGGCAAAAAGAGGAAATAGTTGTCTATTTACTGTAAAAACTTATTTTGGTGAAAACATGAAGCATTCAGTAGAGGAGGTAAGGCTTAAGAATGGAGCAAGTGGGCTCTTGATTGACATCCCCGGGGCTAGCGTGATGGCAACGAGGATTGAATTTCGAGCCGGGATGCTTTATGCAAAAAATCCTGATGTGTATGAGTTGCCACATGTAGTAGAGCATTTGGCTTTTGGTGCGAATGCAAAATATCGTGATGAGCAGGCTTTTGAAGCAGAGTTTACCAAAAATGGGGCCTATCACAATGCTTGGACTTCGGATGTTTCGGTGTGTTATGAGACGGAATGTGCGGATTTTGAGTGGGAAAGGATAATGGAGCTACAAAAGGTTTCGATTTGTGAGCCGCGGTTTAATGAAGAAGAGCTGAAGTCTGAGAAATCTAATGTGCGAAGTGAGCTGACTGGTTACATGAATGATTATTATCGGTTGCTATGGCCACGTGTACAGCAAGCTGTGGGTGAACCGGTGCTAGATTTAACGGCGCGGCGCGATACGATTTCAAATATTGAATTAAAAGACATTCGTGAGCATTACCGGCGAACGCATACAGCTTCAAATATGCTGTTTATTATTGCTGGGAGAATTCGTGGACGTAAGCACAAAATCATTCGTGAGCTAGAGAAATGGCCTTTGAAGCCAGGAGAGAAATTTGATATTCCCTATGCGGAACTGCATTCTGGTGAGGCGGTGTCGATTCGGCGAAAAGATGCTTCGAATATTACGTTTGGGTTTTCTCTTGTGACGCACCGGTATTTAAGCCCGGGCGAGGCGGCAATAATGGGATGTCTTAATCATATTTTGAATGGAACAACGAATTCAAAAATCTTTGGTAAGGCGCGAAAACAAGGGCTAGTCTATGGGATGGGCAGTTCAATTAATGTCAATACAAACGATACTTATTGGGATTTTGAGGGGGAAGTAAATGTTGAAAATGCTGATGCGCTGTTTAGCTTGATCCAGGCAGAAATGATGAAGGCATTAAATGGTGAAATATCGGATGCGGATTTTGAAGCGGCGAAGTCATATGCGCTTGGGCGATTCCAGATGGGGGCGCAAACGGTGGGGCAAATCGCTGATTATTATGCCGAAAATTATTTTGTGAATGAGTCGGTGGAACGATATGACGATATGCCAGGATTGATTCGGTCGATTGATAAGGCCAAAATGATAGAACTCGCGCGGGAATTTGCAGGAAGTGGCATCAAAGGGTTTGCGACAGTATCGTCGGTTGAAAAGGCTGTGATATCTGGGCTTGAAACTAAGTTAAACTTCTGATAAGTGTTTGGTATTTTGTGCCGCGGTCGTAGACATTTTCGAACATGTCGAAAGAGGCGGCGGAGGGGGACATGAGGGCGATGGCTTTCGTGAGGTTTTCGGCTTCTTTTTTGGCGGTGTTGACGGCATCTTCGAGTGACTCTGCGACAATAAAGCGATCATCTTGATAGCGCTTGGCGAGCTCATGGCCGGATTCGCCCATCAGGATGATTTTTTTGATTTGGGGAGCCTGTAAAATTTCGTAGATTTCGGGGATGTCTTCGTTGTCGGTTTTGTCGCGGCCACCAACGATAACGACGAGGTTGTCATCAGGGAAGGCGTTGACGGCAACACGAGTAGAAGAAGGATTGGTGGAGAAATTGTCGTCGTAATATTTGACATTACCCAGCTCACGGAGGAATTCGAGACGATGGGGAAGGCCGTGGAAGCTACTAAGGCCTTTAATAATTTCAGTTTTATTCAACCTTATATATTCGTCTGGTGAGATATTTTTGTAGCTGGCAACGGCAGCAATGGCGGCAAGGGCATTATTGACGTTGTGTTCGCCTGGAATAGTGATGGAATTTTTGACGTCTTCTGGAATCTCAAACGGATAGGGAATCTTTTTTGCTGAGGAGAGGTCGGCAAGTTTTACTGATTCGGGGTTATTTTCATAATAGATGCAATAATCGTCGGCGGATTGATGGCGGCAGACGTTGCTTTTGGCGTTTAGATAATCGTCGTAGCCATCATGAACATTAAGATGGTCTGGCTCGATTTGCCCGACAATAGCGATATGGGGGGATTTTTGCAAATCCCAAAGTTGAAAGCTGGACATTTCGTAGACGACGACTGAGGTAGGTTTGAGGCTATCAAGGGTATTGATGGCAGGCTCACCGATATTGCCAACAAGGTAAACATCTTCGTCGTGGGCGTCTAAAAGAGATTTAATAAATGAGCAAGTGGTGCCTTTGCCTTTGGTAGCAGTAACACCGATAATTGGGCAGGGGCAGTGGTCGAAAAAGTATTTAGTAACGGAAGATTCGTTGGGTAGATTTAGGGGTGGAACGGATGGACTACGAAAAATTATATCATAGGATGAATAATCTCCCTGTTTGATTTCTGCGGGGGTGAAATTTTCTAAGATGTCGATTTCGGCGTCTTCAAAGTGGGTTTTAAAGTAATTTTCGGCGGCTTTCCCCTCGACGCCGTAACCTAATAACAAGATTTTCATAGTATCATTATAGCATAAAAACTAGTTGTTGAGGTGCTAGTGGTTAAGTGCTTAAGGATTGAAAAAGGAGGTCCCGGAGGGCCTCCTTTTCGGTTTGAGGGGGAGGGTTACTTGACTTTGACGACGACGTAGAGCTCGCCATTCGCCATCTCGTAGTACCACTGGGTGGTATCATTTACCTCGATGGTGTAGACGTTCACGATGTCGTCGGGGTTGAACTGCGGATAGGTTGCGGTCGGTTCGTCGTCGATTGCCGGTTCGGACGCGACATACCCCAATTTCTCGAGGTAGAGCGCAATCGCTTTCGGCAGAGTTTCGGCTTGAACCGCCATGGCGTAGTTCTGCACGTTGCAGATGGCGTACGCTTGGACCAAGCCAGCATTTCCTTTGAGGCACATGATGTACGAGGCCTCGCCGTTGATGTTGGCGGGCAACGGGAACGTTGCCTGATAGCGGTAGGCAGACACCAGCTGTTCTACGGCGGCCTGCGCGGAGCTTTCCTCTGCGCCGACTACCGCATATTGAGTCATTTTGCCGGTGCTGGTGTCAATCAGGAGCCATCCCAGGTTAGACTCGGCGGCGTTGGCGGCGGTGAGCCCAGTGTAAAACTGCACTTCGCCGTTGATGACCGTGGAGCTGTAGCCGTGGAAGACGGCGTATTTGCCGTCATCGCTGTTTTTGTGTACGCCACGGTAGTAGTACGTGGTGTGCCAGACGCCCGTCTTTGCCGTCACCGAGTTCCACCAGCCGTCGCGGAGAGTGTAATGCCATTCCGCGATGGTGGTGAGGTAATCGAGCGAGAAGACGTGATCGATCCAGCTAGGTGCTTCGTTGACATTGTATTCGGTGGATTCACCGGTCTGGGCGTTGGTGAGAATAAAGGATTTGATGGTCTTTACTCCCCACGCCGCAGTGGGCCGGAGCACGCCGGTTACGTAGTAGGGCACGCCCTCCTCGTCGATTTCGGGGAAAGAGGTGTCAAACATGTATCCGGGGTACTGGTACCGCAGGTGCCTTGTAAGGTCGTAACCCCAGAAAGCTCCTTTGGAATACCTGATCGGGTTGTCCAGCTCTACGAGGGTGGCGTTCTGGGTGACGATGCCGCCGCTAGGCGTGCATTCCACCAGGATATAGCCGGGGATTCCCTCGTGTTTTGCCTTCCTGTACTTGAGCCATCCTCCGTAGTCGAGGAACGACAGGCGGTAATACTTCCCGTTGTATTCTACGAGATTATACTCCGTGTCGACCTCGTACCAGGAGGAGTTTTTCAAGCCAGCGATTTGCTTGTCGCCGAGCATCCGCGCGGTGTCGAGATCTACGAGTGCCAGGTTATTGGCGTTTTCGGTGTTCGTCAGGTCCGGGAAGTCGTCGGCGATGGTCGTTTCGTTTACGGTGATATCCGCTACCGAAGCCGCCTTTGCGGCGTGGAAGCAGGTCCACGAAACGATAGACGTGATGATGATTGCGAGAACCACCAATGCCAAGATTCCCCAGATGATGCGTTCGGACGTCTCGCTCCAATCTTGCATTCGGATGACGATGGTCAATCCGGCCGCAATAAGGAGCATCGTCACGGCGACGAACCACGCGAAGCCTTTGCTCTGCAGGGTGATGGCCGGCAGGGCCAGATACCAGATGCAGAACATGACGATCGCAACGATCGCCACGGGCAGCAGGACCACTGCTACGTTTTTCAGCTTTTCGTTCTTCAAGATTATTTCCTCCCTCTGTTAATGTTCAGTTTTGCCCTCCCCCAAACGTCCTTTAATTATAGCATAAACTCTTTAAAAAGTCAATATACAAGACATATTTTACTGGGGTGGGGAAATGTGGTATAATAATGGATATGAATATTTGGGATAAGATGACAAAGCCGTTTCTGATTTTGGCGCCGATGGAAGGGGTGACGGACGTGGTTTTTCGTCAGGTGGTGGCAGAAGCTGGTCGGCCGGATTTGTTTTTTACGGAATTTACCAATGTGTCGTCTTATGCTTCAGAGAAAGGGCGGGCGAATGCTCTTGAGAGGCTCACGATTGCTCCGACGGATCCACCGATAATTGCGCAGATTTGGGGTAAAAATCCGGAGCATTTTGCGGTGGTGGCAGGAGCTTTAGAGGAGCTTGGTTTTGCAGGGGTGGACATTAATTTTGGCTGTCCAGATAAGAATGTAAACAGGGCTGGGGGTGGTGCTGCGATGATTAAAACACCGGAACTGGCGGTGGAATGTATACGGAATGCGAAGAAAGCGACAAATTTGCCGGTGTCGGTGAAGACGAGATTGGGGTGGAGCTCTATAGATGAGTATAAGGAGTGGTTGCCAGTATTATTGAATGAGCACCCGGTGGCGCTTACGGTGCATCTTCGTACTAAAAAAGAGATGAGTAGGGTGCCGGCGCATTATGAGTTGATTCCAGAGATTGTGCGACTGCGTGATGAGATAAGTCCAGAGACAAAGTTGATTATTAATGGGGATGTCAGAGACAAAGCACATGCGATGAGCCTTCACGAGCAGTATCCAGAGGTGGATGGGTTTATGATTGGACGCGGAGTGTTTGCAAACCCGTATTGCTTTACGGATTATCAACCGACAAGAGAAGATTTGATAAAATTGTTGAAATTGCATCTGGAATTATACGAAGAATACAATTATCATTCGTATGAGCCGTTGAAGCATTATTTCAAGATTTATATCAATAATTTCCCGGGGGCGGGGGAGATAAGGGCGAAGCTGATGGAGACGCATTCGGTGGAAGAGGCGTGGAAGGTGATAGAAGATGCGGGATTATAGATTGGCGCAACATTTTTTACGTTCTCCAAGACTGGCTTTGGTATTGATTGGGCATTCAAATCTAAAAAAACGGGACCTAGTAGTAGAGATTGGTGCAGGGTCTGGAGTAATTACGAGCGCCTTGGCAAAACGGGTGAGGCAAGTGATTGCAATTGAGCCAGATGCTACAACTGTAGCAAAACTAACAGAGAATTTGTCGAAAAGGGGGATTACCAATGTGACGGTGGTAGAGAAAGAATTTCAGGATTTTGAACTGCCGGATGAGCCATATAAGATATTCGCGAATCCGCCGTTTCATTTGAGCTCGGAGATTTTGCATAAATTAATTGAGGACAAAAATCCACCAGAGGCGATTTATTTGATTTTGCAGAAACAGTTTGCTTTGAAACTACTGAATAACACTAGACATTATACTTCGCAACTGGGGTATCAACTGACGGCGGATTATGAGACTAAAATCCGACTGCCTTTGAAGCCAAACGATTTTACGCCTCCACCGGCGGTGCCGTGCGTGTTTTTTGAAGCAAAGAGAAATAAGAGTTGGCATTATTGACTTTTTGGGGTTTTGTGCTATAATTGTATTTAGCGTATCTTAAAAAACAGAATAGAACAGAGTAGGAGGATTGACACATGGGAGCATATTGCAAGCCGGCTCGTGATTTTGAGCCGTTCGTAAGAAACATGGGTCTGGGGGAGATTCTCGATTACTTGGCGGAGACGTTAGGTAAGGACCCAAGCGTCATTATATATCAGCTGAGGGGTGGCTTTGGGAGCAAAGAACAAGATATGGTTGAAGCCAGAACGTTGTGGAATCTTGCGTCCGACGAGTATTTCATTCGTCAGGATGACATGAGTTTCCAGCTGGAGGTTGGAGGATTGCTTGCTGACTGTCTCTGGACGGACACCGTAAAATATGGGGATTGGTATGAAAGGGTTAAGTCACTGGCAGAAATCTACGACCAAGTTATGTCTTTGCTTCGCGTGGGGCTTTCGCCCGCTCAGTTCTCGATTCTTGAATTTTGGGTGATACATCACCCGATCTACGGTCTTGACTATGAGCTGGCGGAGCCCGAGCTCCAGCTCTTCAGGGCTGCTGTGAAAAACATCAATAAATTTTTGGGAGGGAAGATTAAGGAAA
>Ga0310696_10010603_pt1 | contig 10572 bp, 12 predicted proteins | sample AusTroGonzalo_MG_4_FD_203885 | JGI IMG/M metagenome (GOLD analysis project Ga0310696, IMG submission 203885) | Bovine rumen microbial communities from tropical cattle in Woodstock, Queensland, Australia - Gonzalo_02 (v2) (version 2) | ecosystem: Host-associated > Mammals > Digestive system >... | reverse complement strand
GGAATAGGAACAAGGCTTTTTCAGGAACTTATCAAGATTGCAGAGAGTAATGAAAACCTTCTTCAGATGGAACTGGAATTTATCGAGGGCAACAACAGAGCCAGAGCCCTATATGAGAAAATGGGTTTCAGAATAACAGGTGTAGGTGTGAATGCGGTACGTCTGAAAGATGGAACTCTTCTGAACGAATATCACATGATTCGAGAGATAAAACGATAAATCTCTTAGTAAAGTGGTTGACTTCCGGAAGAGAATCTGTACACTACCCTAATACTTCAAAATCTACCATTTTTAAATGGTGAAAGAAAAAGGAGAACTAACATGAGTAAAACAGAAATCGTATTGGACAAATCTGATGCTGTAGTTGGAAAGATCGGAGTTCTTGATGATAATGAACTTGCAGGCATCTCTGGTGGAGTTAGCAATTCTGAAGTAGAAGGTTCCATTTGGGTAGCTGATGCTCTTGCTGGTACTGGAAAAAAAAGGAAAATTGACTCTGATACTGGAATAAGGAGAATTGACAGATAATATCGAGAAGAGTTTACGTATGGCATAAAAAGGAGAAAACATGAGTAAGGAAAGCCTGAAGAAGTTTTTTGAAGATCTGGAAAAGAAGAACAGTCTCAAGCAGGGCCTTATTGCATATTGTGGCGAACCCAAAACAAAAGAAGAAGGTGCCAGACTTTTTGCAGAGTATGCAAAGAAGAACGGCTATGATGTCACAGAAAAAGAAATCTATGACTGTTTCGTTGCCGGAGCTTCAGACAGTGCTGAATCCGGAAACATCAAAGCACTTGATGATGAGAAGCTTGCAGCTATCGCAGGCGGCGGCTTTGGCGGCTTCTGCAAGAGCGTATTAAAAGGTGCTGCTTATATATTAGGTTTCACCAATTCTCCTGACTGGTAAAATAAGCCTTTTCGGCGCTTGAGATACAAACCCTTGCCATAAACAGCAAGGGTTTTACTTTTAATAATTTTCATTTATTATATTGAGTAATATGAGAGAATCTGTATAATACTCTAATATTTTCATTTCTGCCGTATAAGTACGGTAAAAAAGGAGAGACAAATATGAGCAAAGAATGTCTGAAAAAATTCTTCGAAGATCTGGAAAAGAAAGACGGTCTCAAAAAGGGTCTTGTTGACTATTGTGGCAAGCCCGAGAATAAAGAAGCTGCCGCAAAGCTCTTTGCAGAATATGCAAAGAAGAACGGCTACGATGTCACAGAAGAGGAATTCTACGACTATCTCATAGTTGGTGATTCAAGCGTAAAATCCAAATCCGATGCTGACGCTGCCAAGATCAAGGCTCTCAAGGATGAAGAACTTAAAGCTGTAGCCGGCGGATGGAAGAAAGAGCAAGACGAGTGTAGAAGTACTTATAGACAGTACGAAAACTGCGTCTGGACTGACGAATGCAGCCACATCAACAACGAATACCACTACAACAAAGGTTGCAGATCATCTTACAGAGATAAAGAGACCTGCCTCCTGGTTGACAAGTGCGGTACAGTTGTTTGCTCCGACTATTGATTATTGAAAAACAATGAATACTGAAGAGCAGAAAGACAAAAATAAATCCCTTACATCACCCGAAGATCTGGGCAACTATCTTAAGACAACCAGACCTTCGGGTTGGGTTATTCTCTCTGCTGTAGCCATCCTTCTGATTGGTTTTGTTGTGTGGGCCTCTGTAGGCAAAATTGAATTGCGCATTTCAGAAACAGCCAGAGTAACAGATGGTGTTGCCGAGATTATCTCAACCGATCACCTGACCCGTGGTATGCCCGTTTTGATTGGCAGCACAAGAGGAATGATCGATACCGTAGAGATAGATGAATACGGACGTCACTACGCTGATGCAATAATCAACGTTCCCGATGGTTATTACTACGCCCAGGTTATCACAGACAGCATAACACCAATCAGTTTCCTTTTCCGGTAGGCATATGGGCAGAACTAAGGTCAGAAAACCATTGAAAAGCGGAATCGCCAAGGTTCCTGTCATCATGCAGATGGAAGCTCTGGAATGCGGAGCTTCCTGTCTTGGTATGGTGATGGCTTACTATGACAAATGGGTTTCTCCCGAACAGGTCCGTGCGGACTGCGATGTCTCACGTGACGGATCCAATGCAAAGTGTGTTGTAAAAGCCGCAAGATCATATGGTTTTGAGGCTACAGGTTACAAGCTTTCTGCCCAAGACCTGAGAGAACACGGCACTTTCCCCTGCATTCTTTTCTGGAATAACGAACATTTTGTTGTCCTTGATGGATTTACCAGAAACCATGCAATAATCAACGATCCGGCGGAAGGAAGAGTAAAACTTCCGATGAAGGATTTTGACAGATTCTTCTCCGGTATATGTCTCAACATAACTCCCGGCCCGGATTTCTCCCCTTCCGGAAAAAGAAAGAGCACCCTTGTTTTTGCTCACAACAAGCTTAAAACAGCAGTAAGTGCTGTTGTATTTACCGCTGTCACAGCTATTATTTCGTATCTGTTCGGTGTCATAAATCCGATTATGACCCAGATATTCCTGGACATGATTCTTCCCGGAAAATCCCCCACGTGGCTCATGCCGTTCATAGGAATCATGGCCCTGCTTGCCGGACTGCAGGTGCTGGTAGGCTTGATCAATGCCGTGTACTCATTCAAGATAAGCGGCAAACTCGGCGTCGCCGGAAGCACTTCGTACATGTGGAAGATACTTGGACTTCCAATGGAGTTCTTTTCCCAGCGAATGGCCGGAGATATTCTTCACAGAAAAGAATCGAACGCAAATATCGTTAATACCCTAGTAAAAACACTCGGCCCTATTGTCCTTGATGTTTTCCTGATGATCTTCTACCTGATGATAATGATCAGAAAATCGCCCATCCTCACACTTGTGGGCGTATCGACACAGGTAATCAACATCTTTTTATCCAGGCTGATATCTTCAAAGCGTCTTAACATAACAAGAGTCCAGATGAGGGACAACGGAAACCTCGCTTCCCAGACCGTTGCCGGCATAAGTATGGCCGAAACAATCAAGGCCTCCGGAGCAGAAGCAGGATTCTTTGCAAAATGGGCCGGCTATCAGGCAAAAGTAAACACAGGCAATGTGAAGCTGATGAAAATAAACGAATACTTCGGCATGATTCCCACATTGCTTACAAAACTGGCAAACAGCCTGGTTCTTATTCTGGGTGTCTTCCTTGTAATGGAGAACGAAGTGTCACTGGGTATGGTAGTCAGCTTCCAGGGCCTTATGGGCTTCTTCATGAACCCGGCAACAACGCTGATTGAATCGGGACAGACAATTCAGGAAATGCGCACCGAGATGGAGCGTATTGATGATGTTATGCAGTACCCCTCTGACCCGAACGTGAGTTTTGCACCCGAAGACAAGAGTGTTTCATATGAGAAACTGAGCGGCGGTGTTGAAATCAAGAATGTTACTTTCGGTTACTCCAAGATGGAAGAGCCACTTATCAAGGACTTCTCTCTTTCTGTGAAACCCGGCCAGTGCATTGCAATTGCAGGAGCAAGCGGAAGCGGAAAATCAACAATTTCCAAGCTGATAACCGGTCTTAACCATCCGTGGAGCGGAGAGATTCTGTTTGACGGAAAAACGATAAACGAGATTGACCGCAATGTATTCACCGGATCGGTAACTGTTGTTGACCAGAATATTACTCTCTTTGAAGGCACAATAGCTGAAAATATAAGAATGTGGGACCCTGCAATTGAAGACTTTGAGGTCATACTGGCTGCAAGGGATGCTCAGATTCATGACTATATAACTCAGCTGCCGGGTTCATACAACTACAGACTTACAGAAAACGCCAAGGATCTGTCCGGTGGACAGAGACAGCTTGTAGAATTGGCCAGGGCCCTTGCCCAGGATCCCAAGCTGTTGATTCTTGATGAAGCTACAAGCGCACTCGACGCAAAAACTGAATATGAAGTAATCAAGGCAATCAGAAACAGGGGAATAAGCGTTCTGGTTATTTCCCATCGCCTCTCAATCATCAGAGACTGTGACCAGATTCTGGTTTTTGACCACGGCAGGATTGCAGAACAGGGAACACATGAGGAACTGTACAAACTCAACGGTTTGTACAAGGAACTTATAGCAAGCGAATAGAATATGGGTTGGTTTGACGAACAGATAAGACAGCGTAAACACTCTGATCAGGAAATGTTTGAGGAATCCTTTGTCAGGCTTGCCGGAGCCGTTCTTGGAAAACGTGCAATGGAAGAGATGGAGGAAGACTATATTGTTTCCTCCCATGCCCTGGACGATATTCTCAGATACTACCACTTTAAACCCTCCCCCAACCCGCCCTCAGCAATGGAAATTGAGGAGCAGGTAGAATATGCAATGAGACCTCACGGCATCATGTACAGAATCATAGATCTGGAAGGTCCGTGGTACAAAGATTCATTCGGTCCCATCCTTGCATTTGAGGAAGAATCCGGAAAAGCTGTTGCCCTTCTTCCAAAGGGATTGTCCGGTTATCGTTTCAATGACCTGTCAACCGGCAGGAAGGCTACTGTCAATTCACGCAATGCATCCAGATTCATGAATAAGGCAATAGTATTCTATCGTCCTCTTCCCCAGAAAAAACTGTCCATGAAGGACCTGCTTCTGTATATACGTGGATCTCTGGGAACCAGTGACCGTCTGTTTATCGGCGTAACCGCAATACTTGTTGCCATAATCAGCACGCTGATTCCAAAACTCACATGGATACTTACAGGACCCGTTCTCAACCGCAGCAACTCTGGAATCCTGAACGGAATTGCAGTGTTCATTATATGTGTCATTATTTCAACGCACTTGTTCACTGCTATCAGGAACCTGGTTACAAACAGAATCAAAATAAAGAGTGACATATCAATCCGTTCCGCTGTAATGATGCGCATACTGGCCATGCCTTCAAGTTTCTTCAGAAAGCACAGCGCCGGAGAACTTTCCAGTAGAGCAGAATCCGTAAGCGGCGTGTGCAACATGATTGTAAACATCATTCTTTCCACCGGTCTTACGGCAGTAATGTTTGTCATATACCTCACACAGGTTATAGACTTTGCACCTGTCCTTGTAGTTCCGGCAGTTCTGGTTATTGTGTGTACCACAACCGTAAGCTTCCTGTCCGTCAAAAAACAGGCTGATATTCTAAGAAATAAGATAGAGCTTTCTGCCAAACAGTTGGGACTCAGTTATTCCATGATTTCAGGAATAGAGAAAATACGTCTGACAGGTTCTGAGAAGAGGATTTTTGCAAGATGGGCTTCTCTTTATGCAAAAGAAGCGGAATTCGAGTACAATCCTCCTCTCTTCCTCAAGATCAACGGTGTTATCTCAACTGCCATCACACTTTTCGGAACTGTTATTCTCTACTACTTCGCAGCAATATCCGGAGTAGAAACTTCCCAGTATATTGCCTTCAACATGGCATATGGTATGGCAATGGGTGCATTCTCATCCCTTTCCGATGTTGCTCTGTCAATCGGACAGATCAAGCCTCTGCTTGAGATGGCAAACCCCCTTCTCAACGAGGAACCCGAAGTTCCGGAAGACGCAGAGATTGTTACCAACGTCACCGGAAAGATTGATGTCGACCACCTTTACTTCAGATATAACGAACAGGCTCCTTATGTTGTAAAAGACCTGTCCTTCAAGATTCACCCCGGTGAGTATGTTGCCATCGTAGGCACAACAGGTTGTGGAAAGAGTACTCTTCTCAGACTTCTGCTTGGTTTTGAAAAACCCGAAAAAGGCAGCATCTTCTACGATGGAAAGGACATGTCAAAACTTGATCTGAGGTCTTTGAGAAGAAAGATGGGAGCTGTTGTACAGAACGGCAAACTGATGGCCGGCAGCATATATGACAACATTATGCTCTCCACATCTTCTCCGAGTCTTGAAAAAGCATGGAAGGCTGCAGCTACTGCCGCAGTAGCCGATGATATTATGGAGATGCCCATGGGAATGAACACTCTGGTCTCTGAAAACCAGAGCGGATTCTCAGGTGGTCAGAAGCAGAGAATCCTGATAGCCCGTGCCCTTGCCCCGGAACCCTCAATCCTCTTCTTTGACGAAGCTACAAGCTCTTTGGACAACAAGAACCAGAAGAATGTTTCAGACGCAATAGACGAACTTCACTGCACAAGAATCGTCATTGCTCACAGACTCACAACCATTAAAAACTGCGACCGTATTCTTGTCATGAGCGATGGTCAGATAGTTGAAGAAGGCAGCTACGACCAGCTGATAAAGAAGAAAGGACTGTTCAAGGAACTCGTTGAAAGACAGAGATTAGACAATGAGACTGATAATTGACAGCAAATACAGCCTCCGAGGCTGGTACAAAAGCCCTACAGGCGTCTTGAATGAAGAAACAAAAGAGGCCAGGTTTGTAGACAAGCCGACCTACCTTTTTCTCCTCAAATGTGATGGTGCCCACGATATTGACCTCGATTCTCTGTCAGAAGATGAAAAGAAAATCTACGAAGAGGCCCTTGAAGCCGGTGTAATCAGAGAAGCCATCTTCGGTGAATACATCAAACCGGAACAGGAATATAAAACATACCCTGCCAGATACAGACGCACTGTCCACTGGTCCATAACCGGAGCCTGCAACCTCAAGTGCCGCCACTGCTTCATGAGCGCACCTCATGCAAAGCATGGTTCTCCCAGCCTGAAGCAGCTTCTCAATGTAGCCGACCAGCTTGCCGAATGTGGCGTTTTCACTGCCGGAATCACAGGCGGAGAGCCTCTGATCCGCGGCGATTTCTTCCAGCTTATCGATGCTCTTCGTGAGCGCAACATAAATGTAAACGTCATCTACACCAACGGCTGGCTTGTAGATGAAAACCTTCTTGATGAACTTGAAAAAAGGAAGATGCATCCTGCCTTCCAGCTGAGTTTTGACGGAGTTGGAGTGCACGACTTCCTTCGTGGCATCGACGGTGCTGAGGAAAAAACCCTCAACGCACTCAAGCTTCTCCAGGAGCGCAAGTACACTGTTTCTGTCTCAATGAGTATGCATAGAAAGAATGCCTCTACTCTGCGTGAGACTGTGAAACTCATTGCTTCATACGGCGTAAAGAGTATGAAGTGCGGAAAAATCATGGAACTTGGCGAATGGGTAGATCCGGATCTGAAGGATATTCAACTCTCACGTCAGGAAAGCCTTGAACTGTTTGAAAAATATGTTCCTCAGTACTTTGAGGACAATGCACCCATTTCAATCATGTTGGATGACACCTTCATGTACACCCCGGGTGACAGTCATTGGGATCTTTATGATGTCCGTGAATGTCCTGTAGAAGATGAAAACGATGTACTTTCCTGCGGCGTCACAGACAAAAACTTCTACATTGGCGCTGACGGCATGGTTGCTCCGTGCATGGGCATGTGTGACTGCGGCTTTGCAAGTCACTTCCCCAACCTCTTTGAGACTCCGCTAAGAGAAATTCTCAGTGATTCCGAATACACAGACCTGTGTGCCACAACTGTAGGCGATATCAGAAACCACAATCCCAAGTGCCGCAGCTGCAAGTTTGTTGACAGATGCACAGGTGGATGCCGCAACACAGTTCTTCTTGAAAAAGATGACTACAGAGGCATTGACGAGGAAATTTGTTACTTCTTTGAAAACGGTTGGGAAGAACGTTTCAAGAAGGCCGCGGAAGAGCCGTTCAAGGCCTATCTGGAACGTAACGGAATAAATCAGGACAACAAGGAAAAAGAGAGAACAACAGAGATCGACATGTGTTGAATGGTCTCAGTTGTAGTACTTCTCAATCCCACCATAACCAGAAATCATTTTGCCCTCATGTGTTTTTGCAATGAAGTTGGCAAGTCTCTTCTTGAACTCTTTCTTGCGCTTTCTTGCAGCATTTATATAGGCAACACGGATTCTTCTGTATGATGCGGGGAAAGAGTTGTAATTCTTCCATGCTTGTTCATCCTTCTGAATTGCCCTGAGGATATCCTTGGGATAAACGAACTCCGCACTCAGAACATGGTTTATTGAGTCTCTGACCTGTGGATGAATCATGCCTTTGGCATCCATCTGAATTAAACGTTCGATATTTGGCTGAGAGTATTTGCTTCCCTTTTTCCTTGGTGTGAATCGTCTGATATGGTGGTTCTCATCCAAAGTTCCTGCCCTGCCGTCAATCCAGCCGAAACAGAGGGCCTCTTCCACGGCATCATTGTAGGAAATACACTTCTCCCCGGACTTCTTTGTGGGAAAGACAAACCAGATCTCAGAACATTTGTCAAAATGCTCTGAAAGCCAGGATCTCCACTGTTCACGTTCGGTACATGAGAAGGTTTCCATTTTTATTATCCTTTAAACCCTGTTCCCATGCCCTGAGCAATACTACGGATCTTTTTATAAAGAACAGGAACATCGTTTTCTGCTGTTTCCCAGATTTTGCTCTTATCAACAATGATATAAGCATGCGCAATGATATTTCTGATACCGTAAATGTTGTGCCAAGGTATATCAGGGAAAGATTCTTTTAATTCATCTGAAAGGTGGTTAGACAGTTCGCCAATCTGAAAGATGTTCATATTAACTGCATCCTGGATGACAGGATTCTTTGCAAATGATTCAAAACCATTATCCAAACTCTTCGTAATTTCAAAGATGCGTTCACAATGGTCAATCATTCTTAAAAGGATGCTGTAGTCTCTCTCATCTTTCATAAATCACCTTCTTCTCGTTGTATACGTTTTCCTTGAATAAAAGTCCAGGGGCAGTATTATCTTCTTCTATGGCGGTCTTTGTAATCAAATCAACATTTTTGCCAAGTGCCTGTTCAAATTGGTCTTTTATTTCCATGAATGCGAATAAACCTGAGTAGTTTCCGCCATCAATCATGATATCAACATCACTCTCAGGTCCAGCCTCGTTTCTAGCATAAGAACCAAACACTGCAATGCTTTCCAGATTATTTTTCTTGGCAACAGGAAGAACCAGCAGTTTGATTGAATCCAATGATAATACATCTGAATCATGTCGGAGGTTATCGCGGACGAGTTCTTTAAGATAGCCCTGTTTGCTGTCAACATTGCAAAGCTTACCGATTACATCTGCATCGGTTTTGATGTTGAGTTTGAGAATGAACTGAGTAGTGTTCTCTTTGTCGTATTTTCTCTGGGCTCTCTTCTTTGCTTCGCTTACCATATCCTACTCCGCAAGATAAGTATATACCTATCTCATACAGATGGCAAGTTGAGGGTATACAAAGGTCTTTTACGCCAGGGTTTTCTGTCACATAATATGAGAAAGAGGTAAACCTGTGACTGAAACAAAGATATACATAGGTCTGAATGATGCAGACACCAAGACACAGCTGTTTGAAACAGAAAAGTACATGGACATACTCAGAGATGTCTGCGTTGCCTACGGCATCCCCTTTTCCTTTGTTGTAAATGAAGGTGGCTACATCCATGAAAACGGAGAATACACCAAGGAGAATACTTTGGTATTAACTCTGATTGGAATTGAGAAAAAGACCATCGATGAAATTGCCAAAGACCTCTGTGCCTTCTTCCATCAGGAATCAGTACTGATTACAGAAAACCAGATCAGATCCTACTTTGTACACGACGATCTGGGTAAATAACAGAAAACGGCAGCCACGAATGACTGCCGTACAACTCCCTGATTGGAAATCAGAATGAATAAGAAACTCCAAGAGCAACCGGCATTGCAAAGCCAAGGGAAATACCCTTGCGATCAAAACCAGAAGCGTCCATGCCCTTATTTTTAATGTAGTAGTTATAAAAACTGAAAATATTCAGCTGCGGCTTGGCTGTAAGAGTGATTCCCACATTCTGGGAAACAAGATACTTTGCCTCAACATAGCCCAGTACAGCGATGTTAGAAAGAGTTTCTTTTAATTCTTCAGTGTAGTCGTCTCTTGAGGGATCTTTTGGAGTATTAGTTGTTTTAACAAGCAAACGGTTGAATGAAACACCACCACCGACTGCAAGTTTGAATGCGTTGAAATCGAACTTGTAGGCTACACCTGCAGTAACATCCATAAAGTTCATCTTAAAATCGTATTTTATTTCCGGATCTAATTTCTTTAAGGAATCGGCCCATAATTCCCAAGTACCTGAAGTTTCATCATCTGCTATTGTTGCATAAACATCAGTGGGGAAAACCTTACCATAAGAGGCAAAGACCATAAACTTGTCGGAGATGTCATACTGACCTTCTACATCAAAACCGAAACCATGGCCTTTGAATTTATAATAGGGGTTATAGGGTTCATTGGTATCTTTAACACTTTTCCCATTGAAAAATGCAAATGCAGAACCAACCTTGACTGTTACGCCTGCTGCTGCAAAGAGTGTTGCTGCAATGCAGAGAACCAAAAGAACAGAAAGAATTTTCTTCATAAAAATCTCCTTAATGTGTTTTACTATTATACACCAGGTTTGTATAATTGTTGTCAGGGAGATTATTCACATGAAGAAAACAATAGCAGTTCTTTTTGTCGCCTTCGTTCTTGTAAGTTCTGTTTTTGCAGCTTTTTCCTTCAAATCAGTAGGAGTTGAA
>Ga0310696_10010600_pt1 | contig 10573 bp, 13 predicted proteins | sample AusTroGonzalo_MG_4_FD_203885 | JGI IMG/M metagenome (GOLD analysis project Ga0310696, IMG submission 203885) | Bovine rumen microbial communities from tropical cattle in Woodstock, Queensland, Australia - Gonzalo_02 (v2) (version 2) | ecosystem: Host-associated > Mammals > Digestive system >... | reverse complement strand
AGTCACGGATCAGGACGCGCTTCGGCATCTGATCTTTTCCGCAAACAAAACCGTTCCATTCATTTCGGTCTTCAACAGAACAATAATTTTCGGGGTAGTCATTGCGAAGACAATCGGTAAGGTCACGACCATATTCAAGCTTTTCCCACGGGGTGGAGGCGATATCGGAGCGGCGTTTGGAATCAATACTCATAGTTCAAATCCTTCAGTTGTTTTGTTTACGAGTAAAATATAACAATTTCCACGCCACCTGTCAACTAAATAATCCGCAAAATATGAAAAAATATGTAAAATAAAGTTTACATAACAAAAACGCCCGAATTTCATCAATTCGGGCGCTAACAAGAAATTGTCAAAAAATGTCAATACGGAGGAAGAAGGACTTGAACCTTCACGCCCCTTTCGGGACACCACCTTAGCAGGGTGGCCACTTAACCAATTAGTGTATTCCTCCAAAGTCAAGATACCATTGCATATCGGGACTCGAACCCGCAACCCCCGCCAGTATGTCGGCGGTGCTCTACCAATTGAGCTATAACCCCAGGAGGAGCAAGACGCATTTTTGCTGTTGGTATCTATAGTGGCCAAGGAGAGACTTGAACTCTCACGACCTCGCGGTCAGCGGATTTTGAGTCCGCCGCGTCTACCAATTCCGCCACTCGGCCATAACAGGGACAAAAGGATTTGAACCTCTAACACGCGGGTTTGGAGTCCGCCGTTCTACCAATTGAACTATATCCCTAAGGGCCTTTAATTACAGATCTAGCTACAAGGCTACTCACTAGAAACGACCCAATTTGTTTTGGCTTTGGGTCACCATAGTTGGGGCGCCTGGACTTGAACCAAGAATTCATGAGTCAGAGTCATGCGTGTTACCAATTACACCACGCCCCAATAGTACCCCCGGTAGGAGTTGAACCTACGACCCGCTGCTTGTAGGGCAGCCGCGCTAAACCACTGCGCCACGGAGGTATATCCCAAGGCCGGAACTCGAATCCGAACTACGAGCGCCACAAGCTCGTGTGCTAACCATTACACTACCACGGGGGTAAGATCAAGATGCCTTTCGGGGTCTGGCGCCTGGACTCGAACCAGGATCTCCCTCTTTTATCGGAGGGTGTAATAACCAATTATACTACTCTAGAATTTTCCTATGAAAATTTAGCTGAGAGCACCTTTAGAGCCCTATGCGAGACTCGAACTCGCCACACCTGCTTGGAAGGCAGAAATGTTACCACTACACCAATAGGACTTATACAAGATACGTTTTTTGCTTTTCCTGCTCTACCGATTGAGCTACAGGTCACCTTTCAGCGACCCGACAGGACTCGAACCTGCAACACGGGGTTTATCAGACCATGCTTTAACATTGCTGTGCGTATCTATAGAGCCCCATGCCGGATTCGGACCGGCGACCTTCTCCATGGCAAGGAGACGTGCTACCACTACACCAATGGGACTTAAAATGTTTTAGCGGAGGGTGCAGGATTTGAACCTACAAGCGAGTTTCCCCGCGGCGGTTTTCAAGACCGCTGCCTTACCGTTAGGCTAACCCTCCAAGACAAGATAGATTTTTTGCTTTGGCTGAGTCCTAGACCACTAGACGAATGGAAGACCAACCTCCATGAGGGGATTCGGACCCCTCGTTTCAGCCTTGGGATAGCATTTAATTTTGCTGTCTCTATCTTTATTAGAGCTTACAGCAGGACTCGAACCTGCGAAGGCTTTCGCCCGCAGTTTTGCAGACTGCGTCCTTTGCCGCTCGGATTCATGTAAGCATAAAAGCGATTTGAGATATTTATAACGGCGACGTACCTCCACCCAAACCGCTTTAGTAGTTCCGCCAGGACTCGAACCTGGGACCTCCACGTTCGTAGCGTGGCGCTCTAAATCCGACTGAGCTACGGAACCGAATCAGGGACTCGCCCGTTCGCAATATCATTCTTGCGCTTCCAAGCAGCCGCCCTTTCAGACTGAACGCAGTTAAAGATCTGAGTGATACCACAAGTGACGGGCAAAGGGAATTCACCCAAGGCCTGGGATCGCTGCAAATTCCAATTCAGCATTGCTTCAATTTCTTTTGCTCTTTTTGCTTCTTGTTCAGTCATAATAACTCCTTGTGTTTTAGTGACCTACGAGAGACTCGAACTCCCACGCCCTCACGGGCACCTGATCCTAAGTCAGGCGCGTCTACCAGTTCCGCCAGTAGGCCATAGTAGCGGCGGCAGGACTCGAACCTGCAGAAGCACGGCTTATGAGACCGGCGGAGGAACCATCCTCTCCCCGCTATAATTGTTTTAGTGCCGAGGGTTGGAATCGGACCAACATCTCAGGATTTTCAGTCCCGCGCCATGACCACCTAGGCTACCGCGGCATAATCAAGATACCTTTGCGATTCTACCAAAAAAAGAATGTTGATAACTTTGCTGTAAGTATCTTTAGTCGGCACGGAAGGAGTTGAACCTTCAATCTCCACCTTATCAGAGTGGCAAACGAACCAATCGTTATGCATGCCGATAGTTGCTGTTTGCTCTGAGGGCTGCATATTCAGAGCTCTTTAGAGGGTGCCTTCCCGCCGTTGTTTTAATGCCCTTTTGGGGCCTCCCTTCACCGGCTCCTGAGGAACTTCCTCTAGAACCGCGCTTCCGGCTATTCCTTTGCATCCAGCCGTCGCCGGACCTCAAACCGCAATCAACGCCTCAGGCTATCTGCAGTTCACCTGATTTGTCAAACAGCAATTTTTAGCGGGTCCAACGGGTCACGATCCCGTACCGCCGGCGTGACAAGCCGGTATTCATCCATTAAACTATGAACCCAATTCAAAAGTACCGGAGCAATACACCTACGACGTCTCTCAGCTTTTTGCTCCTAGCCCCAGACCGTGTACTCACTGTTCAGGCAAGCGGATTCGGACCGCTCTTTCCCACTTCGCGTGGGCGTCTTGCCATAATCAAACGATGCCATCCGAGGCTTAGTAGCTCCTCCGGGACTCGAACCCGGGTTCTCACATTGAAAATGTGGTGTCCTAACCTCTAGACCAAGGAGCCAAAAATTCTTTTCGTGCCAGAGGGTGGATTTGAACCACCAAAGCCCGTGAGGGCCCCGGATTTACAGTCCGGTCCGACTCTCCAACGTCGGCGCACTGGCAAATACTTTTAGTAGCGGAGGTGGGACTTGAACCCACGACCTTCAGCTTATGAGGCTGCCGAGCTAACCACTGCTCCACTCCGCAATAATGTTATCGGGCTGGCGGGATTTGAACCCACGACCCCTTGATCCCAAATCAAGTGCTCTAGCCAGACTGAGCTACAGCCCGCAAGTTTTTAAGGTGGTTCCGCCACCACCGGACTACCGGCATTGTGAAATGCGGGCACCCATCCCATTACAGAACGGGGCTCGGTCCACCTATAGGCTATTGTTTATTCCTATAGGATACCCAACATTCAACCATTAGCGCCTGCAGAGGGATCCGAACCCCCGACCTGCGGGTTACAAAGCCGCTGCTCTACCAGCTGAGCTATACAGGCAATCAAAAGCGCTGGGACTCAAGCGTTCAGCATTACTCGAGTTGTCTGATCGTCAAGTGTCCCACACCTTTCGGCTACTTGATGTTGAGGTTATCTTAACCAAGCCATTTCCTTTGGTGGCTACGAGTGGAATTGAACCACTGATTTCCGGCGACTGCCGGCGTCCGATTCCTGCGGACGGCTATAGCACAGAAAATGTTGCCTAATCGGCGTTTAGCTGGAAAGGCAGGACTCGAACCTGCGACCAATCGGTTAACAGCCGACCGCTCTACCAAACTGAGCTACAATCCAATAATAATTAGTGGGCACCGAAGGATTTGAACCTCCACAGTGGCTACCACATATACCTAAAAGTCAGGAGCTTATCCCTGTCCCATCAGTATACCGCCTCACCGTTTCCATCCTTCCAATGCCGCACATTTACTTCAGCGACAGTGCTAGCTGCACACCATCAACCTTTCTGTTATAGGCATCTTCGGTCGTTTCAGCGATTCCCGATCCGATCTACTCCAGCTTAGAGCGATTCCTTCACGGATCTACCTACTCCTTTGTATGGTACTTTCATTAGGAAGGACCAAGATCGCAGCCACAAAGAGCAACCAATGTAACTACTTTCGGTTTGTCGTGCCTTCTTTGTCTTACTTGCAAATGGCGGAGGGAGCCCGAAATGTTTCGTGGAGCCACCGGGACTCGAACCCGGAACCCCTAGCTTGCAAAGCTAGTGCTCTACCAAATTGAGCTATGACCCCAATAATGCTTGTGCTGGTTAGGCTTAAGGCGCCAAGCAAGCCTAAGTCCTCTTTTACTTGTTGAACCTTCAACCAAGCCTGAGCGAGTCTCACGGGACCAACCGCGACCCAAGCAGGATATGCAACAATCGGTGACTTCTGGTAGCCTTGGCTTTTACCCAGTAATCTTCGGGGACAACCCGATGTTCTACGCTTGAACTATCTGCCGAAGGCGATCTTGCATTGTGCAGCTTTGTGGTTATGCTGTAACCCCACCATCGCTCGCCGGTGGCACGCTCAGCTTTTTTCGCATTGGAGGCAAGCTTTAGATTAGCCCTTTGACTACTCACAGAATCGTTTTACGGACGGTGGGAGTCGGACCCACAATTATGAGCTCGCCGAAGCGGACCCTGTTTTTCCATTTATAACTACATCCAACGACTTGCGATGATTCGCTTTCATCAAATTGTCAAGACTCACCCCGATGCGCCCCCAGGTCGGGTTCCTCTGCAGTTCACCCCTCCTCATCGGTGGGGTCTGCACGCGTTGCCATCAAACCTACTAGCAACCCTGTTCATAGCTTGTACTTCGCTACTACTAACAATCCTCTTCAGTTTGACGCGATCTTGTCCAGTAGTGCCCCGGGAAGGACTCGAACCTTCAACCCACGGATTAAGAGTCCGCTGCGCTACCAATTGCGCCACCGAGGCATGTTCAGTTGTTATTCATATTTATAAACAACAACTTTTCAAAATCTTGTGTTTCCGCTATTTCAAGCTGCAATCAAATCCGCTCGGGATTGATTTTGTTTTGACAGTATCAAATATAAAATAGTTTTCTGAAACTGTCAAGGGTATTTTTGTCAATTTTTTCCGGGTGACGCCCGTGAAGATTTTTCCGAGGATCTTCTGCAACTCGAGCAACGCTCATCTAGGCCTACCGCAACGGTGGGATCAAAATCCGCTCGCCTTCATCGCCCCAATCATTGATGAGCTGATACGATGAAAGCTCAAACCGTTCTACATACACGTCAAAAGTTTCATTTCAATCTCCAAGTTGTCGCCCTTCCTAGGATGGGCAGTAGGTGAACCGCGTGGGTTTTTGTTGTCCTGCGTGGCCCGCGGCGTTGAACCAGAGGCAGTAGTTGTTCAATTTCAACAGTTAAAATATAACAATTTAATTTTGAACTGTCAAGGGTAAATTTTGAATTTTTTTCATTTTATTTCAAAATTTTTGCTTCAGCGCGGAGGGCAGCCTTTGCGAGGCGAGCCTTCTTTTTCGGAAAACCTGCGGCCTTGCGGGCGAGGTAATTCTCGTGCTTGTCAAACTTGATCTTGACGAGCTGCTTGGCTTCTTCAACCGATTTGGGCATAGCCTGAATGCGAAGCGTTGCCTTCGTGAATTCCTTGCTGAAGTCGCGCTGCGCTGCGATGGTAGTCCTGCGACCCCAATCGGAGAGCATATAGGTGAAGCGATTTCCGTTCTGAAACTTCTTGATGAAGCCATCATGAACGAAGGTCGTCCACATATCCGGACTCCAGATACCCGTGCCCCAATCCTTTGTGCCGTCAGGGCTGAAGGTATGTTCCATCACTGCGGCGATTTCCTTGCGGGTGACCGCGCGATGTTCGGGGAACTTCAAGAATGCTTCACCGAGGCGGAACCAACAGGTCTTGCGGATGCGGCCGTCGCAGCGCACCGTTTGATAGGTGTGGTCGCTGTTGGGACCTTCCGGATAGATCGTGTCAGATTCAACGTAAAGGGCACGAGCGTAGTTGATTTTCAAAATCATTGTCGGTTCTCCTTAGATGAATTCTTCCTGACAGGCACTGAAAATTCTGCGACAAATTTCGGAGACGGAGTGACCGTCGGTAGCCCAGAATTCGCCGTTGGAATCAACAAAACCGTCCCACCCAAATTGATGGTCAAAATGAATGTTTGAGCCTTCCTTTTCGGCGGTTTCAATCAGCGCGCGGATCAGTTCTTGTTTGTTCATATTCCAGTTTCCTTGTTGTTTTCAATTTACGAGTAAAATATAACAACTATCTGGAAGTCCGTCAATGGTAGAAATGTAAATTTTTTATTTACAGTGATTTATGATCAAATTGACAATATATCAACAGTGCTTAAATCAACACAATCTACGCGGTTTACTGTAAATTACTGTAATATAACTGCTTAAATTTCATCGTTTTGAGATAGAAAAATGGCGCTTTTTAGGGCGCCATGAATAGTTCAAAATTTGAATTATACAGTTAATGCACAGTTTTATCAACAGTTTATTAACTATCGGCAAAGAAGGATTTGAACCTTCAACCGGCGGGTTATGAGTCCGCTGCACTAACCATTGTGCTATCTGCCGTTGAGTTTAACTTGTTATCGCAGTTCACTCTGCTTGAGGGATTTGCACACCTCGTGATCTATAGCTGCCGGTGCTGGAGTCGGACCAACGCCAAAGGATTCAAAGTCCCCTATACTACCGCTATACGAACCGGCAAGAAATTTAGTGAGGGTACCGGAGCTCGAAGCCGGTTCCATAGATTAAAAGTCTATTGCTTCACCGTCAAAGCTTTACCCTCAAAGAAGTACCCTAGGCAGGACTCGAACCTGCAACCCACGCTTTAGAAGAGCGTTGCTCTATCCAGTTGAGCTACTAGGGTATAAAAGCTAGCGAGCGCCCCAGGACTTGAACCCAGGGAAGTCTATCGTCCTAACTTCGTGTTTTCTCGCGACCTAGCACGAAGGTCTGAGATCGTTCTGTTTTACTCGGAAAGTATTCCCGACCGCTTGAACTATCGCCCGAAAAATGTATGGCCCCACCGGGACTCGAACCCGGACGCCATTACTGGCAGGGGATTTTAAGTCCCCAGCGTCTACCAGTTCCGCCATAAGGCCTGAGACTAGTAGTCGTATAATTCTGTAAGCTTCGGTTTGCGGTCAATCTTTATGCCCGCTTGTCTGGCAAAAGACCTCGCTTGCTTTTTGGCTTTTGCCCAGCGAGCTTCTTTTTCTTCTTGAGTTTCAATATGTTTTTCACGTTTCTGTTTCATCTTTTGCCTCTTGTTGTTATTTCAATCCATTCGCCCTTTCGGCGCGGAGCTGTTTGATCTTACGTTCCTGATGGCCTAGCACTTTTTGCTTGTCCATATCGGCTGCGCCCTTACATACATATGCTCGGTATTCATTCAGGACCTTAGGATCAATTTCGTTCAGATCGCCGAAACCTTCTGCGTATGTCCGTTCGTAGTCAATAAGTTCATCCTTTTGACTGAACCTGAAATTGTGTGGGTGATGCAAGGTCATGCTGCCATCTTCGTAAAAAGTGGCGAACATTACGTCACGCATGTTACCCATCCAAGAATTGTATTTCTGGACTCGCTTCAATAGGTGATAGCGAGTACCGTTCATAGCACTCTCGGTCTCAAAGTTCAAGCCTGACAGTGACGCCGTGTCTCGCATCCAAGCGATAACTTCGTCTTTTGTCATCATGAGTTCAACCTCTCAGTTGTAAGTATTTATAATTTAACAAATTTTCAAATCTCCGTCAATGGTAAATTTGAATTAAATTTCCACGGCAGCCGCCTTCGCCTTGATCCCAAGCATCAGCTGCTTGCGCTGATCATACCATGCGCAGCGGTTGTCCACGAGCTTGTTAACGACTGCCTTGACATCATCAACGGAGTAGTACTCCTTGTTGTCAAGCTTTTCCCAGCTGTTGTCATAACGCCAGCTGCCGTCATCATTTACCTCAACAACGAGGTGAACCTTGTGGAACTTCTTGCAGCACTTTTCAATATAGGCGATCTTGTTGAACTTCGCCTTGATGGCGTCAAAGCTCAACTGGCCCGCAGCTTCCGCCATGAGGGCGGCCTTCTTGTTGGCCTTATTGATGGCGTTGAACGCCTGCGAGAGCAGTTCAACCACACGGGTGGCGTTCTTCTCGTAGTCAGCGTGCGGCATGCGGGTATGATAGCGGAACCCGTAGACAATATGCTGCTTGAGATCAGTCAATTCCCAGCCTTCAGACGGCACCTTCTTAGAGGGCTCAACATAGCGCCCGTAGATCTTATTGAACCAAATGCCGTCAAGGCCATAGAAGTCGGTCTTGAAGTTGCGCTGTGCAAGTTTGTCAATCTGTCGGAACGGGGTAAAGTTAGCCATGAGACACCTCTAATTCAATTTTACAGTTAAAATTTAACAACTGTCGCGGATCTTGTCAAGGGTTAAAATGGGAAAAAATGTAAATTTTCGTTTACAGATCTTCCTCGTCAACCTTCTTTTTGCGCTTGTAGCCCTTCTTATTGGGCACCGTGCGGGTGCGAAGCGTTGCTCCGTTGTTACTGTTTTGAATGCGTTCGGAGCGCTGGCGTTCAGATTCTTTAGCTTTTGTCATAAATCACCTCAATTTTACAGGTAAAATATAACAACTATTCCGACATCTGTCAAGGGTAAATTTTACGCCGCGTAGGTCAATCCGGCCAAACATACGCCGGCATCATGAGCTTCATCAAGAACCGCCTGATAGCTCCAGAGTGCATTCTTCAGCTGCGAAGCATAGTACTCCTGATTCTTCTTGATTCCGTCCGCGTTGGCGTGCTGTTCGTAATAGTCAACCTTGATCTTTGCGAGGTTGAGTGACGCCTTGATCCGATCTTCGGTGGTCTTCGCCTCCTTGATCTTACGGATGGCAAGAAGGCAGTCTTCCTGGAAAGTGTCATACAGCTTCATCATTTAATACTCCTTTGATAATGTGGTTTGGGTCTGCCCATTCAGAATACTTCTTGTAGAGGGGCAGCGAATTCTTTACGAGCCATTCCTGAATGTCTTCGCCGTTTGCGAGAAGTTCTCTCATCTTGGTGGCCCATTCAACGGTCTGGTTCTTGATGTCATACAGGAACAGGTTGCCCATCATCATTTCGAGCAAAAGCCTTGATCCCGGGAAAAGCTTGAACTTCTTGTCGCTGAACATTGCTCGCCAGCCGGCTTCATATTCAATGTCACGGAGCTCTGAATTGCTCACACGGTCAACAAGATTATCCCCGCTGGCAATCTGGTCCATTCTGTCAAAATCAATCGGACACTTGTTGATAAGCGACGGCGACTTGAATGTTCCGCGGTCAACGCAGAAGTGCTGGAAGTGGCTCGCTTCGTGGACAAACATGGCGAAATACCGATCATCGGCAAAGGTGATCATATTGTCTTCAAAGGTGGCTGCTTCCGCTGAAAGGCAGAGCGTGGTGATACCCTTACGAACGCCGAAGTAAGCACCGCAAAGTGGCGGCATCGGAACGCCGATCTTAATGACTGCGAACGGCTCCTTCTCCAGCTGGGTCATCACCTCATACCACCAGAGCTGACGGCCTGGGTTATCGGTCGCAAGCGTAATGTCGGTGAAGTGCTTATGTATACGAATATCAGCCACAGCAACTCCAGACGATTAAGGCGAGGAAGTCAACGGGCACGCAAGCGATGGCGAGCATTGCCTTGGTGGTGTAAAATTTGATTTTCTTCATGTTAGATACCTCTGTAAGAGTCAGCCCATTCGAGCATGTCGGTGATAGAGAAAAGTGCGGTAGACGGGCAATGCGTCAAGTCAAAGTTGAACACCTCAAAGACGTATGCAGCGAAGTCGTTCCACTGTGCGGTCTCGATGATTTCTTCGCGGGTCAAATAGTCAAGTGTATCAAACTTGACAGTGCCGATCATTGCCTTAGCCATTGAGCATTTCTCCGTAAAATTCATTGATCTTGTCGGCGACGAATTTTGCGCCGTCTTTGTATTTCTTGCCGGTGCAGTCAATATAGCGACCGCCCATGTTGTCGCTCCACATAGAGCCTTCGCCGTCGCGGCCGACCCAAACCTCGTCAATCACGACGCGGTGCTTTGCATAGGGATCAACGGTGACATGGAGCAACTTGGAATGAATGCTCATGTAGGGCGCCGGATTCGGCATTTTCTTTTCAATGTTCAAACAGTTGTCAATAATCTGGAAGCTAGAGCCGTTCAAAATGGCGGGGGTAAGCTCGTGGGTGACGGCGTTGAAAAATTTCTCGATATTGCTCATAGTCAGATTCCCTTGGTTTACGAGTAAAATATAACAAATTCCACCCGCGCCGTCAATGGAAAAATCAAAAATATATGAAAAAACTCTGTAAACTTTCGTTTACAGAGTATTCAGGGGAATTATGGACAATCGCTTATTTTAACATAAAATACGAGGTTTTCTGCCAAAAACTGTAATTTTACTGCTTAAATTTAGGTTTTTCGCGCTCGTTTATTAGGCTATTTTTAATCTTTATTTTGTTTATTTGTTGGCGA
>Ga0310696_10010596_pt1 | contig 10574 bp, 12 predicted proteins | sample AusTroGonzalo_MG_4_FD_203885 | JGI IMG/M metagenome (GOLD analysis project Ga0310696, IMG submission 203885) | Bovine rumen microbial communities from tropical cattle in Woodstock, Queensland, Australia - Gonzalo_02 (v2) (version 2) | ecosystem: Host-associated > Mammals > Digestive system >... | reverse complement strand
CTCCTCTCTTTCCGCCGATACGGTTGATCATCCTTACGGCATCCAATACCTGTTTGGGCGTGCTGTTGAGGTTGTTCTGTTTTATTACTTCGATATCCGCACTCTCCATCCCCAAAGCAAGAACATTTCCGGGAGTGCAGTATTCGACCAGGGTCTTCAGTATCCTCTCCGATTCCTCGGGATAATCGGAAATAACGGACGGGTTGGCATTGTCCACATGGATTATGTCGAAGCCAATCTCATGCAGTCCTTTGAACAATTCTTCTACTGCTTCAGGATTAGGTCTGGGGCATCCCGAGTCATCCTCGGAACCGTAGGATATGATGCAGGTCTGACCGCCGATACGGACATTCTTGATGCCGTTCTTCTTCAGTTCCTTCGCTTCTGCCAGGATGTCATCCACCGAACGCATCAAGGGTTTGCCCTTCAGAGGTTCAATGCAGTAAGAACATCCTCCGCTGGCATATCTGTGGCATCCGCGGTATGTCTCTATCTCCGCGATCAAAGGGTCGGGATAGTCCTGATGCTGTCTGACGATGGAGGAACCGAGGATCATCCATCTGTTCCATTCTTCCAGGGTGCGTAGCCTCTCATCAACTTCCTTTCCGGTCATCCCGTCGTAGAGTGATGCCGCGAGATCCTTCCTGATAGAGAAATCGAAGGATTCAGCGATCTTGCTCGATGCAGCGGAACCGCCGATGAGCTTCCATCCTTTCAGAGACGGCAGGATCCTTTCCAATTCATTCAGGGACATCGGCATGGACCTGATGTACTTCCCCGGGACGGTGTTCCCTGAGATCACCACGCTGACCTTCGCTTCCGGAATCTTGTATCCTCTGCGTATCATATCGACGGTGATGTATTCCACATCCCCTCCCGCATCCATCGCAGCTCCAGCTACCGCTCTTGCTATGGGTGATATGTAAGGAGGGACGCCCAGCGCTGCCGGGTCGTCGATGTATCCGTCGATGAGAACGACCTTTATGCCCATTTCATCACGATTCAGTATCCGTGGTCTATGTTGACCTCTCCCACATCGGAAGGTATGCTGAGTCCGAAGGGGATGCTCTTGGTCATCACGATCTGCTTGTAGAGCATGTTGATCAACAATGATGCGGGGATGCCCAACTGGTCCAATATCTTTTCCGCTTCTTCCTTGAGTTCGGGGTCCACTCTTGCCAATACCGTTGCCGTTTTCTTCGCCATGTTCATCCGATAATCATACTTGAATAAAAAGTTATCTTTTCGATATCTTTTTGTTATATATTGTATTGCGATATGATATACAAATTTCGATATTCTGATAATAATAAAAAAGATTGAATAATCATATAATCTGACCAGCGGCCCGATAGTATTCTTATAAGAATAATTTACCCTATTTTTTATGCTTACGGTTAAATACCCCTTAACCCATTTTCAGCGTTAGCGTCGGCCCAGCCGACATCAAGGAGAGAATGAAATGGTTGATGATAGGAATATTTCTGTCGAGGAGCGTCTCGCCAAGGCGAAGAAGCCCGGACAGGATGCTATGAAGATGCACCCGTACTACGGGGGTAAGGTGGAGGTCGTACCCAAAGCATGCGTGAGGTCATTCGATGATTTCGCCATTTGGTACTCGCCCGGTGTGGCGGAGCCCTGTAAGGACATCGCCGCCAACCCCGACAAGGTGTACGAGCACACATGGAAGTGGAACACCGTTGCCGTCGTCTCGGATGGAACCCGTGTTCTCGGACTGGGAGATATCGGACCTGAAGCGGCCATGCCTGTCATGGAAGGAAAGGCAATGTTGTTCAAGTACCTCGGAGGTGTGGACTGCGTTCCCATCTGTCTTGACACCAAGGACCCTGAGAAGATCATCGAGACCGTCAGGCTCATCGCGCCCTCATTCGGAGGAATCAACCTCGAGGATATCTCGAATCCCAAGTGCTTCGACATCCTGGATGAGCTGAGGAGGGACTGCAAGATCCCGGTATGGCACGACGACCAGCAGGGAACCGCTACCGTTGAGGTGGCTGGTGCCATCAACGCGATGAAACTCGTCGGAAAGAAGCTCGAGGATGCGAACATCACCGTCATCGGTGCAGGTGCTGCTTCGATCGCTATCTCGAGACTTCTTCTTGCTACCGGATTCAAGCCCCAGAACATGTGCGTCTGCGATTCGAAAGGAATCCTCAACATGGAGAGGACCGATGTCGACGAGAACCACTTCAAGCAGAAGTGGGACATCTGTAAGAAGACCAACGGTGCAGGAAAGAAGGGCGGAATGAAGGAGGCCTTCAAGGATGCGGATATCGTCATCGCGGCATCCAAGGCAGGACCCGGAACAATCCCGCCGGAGTACGTCGACCTCATGGCCGATGACCCCGTCATCTTCGCGACAGCCAACCCCATACCAGAGATCTGGCCCTGGGAGGCCAAGGACCACGGTGTCAAGGTGTTCGCCACCGGCCGTTCGGACTTCCCGAACCAGGTCAACAACTCCATGGGATTCCCCGCGATCTTCCGTGGAGTGCTCGATGTCAGAGCTAAGACCATCACGGACGAGATGTGCATCGCCGCAGCAAGGGAGCTTGCAAGGTATGCCGAGGAGGAGCACGAGGGCGGTATCAACTACGAGTACATCGTGCCCACAATGTCCGAGACGGATGCGTTCATCAGCGAAGCAGTCGTCGTAGGTTCCAAGGCGATCGAGCAGGGAGTCGCAAGGCTCAAGCTCAGCAAGCAGGAACTCCACGACAGGGCAGAGTTCATGATCAAGAGATCAAGATCCCTGACCGCCAAAATGATGGACGACGGCTACATCAAGGCATACAAGGAGTGAAAACTATAGGAGGGGGCTTCGCCCCCTCAATCATCATTTTGATCAATCAACATTTTTTCAATTGATTTTTCCAATTCTGGAATATCTTCTGTGATTGTCTGCCATAAGGCATTCGGGTTGATTACTGCATAGTTGTGTGCCAGGAGATCTCTGTACCTTGCAATCCGTGACCAACTTATTTCATCATGTTCAGATACAAATTCATCGGTCAGACGTTTTACAAATTCGCTAATCTGGATCATTGAAAATGCACAGGATCTTTGTATGGTATCAGATTCAAGAAAATCCGTGAAATCATCGCATTTTGTCAGATCGCAGTCGATATTTTTACAATTCTTCAGGATAGTTCTGAGTGTCTCGACATCATCCTTCATAGATTATTATCCCATCCTTTTCAATATTTTTTAACATAGATTCGGAACACATGGATTTGTCGATCAAATCGACTTTTGCATCGATGTTCTTGGAAAGATCATCCATAAGACCAGCTGCCGCGGAAAGAGAAGGCTTCTTCATATCATAGCAGAAATCATAATCGCTATCCGGTCTGTAGTCACCACGTGCCCTTGAGCCTACAAGATACAGCGATCTCAATCCGTACTTTTCTGCAATGGGGGCCACGATGATTTTGAGCTCCTCTATAGGGAGTTCTATCGGTTTTTCCGTGACAGAATCGTTTTCAACATCGTATTCTCCCTTGTATCCAGGTATCTTCAATTTGAATGGAAGGCCCCCTTCCAGAAGAGATTGATGGATGAACATGTTGATGGCATCGGAAAGAGTGAGTCCGAATGAGGAATACAATTTTTCCAATTTCGTTTTTACATCAGGATCTATTCGAACGGTCAACAAGGCAGTCTTAGACATTGTAAAGACATTGTGAATACATATATTAATTTGTATGTATTGTAGCGAATAGATGGGACAATACTATATCATTGATAAAAACAGCGATTTTGATAAATTAAATATCACTATTTGTGAAAAAATCACAAATATTAAATCTAAATTGTGCATATTAGTGATTATGATACTGAATTTCAGCGTAGAGAATTACAAGATATTCAAGCAGAGGACTACGCTGTCGATGATTGCGACATCTGACAAATCCCATTCCAACAACGTGTATCAGGCCGACGAACAGTTTAGAGTATTGAAATCCACTTCGATATACGGTGCCAACGCTTCCGGAAAAACCAAGTTCTTCGAGGCCATGGAGCTAATGTCGAATTTTGTCAGGGGATCCTTCACACACATCCCTGGTGTACAACTCAATTACACCCCATTCATCTATGATGAGAAGTCGATGAAGAAGCCCACATCGTTCGAGATCGATTTCATCCACGATTCAAAGAGGTACGTATACGGGTTCTCTTATGATAGAACGAGGATCACGGAGGAACACCTTTTCACATTTCCCAATGGTAAGAAGAAATCGATATTCGAAAGGAATAATCAGGATTTCAAGTTCAATTCAGATAAGAAGATACAGACGGAGAATTCGAAAAGAGTTCGCGATAATGTATTGTTCGTGTCTGTGGCGGCACAGTTCAATCACGGTCCGTCCGTTGATGTGATCAAGTGGTTTAATGCCGAACTGTATCTGTTAACAGGAAAGAATTTGGATATGAACATCAACAATCTTGTCACTGTTATCGGCAATAATAAAAGATTCAATTCTTTGGTGAAGAAGGCCCTACTTATTGCTGATTTTGGTATAAGCGACATTTACGACAAGAATGCCAGGTTCAAGAGGAAGGATGTGGTGTCTGAATTGACTGCTGCAATGGTACCGATAATTTCTGATATCTGGGTGGAGCACAATGTCAAGGGGAGAAAGGTTGAACTGCAGTTGGCATCGGAATCTTCTGGAACACAGAGGTTCCTCGGCATCATCGGATATGTCATAGAATCATTACTGAATGGGAAGACCGTTGTCATCGACGAATTGGATTTGAGTTTCCATACGGACATATGCCAATGGATCCTGGGATTGTTCTTGGATCCTGAGGAGAACAGGAAAGGCGCACAGCTGATCTTCAACACGCACGACGTGGGATTATTGGATCAGGAAATACTCAGACGCGATCAGATATGGTTCACCAGCAAGGATTGGGAGACCTACGAATCATCCATGACGCGTCTGTCTGACTACAAAGGAGTAAGGAAGGACCTGGATATCAGGAGGGCCTATCTCAACGGTTCCTTCGGTTCCAAACCGTTCATCGCACCGGACAGGCTCATGGAGTGAGTATGAAACAACTTAAGAAACTGATTCCAAACATCCTTATCCTTACGGAAGGGGAGACCGAGAGGATATATCTCAATCATCTGAAGGAACGCGGCAGCAATTACTCCGTTCATATCCAGGTGTACGGGGGTAACGAACCGTTGAAGATGGTGAAGAGATGCAATGAGATATTCAGAACCAGATCCATGAGCAGGAAGATGGGTGACCATGGCTTTTGTGTGATGGATGTCGATTATTGTACCAAAGACGACTTCAAAAGGGCTTACGATTACGCTGAGAAGAACAACATAACCATAATTCTCTCTAATCCGTGCTTCGAGGTCTTCTTCCTGCTGCATTATACTGAAGAGATTCCAGAGATATCATCCAGAGAGATGAAGGCCGAGATATCCAGATACATTCCTGAATACAGGGAGACCGGGGACTATTGGCGTCTTCTTCTGAAGAATCAAAAGGTCGCTTTGGGTCGTTCCAGAGGATATGAATTGGATACTGATGCGATATTCAACGGAAAGATGGGGACAAACGTTTGGGAATTGTTCGATCTGACGATGCGCCTTAAGAAAGAAGGTAACTGATTTCGATAATTAAAAACATATTTTTGTGAAAAAATCACAAAAAACGGCATCTAAATCTTCAAAAAATGATGTTCTTCAGAAAAGTAAGATTGATGGTGCCAAAAGGCACCATTGATGGTTTCAGAGAACTGTCGAGTCGGTGTTAGCGATCTCGCTGACTCCCTCGATGGAGAGGAGTCCGTTCTCGAGCTTCTCGCCGACGCCGTCATCGGAATCGTCGATGACGAAGAATGCGACGACCTTCTCGAGGCCGAATGCGACCGGCTTGATCGATGTCTCTTTGAGCTCGACGCCTGCGGGAATCACCTTAGGGATCGCAGCGATGACCTTCTGGAGGTCGATGTCGGTGCTCTCGGGCATGATGTCGTAGGTTGATGCGATCTGTCCCATATGTACACCTTCAAGGTCCTACGAATCCGCATTTGGAGCATTCATACTTTACACCCTGGTCACGGCACTTGGCGCACCTTCCGATCTCTTCGTTGCCGCAGTTGGGGCACTTGAAGAAGGTGTTCCCGCTGCCCTGAAGCCTGATGCCGCAAGAGGAACAAACTTTGTCTGCCATGATTTTGCGATTATGTTTCTATTATATAAACGATTATCCGCAGGCTAGATGCACTCGGAATGCAACGGTTTTAAAGCATCAGACCATAATGCAGGAATATGACCCAGGGAACCGTGAGGAGGGAGAATCACGCGCTCAGGACCATCACGGCGGTGATGATGTTCTTCATCGCGCTCACCCACTATTACTCACAGTTCAAGGTCGGGGACATCTACGTGCTGGGAAAGCATCTGATGTCCGTCGGGAGATTCGTCATTCCTGTGTTCGTTCTTCTGTCCGGATACTTCTGCTATTCCAAGGACGGTCATTCAGAAGCGAACATCGGGAAGAAGATGATGCACATAATCTTCCTGATTATTATTTTCAAACTGGTCTATCTGATATTTTCGTCCATCCTTTGTATCGCGGGAATAGTGGACTTCAATTACGTTCTGACCGAATTCCTGACGGTCAGTCCGCCGTTCGAGTTCGACTGTTACGGCGGCACCATGAGCATCATGACCACACAGCCCATATGGTTTATCTACGGACTGTTCCTGATCTATGGTCTGTTCTTCCTGCTGTACAGGTACAAGGTGGATTTCAAATGGACTTGGATCATTGCCATTCCTGTTCTGATTGCCATGCTGATGGTAGATATGCTCCCTATGTTCGGTGTAGAATACATCGGTGATCTGAACATCGACGAGGGCATCGGCGGAATCCTGTATCCGTTCATCATCTTCCCGTTCTTCACCATGGGTTACTATCTCCACAAGGATAAGGAGAAGATCGATGCCAAGTTATCGGACAGGATGATCTGGATAGCAATCTTCGGAGGATTCGCACTGATGATGTTGGAGATGGCGATCAGGCCCGACCACTACAATTCGTGTCTCTATCTGGGTTCTTTCATATTCATCATGGCCGTCTTCATAGGTTCATTCAGAGTGCCCGAGGGCCGTGCGAGATGCCGTGTCTTGGAGTACATCGGGAAATATCTCACGATGTGGATGTATGTGTTCTTCGGATGCGCGAACTTCATCATGAGATACTCATTGCAGTCCTTCGCTGACAACGAGTTGATCCCCGAGATCATCGGACCGTTCGCCGCTCTGCTTCTGGATATCGCCATGGCGTTCGCATTCCACCAGTTCCTAAGGTATATGGCGATTAGGAAGAAGCAGAAGATCATCGCTCAGAAAGAGAGTGCGGTGGTAGAGTGAGGATCACTCCGGACTGCGTCCCGTGTCTGATGAAGAGGATCCTCTTTCAGGCCAAATTACTGAACAACGGATGTGAATCCGATGCAGTATCTGCAGCATTATCGGTTTATGCCAGGGAGTATGCACCGGGAAAGAATTCCGCCGCGGTTGCGACAGAAGTCCACAGAGCAGCCTATGAAGTGATGAAGGCCGATCCATACTATCAGATGAAGCTGGATGCGGATAGGATCGCAGGAGAGTTCCTAGATCAGGTCACTGAATATGTCAACGATTCAGAGGACAGTTTTGCTGCTGCAATACGTGTTGCTGTGATCGGCAACATTATGGATTTCGGGGTAGGTCTTGCTATCGAGAGGCCGGAACAGTTCCGCGAAAGATTCCAATCATTGCTCGATCAGGGAATAGGTTCTGATGATACCGAGAAACTGAGATCCAAGCTCCGGGATTCCAAGAGCATTCTTTACTTCTTTGACAACTGCGGAGAATCGCAGTTCGATAAGTTCCTGATCAACGAGATCAGAAAGATGGGCGTTCGTGTCGTAGGTGTGGTCAGAGGACAGGCCATACTGAATGATGTCACGAAAGAGGATGCCGAAAGGATAGGTCTGGACAGGATCCTGGATAGGGTCGTCTCCACAGGGGTGTTCGCGATAGGTGCGGACCTTTCCAAGGCCGGAGGGGACCTGAAGGAGGAACTGGAAAGAGCGGACCTGATATTGGCCAAGGGAATGGCGAATTATGAGTCCCTTTCGGACCAGGATGCGGGCATCCCGAAGGTGTTCATTCTGCGTACGAAATGCGAGCCCGTAGCCAGATCATTGGGGGTTCCGCCCGACATAAATGTGGTGAGATACGTCGATTCTTGATGCAAAAAAACAGTGCCAGAGCATCAAAATTCAGCGAACCATTTATATATTATCCTAAACTATGAGAAAATAACAGAAGGGATGCTGTTTGACGAGGGATGTACGTCAGGCCGTCATCATGGTCGGAGGTAAAGGGACCAGATTGAGGCCGTTAACCAATAACTGTCCGAAACCCATATTGCCGATATTGGATAAGCCTTGCACCGAGTATTTCATAGATGCATTGGCAGATGCGGGTATGGAAGAGGTCATCATGGCATGCGGGTACCGTTCCCAGCAGGTCAGGGATGCGCTGGGCGACGGTTCCAAGCAGGGAATCAAGGTCACATATTCTTACGAGGACCACCCGTTGGGAACGGGCGGTGCGCTGAAGTTGATAGAAGATAAGCTGGATGATGTCTTCATCGCGATAAACGGCGATAACTTCATGGACATAGATTTCAAAGCGATAGCGAAGGAGCATTTCGATTCCGGAGCTGATGTTACCATTTCATTATCCACAACGGACAACCCGTGCGAGGTCGGTATCGTCCGATTGGACGATACCGGAAGGATCCTGGAGTTCAAGGAGAAACCCAAGCCTGAAGAGGTATTCTCGAACATCCTGAATACCGGCGTATACGTGGTGAACAGGGATGTTCTGAAATTCATTCCCGATGATACCATGTACGATTTCTCCAAGGAACTGTTCCCGTTGCTGATGGAGAAGGGATACAGGATCCAGGGATTCAAGGAGAAAGGCCACTGGATGGATATCGGAAGACCGAAGGACTTCCTCGGCGCCAATCTCCTGACTGCAGGCAAGAATTACAGCGGATACGACTGGTCTTCCCAGGCCAAGGATTCCATGGTGAAGGGAACGTCGTTCTTAGGGAAAGGAACGACAGTCAGTGGTTCCAGCATAACGGATGCCGTCATTTCAGAGAACAGTACGGTTTCAGGTTCCGAGATAAGGAATTCTCTCATACTGTCCGGCTGTTCGATCGAGGACAGCAACATTGAGGATACGATATTAGGAAAGGACTGTAAGATTGAGGGCAGCAGACTGAAAGGATGTGTGCTGGCTGATGGAACAGTCGTGAAGAACGAGAAGTTAGAAAATGTAAGAGGTGAGTGAGATGTCGAAAGTTATCAGAGCCAGAGCTCCGCTCAGGATAGGAATAGCGGGAGGAGGTACGGACGTGGATCCGTATGCATCAGAGCATGGCGGTCTGGTTTTCAACACAACCATCGACAGATATGCATATTGTACTTTGATACCCAACGATACCGACGAGATGACGGTGGTATCACCCAATTACGGAACGATGACCGAGAAGCTGGAACTGCCGATGAAGTATGACGGTACTGCGGAAGACCTAATCAGGGCCGTTGTTAACCATTTCTCCGTCACTACAGGATTCAAGGTGTTTGTGAGATCGGACGTGCCTCCTGGCTCAGGTCTTGGGGGTTCTTCAACACTTATGGTGGCAATCATCAAGGCATTCTCCGAATGGAAGAAGGTCAAGATGACCAAATATGAACTTGCAGCGTTGGCATATCATCTGGAAAGAGAGGAGATAGGGCTGGGTGGCGGAAAGCAGGACCAGTATGCCGCGGCTTTTGGAGGATTCAACATGATGTACTTCACCTCAGAAGGAGTGGAAGTGAAGCCTCTGAGACTGAAGGATTCCGTTTTGAAGGAACTGGAGGAACGCTGCATATTGTGTTACACAGGAAAGGCAAGAGAGTCGGCTTCAATCATAGATGAGCAGGTCAAGGATCTCAAGAAGGACACATCGAAAGAGGAGGCCTACGACGAATCTAAGAGACTGGCGGCCAGCATCGCTAAGGCACTGAAGCTCAGGGACATCGACGGCGCCGCAGCCTTATTGAATCTGGCATGGGCCCAGAAGAAGAAGTTCACTTCGAAGATATCGAACAAGACCATCGACACGCTGTACGATGTGGCGATGAACAACGGTGCACTCGGGGGAAAGGTATCCGGAGCGGGCGGAGGAGGATTCATGTTCTTCATCTGCGCACCCGGAAAAAGAGATAAGGTCTGCAAAAAGCTCACAGAGCACGGTGCAGAGATAATGGAATTCTCATTCGACCCGAAGGGCGCAAGGACAGGGAAATTGAATGTCGGAGAGTACACAGCAAGGATCATCAACTCTATCCGTTTCACGTCGGCTGTACCCGCCAAAGGCCATTGAGATCGCTGACAGGATCACCAAGACCCTGAAGGCAGGGTGTACAGTGTACGTGGAGGGTGACGGTGCAGAATACTTTGCCGATAGATT
>Ga0310696_10010593_pt1 | contig 10576 bp, 10 predicted proteins | sample AusTroGonzalo_MG_4_FD_203885 | JGI IMG/M metagenome (GOLD analysis project Ga0310696, IMG submission 203885) | Bovine rumen microbial communities from tropical cattle in Woodstock, Queensland, Australia - Gonzalo_02 (v2) (version 2) | ecosystem: Host-associated > Mammals > Digestive system >... | reverse complement strand
CCTGTTGGCCCTAGTGAGTTCAAAGTTTTACGATTACTCTGAACATCCCCTCACATCCGTGCGATTCTGTCTTTGCATCGGCCCCTCATCGCCGATGATCGGGCCCTAAAGGCGCTTATAGTGAGGCCAAAATGCTTATCCCTGCACGATATATGGGGAAAATGTCGGGAGCTTCCGCTGAGTAGTAGCATATAAATCGGGGGCTTCCGCCACCCTTCTACGGTCCTGAACTGCGTTCAGGACCCATCGATCAGCTTGAAACCCTTGAACAGCGTCGACAACAATTGGAGGAACAGGAACCTGCACTTGATCCTGACCTTCCTGGTGGACCTCCTCAGCCCCCTGATATCGAAGTCCAGCCATCTCTTGAACGCGCGGTGTGCGGATTCGCACACCTGCCTGCGCGTGTCCTTCCCATCATATTGCTCCGACTCCAGCATGCTTACGTTCCTAAGATAGATTCCCACCAGTCTCCTCCTCCCGTTGGAACACAGGAACCTTAGGACGAAGTCCATATCATGCTTCCTCTCCGGATCATATCCCTTCGCTCCGCGAAGGGAGTTGTACTCCTTCAGCATCCTGGCGTCGTCGATATCGTTATGGTAAACGGAATCGACCGGATGGTTGCACACCATAACACATCCCGTCGCCATCCATGCATCCGCATACGTCTCGAAGCAGTCATATGCTCCATCCGTCAGGATGACATCGTCCTCCCTCCTGTCTATCGACAGCTTACTGAGACGGTACAGCAGGGGCCTCGCCATCGGCGAGTCCCCTGCCAGACCATCGGTGTGGATCTGCATCATCGGGAACCCGGATGCCATCAGTATGTGCGACTTGTCCATCCTGATCTCGTAATGCGGATTGTATTTCGCCCGGAAGTTGTACCTCCCCGCCTCCAGCGGGGTGGAGTCGATGGTGTACACCCTTGTATCGATGGACTTCAGCACAGCTTCCGTCAGCTCGTCACCGATTTCCTCGCAGTATTTCGGCAGCACTCTGGTCACGAAGTGACAGAGTGTTCCCACGGAAGGCCTCCTCTTCAGATCCAGACAGATCAGGTCATGATCGTCCAGATCGTTCAGGATGCCTTTGTAAGTCTGCCCTTTCACTTCCTTCCACATCGCTAACAGCAGCAGGGATGCGAAAGAATACATCGCACCTCCGCGTCTGGGCCTGCGCTTGTACTCTATCTCCTTGACGACTTTGCTCGATTCCAATTCCACTCTGAGCATCGACAGCTCGTCGATGGTCAGTTCTTTCGTACTCCTTCCCTCGAGCCTGGAAAGTTCATTGAGCAGTAGCATATGTTCGATATAGATTCTATATAAATAAATGTTTATTTTTTCGCAAAAAAGAAATAGTAGAAATATCAAATTGCAACATAAACACCAACCAGGAAATATTTCACATGCTCAAGAAAATGCGAACTGTCCAAAGAAACCCCTGTAAAAGGTCCCGGACATGCTCACTTAAATAGGATCAGAAAACTTTGAACTCACTAGGCCCACCATTCCGACCGATTTGGAGGCGATTCGGCCTTGAACACCACAAGAATGACATTGGCCAGGATGCTCATGGCACTGTCCTGCTGGACTGCCGATACCTTTAGCCGTGAAGTCAGACACACAACGGTAGGGCACCTCACTGACCAAATACCTGTACCCCCATAGCTGGGACGATGGCCAAGGAGATCGTTATCGCCCTGATAGACGGATACATCGACGACCCGGCGGCGCTGGGGGTCCCGCCTTACATTTCGCCTATGATCAGATCGATAGCGGGAGCCGCGCTGGACGCCGGAGCGGACAGGGTGGAGTACATCTCGATAGACATGATCAGGAAAGGCCACAGGATACCGGATGCGGCCGTCTCCGTGGTTCTTTCAGGGAACACGGTACCTGGCAAGTATCTCAGGTCCATGCCCATGTCCCTGAAGGAGCTCGCGGAGCTGACTCCCAAGCTGAAGGGATGGAGGATGATCAGCGGTTCTGCCGCCGACTCCAAGGAGGCCGAGGCCTTCGATTTCATCATCAGGAAGGACCCAGCGGCATCGCTTTACGACGGGATCATGGGCAAGGAGGTCACCGAGAGATACAGGACCCTCGAGGAATGGAACAGATGGATGCTCCTCGGGGCCGACATCGTGACCCAGCACCAGGACTTCCCGGTGCCGCTGGTCGCGGAGATAGAGTCGTACAGAGGATGCCACCGCTATGCCTCGGGAGGCTGTTCGTACTGCATTGAGCCACTGAAGGGGAAGCCTCTGATGAGATCTCCCAAAGATATCCTGGCCGAGGCAGCGAGACTGAGGGAGCTGGGGATCAGGAACGTGAGAATAGGCGGACAGACATGCATCGTTTCCTACGGCTCCGAGGATGAGTCCGAGACGCCCAGGCCCAACTCGTCTGCAGTTAGGGAGCTGTTCGAGGGGCTTCACAGCATGGGGTTCGACACCATCCACGTGGACAATGCCAACCCGGCCGTGATCGCAACGTATCCCGAGGAATCGGAGGAGATACTGAGGATAATAGCCGACAACTGCACGGACGGCAACGTACTGGCGCTTGGAATGGAATCCGCCGATCCCTTCGTCATAACCGAGAACAACCTGAACAGCACGTCCGACCAAGTCATGGACGCCGTCCGTCTGATCAACAGGATCGGATCCGAGCGCGGGCCCAGAGGAATGCCGAAGCTGCTCCCCGGGATAAACATAATATGCGGCCTCGACGGCGAGACCAAGCGCACCTACGAGATGGACATGGAGATCCTGGAAAGGATGCGCGAAGAGGGGCTGATGATCCGCCGCATCAACATACGCCAGGTGCTCCCCGTGAGGAGGCCTTTCGACGTGAGGGTGGACCAGAGGAGATTCAAGAAGTTCAAGGAGGACGTCAGGGAGGACATCGACCGTGCGATGCTGGAGCGCATCGTACCTTACGGGACCGTCCTGAAGGACGTCTACATGGAGCTGAACGACGGGAACGTTACCTTCGGAAGGCAGATAGGTTCCTACCCGCTCCTGATCGGCGTACCGTACAAGGTGGACACCGACCGGTTCTACGACATCTTCGTGACCGAGTGGGGATTCCGTTCAATCACCGGCATAACGTATCCGTTCGACATCAACCACATGCCCATGTCCTCTCTGGAGGGTCTTCCCGGGATCGGCAAGAAGAGGGCCAGCAAGATCGTCATGAAGAGGCCCTACAGGACCCTAGAGGAATTGGCCGAGGTCGTCGAGGACCCGTCGGTGATCGAGGGGCTGAAGGACATCATTACCCTCGGATGACCGTCGACGGATGCAATGTGTACGCTAAGGGTCAACTGTTATCTATCAGTACGTTCGTCATTCGCATATGGACACCAAACGCGCCGCGAGGTACCCGTTCCTGAGGGAATCCGCAGAGTTCGCAGAGAAGAACTCCGCCGATATCGAGTCCCTCATCACGTCGGAATCCTACGCACCGGCCCGCAACAGGGGCAGGGAGAGGGTCCTCCAGGCGCTCGAGAGGTCGGAGGTGTCCTACGTGGAGCTCATGACCGACTATGACAGGCTCATAGAAGTCATGTCCTACCCCTATGCCAGGATGCTCGTTTCTCTGGTAGGGGACCGCTTCCTGACCAAAAGGTACGCATTATCGGAGGCGGTACGGATGAACAGCCTCCTGACCAAGGAGGACAAGGAGACCACGCTCATGGTCTCGGAGGAGCTCGGTGTCACATCCACAGTCGACCGCGACGGGACCATCCACATGCCCTTCCCTGACTACCTCAGATTGGCCAGCAGGCTCAGCAGCGTTGATTGGAAACTGATCAACAGCGACATCCATCACGGTGTTGTGTACCTTCCCCAGGAGAAGTTCAGCCGTCTCATGCAGAATGCGCTCCAGGACAAGATCGAGTCGGAGCTGCCGCTAATCACGCCCGATGAGTACAAGAAGTACCTCACCAACGACCTGACGGCCGTGACCATGGCCCTCGGCGAGGCCAAGATGAGGATGAGCCCCACTAACGGCGAGGGCATGAAGATCGAGTATCTCCCGCCCTGCCTGACCCATATCCTGGAGATGTCCAGGAACGGACTGAACCTTCCGCACAGCGCCAGATTCGCAGTCGTGACGTTCCTGAAGGCCCTCGGGATGGGATATGACGACATCATCAAGGTCTTCGCGGAGTCCCCTGACTTCGATGAGTCGAAGTCGGAGTATCAGATAAAGCACATCATGGGAGAGCTCAGCGGAGGGGAGGGATATTCCCCGCCTGAATGCAAGACCATGAAGACCAACGGGCTGTGCTTCAATCCAGATACCCTGTGCGAGCAGGAATGGATGACGCATCCGCTGAAGTACTACAGGACGAAGTCCAAGGACAGGAGCAAAGAGGCCCCTGCCCAGCCGCCGAAGGCTGAACAATCCTGAATGAAGAATTCAGAGCTTTCCTTCCTTCTCCATCTTGCCGAGATTCCTCCAGGTGATGATCGCTCTCTGGACGGCGGTGATGTTTCCGACCACTGCGTACCAGAGCATCATGATCTCCAGCCAGTTGATGTTGAACTCCCAGGATCCGATGGCGATGTCGAAGGATCCGTACCCTATGGCCGTCATTACGGTCTGGAGTATCGGGAAGAACGTGGAGAGAACGACCCTGTCCGCGCGTCCGAGGAGTCCGGCGTAGAGACGGGGGGCGCCGATGGCCTGTGCCTGGGTGCCCATGTACGATGTGAGGAGGACCCCGACCAGGGCCAGCATTCCGAGGTAAGGGTTGCACCAGTATGCGCAGAAGGCTATACCACCGATCATGAACACGTCGGCATACCTGTCGAAGACATGGTCCAGATAGTCCCCCTTGGGGCTGCACTTCCCGGCGAGCTTGGCGATCTTGCCGTCCAGGGCATCGAAGTATCCCGAGACGATGACCAGGGCCGCACCGACCAGAAGGAGCCATTCCCTGTCCTCCGCGCCGCTGAGATAGAACACGACGCCCGACAGCAGGGCCAGGATGAGCCCCAGCCACGATACGGTGTTCGGATTAACGTTGATCAATGCCTTGGCAACGGGGGCGAGTGCGAAATCCACCCTCGATCTCTGTCCGTCTAGAACCATCTGTCCATCTCCTCTGACCAGTCGGTCTTACCTGGTAGGTAATCGTCCGACTTTCCTTTTAGTATTTTTTCTATAGAGTCGGCGGATGTCGAAGCATCCCCCTCCGTGCAGTCAACCTCGAAGACGGGGATGTCCGAATCCGTCGCCTCGCACAGGATCACGTCCAGGACCTCGGACTGGACGTTCTCCAGGACCTTCTCCCTCGAATATCCCCTGGCCTCCAGCCTCTCCGCGAGGACTCCGGGCCTGCATCTGAGGACGATTATCCCGCTGCAGTCCATGAAATGGGAGAGATGCCCCTCCATGAGGACCAGTCCCTCCTTCTGCCTGAACTCCTCGAGCGAGTCGTTCAGCGCATCCAGGTCCACCTCGTGGGTGTCCCTGTCCGCATCCAGCTCCCCCAGGAGACCGTTGGAGCGTATGTGGGCGCTAAGGTCTATGACCTCGTATCCCCTGGAGCGCAGCTCCCCGGCCACGGATGTCTTTCCCGTGCCGGGGGTGCCTGTTATGGCGTAGAGCGTCATGCGATCTCTCTGAGATAGGGCTCCGCCCTCTCCATGACCGCGTCCCATGTGGGGATGTTGGTGAGCGCTCCCGTCTCCTCGATGACGAAGGATGCGACGGTCGACGCTATCGTGAGCGCCTCCGGGATGTCGTATCCCTTGTAGAGCGCGGTGTAGAATCCCGCCCTGTAGGTGTCGCCGCAGCCTGTGGGGTCCACGACCCTGTCGGCCTTGACGGCTGGAATGCTCATGACCTCTCCCTTGACCTTGGCGACGCTGCCTCCGGCGCCGTGCGTGCAGACCACCAGGTCCACCGCGGCTTCCATTATGTCGTCCAGGCCGGCGTACTTCTTGAGCGATTCCGCCTCGAAGTTGTTGCAGAACAGGGCGTTGGCCCTGAGCATGGCCTTCGGGAAGTTGTCGCTGTTCCATATCCTGTGTGACTCCTGGGCCGGATCGATGGCGATCCTGGTCTTGAAGACGATGTCGTCCATCACCCTCAGATAGTACGAGGGCTGTCCGGTGCAGAAGTGCGTGTACTTGGATTTCTTGGCGTTCTTCGAGAGCAGGATGCCGATGTCGTCGGCGAATCCCTGGGGGCCCTGGTAGAAGACCACCTTCTGGACCATGTTCGGGTCGTTGACGACGACCGCTCCCGACGTCTCGTACTTGTCCACATGGAGGAACTCGTCCGTGATGAGCCCGGAATCCTGGATCTCCTTCTCGTACATCCCCGGGAAGTCGTTCCCGACGAATGCGCAGAGGGCCGTGGGGCATCCCAGCCTCGCGGCGGCGACCGCTATGTTGGTCCCGGTACCGCCGAGGGTGGTGACCTTCGTGAGGATGTCCTCCGTGGTGTTGTCCGCCGGGAACTTCCTCACGGTCATTATCTGGTCGACGGTTACGTGCCCGTAGACGGACAGGAAGGGCTCGCTCATGTGCCTTCCTTCCATCCCGTGGTGTATTTCACCTGGTCGTCCGAGAGACGATCGATGGTGACGCCCATGGACTCGAGCTTGATGCTGGCGATCTTCTGGTCGATCTCGTCGGGCACCCTGTGTACGATGGGCTTCATGTCCTTGTAGTTCTGGCTCATGTAGACGATTCCCAGAGCCTGGGTGGCGAAGCTCATGTCCATGATCTCGGCGGGGTGTCCCTGTCCTGCCGCCAGGTTCATCAGCCTTCCCTCTCCGATGAGGTAGATCCTGCGTCCGTCCTTCATCTTGTACTCGTCTATGAACTCGCGGACGCGTGTGACGGACTCCGAGAGCGCATAGAGGTGCTCCTTGTTGATCTCGTTGTCGAAGTGGCCGACGTTTCCTACGACGCAGCCGTCCTTCATGACCTGATAGTGCTCCAATGTGAGGATGTCCTTGCATCCGGTGACCGTGAAGACCATGTCGGCCTGCTTCACCGCATCGGTCATCTTCATGACCTGGAACCCGTCCATCTTGGCCTCTATGGCCTTGACGGGGTCGACCTCCGTCACGATGACGCAGGCCCCCATTCCCTTGGCCCTCATGGCGATACCCTTTCCGCACCATCCGTATCCGGCGACCACGAGGGTCTTCCCTGCGATGAGGAGGTTTGTGGCGTTCATCCAGCCGTCGAAGGCGGACTGTCCGGTACCGTACCTGTTGTCGAAGAGGAACTTCATCTTCGCGTCGTTGACGTCGAGGACCGGGAACTGCAGAGTCCCGTCGGCGGCCATGGCCTTGAGGCGGGTGACCCCTGTGGTGGTCTCCTCGTTGGCGGCCTTGACATTGGGAAGGACCTCCTTGCGAGTGGTGTGGACCATGGTGATCAGATCCGCTCCGTCGTCTATGATGAGGTCCGGGTTCATGTTCAGAACGGTGTTGAGATTGGCGTAGTATTCCTCCTGGCTCTCCCATTTCTTCGCGAATACGTCCAATCCGTACTCGTCGCGGAGGGCTGTGGCGACCGAATCGTCGGTCGACAGGGGGTTGCAGCTCGCCAGACGGATGTTCGCTCCTGCATCGGCGAGGGTTATGGCGAGCATCCCGGTCTTAGCCTCGGTGTGGAGGGCCATTCCGATCTTGAATCCGGCCAGAGGCTGTTCCTTGATGAAGTTCTTTCTGATCTCCTGAAGCACCGGCATGTGGTTCTCCACCCAGTGGAGCCTCAGGGATCCCTGTTTGAGAAGGTCTTCCATTTAATCATCTCCCGCTTGGAACCCGGACATAAGCGTATCGCAGATGTACCTGACGGTCTCACGACGGTTATTCGAACTATCGTATTGCTCAATCACTTTAAGGATTGTTTCATCGTCGCCCCTCAATTCCTCGATCGAACGGATGATGTTCTCAAGGGCGCGGGACATCTCGTCGGAGATCGGCACCGTCGCCTTGCACGAGGTGCGGGACAGAGGGTTCAGATCTATCGAGATCACGACCTTCCCCATGGAGACCAATGCCTCCGCGCGGTCGCCGTCCTCCAGGGGGACGACTATGACATCGCTGTCGAAGATGCCTTCCTTGGTGCAAAGAGCGCGGTCGTGGTTCAGCCCCTGGATCCTGCAGTCCGGGTTCCTGCCCAGGACCTCGCCTGCGCCCTTGGACTCCAGGAACGATATCAAGCCCTCCATCCTCTCGGGCGTCCTGTGGAAGAGGTTGACCTCCATCTTCGCGGGCACGGCCTTGGCCAGCGCTATGAGCCTCTCGGGATCCAGCACAGCTGCGTTCCCGTTGACGCACACGACAGGGTTCTTGGCCCTGAGGAGGTATGCGGCGGCTACCCTCGCGGCCTCCATCGCGGGAGGGATGCTCTTCTCCCCCATCAGGTAGTCGTAGGCCTCTCCCCTTCCGTGGGATATCAGGCCGGTGGGTGTCACAAGCCCCTCCTCGACCGCATGTGCCAGACGTTCCCTTGTCATCAACGATTTGTATCTCGGATGGTCCTTCGGTATATCCATTTAGATCTGCCTCGAATCGATATGAGACCCTCTATCAGTCTATCTTACATAAACCTCTATGGGCGGTAGCCCTGCCATCCCGATGATGTTATGTAAGCGGTCCACTTCTTAGGTTCATGCCCGATATCCGCGTGATAGTCGTCGGTCCCAAGTACGAGGGGAATGTAGGTGCGATTGCCAGGTCGATGGCGAATTTCGACATCAGGGAGCTCTATCTAGTGAACCCCTGCGAGCTGGGCGATGACGCCTACCGCAGATCGAAGCACGGAGCCGACATCCTGGACGATGCGGTCATATGCAATTCCCTCGAGGAGGCCACCCAGGACTGCTTCCTAGTGGTCGGCACCAGCGGCGTCGTCACAAAGGGGGACAGCAACTACACGCGCGTTCCGGTACCAGTGAGGGAGTTCGCGGAGCACTGCAGGGGGTACACCGAGAAGATAGCGGTCGTCTTCGGAAGGGAGGACATCGGCCTTCTCCAGGACGAGCTCAACTACTGCGACGCACTCGTCACCATCCCGGCCAGCGAGGAATACCCGATCCTGAACCTGTCCCATGCGGCCCATACCGTCCTCTACGAGTTCTTCATGTCCATGCACACCGAGCCCAGGAGGCCGGAGCCCGCCGACAAGAGGGAGAAGGAGCTCATGTACGCCTATTTCGGGGACCTGCTGGATGCCATCGACTACCCCAGCGAGAGGAGGGCCAACACCAGCATCATGTTCAGGAGGATGATGGGGCGTGCCATACCCACCAAGTACGAGTACAACACGCTCATGGGCATCTTCGGGGATGCCGCCAAGTTCCTGAAGTACGGCAAGCCGTGGCTCAAGAAGAAGTCAGAATGACCTCACGGCCCTGAAGATCATGACCTTGGAGTCATCGGGATCGTTCCTCCTGATGACCTCCGGCATTATTCCGCTCTCGATGACCATGCGGTTGCGGATTTCCTCTATCTCAGGCGTCGTGATGTTCGCACCCACCATTATGACCAGACTGTCCAGGGCGGGGTTGTTGTCGAACATCAGATGTCCCCAGGACCTGAGTACTGCGTTCACCGGTAGGACGTCCGTGGACACCACGAATGCGTACATGCGCTCGGTGAAAACGGTGAAGAAAGGACCCTGCATGTATTCCACGATGGACCATATGGACGACCTGATCAGGTTGTCGCTCATCTTGAGGAAGGCCTTCCAGAACCTGTTGGTGTCGAACTCCAGATTGACGTCCATGAGCTTCTGCATGTCCACCACGAGGCAGCAGTCCGACAGCGATGCCACCTCCGGCAGCGCCCTGAATGCCCTCTCCCTGCGGTCGGGCTCCCAGCCCATGGGTATCCCGAAAACCGAGACCACCTTGCAGCCGATGTCCCTGGCGCACCTGATGACCTCCTTGATGATGTCGGTCCCGACATCTCCGCCGAGGATGCTGAACGGGACCACCACGCGCTTGCCCTCCATGCACTGGCGTATCTTCTCCGGATCGTCCATGGGCACGGTCGAGAACCGGCTGGACAGGACCTCGAAGCGGTGGCCGAACTCCTCCATGGCCGCCTGATGCATCTGCCAGGGGTCGTCATCCTCGCTGTTGATGATCTTGAGAGCGTTCTTGGCGGCGCCTCCGCATGCGACCACGAGCACATCCTCGTCGGGAACCATTTTCTCGATACCCCTATCGATTAGGTTGGATGTAAAACCCACGGTATCGGAGATCGATGACGGTCACGGAACGATAAGAGAAAAGAAACCACAAAGGTGTGGTAAGTGGTTTGTATTGGTTCTCGGGACGAACGAAGGTTCATCCGAAGAGAGCAGAGAGACCTGCTGCTGCATCCTCTTCGCTGACCTGCTCGACCTCGGGCTCCTCGGCCTTTGCGGGTGCCTCAGCGGCTGCGGGGGCGGCTCCAGCTGCGGGTGCTGCTGCGGGCGCTGCGACTGCGGCGTTCGCGATAGCATCTGCGATGTTGACTCCCTCGAGTGATGCAACCAGTGCTTTGATCTTTGCTGCGTCGGCCTCAACTCCGGCGGCTG
>Ga0310696_10010590_pt1 | contig 10579 bp, 8 predicted proteins | sample AusTroGonzalo_MG_4_FD_203885 | JGI IMG/M metagenome (GOLD analysis project Ga0310696, IMG submission 203885) | Bovine rumen microbial communities from tropical cattle in Woodstock, Queensland, Australia - Gonzalo_02 (v2) (version 2) | ecosystem: Host-associated > Mammals > Digestive system >... | reverse complement strand
TTTGTGTCACCTGAAAATCCTTTATCAAAGCCCAAATTCTGAACAAGAATCGTCAGATTATTTTCAGGCTTGTTTAAAATTTTCTTATTCAGGCTTATCTGAATTGTTTCCGGGACGTCCTGTAACTTTTCTATCTTATAACTGTTTCTGCTCAAAACCTCTTTTTCATTGATATAAACCGCAAACAAGTGTCTTGCTGAAAGGGTTATTTCCTCGATATCATCGGGAATTTTTCCCTTATACCACAGAAATTCATCATACAAATGGCATGAAAGAGCATCTGTATTTGCCTCAGCTTTTTTCCAGTGAGAATAATTAAAATCATTGTCTATCGGGTTTGCACAAAAGGTAACATCAATATTTTTCAAATCTGTTTTTACTGCCTTTGTTTTTACTTTGTATTGTTTCTTTGAAAAACCGTATTTCAAATCAAAATAAGCAATTTCGGTGCTTTTTTCAAGTCCGACAACTTTGTTTCCGTATACAATATCCGCATTAAAGATAATTTGATTATTTATTATCCATGTCTTATCCGCAAGCGGTTTTGTCAAAAATACAAACTGAGTGGTATTGCCGTCTTTTTCAAACTTCAGGTGTTCGTAATCCTGTTTTCCTCCCCTTATAATATCGCCGTCTTCAAGGTATATCGAGGCATCCTTGTCTGCAATAAAGAAGACAACATCGTTTTTTTCATCCTCAAGTTTTGCAAAAATTTCAACATCGGAAAACTTAATTTTAACCGCTTTAAGCTCCAAATCCTTTGCGCAAATTTTCATATCATAAGGTTTTAAAGTTACTTTGGGTAAATCGGGTAAATCCAAAGTCTGCGTTTCGGGATTAACGTTTCTGAGGAAAAGCCATTCGCAATTATTTTCCAAATCTTTTCTTAATTTTGTATAAATTCCGTCTTGTGAAAAATTGAAATCCATAGGCTCAGTCTGAGTAAAACCGAAAGATTTTAAGAAATAGTTTATTTCTTTTGCCTTATAAAAGTTTTCTCTCGGAATACCGTATTCATCAAGCGGAGCGGTGAATTCATAACTTGTATAAACCTCATCGCATGCAAGATTTCCCCATGACGTACCGCCTACTGCCATATAGTGATTAAACATTGAAGTTCCCTGTGAGAGTGCTGTTTTGGTAATAATATTAATAAATTCATCACCCAAAGAATCTCTTATATGCTTGTATCCCTGTCCGTCCCATTTATCAAACCATCCCGCCTGCATTTCCGCAATAAATATCGGAGAATTTTCCTTGCATGACCTGAACATATCCTCATTGTTATCGAGCGAATCAAAACAGAAGTTATCCTGCTTCCAATTTTGGTTTGGATTTATATACGGATAGTAATCACATGCATAAATGTCAACTACATCAGCCCAAAGACCGCAGAAATACGCATCGTTATGAAAAATCGGGCATGTAATACCTCTGTCGCGCGCCATTTTGTATAATTCGCGCATATAATCTTCTTCCATAGTATCCGTTGCATATTCGTTTTCTATCTGAAATGCGATTATATTGTCTTTAAACTCGTTTAAAATCGGGATTATATTGTCATACCATTCGGAAATAAATTTCATATATTCTTCGCTGTAACGGTATTCCGTCCCAACCCTGTTTCTCGGGATAACGTCTTTGTTTTCCAAAAGCCAAAAGGGAAGTCCGCCCGCACTTAGTTCCCCGTTAATAAACGGTCCCGGGCGTGCAATAACGTACAAACCGTTATTTTTTGCAGCCTGTAAAACTTTTTTAATATTTCTTATTCCAGTAAAATCGTATACACCCTGTTTTTTTGAGTGGTATTGCCAGTGGAAATAAATATCAACGGTATTATATCCTGCCGCTTTCATCTTTGAAAAACGGTCATTTGCAAGTTCAGCTCCCGGTGTTCTGAAATAATGAAAAGCACCGCTTCTTATAAAAGTCCTTTTTCCGTCTATTATTAACGAATATTTATCAAATGTAACTTCCACAAAACCCTCATAATATATTTTGCATTATTTTTTATGTTTGGGCAATAATTATTACATTTCTTTATTTTTGAATTGGTATTACTTCATATAGAATATGTAGTAAGCCGCTTTACCGTTCGGATAAGCTCTGTCACCTCTTAAAAGAATAGAATATTGGTCTCTTATAACTATATTATCGTCGGTACACGGACCTGAGGTATCTTCTGTTGCTTTGGCAGTTCTGTTCCTTTGTCCGTTTGTTGCATGTGTATCACACCAGGTTAATCTGTTTGGCTTTTTGCCTCCGTTTACATCCCAAATAGCCCTGATACCAAAGATTCCGTTTGAGTTTCTGGTGGCAATACTTTCCTCCGGATTCCAAATCAGACATGAGCCGTCAGTAAAGAACATAGCAACATTCCCGTTTGGGCCGACCGGAGATTTATCAGCAGTGTTTCCCTGTCCGACCCCTGCAACTCCGCCTATGTTAAGCATACGTGCATCAAGAGAATCGTCGGTTGGTAATAAAAATTTTGATGTGGATAATCTTGTTACAATTACCGAGTATAAAGAATCTGCAGTTGTATCGTTGTACGAGGTATTTGTCAGAGAGTTGAAATCAACTTTGTCAACCGCAACATTCATGGTGATTGCCTGATTTAATGCCGCTAAGCCTTTTTTAAAAGCAGATCTGAATTCAAGCTCAGAACTGTTATTATGTAATGTCGGTATTGTTAACGCAGCAATAACTCCGATAGCACCGAGTGTTATCAATAGTTCTGCCAAAGTAAAACCTTTTTTATTCATTATGTTTTGTAAACCTCTCATATTTTTATTAAATTTCTTTCTTAACTAATTTTGTATTATTTTTTAATTTTGGGCAAATAATAAATATTTCATAAAAGAAAATTTTTATAAAAATTTTGAAATAAAAATGCTTAACATTTTTAATAATTTGATACAAAAAAGACCGATGCATTCGCATCGGTCTTTCGTGAACTGTATCTAAACTACTTCATATAGAATAAGTAGTGAGAAGCCTGACCGTTCGGAAGAGCTCTGTTTCCTTTTAACAGAATTGAGAACTGGTCTCTGATAACAACGTTGTTATCATTACATGTAACAGTATGTGTATCATTTACTTCTTTTGTGATTTTATTTTTCTTTTTAGCATCATTTGTTGCGCCTGGATCGCACCAAGATAATCTGTTCGGTTTTTTACTTCCGTTTACATCCCAAATAGCTCTTATACCCTGTTGGATTGATGTAGAGTTTCCGTGCTTATCAGCGGTACCCAAATCCGGATCCCATATAATACAAGAACCATCAGTAAAGAACATTGCAACGTTACCTGTTTCAGGAGTAGTTGCGGACGGATTATCAGCAACTTTTCCGGTTCCGACACCTGCAACATTACCGATGTTTAATAATTTAGCATCTTTTGATTCATCAGTTCTGTTTAAGAATTTAGCTGTAGACATTCTGTTTGCAAGTAATGCATATAAAGAATCGTTTGTTGTATCGCCTACTTCAGTAGCTGTTAATGAGTCAAAATCAACATTATCTAAAGCAACATTCATCGTAACCGCCTGGTTCAGCGATGCTAAACCTTTCTTAAATGCGGAACGAAATTCTATTTCCGTACTATTGTTCATTAATGTCGGCACAGTCATTGCTGCAATAACACCTATGATACCAAGTGTTATCAAGACTTCTGCCAAAGTAAATCCTCGTTTGTTCATAATCATCAGCCTTTCTTATTACATTGTTAACATATTTTTACGCACTCTCATGTTGCTATCCTATCATATTTTACAATATTTAGTCAATAAATATCGTTAAAAATCATACGAATAGTGTAGCATCTTTTTAGAATGCATGCGGTTGGGTAAATAGAGATGTTAACATGCTATACTTACGGTTTAATTATCATGTTCCACATTTTTTTATGTTTATAACAACATGTTAAGATATTTTACAATAATTTTTTTTTGAGTATTTTGTGAAGCGGATTATCGTACATAAAGTTCCCCGAAGCCTATATCCTGATCAAGATCTTCAATGGCATAAACCTGCACTATATAGTGTCCGGGTTCGTGTAAAACAAAATAATCCGTATGATACCTTCTTTCACCCCTCATAAGACGGTAATCTTTTGTAAGCATTACGGAATATCCGCCCGTGTTTGTTTTATCGTAGGCTCTTATGACTTTAACTCTTATAAAATCGGTTTTGAAATCCTGTTTTTCATTAAAATAAAGATAATATATTTTTCTTCCCGCTTCAAAAACATGAACAGGGTGCATTGCCGTTATAGTTGTAACCGGCTGGTCATAGAAAAATATCTGCCCTTTATGTTTACAAGAGGTGCAAAGAATTAAAACAAATATACACAGAAAAATTAATTTTTTCATTTTTCAAGTTCTTGAATTCTTATAGTAACAGATTCTATCTGATTTTTGTCTTTTTCAAGTGTCAGGTATTTTTTATAATTTTCAACTGCTGCTTTTTTGTCATCTTTTTGTTCATACGCAAGCGCAAGTGCATAATAAGCATATGCATAACCCGAATTTAAAGATGTAACTTTTTTGAAACATATAATAGAATCATCGGACTGTCTTTTTGTTGCATAAATAAGTCCCAAATTAAACCATGCATCAGCATAATTCTGGTCTATATCTATTGCTTTGTTGTAGTATTCAATAGCCTTATCCGTATTTTCAGTTAAACGGTATAGATTTCCTGTTTTGAGCATTGTAACTTTATCGTTCGGAATAAGTACCAAAGATTTCTGATATGTATTAATCGCATCTTTGTATTTTTGTTCTCTGTAATATTTGTCGCCGAGTTCTATAAGTTTTTTGCTTTCGGCTTTTGCTTTTAAATCAGCCTCATCAACCTGCGGTTCTTTTACTTCCTCTGCCGGTTTTGACATATTTTCAACTGCTTTTTCCTCTTTTGGTTTGTTTTCAGCAATTGTTTTAAGCTCGTCTTTTTCAAGGCTGTCGCAGAATTTTTTGTACTCGTCTTTGTAAGTCTGGTTATCAGGTGCGAGTTCTATTGCTTTTTCAAAAAATACGGCGGCTTTTGCTTTTTGGTTAAGGTTTGCATTTATTATCCCAAGTCCGAAGTATGCGGCTGCCTCGTCCGGATTTAACTCTATGACTTCCTCAAACAAAAGTGATGCCTGATCGGAATCGTGTTTGTTCAATACCTCGTAAGCATAAGATATTGTTGCAGATGTCAGATTTTTTGACAGTCTGTCGTCATCTTTTTGTGAAAGCAATTCTTTATATAAATTTATTGCTTCAGGATATTTCTTCAATGAATGAAGAGCAAGTGCTTTATTTGCTTTCAGCGCATAATCGTTCGGAGTCATCAAAAGTGCTAAATCATAGAATTTAACAGCATTTTTGTAATCGCCCTTTTCGTGATAACAGTTAGCAAGTTCTCTTTTTGTATCATAATCCGATGCATCTTTTGAGTATGCCTTTTCAAAATTCATTAAAGTAAGGTCGCTGTTTCCGAGTTTTTTGAAGATGTATGCCATATTTCTGTAGGCATTTGCATCGTTAGGATAAGCTTCGGAATAGAGTTTATACTGCTGAATTGCGTCTTCCGGTTTTCCCATATCGTTAAGTAAAACCGCGTAATCAAATCTCAAAAGCGCAAGTTTCGGATTTATCTCAAAAAGTTTTTCAAATGTTTGTTCAGCTTCTTCATTCTTTTTGAGTTTTTGATAAGATACCGCCAAATCAGCCAAAGAAGATACATTTTCCGGATTTAAAGAAATTGCTTTCTGCAAAATCGGAATTGCCGTTTCGTACTGTTCCATTCTGAATAATACGTCCCCGTAATTTGTATATTCTCTGAAAGAATTAGGATATTTTGAATATACAATCTGGTATTGGGTACTTGCATCTTCAAGTTTTCCTGCGGCAAAATAAGTGTTTGCAAGGTTTTCTCTGGCATCTTGATGGTCGGGATAAACACTTAAAAACATATTATAATTTTTAGCTGCGTCTTCATATTTTTTCTGATAAAATTCAACATTTGCCAAGTTCAAATAATTGTACTTGTAGTCGGGGAAAATTTTCATTGCCTGTTCAAAAGAATTATAGGCATTTTCGTAATCACCCGTAGTCTGAAGAATATTTCCGATGCTTATGTAAATAAAAGCATCGTTCGGTCTTAATTTTAGTGCTTTTTTGTAGTATTCAAGAGCATTTTCATAATCGTTTGTATCTGAGTATAACCCTGCCATTTTTGTATAAAGCAGAGCATCATCTCCATTTATCTCGATAGCACGTTTAATGGTGGATATGGCATCCGAATACTTGTTCTGATATTCGTATTCACAAGCCTGCTGGTATAATTTATGTGCTTCTCTTGTCATTTTTGCTTCCGCATTTGCCGATGCAAAAAGTAAAAAAACAGCTAAAGTAAGTATTAATTTTCTCTTCATTTTAAGGATTTCCTCAACCTAAATTCTATCAAAAAATATACTACAATTGCAAGAAAAATAAATAATTTTTTATAAATTTACAATCATTTATAATATTGACGAACGTGTATGTGTGAAATAATATAAAATTGAGAAGAGAATAATATTTTTCAGTTTATAAAGGAGGCTGTAATATGAAAAAAGTTATTTGCGCGTTGATGATGGCTTCATTTATTTCATTATCAGCAAATGCACATTGCGCAAAAGGATTTGTACAATCCTATGCACATCCGGGCCTTTTCGGCTCACAATCACAGGTTGCTAACGGTGCAACCGCAGATACTACATACGTTCTTGGCGGAAAAGCTCTTAAAACAAGACACGGTATGAGTATTAAAAATAAAGAACACGTTTTCGTTGCTCACTGGGCAAACTCAATGTTAGACTTAATGAGAGTCGGACAGGAAAACGGACAAAAATTTGATGTAAAAGGCGCTGTTTTGCGTTCTGAATTAGCGGTAGTTTTGGCTGATGCTTTTGACTTACAGGAAAAAGCCGGTGCTAAGAACTTCCCTGACGTAGCAAAAGGCTACTGGGCAGAATCTCAGATTAATGCTGCTAACGAAGCAGGAATCATGATCGGATACCCTGAAGGTGTATTCAAACCTGATCAGAAAGTTACAAAAGCAGAATTCTTTGCAACAATAGCAAAAATTCTTGATATGGAAACAAGCGATGCTGCTCCGGTACTTAACGGAAAGAAAATGGCTTACATTCCTCAATGGGCATACAGAGATACTAACGAAGTTATAAACTCAGGTTTATTAACTTATATGCCTGACAAAAACGCAGCTATCAATAACCAGTATCTTTCTAAAGAACAAGCTGCATTTATCGTTGGCGACTTAAAATACAATCTTGCATACTACAAGAAATTAAGAGTTGCTCAAAATTTATCTTGCAATTGCAATGCACCTGTTGCTATCAAAGTTAAAATGAACGACAGAATCAGTGCTAAAACTGCAAATGCAGGCGAATGCTTCACAGCAACAGTTACTGAAGACGTTGTTATCAACGGAGTTGCTTTCCCTGCAGGTTCTTTGGTAAGAGGTAAAGTAAAATGCGTTCAAAGACCGGGATACGAAAATCCGGGATTTGTAAAAGTTAAATTTACAAAAATCGAAAACAAAGATACTGAATTAGCATTCCCGAAAGACATATCTGAAGTAAGAAGCACACTTAACAAGAATCCTAACGTAATTGCAAGAGTTTTAGGATTCCCGTTCACAGCAACTGCAAGAGTTGCAGGTGTTTCAGGAAGATATGTTGCAGGATCTGCTAACATCATTTCTAACAGAACAGAAGAATTCGGCGACTACCTTGGCGGTATCTTCGTTGAAGGCGCTTCTTTGAAACCTGCGGCAGCAGGAAGAAGCTTTGGTAACAGCTTATACACAGTTGGTAAAGGCGTTTTTGATTTAACAAAAATCTTTGTTAACGGTGTATTCGGTGTAATTTATGAATTCGGCGACGAATTAGTTTATGTATTTGCACCGGGCTTATCAAATGATTCTTCTTTGAATCCTAACGAAGAATTAGTAATTTTGTTCTAATACAAAACTATTGATAAACAAAAAGGGCGGTCCGTCGGACCGCCCTTTTTTGTATGTTAAATATATAAAAACCAAGTCATTCTGAGTCTTTAGACGAAGAATCTCAAAAGTAATGAGATACTTCGGGCATCGCCCTCAGTATGACAATTCTATACTATTATTTTTATTAATTTTACCCCTAAAATGTTTTCTCAAAAATGAGGGACGGTGATATTTTGTGAGTCCGTATTTATCGATAGCCTCAATGTGTTGTTTTGTGAGGTATCCCGCATTTTTATCCCAAAGGTATTGCGGGCATTCTTCTGCAAGTTTATCCATGTACCTATCACGGCTGACTTTTGCCAAAATACTTGCCGCAGCTATTGATGCGGATTTTGAATCCCCTTTAACTATGGTTTTCTGATTATACGGAAATTCTTTTATAAGTCGGTTTCCGTCCACCAAAACCAGCAAGTTATTTTTATCGGATATTCTTTTAATAACGCTTTGGCATGCCAAATTCATTGCTTTTAATGAGGAATTTAAAATGTTTATTCTTTCGATTTCCTCAACTTCAACGCAGATAATTTCGTTTATTGTGTTATTTTTTATGGTATCAAAAAGTTCTTCTCTCAGTTTTCTTGAAAGTTTTTTAGAATCGTTTAGACGGGCAAGTTCTTTAATCAGTTCGTCTGAAGTTTCGGGAAAATAAACCGCTGCAGCAAAAACTCCGCCGGCTGCGGGTCCTCTGCCTGCCTCATCTGTTCCGATTATTATATTATTAAAACTCCTGTCAAACTTAAATAATTCGTTACTGCTCATAGTCGTTTAAATTATCCAAAATAAATTTACCCGTTTTGCCGTCTCTGAAATCTTTCAGAACGTACTGTGAAGTTCTTTCAATATCAGGAGCTGCCCCTGATTTTACCCAATTTCTGCTTATTGCGATATTTTCAAGATTTAATTCTTTACCCGTATCAAGTTTATAGTATTCGTAAACTTCTTTTTTGTATTTTTCAGAAAGTACAAATAAAAGTTCGTTTGCCGCAATTTCTGCGGAATATGCGTTTTCGGAAACGGAATTTACAAAAGCAAGTTTTTGAGCGCGCTCCTGATTGTCGAGTTTCATCGGAATAATCCCGGGGGTATCTAATAAATCGATTTCGGGATTAATTCTTACCCACTGTTGTTGTCTTGTAACGCCTGCCTTTGCGCCTGTTTTGGTTTTTGACGTTTTGGTTAAGTTGTTTATAATGCTTGATTTACCCACATTTGGCAAACCCACAACCATAACCCTTACAGGTCTTTTTAAAAGTCCTTTTGCCATCAGGGCTTCAATTTTTGGTTTTCCGAGTTCTATAATTTTTGAAATAATATCGTTATTTTTTGAAAACTTTGCACTAAATTTAAAAACAGGAAATTCGGATTGCTTTTTAATTAAAGAAATCCATTTACTTAATTCGGAATTATCAACTAAGTCCGATTTGTTCAGCAAAATAACGCGGGGTTTTCCGTTGAAAAGAGTATCTGCAGTATCATATCTGCTGCTTTGGGGAATTCTGGCATCAAGAACTTCGACAACCACATCAACAAGTTTTAATTGTTCTTTGAGTTGTCTTTCTGCTTTGGCAATGTGCCCCGGATACCATTGAATATGAAGTTTATCTCTTTTCAATCTTTTCCTTGATACGTGTTGCCTTACCTGAACGTTCTCTCAAATAATATAATTTAGAACGTCTAACGTCACCACGTCTTAATACGTTAATCTTTTCTATACGGGGTGAATAAAGTAAGAATACACGTTCAACGCCAACACCCTGAAATACTTTTCTTACAGTGATGGTTTTGTTAATACCTGAACCGTGTTTCTTGATAACAGTACCTTCAAATGCCTGTGTTCTTTCTTTATTACCTTCAACGATTCTTACGAAAACCTTAACGGTATCTCCGGGGTTGATTTCCGGTAATTCTTTGTCTAAAAATTTACTTTCCAAGTCGTCTATTATAGGATTCATTTCGCTATTCCTTATATATGCTAGTACAAGTAAAATTTATCGTAATAGAAAAAAACATAAAATTCAAGTACCTGATTAAGTTTTGTGTCAGAATTTTTATAGTTCGGATTTTTATAATAATTTATTCAAAAACGTACAAACGTTTGTCATTTAAAAGGTTTTCAACGTTTATAAGTGAATAAATTTGTTTGTTTACTATAATTTCTTTTGAAACCTGTTTTGTATTTGTGTTATCCAAAAGCATCTCGGGAATATCAACGACTTCAAGAATTTCGTCTATGGCAACCGCAACTTTTATATTTTTGTCGTGAATGACAATTGAAGATATTTTCTGAGGTAAATTAATGTCTTTTAAATTGAGCAGTTTTTTAAGGTTTAAAACCGTAATATATTCGCCTCTGATACTTGTTATTCCCAAAAATGAGTCCGAAATTTTAGGAAGTTTAATAAACGATGTTTCTTTTATAATTTCCGAAATATCCGATAACTTTATGCAATAAATACTTTCGTTCAATTTAAAAGACAAGTACCTGTTTTCAAGTGATGTATCGAGCGCAAGAAAGTTATTTG
>Ga0310696_10010589_pt1 | contig 10579 bp, 7 predicted proteins | sample AusTroGonzalo_MG_4_FD_203885 | JGI IMG/M metagenome (GOLD analysis project Ga0310696, IMG submission 203885) | Bovine rumen microbial communities from tropical cattle in Woodstock, Queensland, Australia - Gonzalo_02 (v2) (version 2) | ecosystem: Host-associated > Mammals > Digestive system >... | reverse complement strand
CAATATAATAAAGTCCGAACAAGTCGGCTCTCGCCTCCTCTATCGTGCTGCTATAGGCTTTGAGCGCATCGGGGTCAACGCCAGGCAGCAGCTGTCCGCTGCCGTGACCTAAGCATTCGTGCAGGTCGGTATGCAAGTCGTCGCACACATCGCCGTACTTCTCAATCAGTTCGAGCGTTGGCTGGTCTATCACGAATTCCTCCTTAAAACCGCTGCCACGCGACGCTTTATTGTAAGCATCGGTAATATTGCTGATGGTGATACTCTTACTGCCGTATTGCGCCCTGATCCAGTCGGCATTAGGCAGGTTAATACCAATAGCCGTAGCAGGATATTCGTCGCCACCTAACATAGCCGCACAAATCACATTGGCCGAAACACCATTTACCACAGGTTTGCGGAAACGCGGGTCGACGGGCGAATGGTCTTCGAACCATTGAGCATTACGACTGATGGTCTGCGTGCGATGGGTTGCCTCCTCGTCGATATACTCCACCAAGCCCTCCCACGAGCCTTTCAAACCAAGCGGATCACCGTAAACCTCAATAAAGCCGTTGATGAAATCGATAGCCGAATCGTGCTCTTTGAGCCATTCAACACAATATTTATTGAACACCTGTAAATCGCCTGTCTGATAATAAGTTATCAATTCAGAGATTACACGTTTCTGCTGTTCGTTCTCAGCTACCTCACGCGCCTTTTCCAACCAATATATAATATGAAGGATGGCATTAGAATACTGACCGCCAGCTTTCCAAACCAGCTCTTTCACCTCGCCGTTTTCCTTCACCAAAGTGGAATTCAAACCATACGAAGGTGGTGTATCAGGGGTTGCCTCGGCTTGCTTCTGCTGCTCGTAGAAGGTCTCGGCCTCAGCCTGCGTCACACCATCATAGAAGTTGCAGGCCGACGTAAGCAGCAAATCTTCGCCATCGGCCTGATTCACACGCTTGGGCATCACCGTATCATCGAATATCACGGGGAAGAGCTCGTCGCACATCTCGTCGACAGTCTCGCCCGACTTCAAAGGCAGCTTGCAGGCATCAACCTTGTGGAGCGCATCGCGCAGATAGGCTGCAGAGAAACCTGGCTGAAACTTCTCACAACCATAATGGTGATGAATGCCGCTGGAGAACCACACACGCTTGAGGTAAACTTCAAGAGCCTTGAAGTCGTCCGTATCGCGCTTCATATTCATATCTACATATACAACCTCCAACATCTTACGGATGCGGAGGTTGTATTTACCGAACTGATCGAATGTAATGTCTCGTCCAAACAGGGTTGCTTTCGAGAGGTAATACACTAACTTCTTCTGCTGCAACGATAGCTTTTCAAAACCGTTCAGACGATACCTGAGCATCTGCAAATCGGCAAAACGCTCATCTTGATAGTTGAATCCCACTATTAATCCTCAGTTTTTTCTGTTTTTGGTTTGCGACCACGCTTTACCTTCATTGCAGGATGCTGCTCGAGGTGCTTCAGACGATACTCACGGGGAGTCATTCCCATGACGCGATAGAACGAAGCATAGAACGACTGGCGGTTGGCAAAACCCACCATATCACTTACCTCCTCCATACGCAAATCCTGATAACGCTTGTCGACAAGGATTGACATAGCCTCGTCTATTCTGTACTTATTTACAAATGAAGTATAGTTCATATGGAAACGTACATTGACAACAGCCGAGATATAACGTGTATTTGTGCCTAATTCTTCAGCAAGCTTCTTAGCTGAATAGTCCTTGTCACGATACTTCTTCTGCATGACGATGATGTTCATGATTTTTTCCTGCATCTCGTCCATCATTTTTGGGCTTACCAAACTTCTGTAAGCGGCTACTTTCTCTTTCTTTTCAATAATGTTGTACTTTGCCATTTGCTTTTGACTATTTTTTTAACGATGTGCAAAGATAAAAAGTTTTTTTCATTTAGCAATGGAAAAAGCAGAAAAATTGCAAAAAAAGTATTACCTTTGCCGAAAATTTAAAATTTAATGGATATTTTTAGCACTTTACGACAATATTTCGGTTACACATCCTTTCGCCAGAACCAAGAAGAAATCATTCGTCACGTTGTTGATGGAAACGATGCGTTGGTACTCATGCCAACAGGAGGCGGAAAGAGCATCTGCTACCAGATTCCAGCTCTCGTCATGCCAGGCATAACCATCGTTATTTCGCCATTAATCAGTTTGATGAAGGACCAGGTTGAGACACTGCGCTCTAACGGCATCGAAGCCGAGGCACTTAATAGCGGAAATGATGTGACAGCCGACACCGTTATTCGTCGCAAATGCATTGCCGGAGAGATAAAGCTGCTCTATATATCGCCCGAGAAAGTGATGGCCGAAATGGATTACTTCCTACAGCATTTAAACATATCGCTGTTTGCTATCGACGAGGCACACTGTATAAGTCAGTGGGGGCACGATTTCCGCCCGGAATACACCCAGTTAGGCGTTCTCCGCGAGAAATTCCCACAGGTACCCATGATGGCCTTAACAGCCACTGCCGACAAGATTACACGTCAGGACATTATAAAGCAGCTTAAGCTAAGGAACGCTCACGAATTTGTGTCGAGCTTCGACCGCCCGAACCTGAGCTTATCGGTAAAAAGAGGCTACAAAACAGCCGAGAAAATGCACTTTATTCTCAACTTCATCAAGGCACGTCCTAACGATGCCGGCATCATTTATTGCCTAAGCAGAAAGAACACGGAAAAAGTAGCTGCCGACCTGCGCAAAAAAGGTATTAACGCAGCTGCATATCATGCAGGATTATCAACGCTGGAACGCAGTCAGACACAAGAGCAGTTCAAGAACGACCAGCTGTTGGTGGTTTGTGCCACCATTGCCTTTGGCATGGGTATCGACAAGAGCAACGTACGCTGGGTAATCCACTACAATATGCCTAAGAGCATTGAGAGCTTCTACCAGGAGATAGGTCGTGCAGGGCGTGATGGCGCACCCGCCGACACAGTCCTGTTCTACTCGCTGGCCGACATTATACAGCTTACTGAGTTTGCCCGTCAGAGCGGCCAACAAGACGTGAATATGGATAAGCTGAGACGTATGCAGGAATATGCCGAATCGAACGTATGTCGCCGCCGCATACTGCTTAACTACTTCAGCGAGCAAACCGACCACGACTGCGGTAACTGTGACGTTTGCGACAACCCACCCCAGCGTTTCGACGGCACCCGTTATGTGCAAATGGCACTGAGTGCCGCCAAGCGTGCCAACGAGGAAATACGGGTATCGACCATCATCGAGATACTGAAAGGTATGCGCTCACCTACTATCGCACGACATGGCTACGACCAGCTCAAGACCTTTGGCGTGGGACAGGCGCTGAGTATTAACGACTGGCAGGACTATTTGTTGCAGATGCTACAGATGGGATATATTGAAATAGCCTATAACGATGGTAATAAGGTAAAGGTTACCGAGATTGGCCTTGACGTGCTATACGGCCGAAAGACGGCTCAACTGTACAAGGTAGACCATGGCGCCAAAGAGGCACCTAAAAAGAAGCCCAAACTGCGTTTGGAAATACCCACCATTACCATTCCCGGCCTACCACCCACAACCGGCATTGAAGACCCCAAACTTTTCGAGGCCTTGCGACAGCTTAGAAAGCAGTGCGCCGAAGAAGAGGGATTCCCACCTTATATTGTATTCAGCGATAAAGTACTGCACTCGCTGGCTACCATCAAACCCACATCGCTCGACCAGTTTGGCAACATACAAGGCATTGGCGAACACAAAAAAGGTAAGTACGGCGAACGATTTGTGTCGCTCATCCAGAAGTACGTATAAGTAGCTTTTTCACACCTTTATTACCAAAAAAGGGAAAAAGAAACTAAAAAATCGGCCTAAAAGTGTGCATTTTTGCTAAAAACGAGCACAGATTGGCGATTTTGTGCAAAATAATTAGTACCTTTGCATGGTAAAATCATCTAAGATGGCTAAAAAGAAGATACTATTTATCAATCAGGAGATCACTCCTTACGTCCCTGACAATGCATTGTCACTCATGGGAAAGAACCTTCCAAAGGTTATGCAGGAACGCAGTCACGAGATTCGTACCTTCATGCCTAAGTGGGGTAACATTAATGAACGTCGTGGTCAGTTGCACGAGGTCATTCGACTTTCGGGTATGAACCTTATCATTAACGACACCGATCACCCCCTAATCATCAAAGTTGCATCTATCCAGTCGGCTCGCGTACAGGTATACTTCATCGATAACGATGATTACTTTGGCAAGCGCCTGATAGAGTGCGATGAGCAGGGCGTAGAATACGACGACAATGGCGAACGTGCTATATTCTTTGCGCGCGGCGTTCTTGAAACCGTTAAGAAACTGCGCTGGGTTCCCGATATCATCCACTGTCAGGGTTGGATGAGCGGCGTAGTACCTTTCTACGTAAAGACCGCCTACCGCGACGAGCCCTCGTTTGCTGAGACTAAGGTTGTAACATCACTGTATAACAAGTCTATAGAGAAAGACTTTGGCACCGACTTCAAACAGTTCATGGAGTTCCGCGATGCCAAGCCCGAATTGCTGACTGAATATAACGACAAGTTCGATTTCGACGAACTCGGTAAGTTGGCTATCGACTATAGTGATGGTGTGATTCAGGCTGTTCCCGATGCCAGCAAGCAGTTGCTGGACTATGCTACAGCCAAAAACGTTCCTCTGCTCGGATACCAGGAAGACTTTGCCGATGCTTACGAAGCATTCTACGAGTCGCTCTATGCCGACGAGGCCAAATAAGAAATAAAGTCAAAACAACGATACATGAAACTAAGATTGTTTACAGCGATTGCAGTCACCGCAATGGCGATGATTTCTTGTAGCGAAGATACTGATACCATCGGATCATCGATTACCAACAATACCGACAAGTTGGATTTCTCTACCGGTGTGTATAAGGCTACCTCAAGATCAATCATTGCCGATTCGGTGTATTCAAAAACTTTCGATTGTTATTTCGGTAAAGTGAAGGATCCTGAGACGAACTCGTACGTGAAGAACGAGTTCATGGCTCAGTTCAATATGCTTGAAGGCTTTAATATGCCCGACAAGACAACCATTCTGGGACAAAGCGATGGCGACGTAGCTGTTGACTCATGCCAGATTTGGCTGGTATTTAACCGCAAACAGTGCTATGGCGACTCACTCACACCTCTTAAAATTAAGATTCAGGAGTTGGCAAAGCCTGTAGAAGACGGTTCGTATTACAGCAACTTCAACCCTGCAGTCGAGGGTTATATACGCAACGGCGGCGTACAGAAGAGCTCAACTTTCACATTGGCTAACCTGCACTGTTCCGACAGTCTTCGCAAGACATCGACCTATACCGATTTTGCAAGCATACCTCTTAACGACCCTTATACCGATAAGGATGGTAACGTGTATAACAACTATGGTACATACATTATGCGTCAGTACTATAAGAATCCTGAGAACTTCAAAAATGCCTACACGTTTATTCACACGCTGGCACCTGGATTCAATTTTGCAGTAGCTGACGGTCTGGGCGTGATGGCCAAGATTTCGGAGATTGACTTACTGATGTATTACCGTTATGCAACCGAAGACTCAACTTATTCGAGAACCATCACACTGTCGTCGACCCCCGAGGTATTGCAGACAGCACGTGTTGAGAATGATAAGGCAGCACTGAATCGCCTGATTAACGATAACAGCTGCACCTATCTGAAGTCGCCTGCAGGTATCTTTACCGAGGTAACCCTGCCTGTCGACGATATTTCGCAGGCTCATGCTAACGACTCACTGCTGTCGGTAAGCATCAGTTTCCAGCGTTTGAACAGTGGCGTTCAGAACAGCGAGTTCCCCATCAGCACACCTACAAACATCCTGATGGTTCAGAAAGACAGTCTGCATTCGTTCTTCGAGAACAAAACCATGTACGACTACAAGACATCGTTCATGGCCGAACTCACCACCAACGCTTACACCTTTAGCAACATAGGCAACTTGATTACCCTGATGGCTCAGCAAAAGGCCGAGGGCATGAAGAAAGATGCTAATTGGGAGGCTAAACACCCCGATTGGAACAAGGTTGTTTTGGTACCTGTAGCTACAACCAGCAAGACATCGTACGATAGCTATGGTTACTCAACAAGTACCATAACAGGCATTCACAACCAGATGGGACTCTCGAGTACAAAACTTGTGGGCGGCCCCAACACACCAATCGAAGTAAAGGTAATATATGCCCAGTTTAAACACTAAGCACTATGGCCGACGGATTTTTAGAGAAACATCACGAAGACTACGAAGCCCGCAAGGCGGCTTGGATTCGTAAAAAGAAGCATCTACCCAAGGCTAAAGCCAGAAATATAGAGCGCCCCGATGACGAGGCGCTCTAATTTTTTTATTACCAATAACGTTAACCTATAATCTTGAATTTTGCAAACTTGAGCAATAATTGCTTTGTTCCTGCATTGCGGAACTCTACAGTAGCTTTGGTATTCTCGCCTGTTCCCTCAATACGCACAACGGTTCCAACACCAAAACGCATGTGTTCTATACATGCGCCCTCATGTAAATCGCTAACACTGGGAGCAGACGCCATTGGGCGTGGTGCCACAGCATTATATACACGTTTGAAATTGGATCCAAAAGATTCTACAGTTTTTTCGGGCTGACGTGGAGCAACAACTCTGGGTTTAGGATCGGCCTTGAACTGTGTAGCCACAGGTCTTGGATTCTGCATCCACTCGGGACCTTCACTTTCAAATCGGCGATGACTACCACCATAGCTGTTTCCTGTACCGTAAGCACCGCCATCGTAGCGGTTAAAGGGTTTTCTGTTCACAGGTTCTACCCCACCCGTTTCGCTCTGAATATCCAACAGCTCAGGATCAATATCACGGATAAAACGTGAAGGGGTATCATACTCCATTCGTCCATAACGGAAACGATTCTGAGCACAGGTAAGTATACAATGCTTTTCGGCACGAGTAATGGCAACATACAACAAACGGCGCTCCTCTTCAAGCTCTCGCATAGAGTTGGTACACATTGGCGAGGGGAAGATATTCTCTTCGAGCCCCACAACAAATACCGTGGGGAACTCCAAGCCTTTTGCCGCATGTATTGTCATCAGTACCACCTTATCGTTAGAGTCGCCGTCATCGCTATCCAAGTCGGTAAGCAATGCTACCTCCTGCAGGAAATCAGGCAGATAAACCTCGTCACCCATATCCTCCTCACGTCGACTCTCCACAAAGTCCTGCATTCCGCCTAAGAACTCCTCAAGGTTCTCCTGGCGCGACAAATCCTCAGGATTACGACCACTATAGATATCCTTGCTAATGCCAGAATTCATAATGATATCATGACCTAAGGTATAGGCATCTTCAGTCTGAAGACGTTCAATCCAACCCTCAATCAACTGGCGGAAATTCTGTATTTTAGTCATCGTACCCTTGCTTACATCCATCGGGAAAAGCATGGGCTCTTTGATGACCTGCCATAGACTTACGCCATACTGCTGAGCGGTTTGAATGATTTTGCCTACGGTAGTATCACCAATACCACGCGCAGGATAGTTGATAATACGCTTAAAGGCTTCTTCATCATTAGGGTTTGCTATCAAACGGAAATAGGCAATGACATCCTTAATCTCCTTACGCTGATAGAAACTCAAGCCACCATAGATGCGATACGGAATACCATCTTTACGCATCTGCTCCTCAAAGCTACGGCTCTGCGAGTTGGTGCGATAAAGTATGGCAAAATCACTCCAGTTACAGCTATCCTGGCGTTTCAATCGTTTAATGTCCTGCGTAACAATCATAGCCTCCTCACGGTCACTATACGCAGGTTTAAGCTGCAAACGTTCACCATGCTCATTTTCGGAGAACACATTTTTGGGAATCTGACGTTCGTTGCGACGTATCAGCGAGTTAGCGGCCTGTACAATAAGCTGGGTAGAACGGTAATTCTGTTCCAACTTAAACAGTTTGGCATTATTGTAAAGGCTTTGGAAATTCAGTATATTGTCGATGTTAGCACCACGGAAACTATAGATACTCTGTGCATCATCACCCACAACACACACCTTCTGGCGCTCTTGCGTTAGTTGATAAACAATAGACTGCTGAGCAAAGTTCGTATCCTGGTACTCATCTACAAGAACAAAATGGAACTTCTCGATGTATTTCTGACGTATCTCTTCGTGATTTTTAAACAACACCCACGTTTGAACCAGCAAATCATCAAAATCCATAGCATTTGCCTGCCGGCAACGCTCGGCATACCTCATATATATATTAGACACCTGAGGACGCTTTTGGGTAGCATCGTCGGCAGCCCAAGAACTCTGCTGATATGCTTGCGGTAGCAACAGATGGTTCTTTGCCAATGAGATACGATCGGCTACTGATGATGGCTTGTATACCTTATCATCAAGCCCCATCTCTTTAATAATAGCCTTTACCAGCGAACGCGCATCAGTCTGATCGTAGATAGTAAAGTTGGCATTAAAGCCCAATTTATCAGCCTCAGCCCTCAAAATACGAGCAAAAACACTGTGGAACGTTCCCATTTGCAAATATCTAGCCTGCTCCTCGCCAACCAAACGACCAATACGTTCCTTCATTTCACGTGCAGCCTTGTTGGTAAAAGTAAGCGCAAGAATCTGCCAAGGTTTCATGCCTTGTTCAAGCAGCCAGGCTATCTTATAGGTAAGAACACGCGTCTTACCTGAGCCTGCACCGGCAATTACCAAACTGGCGCCGTCGCAGTATTCCACAGCCTGTCGCTGACTATCATTTAAATCGCGTAATATCTCAATGTTCATTGTAGTATTCTAAAAAAAATAAAGAGACCCTTGTTATAGAATCTCTTTATTATTTAAGTTGTAGTCGATAGGGGAATCGAACCCCTATGCCAAGATTGAGAATCTTGTATCCTAACCATTAGATGAATCGACCGAGCAGCGAGAGCAATCAAAATTGCTAGATAAAAAATGCTGCTTGAAGCAGCTGTTATGTTGTAGTCGATAGGGGAATCGAACCCCTATGCCAAGATTGAGAATCTTGTATCCTAACCATTAGATGAATCGACCAACATTTTTAAAGAGCGCTGTCGCAGAGATCCCCTCGGTGCGGAAGGAGGGGGATTCGAACCCCCGGTACGGGAACCCGTACGGCAGTTTAGCAAACTGCTGGTTTCAGCCACTCACCCATCCTTCCAAAGGACCCTTGAGTTTGAAACCTTGGGGTATCTCCTCGATTGCGGGTGCAAAGGTACGACTATTTTTTGAATCCTCCAAATTTTTATAGAACTTTTTTCGAGAAAAGTTATTTAAAAGCAATAACCTCTTTCAGCTCTGAATCCAGATAGAAGGTATTCTGCAGAGTATCGCCCTCATGTAAGTATCTCATTCTTAGGTAATAAACCTCTCCGGCTGGTACTTGACCATATACAATATCGCTTTTATACAGCTCAGAACCATTATTTCGCATTTTTGCGATAAGCGAGTCTTTGATATGTGATGTTGTACCTAAATCGCCAAAATCAAGGCGTTTGGTTTCTACCCCATCCTTCAAGTTTTCAGCTACAAAATCCTTCACCGTCTGCTCGGCAGTATGCTGTTTGCCACACGAAGTAACAAACAGCATACCCAAGCACAACGTTATATTAGTAATGTACGCGCGCGAATGAATCATTTCTGTGGAATGTTTTTAAGAACATCAAGCAAATGATCCCATACCATCTGAACTGTAGGTATCAACAGGCGCTCATCGGGAGTGTGAACATAGCGGAGTGTTGGACCGAAGCTTACCATATCCAACTGTGGATAACGCTCCGAGAACAGACCACACTCCAATCCTGCGTGAATACCACGAACAACAGGCTCCTTGCCAAACAGTTTCACATAGCTCTCACGTACAATCTTCTGCAACTCCGAGTTTGCCTTCATTTTCCAAGCGGGATAGCCATCGCCCGAAACAGCCTCAGCACCTGCCAGTTCGAATGTGGCACGGATGGTAGCACACATATTGTCGAGATTTGACATCACGTTAGAACGCTGACTGCTCAGAATCTCGATAGCAGTCTCGCTACTGTGTATGCTGGCAATATTACTTGAAGTCTCAACCATTCCGCCAAGAGCCTCATCCTGACAGATAGCATAGATACCGTTATCTACAGCCTGAATAGCCCAAACAAAGTTCTTGGCTACCTTAGGCTCGATCACCTTCTGTGCATCGGTACTCTCCATAGCCCATACCATCTGAGTATCGGTAACGTGGAACTCGTCCTCAACCTCAGCAGCAAACACATTCCAATCGGCCTTTACATTCTCCTTCAGGTCGTTGGGAACAGCAATTACAAACTGGCCGTCGCGAGGAATAGCATTATGCAATTTACCACTGTGGAACTCAGCCAACTGAATACCCTCGTAGCGGTTCATCTCCTGATACAAGAATCGGCCCAGAATCTTAATTGCGTTGGCACGCTTCTTATTAATATCATCACCAGAGTGACCACCTACCAGACCCTTCAACTGAGCACGCATAAAGAAGCTACCAG
>Ga0310696_10010588_pt1 | contig 10580 bp, 21 predicted proteins | sample AusTroGonzalo_MG_4_FD_203885 | JGI IMG/M metagenome (GOLD analysis project Ga0310696, IMG submission 203885) | Bovine rumen microbial communities from tropical cattle in Woodstock, Queensland, Australia - Gonzalo_02 (v2) (version 2) | ecosystem: Host-associated > Mammals > Digestive system >... | reverse complement strand
AAAAGCGAAAGAAAAAGGCCGGATTCAAGATCGTCTTTGAGGGCATGGCGATAGTGTACGCGGAATGTCCGAACTGCAATCAGAGCGTACAATACCCGACTGACAGGCCCTATACCTTTTGCCCGTACTGCGGGAAGCGCATTATGAACTGATGCGACACGGGACATATCGAGCGAAGATCAACAGATACTTTGTGTGCCCGGTATGCGGTACGGTGATGATGGCAACGAAACGCGCGGACAAACGAACTCCGCAGGGGCACAGAAAGAGCCTGTGGTGCTATAAGTGCCGAAAAAAGCAAATGTTCATACAAATATCAAAGTAAAAAGGGAGGGGAACAATGGCTATATTAAGCAATTACTACGCTATTGATTCTACTAGCTGGATGCCAAACATTGAAATCGAGCGAGACCTTTGCGATATGGAAATAAGAAAACTGAGAAAGGAGTTGGAAGCCAAGCAGAAAGACAATGCTGGGCTTATCAAGAAGATGGAGGGCATGAAAAAAGAGTTCAAGGTCAAGCGCATCATCAAATCCGGCAACGCCACTATCGTCTTTTGGGAAGATGGCACAAAGACCATTGTAAAACGTGCCTCAGACGAAGCAGAAAGCGACTACGCCGCGTTCACGGCTGCGATTGGTATAAAGATGTTCGGGAGCAATAGCGCTCTTAAACGGGTCGTAGCGCGTACTGAGACGCAGAAGCCGAGGAAGGAAAAGAAGAAGCCGGATGCAGACAGCAACTACGACCAGCGCAAGACCGATGAATGGCTGGACAGTATCGAGAGGCGGACAAGATGATTAACCCGATCTACTTCTATCTGATTGACGTTTTCAGCGATCTTGAAACCGCTTGTTGCGTTATCGGAACAATCTGCGCACTTGTGGCGGCGGCCCTTGTTGTTTTGATTAAAACGGGGGAATTTTACGAAGAAGAAAACGAAAGAATTGCTAAAAGGTATTCCAAAGCTCTTTCAATCGTTGCTGCAATTCTGATAACGCTTGGAATCCTTGTCCCGTCAAAACAGGGGATGACCGAAATGCTAATAGCAAAGTACGCAACCAAGGAAAACGCAAAAGAGTTGATTGACTACATCGTAGAGACATGGACGAGCCTAAAATGATAATCGCGGTTGACTTCGATGGGACGCTCTGCGAAAACGCATGGCCGGGTGTAGGAGAACCGAACACGGCGCTTATCGACTTCCTCATAAAGCGCAGAACGCAAGGGGACAAGATTATCTTGTGGACGATGCGCGAAGGGAAGCCGCTGTTAGACGCGATCTATTGGTGCCACGAACACGGGCTTCAATTTGACGCAGTAAACGACAACCTCAAAGAGCAGAAAGAGAAATACCACAACAACCCACGAAAGGTATACGCCGATTTCTACATCGACGATCACAACATAGGGCACTTCCCAGGACAGCAAGAACGATTTTTTTAAGGAGGGTATATGGTTTTAATAATTCTGGCGGCAATCCTTCTGGCGGCTGGATTTGCCGTAACGGCAGTTTTCAACAGGTCGGTAAATGAAGATTACGAGAGGGACAGAAGAGAATATGAAAACGGTGTAAAGCGATTTGGCCCAAGCTATTCAGACCCGCCTCCTGCGCCGCATAAGATTAGGTTTCCTGCATATATTGGAGTTGGGCTTGCAGCGGCGCTTATCGTGGTTAGCTGCGTTGCGGTTGTGCCTACCGGCTACACGGGCGTTTTGACTACGTTCGGAAAGGTGGAAAACAGAACGGTTCCGAGCGGTATCAGTTTTATCGCGCCGTGGCAGAAGGTTGTCAAGATGGACAACAGGACGCAAAAGGTACAGATTCAGACCTCGGCCTTTTCAAGCGACATTCAGCAAGTCGATCTTCTTCTGTCCGTGAACTACTGCATTGACCAAGAGACTGCGCAAGTGCTGTATAAGACGGTCGGCATCGGCTACTATGACAACATCATGTTCCCGCGCATCCAAGAGAATACCAAGGCTGTGTTCTCGCAGTATTCCGCCGAAAAGCTGATTGAAAAGCGCGACCTTCTTTCTGATGCAATCGAAGAATCGACCTCGGCAGATATGGGGCGGTACGGCATTACCATTGTATCAATTTCTATCGAGGATATTGACTTTACTGACGCATTTACGAACGCCGTTGAAGCGAAACAAGTGGCGGCGCAGAACAAGTTGACGGCAGAAACCGAACAGGCGCAGAAGACGATGGAGGAAGAAGCAAAGGCAAGACGAGCTATCATTGCCGCGAACGCGGAGGCAGAACAGGCGGTTATCGCCGCGAACGCTGATCTTGAAGTCGTAAAAATCCAGTCCGAAGCCAGCCTTTACGCCGGACAGCGGGAGGCAGAAATGAACGCGAGAATCGCAGAAAACCTCACGGGCGATTTGATTGACTACTACTGGATCAAGCAATGGAACGGCGAGCTTCCCGACACCGTGCTCGGCGAAAGCGGAAACTACATGATTGATTTGACCGGCAAATAAAACAACGCGCGAGGGCGGGACTTTCCCGCCCTATCCGCGCAGAAAGGAGGAAGCATGGAGGAACCGAAGAAACGGAAGCCTCGTAAGAATCCAGAGCAACCGCGCAAGAGAAAGACGATGACCGAGGAAGAAAAGGCGGAGAGAAGAGAGAAGCGCAGACAGGAGCTTGCCGCGAACCCGGACAAGTACAAAAAAGAGTGGAGCATGGATAAAGCCGAAAGCCTGCGAGGCGGGGCTATCCAAGACCTTGAAAGATACTGCACGGCGACAAACGAAGAAGTCTCTCAGCTCATGGGGAACGTGGTCAAGTTCTACGAACTCGGGAAACTCGCTCCGCCGAAGACGGACGATGAAGTAGAACAGCGAATAGACGCATACTTTCAGTACATCATCCGAACGGGAGAGAAGCCGAGCATGGAAAAGCTGGCGCTTGCTCTTGGTGTGACGCGCCGGACGGTGGAGTATTGGAAGAACGGCGAGATAGGATCGGCTAGGCGGCAATCTTTGATATGCTACGCAATCGAAGCGCTTGCTGCTATGGATGCAGAACTTGTGAACAACAACAAGATCCCGCAAGTCACATATATCTTCCGTAGCAAGAACTTCTTTGGCATGAAAGACCAACAGGACATTGTGCATCATTCCGACACGAGAAAAGAGATCGACGAGGAAGAGCTGCGCAAGCGCATCATGCAGAGCGTGATAATAGACGAGCCGGAAGACGGAGAATATGTAACGCTCGACGAGAACGGGAACGAGGTATAACAAAAAAGCCGCCCCGTTATGGGGCGGCAGAAAGGCGGAACATGAAAGTAAACGGATGCGAAATCGTTAAGAACGCGGAAGTATACGGAATAGAACAGAGCATACGGGCGGCGAAGTTCCCTATGGCCGTGGAAGTCAGCGGGCTATCAACGGAACTGACGCATGGGATAAAGGCGCTTGCTAAGACGCCTATCGGAGAAGGGCATGATAACTGGCTCCTTGGCGTCGTTGTACAGTTTGATTTGACTGCGACAAACAAGTTTTGGGTTGAAATGGAAAGATACAACTTCGCCGACATAATCAGCTCACAGTCTACCATGCACAGGATCGCAAGATTCGACCTTGATATGGGATATATCCCCTATGTTGATCCTCGAATCGTGGAGATAATGAAGCAGAAAGTAGCAGAATACAACGCCGCCGCAGAAGAAGACAAGCCCGAGATGTATCTTGGCTTGCTGTATAGCAATCCGGCAGGCTTCAAACTGACGGCGAGAATGACAACGAACTATCGGCAGCTCAAGACGATATACAGGCAGAGAAAGAACCACCGCCTGAAAGAGTGGCGCGACTTCTGCGCGTGGATTGAGACGCTGCCGGAGGCGGAATTGATTGTTGGAGAAAAGGATCATGGCTAATCTACGGAAAGCATATAGAAAGATCTCCTGCGCCCTTGGAAATCACAAGTACCGACCCGAAAACTTGAATACCATGCTGATCGGAGAAGACTATAACGGGCTTATCTATCGCATGGAGAATAAGTGTATCTATTGCGGGCACGAGTACAGAGAAACGGTAAGCGTGAAAATGAGGGATGTTTGAATGGTCTGCATCCATCTGTCCGACGACTTCACCGCCGTGTGCGTGAACGCGGATTGTCCCGTGTGCTGTGACTTCTGCCCGTGCCTAAACTATCCAGAGATTTGCAAGTACGCAGAAAGCGGAGAGTTAACAACAGAAAGCCGCCGCGAGTCTGGACGGCATAAAAAAGAGCAATAAAAAAAGCCGAGGCTTAATGCCTCGGCTTTTTGTTATGCAGAAACAACTTCTTGAATCTTCTGTTCGCTTGCCCATCCGAGAAGATACGATTTGATCCAGTACAGTTTCACGTCGTCCGGCATGGCGGTATCAAGCACCGCCTTGATTGTTTCACACTTGCAATCGTGCATTGTTATCCCTCCACATCAAGCACTTTCAGATTAAGCGCTTGCAGCTCGTCTCTGTACGCCTTGAGCGCGTCCTGTACGGCGTCGCTATGGAGAACCCCTCCGGCATGATCCGCCTCGTGAATGAGCCGCAGAAGCCCGAGAGAAAGAAGCTCGCGCTCGCGTTCGGTTAATTCCATGTTATTTCCTCCTGTTCATTCTCGCGTACACTTCCAGGAAGTGCCGCCCAACTTTTTCCGGGTCGAACTCGCAAGCCCGGACGATCATTCGCATGGTATCGAATGAAAGCAAATGACCGTCGCTTTTGGCTTGCTTTAGTTCTAAGTATTCGGCGTATTGATCCGCCGTGATTGCGTACTTCTGCTTCATGCTTTTAGCTGCCTTGCGGCTTCCTCTTTGGCATACTGCGCCTTGGCAAGTCTGGCCTCGGCAGAATAAACGCGGTTATTAAGGGTGATGATCTTGTTCTGGTGCTTGGCGTACTCCTTGCCCCCAACAACGGCGGCGGACTGTTGCATCTTCTCATAGTCGAGCATAGCATAAAGATCGGAAAGGGTCTCGTTCCAATGCTCAATATCGGCGTCAGCCTGCTGCATACGAAACTCTAATTTTCTGATCCGTTCCTCGTGCTTCGCAAGTTGCGCGGCCTGTCGCTCTTGCTCCAACGCCTGCCGCTCCTGCTCGCGTTCGATTCGCTCGTTGATTTTGTCCTGCGCCGCTCTGTCTTTCGCTACGCGACTAGCAAGAGCATCCTGCTTAGCCTGCTGATTTTTGATCGCTCTGGAAAGCGCGAGCGCCATGCAGAAGATGGTCAAAAGAAATATAGCCGCCATGTTTTCCTCCTGTATTCACTCTTTGAATGATTATTCGTCGTAGACTTCCGGCACGCTAAGAAGCCGGAGAAAGTTGATGTAATAGATGATGGAATGAATAATATTCATGCGTTCCTCCTGTTGACGTGGAGGCGCAGAAGAGTTATAATAATCGCGCCTCTCATATTATCGTGGTAGATGGTTTTGGGGCTGCGCTCTGGATGTTGCAAGCGTCCAGGGCGCTTTTTAGTCGTTGGCATGGTTAGCCATGTACTCGCGTACTGCTTCGCGGATGATGTTCTGTTTGTCTTTTCCTTTGCTTTCCAGGAATGCGATAATGTCGCTATGGTTGTTCCGACTTAGTTTCAAGCCGATCAACACCATATTTTCACGATCCCATCTTTTTTTGGACTCTCTTTCTGCCATAACTGCGTTTCCCTCCTTGGAAACAAGTATAGCAGAGCGTGGGTTAACTTTCAAGAAATTTCCTCCTTTTCGCAGAAAGATTTTTTGTGCATGATTCGCTATCGCTTGCGCCTGTTCGCCAGGGGCGCGGCCTAATCTGTTTTTCCGGCGGGAGTGTTGCCGATCCTCCCGCAATGCAAGCATAGCCGCCTTGCTTGCGTCGTATACCTTAATTGTGGCGGTTTAATCCTCTTTTCCATCGGGATAGCACCCGTGCATACCCTCCTGTGTAGAAGGGCATGGGCTGATGCTATCAGTTCATAAGCTGCATTGAAAGAGTGCCGATTTCCAGCTCCGGCGTTAATTCCTTTCCGTTGCAGATAACGGCGGGAATCTTGCCGCAGGAAAGCTCTTGCTTCCGCTTTACTGTGATAGTGCCGACCGTGTTTTGCAATCCGTCGAATCTTGTCTTGTGCTGGACGCAAACACGATCGCCGACAGAAAAATCTTGCTGACTGAAAGCAAGCAGAAAGCCGGTTTCTGACGTTTTGACTACATATCGGTTAATAGTTTCCATTGTTTCAACTCCTTCCTATCACTTGCGGAACATGCTGGACGAATCAAAAAACACCTTGTCGCCATTGTCCGCCATTCTAACGGCGCTCCAATGGAAAGCAGAGCGGGAGAGACCGGAAACAAAAAGCCTGCGGCCCAACACCTTCTCGGCGTCCTTTGCGGTGATTTTCTGATATGTCCACCCATTAGCGGCAGAAGAAAGGCTATACTTTGTCCGCCTCCCCGCTGCTTCGATCTGCGGAAAATCCTTCTCGGAAAATCCGCATGTTTCGAGGTATGCTCTATCAACCTTGTCAAGTTTCATTGTAATTCCCCTTTTCTTAATAATTCGGTTTTGGCAACCGTGAAAGCCCACAGAAAAGCCTGTGGGCTTTAGCTGATGCCAAAATCACGCGGGAAACGTCTTGAACGGGATTGATTCAAGCAGGATTTCAACGCCCGCATAAACAAGGTACATTTCGCGCCGCTCGTGATCCGGGAACTTGTAGCGGATATGCGCGAGTTCTCCGTCAGAATAAAATAGGTATTCGTTGCACTCGATGCTTTCAACAATCGGTTCGTCGTTCTCGTAGTAGTACCAGTATTCGGAGTTGTACGCCTCTTCGAGCGCTTCCGGTGTGTCATATTCTGGATCTCCGGAGATAAAGTCCTCCGGGCGCATGTCGTCAAGCAGAAAACGGCGGTGTTCGTCGATTGCTCTTTCTTTCGCCTCGTCGGACAGCTCGCAGAAAGAATACAGATTGATATTTGCAGTTTTCATTTTATAATCTCCCTTTTCGTTTTATTTGTGCCGTTTCCGGCTGGGCTGGGGCTTGATAAGCTCAAACCCCGCAGAAAGCTATCTTTCAAGCAATCCACTTGTTTGCGGTGCCGTTCTTCCTGTATGCTTCATTCCAGGCGGCGGCGATTTCTTCGGCCTCTTTCTTGCTGTCGCAAGCGTTCATTGTGTGCGCCTGCTTTGCGTATTCGGTCAAGTTGACGTTGTTTCTGATCCTCTCGCAGAAAGAATAAAACTTTCCTTCTTCGTCCTGGATCGTGAAGACATACCAAGTATATTTGTCCATGTTGTTTCCCCTTTCCATTTTTTACAGTTGCACGGGCTTGTGACCGTGCCGCCGCATTACCGGGGCAAAACGCCCCGTCACTCTGCGATTGTTCGCGCCCCGAAAATTCCAGGAAACCGCCTTTCAATTTCCGCGCTATCACGAGAAGAAAAATCACCGATAGGCCGCCCGTTTGCGTTGTAAAGATTGCCGCGATAAATCACGTCATTCGGATAAAAAGTGCAATCCGCAAACGACACTTTTTCGCCTTGATACCAAAGATCGACTTTCATAATCTTTCCCCTTTTCAAATAATATTTATCACTCTGCATTTAACAGGCTTGTGACTGTCTACGGCTGCATTACAGAGCTTTGATATAATCGCCGCTCTGTTGAAAAGGGAAAAGGGATTAACCACGTTCCCGGCCTTGCGTCGGCATTCTCTAGTTTCGCGGCCTCTCGGCGGCTATGCTGGACGGTTTAGTTCGTTCCCGTGGTCTGCAAGTTTCAAGCCTTGCAGCGCTTCCAGGTTGTCAAGGTTCACTTCCGATCTTGTACGGCGTCGGCTGCGCGTTCCGTGTGGGTTAACGTTCTTTCTGTCTACACTATAACCGATAGGTTAACGTATGTCAACACAAAAATGCGTTAACCTATACGGTTCTACGTTCTGCACAAATCACACATATAAAAGTTGTGCAATTCGTACATCCTCCGGCGATCTCGTCCGGGGCTTTTACTGGCTCTCCGCGCCGCGTTTGCTTCGGCCTGTGTGTTTTATTCCCGCGCTGTTTAACGGGGCTTCCCGCGCGTTCTGTGACGTGCTAGGGCTGTTGTATCTCCGTACCGTTCCCGCGCTTGTGCGGGCTTCTGTGGGGCCGTGGCTGCTTCCGGTGGTATCCATCCGCCTTGCGTCGGCTGCGCGTCTCCTGCGGCTCCTGTGTGATCCTGGCGGGCGCTTCCATGATTCGATTGCATCTAATCCGTTAGATTAGATGATGTGAGGTGTAATACTAGGTGATGTGATATAGCAGACGGTGATATGTTGAGTTAAATAGGATGTGCGAGAGGGTTAAACCGTCTCGCTGTTCGTTTCTGTCCAACAAATGTCCAACAAACCGCAATTTGTCCAACAAATGTCCAACAAAACACGATAACTAAGCGCAATAAATCGGCCTCTGTCCGCAACTGTTGAGTTGCGAGACGGTGAAATGCTAGGAATATCAACGGCCAGCGGGTTTTGTCCGGCACAGGCTATGCCCCCGGGGATATTGGATCAGCCAGGCCCGGCAAGTTACCCCCACATGTAGCGTCGGAGTCAAAAAACATCAATTACATCAAAATAATTTTCCGAAGCAAAAAAGGCGTAATTTCGCGCAAACACACGCGAATAGTGAACATAAAGCGGTTGATATAACGCGAAAAATATGCGCACAAAATAAGCACCCTATACTATATATAGAGATAATACTTATCTCTATATATAGTATAGGGTGCTCTTTTCTCCGCGTTTTTTACGCCGTTTTGCCTCTACTTCTTGAGTAAAACCGCATTGGATCATAACAGACAGTTGTAAAACCTACTGTTTTATGGTATAATTGCTATGGTGGGAAACTGCCAAAACACTACGCTAGGAGGTTATATGGAGAACAGCAAATACACTATTTATTTGCCGCCGTATGAATTTGAGCTTCGCAACGACCGGTTGTATGGCGTGTGGCGCGGGATGTTAACGCGTTGCTACAACCCGAACACCAAATGCTACCATCGGTACGGAGGCAGAGGTATCGGCGTATGCAACGAGTGGCGGCTGTCCTTTAGTTCGTTCAAGGCGTGGGCGCTGGAAGCCGGATATGACTACGCGAAGCCCCGCCAAGAGCAGACTATTGATCGGATAGACAACGACGGAAACTATGAGCCGTCAAATTGTAGATGGGTCTCACTAGCTGAGAACTTGCGCAATCGCGAGCGGTCTGGCCGCAAGCCAAAGCCAAAGCAAAAGAAAAAGCCGGAAAAGAAGAAGCGAGACCTGATAACGTGGGAGATTAACGGGGTTGCAAAACCCGCTGCGGAATGGTGCAGAGAATATGATGTTAATTATACGACGGCGAAAGAAAGAATGAAGCGCGGGATGACGCCATACGAGGCACTAACAGCAAAGCCGGATCACTCGTCATATACTCGGTATTATTGGCGGAAGTCAAAAAAGAGCAGCCCGTCCACCGTTCAAGTAAACGAGCTGCCATAAGAGCGCATAGCAAACGAACTACGCATAAGCATAATAGCACACTCGGAGAGAATAATCAAGCCCGAGGGTGCTATTTTTTACGAAAAGTTGATTTCACTATTGACTTGTAACAATATATGATGTACAATGAATACAACGAGTTAATGAAGGAGGGAGAGTATGGAGCTAAAGGATGCTGTGAAGGATGTGCTATACAAGAAGGGCAGGACGCAGCAATGGCTATCTGAGAAGATGGGGTACAGTTCGAGGCAAGTTCTGAATGACGCATTGAACCGAGGGAACATCCGGCTTGGTACGCTACTGAGGATATGTGATGCGCTTGGGTGCGAGCTGGCGATACTGTACAAGGATTGGGAGTACACATTGACGGAGGGGAAGAAGAAATGATCTATGGGTATGCAAGAGTGTCCACGGTAGGACAGGCTCGGGATGGCAACAGTTTGGAGGATCAGCGGACGAAGCTGACAGAGGCCGGTGCGACGGAGATCTATGTGGACTCGTTCACCGGGACAAAGATTGACAGGCCAGAGTTTGACAAGCTCAAGGCGGCGTTGCGGGATGGCGATACCGTGGTGGTGACGAAACTGGACAGGATTGCCAGGAACGCTGCGGGCGGTATTGCGTTGGTGGATTCTCTGATCGAGAAGGGGGTCAAGGTGCATATCCTTAACATGGGGATGATGGACAACACCCCGACCGGGAAACTGATTCGGAGTATCATGTTCGCTTTCGCGGAGTTTGAAAGGGACATGATCGTGCAGCGCACCATGGAAGGTAAAGCCGTCGCACGTCAGAGGGCGGGCTACCATGAGGGAAGAAAGCCCGTTGCGTATGATAAGAAGAAGTTCAATCGCCTGTACGAAGACGTTATAAACGGGGCCATGACTGTTTGCGACGCTGCCGATGCGCTTGGGGTGAGTCGGGCAAAGTGGTACAGGATCGTGAAGGAGGTCGCGTGATGTGCTTTTTCCGTAAGAAGAAAGACGAAAAGGATGACATGGATTGGCTCGATATTCTGATCCTGTTGGATCTGTTGGAGGATGACGATGACTGAAATAGGGAAGGTTATAGAGGGC
>Ga0310696_10010587_pt1 | contig 10580 bp, 7 predicted proteins | sample AusTroGonzalo_MG_4_FD_203885 | JGI IMG/M metagenome (GOLD analysis project Ga0310696, IMG submission 203885) | Bovine rumen microbial communities from tropical cattle in Woodstock, Queensland, Australia - Gonzalo_02 (v2) (version 2) | ecosystem: Host-associated > Mammals > Digestive system >... | reverse complement strand
TCTGGCAATCCTCAAGGGCAATATTGCAGTTGACGGCTGCGTGGTAAAGACCGCAGGAGTCGATGAGAGCATCTGGAAGTTCTCAGGCCCCGCCAAGGTTTTTGACTCACAGGAGGATGCAGTCGAGGGCATACTTGGAGGTAAGGTGGTAGCCGGCGATGTGGTTGTAATCACCCACGAGGGTCCCAAGGGAGGTCCCGGAATGCAGGAGATGCTCTACCCCACTTCGTATATCAAGTCACGCCATCTGGGCAAGGCCTGCGCCCTTATTACCGACGGCCGATTCAGCGGCGGCACATCAGGTCTGAGCATCGGCCACATATCACCTGAGGCAGCCAACGGCGGTGCCATAGGCAAGGTGGTTGACGGTGACATAATTGAGATAGACATTCCGGCCCGCAGCATAAACGTAAGACTGAGCGATGCCGAGCTCGCAGCGCGTCCCATGCGCCCGCTTACCCGCAAGCGTGTGGTTGCAAAGAGTCTCAAGGCATATGCCAATATGGTAAGTTCGGCCGATAAGGGTGGTGTAAGAATTATTGACTAAGCAGATTATGAGCAACATGATAACAGGAGCCGAAGCAATGCTCCGCGCATTGCTTGCCGAGGATGTGAATACCGTTTTTGCATACCCCGGCGGTTCTATAATTAAGGTATTTGACGCACTGTATGACCATCAGAAGGATCTCAAGCAGATTCTGGTACGTCACGAGCAGGGTGCCACACATGCGGCACAGGGTTACGCCCGCGTATCGGGCCGCACCGGTGTAGCTATCGTAACCAGCGGTCCCGGCGCAACGAATACCATTACAGGTATCAGTGACGCCATGCTTGACAGCACACCCATCGTGGTGATTGCCGGTCAGGTTGGAACCGATGCCCTTGGTACCGATGCCTTCCAGGAGATTGACCTGGTAGGTGTGACCCAGCCTATCACCAAATGGAGCTATCAGATACGCCGCGCCGAGGATATCCCATGGGCCGTGGCACGCGCATTCTATATCGCAGGCTCCGGCCGTCCGGGCCCCGTGGTGCTTGACTTCACCAAGACCGCCCAGATGCAGCAGATAGACTTCAAGCCCGCCAAGATAGACTACGTACGCAGTTACATTCCCGCCCCCGATCCCATTGAGAGCCAGATAAACGATGCCGTACAACTTATCGACAGCGCAAAGAAGCCTCTTGTACTGGTAGGTCACGGAGTAGAATTGGGTAACGCCGAGAAGGAGCTTGCAGCATTCATCGAGAAGGGCAACCTGCCCGCAGCACGCACGCTGCTTGGCTTATCGGCCCTGCCCACTGACCACCCGCTCAACATGGGTATGCTGGGAATGCACGGCAATCTGGCCCCCAACGTAAAGACCAACGAGTGCGACGTGCTGATTGCAGTCGGCATGCGTTTTGACGACCGCGTAACCGGCACGCTCAATACATACGCCAAACAGGCTAAGATAATCCACCTTGATATTGACAAGTCAGAGTTCGGCAAGAACGTAAAGCCCGATGTAACCGTACTGGGTGACTGCCGTCTCACGCTCAAGCTCATAACCGAGCGCATGGCCAAGGCCGATCACAAGGAGTGGATTGAGAGTTTCAAGCCGCTTGACAAGGAGGAGTATGACAAGGTCATTGACAGCGCCATACATCCCGCCGACGGTCCGCTCAAGATGGGTGAGGTCGTTACAGCCGTAAGCGATGCCGCTCCCGCCGATGCCGTACTGGTAAATGACGTAGGTCTGAACCAGATGTTCTCATCACGCTATTTCAGGTACCGTACACCCCGCAGCATAGTTACATCGGGAGGTCTGGGTACAATGGGATTCTGCATGCCCGCAGCCATAGGCGCCACATTCGGTGCTCCCAACCGCACGGTGCTGGCATTCATGGGCGACGGCGGTTTCCAGATGAACATCCAGGAGTTGGGCACCATCATGCAGACACAGGCTCCCGTCAAGATGATCCTTATGAACAACACCTACCTTGGCAACGTACGTCAGTGGCAGCAGATGATGTTCAACAGCCGATACTCATGCACTCACATGATGAACCCCGACTACAGCAAGATAGCCGCAGCTTATGGCATACCCTACCGTCTTGTGACCGACCGCAAGGAGCTCAAGGACGCTGTGGCCGATATGCTTAAGGCCAAAGGTGCATTCCTGCTTGAGACTGCAGTAATGGATGAGGAGAATGTGATGCCGATGATAAAGCCGGGCAATCCGGTAGATAAGATGATTTTTTCAATTGAAAATTGAGAATTGAAAATTGAAAATTATGGAGAACGAGAAGAAACTTTATACGCTGATAGTGCACTCTGAGAACATTGCAGGTATCCTGAACCAGGTTACCGCAGTGTTCACACGCCGTCAGGTCAACATTGAGAGCCTGAACGTATCGGCATCGTCAATTCCCGGCGTACACCGCTACACCATCACAGCTATGGCTGACCGCGAGACAATCGTCAAGATCGTGGATCAGATAGAGAAGAAGGTTGATGTGCTGCAGTGCCAGTTCTTTACCGACGATGAGATATTCATGCAGGAGGTAGCATTATATAAGGTGGTGACCAGCGTACTGACCGAGAACCCCGAGATGTCCAAGATCATACGCCGTTACGGCGCCAAGCTGATTGAGGTCAACTCAACCTTCTCCGTCATCGAGAAGACCGGACGCACCGAGGACATAACGGCCCTGAACCGCGAACTGTCGGCCCAGGGTGGAATGCTCCAGTTTGTAAGCTCCGGCCGTGTAGCCATCACCCGCGCCCGCATCGAGCACGTGAACGAGTATCTGGACAAGATGGAAGCCCGATACGGAAAAAAGTAAATGATATATTAACTACATAAAAACAACAAAACTATGAAAATGAACTTTGGCGGTGTCATAGAAGAGGTTATGACACGTGAGGAATTCCCGTTGGAGAAAGCCCGCGAGATACTCAAGAACGAGACAATCGCAGTTATAGGTTACGGCGTACAGGGCCCCGGCCAGGCATGCAACCTGCGTGACAACGGTTTCAACGTTATCGTTGGCCAGCGTCAGGGCAAGACCTTTGAGAAGGCTGTAGCCGACGGTTGGGTTCCCGGCAAGACTCTGTTCTCTATCGAGGAGGCAGCCCAGAAGGGTACCATCATCTGCATGCTTCTTTCAGATGCAGCCCAGATGCAGCAGTGGCCCAACATCAAGCCTTACCTGACCGCAGGCAAGACACTGTACTTCTCACACGGATTCGCAATCACATGGAATGACCGCACAGGCGTTGTTCCTCCCAAGGATATCGATGTAATCATGGTTGCTCCCAAGGGTTCAGGTACATCACTTCGTACCATGTTCCTCGAGGGCCGTGGCCTGAACAGCTCATACGCTGTTTATCAGGATGCATCAGGTCATGCACTTGAGAAGGTTCTGGCTTTCGGTATCGGTATCGGTTCAGGTTATCTGTTCGAGACCACATTCATCCGCGAGGCCACTTCTGACCTGACCGGTGAGCGCGGTTCACTGATGGGTGCCATCCAGGGTCTGCTCCTGGCTCAGTATGAGGTTCTCCGTGAGAACGGTCACACTCCCTCTGAGGCATTCAACGAGACCGTCGAGGAGCTCACTCAGTCACTTATGCCTCTGTTCGCTCAGAAGGGTATGGACTGGATGTACGCCAACTGCTCAACCACTGCACAGCGCGGTGCTCTTGACTGGATGGGACCGTTCCACGATGCAATCAAGCCCGTTGTACAGAAGCTCTATGCAAGCGTAAAGTGCGGTAACGAGGCTCAGATCTCTATCGACAGCAACTCAAAGCCCGGCTATCGCGAGGGTCTTGAGAAAGAGCTGGCAGCCCTTCGCGACAGCGAGATGTGGCAGACCGGTGCTGTTGTCCGCAAGCTCCGCCCCGAGAACAATTGAGAATTGAGAGTTGAGAATTGAGAATTAAAAAAGGTTCGGAAAAAATTCCGAACCTTTTTTATTATCACGGGAATTAACGCAGGTGCGTGTTAATTCTCATTTCTCAACTCTCAATTAGAAAATCTTGTAGCGGTTGTCAATGACCTTGGCCTCATAGAAGAGAGCCTCAAGTATTGAACCGGGGATACGGCTTGTAGCGATAGTCTGGATACGAGCCTTCTCGGTATCCTCGTGATATGTAGCCGATGTCTCACTGTCGGTGATCTTCTCTGCAACGAATACGCAATTCTCACCCTTTACAGGAAGTGTGTACTCACCCTTCTCGATCTTAGCAACGCTGGGACCTACAGCAGGCTCGTTGGTGTAGAGAGATGAGATATATGCATTGTTGGTAAAGTTGCAATATCTTACGGTATCAATGAGAATCTCAGGAATAGCTCTGACCTCGTTGAGTGACAGGCCGGACATCTTTTTCAGCAGTATCTCAGCCTTCTTGTCCTTTACAGCCTTGTATGAGAGAGTCTGAGCGGCATCCTCGATGCTGCTGTAACCACGCTCATGGATCTTGTCAACTGCCACTACCAGGAGATGATCATTGGCAGCACCGACCTCGAATATACGTGAAACCTCACCTTCGCGGGCACCAAAGATCCAACGCAAAGCCTCGTGAGACTTGCTTACGCCACCCACGTTATATGCGTAGTTCTCAAAGCCGGGATAGTAGAGAAGTCTGAAATCAGAATCCTCGGCATTCTCCTTGAGCTCCTCAATGGTGCTGTTCTGAGATACGAACATGCTCAGCTTGTTGTAAGCGGCATTGCTTGTCTCCTCACTGAACTCAACGGGACGCTTTACGATTGCAACGTCATACTTCTTGAGAGGAGTCTTGGTGTCAAGAACCTTGATAACCAGATTTACACCTGACAGCTTTACGACTGCAACCTCACCCTTCTTCATGCTGTTGAGCTTGTTAAGATAAACGGCATTGTCACCGTCAATGGCGGCAGGCTCGTAAGTATCGGCACTCATCCAGTTCTCAGCTCCGCTCTGACCATACTTGGCAGCAAGCTCCTTGAAATCGGCACCCTTCTTGGCAGCCTTCAGGATACTGTCGGCACGGAGGTCTGAAGCAGCCTCATCGTCAGCAACGACCTGGATCATGCTGAACTGGATTGAATCAAAACCGTTGCTTGTACCCAACACCTTGAATGTGTTGTATGTATCGTCATATGCGTTATAGTAGGGACCGAAAACACCAGCCTTGTTGACTGAGTCAAGTCTCTCTGCTACATCATCAGGAAGGTTCTTTGCAGAGCGGGGAACCTGGCTGTATGTAACCTCTGAGCCGGCACGACGCAGGAAAGAGGCAAAGTCTGAAGTCAGACCCTCAAGCTGTGTGGTGAGCTCATTAACCTCCTCCAGCAAAGCCTTACGGTCTGCATCGCTGGGCTCAATCAGATAGTCGATGTAGTAGATGTCACGATTCTCTGAATAGTTGAACAGGCCCTCCTTGCTCTCAGCATATGTATTCTTGAGATCAGATTTTGTAACGGTAACATCTGCATCAGCAACTGATGAATAAGGCAGAGAAGCCACTACGATGTCAGCTCTGGTGATACGGTCATTGAATGACTGCTGAGCGGCAATCGGGTTGGTTATGAGAGAAGCCTTGACAAGTGAGAGGTACTTTGAGTAGAGCAGACCTGACTTGATGTCGTTCTCGATAAAGAGCCAGTATCTGTACATGCTCTGGTAGTACTCATACTCGTCATATGAAAGGGTCTCGGGATCCAAAGTCTGATAGAAAGCAAGGAAGCTCTTGAGGACATCGGCATCAAACTGACCGTCTGATCCGCTGAAAGGAGTGTTTGCAAGAATAGGATCAGCACCACGCTCGATAACATCCTTTACCTCTGCATCGGTTACCATAAGGCCTAAAGCAGCTGCCTCTTCGCCAAGAATCCTGTTGCGGACCATGATAGCCCAAACCTCATCTCTGATGGAGCTCAGCTGCTCCTCTGAGAGGTCATTGGTCTGATTGGCGAACTTGATAACCTCGGTGTAGTTCTCCAGCTCATCCTGGAATTCCATTGCCGAGATGTTTTCACCTGCAATTGTACCTACATACTGGATACCCTGGTTAGGACGGATGATCTTCCATGCATCACCAAGGATAAAGGCCAGCATAGCAAGGCCGATAACGATAAGAAGCAGTGGTCCTTTGCTTCTGATTTTCTGTAATGTTGCCATTTCTATTGTTGTTTTTTATTTGTATTTCCCAATGTTTCCACGCATATGCGTGTAAAAAGCGCACAAAATTACTAAAAAATGTTCTCTTTTACCAATTCGCCACCTTATTTATCGACAAACCTTAAGATTTTAAGATTTGAAGGCTCTCAGGAGTCCGTCTTTGTCAGCTCCACCAACTCTATCTTAGTCTCGCCGCGCTTAAGTATACGGAACGAATAATTACCCACCTGGACCTTCTCGTTAACCTTGGGGAATCCCTTGGCCTCGGTCAGGATAAGACCGCCTACCGTCATGTACTCATCGGACTCCGGTATGTCAAGACCGAACATCTCATTGACGCGGTCTATCTCCATACGGCCCGACAGCAGCCATCCGTCATCGGTCTTCTTGGCAATCAGGTTCATGACATCATGTTCATCCTCGATATCACCCAGTATCTCCTCGATGATATCCTCAAGCGATACTATACCCGATGTTCCTCCAAACTCGTCAACCACCACCGCGATGCTCTTCTTGCGGGCCATAAGCTGTTTCATGAGTTTCTGGGCCGCAAGGGTCTCAGGCACGAACGGCATGGTCTGGATATGCTCACGCCAGTCATCCTTGTAACGGAAAAGTTCCGATGAATGGATGTAACCGATGATATGGTCCATGTCCTCGTCATAGACAAGAATCTTGGAGTAGCCTGTCTCAATGAATCTCTCCCGGAGCTCATTCCACGACACGCCCTTCTCAACGGCACATATCTCATTACGCGGCACCATGCAGTCACGCGTCTTGACGTTTGAGAAATCAAGTACGTTCTGGAATATACGCACCTCCTGGTCAGGTTCCTCATCCTGTTCCGATCCGGTCAGGCCCGACTGGACGAAATAGTCCAGATCGACTTTCGAGAATGCCTTGACGGTATTCTCCTTGTCGATTCTCACACCCAGTATCCTGAGAATGATACGTGAGAGCCACGTAGTGAAAAGGGATATGGGATAGAGTATTATGTAAATCAGATATATCGGGAATGCCAGGATGTTGAGCTTGCCGTTGGGATTTGAGCGGAACAGGGTCTTGGGCACGAACTCACCTATCACGATCACGACAGCGGTCGATACCAGAGTCTCTATCACTATCAGCAGGAACTCACTGGTGATACTGAAACCGGGAATCATACCCAACAACATCTCTATCAGATGAGCCATCATAGTACTGTACAGCACAAGCGCTATGTTGTTGCCCACCAACATAGTGGAGATGTAGATATTGGGGTTGCGGAAGAACCTTTCCAGGAGCCTTGAGCTGAAAGTATGACGCTCCACATCCATCTCGAAACGCAGACGGTCAGCCTGCACGAACGCTATCTCAAGCCCCGAGAAAAGCGCCGAAAAGAACAGCGCCACAAGCATTATCAGCACCGTGTGACTCATTTGGTATCAGTGACGGGGAACACCCCTTCGGTCTTGCGTATGGTATATTCGGTCAGATTGCCGTTTGACTCGAATCCGTGTCCCACGATAATCTGCTTCTCCTGTTTGATATGGATAAGACTGTCCGAATACATACGGTCGGTGTTGTTGTTTACGTAAAGTTCCTGAGTATCAAACTCCTCATTCTTGATATTCTCGGCATGAACATTATGCCTCAGATGCCATATCTTTGACTTGTTCATGTAGTATGCGGTATCGGCCCTCATGATGGATTCCACCTGCATAAGGGTATCCAGCATCTCAAGCAGTACACCCTGCTCCATGCTGAAGAACGGAGGGTCCGTCTTGTCAAAGATTTTCCACTCCTCGGCTATCACATGATAGCGTATGACACCGTTTTCGGATATAAGCATATCCACCCCCCGAGTCGTGACGACCGATGTAGAATCGCGGTTTGTAACAGCCGGACCCAGCTGCTTGTCCTTATTTCCGCAGGACAGGCAGAAAAACGACGAGACAACCGCCAGTATGACGGTTGCCAGGTACGTTCTGTATATCATCGGTTCAAGACCGGTGGTTTGTCTCATTTATCTTACAGTGACTGTCTCGTTGATCCAGCCCTTGACCTCAACCTGGTCACCGGCCTTGATTCCGAGCATGAAGAGATCCTCCACCTGAGGAGTCTGCTTCTTGTACTGGGCGATAAGGTTGTTAGCCTCCTCGGCTACAGAAGGATCAACCTTCTTGGCCTGCTCCAGCTTGTCAATTACTGCAAAGTATGCGCAACGGTTGAGTGCCTGCTCGTTTGACCAGTCATGCTTGATTGCATACATCTTTGCAAGAAGGATGTAAGCCTTACCGTTGTTGGCGTTATTGGCGATAGACTTCTGAACTGCTGAGCGGCTGTTGTCATACTTCTCCTTCAGCATGTAAAGAGTTGCTATTGTATAATAGGTGTCAGACTTGCTCTTGCTGTCCTCATCAAGCTCGATAGCCTGGTTGTAGTACTCAAGTGCCTTGTCAGTATCGTCACGCTGCTTGTAATAGAGTGAGCCAAGGCTCTTGGCGGTCTGTACTGAAGGTGAGATGCCGTGTGCATACTCGGCAGCCTTGAAGTAAGCGTCGCTTGACTTGCAGTCGAACATTGACATCAGCTTGACAACCTTGTTCAGGTACTCAAGATCCTCCTTGTTGTTCTCAATCTTGGGACCGTAGATCTCCTGCAGCTTCTCGCAGTCAGCGGCACCGCTGTTGATGAAGAGGCCGTCGATTCTCTCCTTGGTCTTGGTTGCATTCTCAAGAACCTTGTCATTTGTCTCAAGAGCTATGAACTCGTCAATGTAGTTGGCGCAATCCACATAGTCCTGAAGCAGAGCGTCACGGAACTCCTCGTTGTCCTTCTTGTTCTTGAAGCGCTGTGCTGAAACGTTCATAAGGTCATCGAGTACGTAGTACTGGCTCTGTCCCTTACCCAGGTCAACAGACTTGCGCAGGATCTCATAGGCTTTTGAGATCTGAACCTTGGGGTTGTATGACATGTAGTCATGTCCGTACTGACCCAGGATCTCAAACTCGGTAGCCTTGTTCTTTGACTGTGCATTCAGGGGATCCAGATACTTGAGGCGCTGCTCATAAAGCTGGAACAACTCTTCAGAATACTTTGCCATCAGATCGGCATCCTTAGCCTTCTTGGCATCGTTATAAAGAGAGCGGAGAATCTTTACACCATAGTTATAAGTGTTGACCGAAGCCAAAGGAGCATCATCAAACACGGCCTTCCAACCCTGCTCGTAAGCATCCTTGAAGTTGTTGGTCTTGTAATACTCAGTATAGATACTGATATTACGGATGACATTGATACTGTCCTGTCCGTGACCGTAACGGGAGCCATCCTCTACGCCTTTCTGTGCGTAAACGCCCGTGGCTGTGATGAGCGCAAGGGCAATCATTCCAATCTTTTTCATTTTATTCATAAGTTTAATCCCTTTCTCGATTATAAGATACAAGAAACATATAGTTAGTTAAATCCGTTCCGTTTAAATCAATCCACCATCAGCTTCATGAACCAGCGTTCCATAAACGTCACGCCGACATTTATCCTGATGTAATTCTCGGTTATCAGGCCCTTGCTCATAGGCTGCACCCTGACATACTCTCCCGAAACATGGAGATATGAGATGCTGTTGTATGAGGTGTTGATGGGCACCGTAAAACCGGCGCTGACACCGAACTGCATCGGACCCTTTCCGTTACCCACATTATAGTATGGCTGGGCGACATTCACGCCGAACTCATATGCCGTGCGCTTAAGCAGGTTACGGTTTGACTCATCCGGCCTGTACATGACACCGGCCGCAGCCGACAGTCTGTCGCAACCAGTCTTCTGGCCAAAGAAATCAGCCTTTGACCATGTCTGGTACGATACATCGGCTCCGAACATACCTTTCTTCCACTTATATGTGAATCCGGCTGACAGCATCTCGGGAAGCGAGAATGCATCGGCTATGAAGGTTGTATCGCTTACCGAATGGACATCAGTTACATACGTATCGCTCTCCAATTTCTGGGCAGGGGTGAACGTAACGCCCAGTACCAGATCCTTCCCGCCGAATGCCAGCGTGCTCTGCAGGCCGAAATCAAATTTCAGGGCCGACATCTCCGCATAGTAGGTCTTCATACGGGACTGAACCTCGGATGACGAGTATGTATTGCTGATGTAATGTGTTATGTCTCCGCTCAGATAGGATGCGTTGGCTCCTATTGACAGCCACTTGGCAGGACGCCATCCGAGTCCTCCCATGAACTGGCGGACGCCTCCGGTACCCGAATAGGTGTTGGTGGCTATTATCTCACCATCCTCGTCACGACGTACCACCTCTGTTCCGGAAAAACCGTAACCCACATTTGAGAACGGCATGAAACCCACGGTCATTCCTACCTTGGGCAGTATCCTGAACTGCATGGCCAGATGGTTGATATATGCATTGCGCGCATTGACTCTGACTCCGTTCT
>Ga0310696_10010586_pt1 | contig 10581 bp, 10 predicted proteins | sample AusTroGonzalo_MG_4_FD_203885 | JGI IMG/M metagenome (GOLD analysis project Ga0310696, IMG submission 203885) | Bovine rumen microbial communities from tropical cattle in Woodstock, Queensland, Australia - Gonzalo_02 (v2) (version 2) | ecosystem: Host-associated > Mammals > Digestive system >... | reverse complement strand
GACCGTCGGGCAGACAAGGGAGGTGCAGAAGTGAGGCGCGGCTTCACGATCATCGAGCTCGTGATGGTGGTTGCGATCCTGGGGGTGCTCCTTGGCATCGTGACGACCGCTGCGTCCGGCGCGATCAAGCAGGCGCGGTCACAGAAGGCATCCGCCTGCTGCAAGGTTGTCCAGGCCGCTTTCGAGACTTACTATGCGCAGAAGGGCGAATGGCCAGGCGGCATAGAGGCGAAGATCACGGGCGACAAGACCAACGCCGAGGGCAAGCAGTACCGCTCCGACAGCGACTTGTACGTGCTTGACCCTGGTGATGTCGACGACATGATGCGCGACATCCTCAGGGAGTACAAGAATGGCAATCCCTGCCTCGACATCTCTGGACTTTTCGTTTCAAGGTACGACGGCCGCGCTGGAACGAAGCAGCTTGGGATGGACTTCATGACGGCGATCAGGGGTACGAAGAAGGATGCAAATGGCCAGAAGATGACAACAGCCCAGATGCACTTCGGCTATCCAGAGTCGGCGCATGGATATTTCCGCCATTTCAAGGTCGTATACTCAAAGCCGACAGACCAGATGAAGGTGTCAACGCAGTGATGAAGAGAAGTGCATTCACCCTGATAGAATTGCTCATGGTCGTGCTGATCATGGCTATGCTTGGCACTGTCACCGTCGGCGGATATCGCGCCATGCAGCGCGGCATGGAGGAGCGCGGCGTGATGGAGAATGCCAACCACTTCATCCGCGCCGCGTACCGCCGCGCGCAGATAGACCGCCAGCCAGTCGCCGTCTATTTCTGGAACGAGACCTTGCGCGAGGAGACCGAGACCGAGCCGATCGTCGTCGTCGGAAAGGCCGTTGCCGTGCGCCGTGCTGGACGCATCTCCCGTTGCTTTGATTCGTGGCTCTATGACGAGTTTGGCGATCTCGACAAGGAGCGCCTCATCGAGACGTCCGAGGACGAGGAGAGTGAAAATACCAACAGCGGTTCGACCGCGAATGACAACCTTGTGCCGCTTTACAAGATGAACTCCAAGACGGGCAACGGCCGCTCGCTCGTCAGCCAGACCACAAAGAACGTTACGGACAACAACCGAGACGCGCTCCTTTCCTCCGGAGAGGTGAAGGACATTCCGTGCTATGCCTACGTGCTGAAGGATGCCGGAACGGCCGGGGACTGGCATGTCGGCGATTCATACGGCCTTGAGTTCGCGGAGATACAGCTTCCCCATGGCTACCTTTTCGGCAATACCTACCGCAAGAGTACGAAGAACAAGATTTCGGCGGGAGACTACAAGACGATGTGGTTCGACGTGAGCATCAATTCAGGCGATGGTTCTGATCAGGGAGCCGCCAGCATGTCAACGATACAGATATACAGCCTTCGCCCGGGGAAGTCGGGCGAGGTCGAGGCGCAGCCTGTCGCGACAACAGACAAGCCGACGGAGGGCCTGCACTGATGAAGAAGGCATTTACACTCATTGAGGTGAACCTCGCAATAATGGTCATGGCGGTTGGCGTCTTGGGCATCATCTCGCTTTACGCCTTCGGCTTCCGCGAGGAGCGCCAGAGCCGCGAAGACGTCGCTTCGGCCGCCTACGCCGACGCCGTGATGGGTCCGCTTGTGACGGCGCTCACCGCTACGAACGTAAAGTGGTCGGCGTTCCGGAAGCTCCCCCACTCTCCCGGCGAATACGGCTGGGGCCACTATCTTGAAAGCCGTTCGTCCGGCAAGGTGGTGTCCAACCCTGAGAGCCTTGCGCAGTCGGCGTATACGCGCACCATAGGCGCTCTCAACCTCGGCGAGGGTTTTCCGTCCGGGTTCCAGGTGACCAGGCAGAAGGCCGGCAACCTAAAGGCGGCGCTTGTCGTGATGCACGACGAGGACAGTGCAATCGTCCGCATTTCGTTCAGGGCGGTCGACAAGTCGAATCTCCTTTTTTCCGCGCCACTTTACTACACCGAGGCGAGGTTCCAGGGGATTATTGACGGGGAAGGGGGCGGCGAATGAGACGCGGGTTTACCATACTCGAGCTTCTTGTGGCGGCGCTTCTCCTTGGAATGCTCGTGACAGTGCTTACCATGGTCTTCAACCAGTCGTCAATTGCCTGGCGTACAGGCGTTACGGGGCTTATGGACATGGACGAGGTCCGCGACAATGTCGCCGCCGTTCGCGACGAGGCCGACTGCATCTACATCTGGAACAACGAGCTTCACCGCACGCTGTCGATCTGGAAAGAGGATGGTTCTGGTACGCGGGTGCAGCTTAGGAAGCGCGCCGTGGATTCTACGGACAACACCGACGTTGAAGAGCGCTCGAAGATACAGTACCTGAAAGGCAAGGGCGAATTGAAGCAGGACGACCTCAAGGCCAAGAATGCGTTCGGCCCTGTGGACGTCAAGCAGAGCGAGTCACAGTCTGGAAGGAACTGGATCGTGAATGTCAAGAGCCGCGGTCCCAACGGCGTTCTTAACGACTACGACGACATTTGGAGCAATCCCGATGACTTTGAATGAGAGAGGGTTTACGCTTGTCGAGCTGATTGTCGTGATCGCCATGATCGCGATATTCATGGCGTCAGTCGGCACGGCGGTCGGCAAGACGCGCGAACGTGCCCGCATGGAGAAGGCGCGGAGCGAGGTAAAGGTCATATCCCAGGCGATTCTTGCATGGGAGAACTATTCCCGCAACGGCAAGCACGAGCTCTCGGAGATGAGCGACGTCGAAGCCGATTCCTCCTCGCTTTCGTTCCTGCTTGGCCAGGGCGAAAGCGCGACTTCCGGGAACATACCCTCTCTTCTCCTGGCGGCGCTTTCCGCAGGCGGGAAGATGCGTGATCCGTGGAATAGGCCATATCTTTTGCGCATCAAGGAGGGGAAGATCGATCGGCCCGAGAACCTTGATCTTGGGACATGCTATTTCCTTCCAAATTTCTACCGTCTTTCTGAGGAGGAACGCAGATGAAAAGAAACGGCTCTGCCCTCCTGATAGTGCTCGGCGTTCTTTCGTTCCTCGTGGTGTCTGCCGTCGCATTCTCCGCCTACATGCGCCGTTCGAGACTTCCCTCGAGCTATCTTAGGCGCTCTGTCGCCGCCAGGGATCTTGCTAAGGGCGCGCTTGCCCATGTCATAGACGAGATTGACCGTGCCGTCGCGAACGGCGCCCATCCCGGCATAGGCGGAACGTCCGCGAATACCTGGCGCGACCGCGTCTTCTTCAGGGGAGGTGTCGAACAGAACATATCCCAGACTGCGCCTACGCTGACGTTCGAGGGGCTTGCCTACATCCCGCCGCCGCTTGTCAACGAGGCGCGCTACTGGTCCCGCAAGACTCCGACGGCGGTGTGGAGGTCGTTTGGCTACGACACCGGTCGCTACGCGTATTGCGCAATCGACATCTCCGACTATCTCGACGTGAACCGGCTTGTCGCCGACTATCCGCGTTCTTCGGCCGCGAACCGTCGTATCACGGTCTCTCACCTCTTTGAGGACGTGAACCACAGGGGTGCGCCATCCGGTGCCGACGCCTGGGACAAGTTTATGGAGCAGTTTCGCGACATCGATGATGACACCCTCGAGATACGCTTTGACTCGAAGTCGAAGATGCCGCTCGTTTCCATTGCCGACTTCAACCTTGCCCTTGGCGACAAAGGCTCTCTGGGTCGGATTAAGAGTCCGTTCGTAGAATACCTGAAAGCGGGAACAGGAGCGTTCTACCCGAGCGACGGCGGTGCACAGAGCGAGGCGTACGCGGCGATGACATTCGTTACCGACGGGTGGTTCCCAAAGGAGGCCAGATGGAATGGCAATGCCGAGGTCGAGACATACGACCTTGCAGACGGCCGCTATCAGCCGTACCAGATGAACATGCTCGCCAAGGACAAGATCAAGTTGTCGCAGGCCATCCTCGGTACGGGTCTTAATACGCAGGGGGGCAAGAGCGACCTATGGCTTGAGCGCCTGGCAGGGCTCGGCTGCGCAGCCCTTGCCGATTACCTTGACGCCGACCGCACGCCGATTTCGCTTGCAATTCCGACGACCGAACGCGTGCCGATGATCTGCGGCATTAGCCCCCAGCTTGGCGCTTCGAAGTTTCGGCTGCGAGTGCAGGGCAACAAGGACGAGCCGACCGTGAAAGTCAAGGAGAGCGAAACCAGTCAAACTGTAACGCAGACCGTCACTTGGAAGATCGATGCCGCCGAGATTGCCCGGGCGTTCATGCAGGGACGCGTTCAGGCGCTTGCAGTCTATCCGTTTTTGCACAAGGATGAGAACGAACCGCAGTTTGAGGTCGATGGGCAGTTCTCCCTCTTCTTCAGTGCGGCCGACATCAAGCTTCGCACGAGCGCGCGCGACATCCTGCATCTTGCCCAACGGGAGATCGCAGACTCGGCCATCGATTCGGCGAACGGTGTCATCCGCGTGAAGCTTCCGCGTGGCAATCCGGCCATGAAGACTCTCTCGTCCGGCATTGCGGAGACGCAGGAAGACGCCGTCTGGGACAGCGCGGTCGCATTGTCGCTCGACGGTGGTTCTGGACTTGCGAACGAGTTGAACAATGCCGGGCGTGAATTTCTTAAGGTGACATATACCTGGAAGCAGACTCGCGAGGATAAAGACCAACCTTGGACGCCGTCGCTCCAGACGCTGATGCAGACGGACGTGTCGGGAAATTCCGAAGTCACCGTCGAGGCCTCCTGCGGCCTCCCCGCGCTGAAGGCCGACGGCACGGTTGACGAGGACTTCACGACGCGACTCCTGGACAATGTAAAGAACCCCAACTGGTCGAAGGCAATCAAGCTCAATGCCGCAGTGTGGCTTCGCGTTGTCAACAAGACCGACAACAAGGTCGTAGACCTCGTCCCGGCCTGCATCTCCGATGACCGCATCCAGAACGGCATCAACGATCCGGATACGCGCGTGGAGATTATCGGTGCTGACGAGTTTGCGGGAAAGCCATTCCCTGTAATGCGCTTTGACATGGGTGTTGTGCTTGATTTCGGTGTGCAGAAGCTTCTGGACTTCGCGGGAGACGACGCGGGCTCGCTCGACCTTCAGGCGTCCCCAAAGTCTGTCATGGTCGCCGATCCTCGCTTCAACTACGCGCCAGAACACTGGTTCAGATCCGACTCCGAAAATCTGACGGCAAACGACTGGGAGAAGACGGTGCAGGACAATTACTTGGGCGGCAACCACGACGGTGACATATTCCTCGCAACGAGCGACGCCGGATATCTTCAGTCGGTCTACGAGCTTGCGTTCTTGCCGCGCTTTACGAATCTCAGGACTACTGGCAATTCGCCCTCATCTGGAAATCTTCAGCCGCCCGGATCTGGAAATCCGACGACTTTCGCTGCCAGGGGGGCTGAGCAGAACCACGAGTTCATGTGGACTAGCTACGATCCGCTCGATCTCGACGAGGCCGCTTTCAACGATCTGCCATTTACGAGCGAGGGGACTGGGATGAAGGTGAACCCATACTCAGACTCGACGAATGTCCTCATGGCCGTGTTCGCCAACACTCCGGTAGATTGGCGGCGCTCGTCAACGAACGTGATGGAAGGCGCGACCGACTATGCGTCAATGTCCGCTGCCGATTTCAACAAGAAGTACGCCTGGAACGAGTATTCCGAGGGCGGCAAGTTTGCATGGGAAGACCTACGGAAGGTTGCCGGGCACTTCATGTGGCGCATGCGCGGCGCGGGGAACTCGAACTGGAAGGACGTCTGGAATGACATTGACTGGTATGGGCTTTGCAGTGACGGCAAGGTGTTCTCCGACGGAGGTGGTCAGAGTATGGAGATGAACGGCAACACCGATGAGCTCTGGGATGTCGATCGGAAGTTTCTCTATGGCTTTTGGCGCGACTGCTTCGCCGCGAAGCAGCAGCTGTTCCTCATATTCGTGCGCGCGGAGCCGCTTATGCTCGGCGGAGGAACCGCCGACCAGCTTCCACCGCAGCTTGGCGCCCGCGCGGTCGCTGTGGTCTGGCGCGACCCTTCTACGTCTCCAGGGGCGACCGGAGGATACCCTCACCGCACCCGGCTTTTGTTCTACCGCCCACTTGACTGACATAACATGAAAAAAGCATTCACACTCATTGAACTTATAGTCGTTGTCGGCATACTCGCCATACTTATTGGTACGCTTATTGCTGCGCTGTCCGGCGGAACAGAAGCCGCGCGTGCCGCAAAATGCCTGACGAACCTCAAGAACCTTGCGACGGCATGCAACACGTATGCAATGGCGCGCCAGATATATCCGCTCGCCGGTTCGGTGGAGACGCGCAGTCTTGACAGAAGTAGCATTGGCGCCAACGAAGTGAAGCTTAATTTCGCTGAGTCGCGAGGTTGGATCAGCTGGGATTCGCGCGGCGCGTACAAGGGCAAGACGACGTCGCACGTGGCAAGCGGCAGCTGGTTCACCTCGGCGTACAATACCGACTTCGACGTCCGCCAGTACGCCCTTACGAACGGAGCGCTGTGGCGTTATGTTTCCGAAAACACGGAGGTCTACCTTTGCCCCGCGCACCAAAGAAGCATGGACAGGGAAAAACCGCTGTGGAGTTACGTGATGAACGAGCGCTTTGGCTACGACACTTCGCAGGGTTCTAAGGCAATGCTTCATAGTCCGCACATCGAATACGGCCACCTCTCCCGCCCTGACCGCGTCTTGATGTTCGCCGAATTGCAGTTTCTTGAGACCGACAAACTCAAAGTCAATACCGACACCAGTGCCGGCATCAAGAACGACTGCACGCTGCAGTACAACCACGACGAAATAATAGGCGTCAACCATCCGAATGGCAAGCGCGGGCTTTTCGCCCACATAGTGTTCGCCGACGGCCACGTGGAGAAGCTTGTTATCCCTGCTTCTCCTTCCAGCACCGGCTGGTCGGTTGAGATCGAAAAGAGTGAGCTTGAGAATATTACGGAATGGCTGTGCAAAGGCAGAGACGTATCGTTCAACGGCGCCCATTACGAGGAGCTGAAGAACTGAAGCATGATATCGATAATGATAGTCGACGACCACCCGATGGTCAGGGAGGGCTTGGCCGCGATGCTCGAAAGCGAGCGCGACTTCAGCGTAAGCGCCCTTGCCGCGACGGGCGAGGAGGCGGTCGCCATTGCAGGGCTTTCGAAGCCAGATGTTGTCTTGAGCGACATCAGGATGCCTGGCATTGACGGCTTTGGCGTCCTCGCCAAGCTCCGCGAGATCCATCCCGACGTGCGCGTGCTCTTGATGGCGGGCATGCCTCTCAAAGAAGAGGAGGCACGGGCGCGGGAAGAGGGAGCAAAGGGGTATCTGCCGAAGAATGTCGATCAGGACCGCCTTGTCGCCGCAATCCGCGCAATCGCCGCGGACGGGCAGGATTTCATCTGCGAGGAGTTCCAGGCCGCACCATCGACGCTTACCACACGCGAGCTCGACGTGCTCAAAGAGGTCGCGAGCGGCAAGCAGCGCGACGCAATTGCCGCTTCTCTTGGCATCGGCGCAGAGTCAGTGAAGACGCACTTGAAAGGGATCATGACGAAGCTCGGCTGCCCGAACGCGACGAGTGCCGTCTCGCGCGCATACGAACTCGGCATTCTTCGGGCCTAATACATATGGGGACCATGAAAAAGGCGATTCTCGTTCTTATCGTGCTCGTCGGCCTTGTGATTGCCGCGGAATTTGCCGTTGCCCAGCTCTGGCCGGATACGAAGGCCGGAGAATACGCCGTGATCGGGCGCGATACCACTGTCGAATGGTACAACGTAACGAAGGATTTCTGGGTCGAGCAGTGGCATCGCTTCCGTCCTGAGGAATCCGAGCCGCAGGTTGCCGAACAGCCGAAGGTCGAAGCGCCCAAAGAAGAGCCGGTTAAGAGCGCCGAGCCGCCAAAGCCCGTTGTCGACCTCTCCAAGCCGTGGAAGGGGCTTGAGCCGGAGAACTGGTACTGCGGGAAGAAGCTCACCGAGAGCTCGTTCGACGGAAAGATCGTAATGGTCTACGTGTTCAGCGAGTCGAGCGAGGACAGCGTGGCGCTTTTGCCGCGCATCGAGAACGTGTGGTCGGCGTACAAGTCGAAGCCGCTCGTCGTCCTTGGTTCGCATCGCGGCGGAAAGTCCGCTAAGGCTGCGAGCCTCATAAAGAAGGCGAAGGTGACCTTTCCTGTCTACGAGGACGCGGGGCGTACGCAGGAGCCAAGCGCCGGAGGCCGCTATCCGATTGTCTATGTTGTCGACGACACGGGTCGCATGATCTACCGCGGCCGTAGCGACCTCGAGGCGACCGAGGCAATCGTCACGGCGATCCCCAATGTCGGCAAAAGTTCCGCCGCCGGCAAGGGCTCCACCACTGGCAAGCGCCGCAAGGGCGCAAGATGACCGACGCACACTGCCATGTTTCCTGCGGCGACTCGTCTGTGCGCGAGTTGCTGATTGGCCGTGACTTCTTCGGCATCCACCCATGGGAGACGCTCGATGACGGGACAACCGGGACAGACGGGACAAGGCGCGTATTAGTCTCTGATGTCCCAGTTGTCCCGGATGTCCCATTTCTCGCTGCGCGCCTTCCCTCCCTTCGCTCCAAGCTTCTCGCCAATCCCAACGCTGGCGTTGGTGAGATAGGTCTAGATCGCCTTAAGGTGCGCGACATCCCACCTCTTATGCGCGAGGTTTTTGGGGCCCAGCTATTATCTCTCGCGGTTGAGCTTGGCCGTCCTGTCGTCCTTCATGGCGCGAAGTGCTGGGGTCAGGTGGTAACAACGGTGAAGAGGATGATTGGGGGAGGCCTTGCGACGCACGGTGCGCAACAGGCGTTTTTGTTTCATGGATTTTCTCGCTCTGACGGGCTTATTCCAGAGATCGTCAAGCTCAATGGTTTTATCTCCGTGGGTCCGGCCGTCTTGAACGACCACGCCGTGAACTACCGCGAGCTCGTCAAGAAAATCCCCCTCGACCGACTTCTCGTCGAGACCGATGCCGTGGTAGGGGCGCGTGTCCCTACGCGCCCGCACATCCGCGACGTCCTTGCCAAGACGGCCGAAATACTCAATCTCCCCATGGCGGAACTCGAGCGGATAACCGACGAAAACGCCGACCGCTTCCTTGGCGTTGTGTGATATAATACGCGTCATGAACGATGCAATATCTCCTTGCTGTCTTACAATCGCTGGAAGCGATTCTGGCGGCAACGCCGGTGTGCAGGCGGATCTTCGCGCTTTCCACGCCTATGGGCTTCACGGTTGCACTGTCTTTGCCGCGCTCACGGCGCAGAACCCGCATGGCGTTTCTGCGATCCATGCCGTTCCTGCCGACTTTGTCGCCGCGCAGCTTGATGCGGTTCTTGGCATCTATGATATTCGCGCGCTCAAGACGGGGATGCTTGCCGACCCTGCGGCCATTGAGGTTGTCGTCGACCGGCTTGCTGCGCATCCCGAGATCGGAAAGGTGGTAGATCCTGTGATGATTGCGACGAGCGGCGCACGGCTTGTGTCCGATGATGCAGTTGCGGCTCTTACAAAGCGTCTTCTTCCGCTTGCCACGCTCATCACGCCGAACTTGCCCGAGGCTGAGGCACTTTGTGGCGTTGCCGTTGAGCCGACTGAAGGTCGGGCGGCGGATTCGAATCATGCGAGGGAGCTTGCCGCTCGGCTTCACGAAAAGTTTGGTTGTGCCGTGCTTGTGAAGGGCGGTCATGGCTTTGGCGCGATGGCGGTTGATGTTCTTTTTGATGGGAAGTCGTATGAGGAGTTTTCGATGCCGTGGGTTGCCAATCCAGTTTCCACTCACGGCACTGGTTGTTCACTTGCTGCTGCGCTTGCTGCAGAGCTTGCGCTTGGCCGCGATCTTTGCTCTGCCGTGCGCGGCGCGAAAGCGTATGTGCATGACGCGATTGCGCTGTCGTATCTTGTCGGAGAGAACTGCGGTGTGCTTGGCTTTGCCCCGCGCACATAGACTTCGTCCAGTGTGCACAGACTTCGCCCCACGTGTATAGACTTCACGCAATCTGCATAGACTTTGTCTCGCACATATAGTCTTCGCCAGGTCTGCACAGACTTCGCCTCGTACATATAGTCTTCACGACAAGTGTGCATAGACCTCGTTCTGTGTGAGTATAGATTACGCGCCAACCATCGGCATCCATTGTCATATATGCTTTGCTCGCCTCATCTGCTCTGGCCATCGCAGTTATATGAGAATTCAATGCGGAAAATTCTTAAGTCGTGATTGTCGGCTTGCTTCTAAGACGAATGCTAGATTGGAAAAGGGGTTTTATGAGAAAATGAGGGCAATTTAGTCGGCAAGAGACCTTTGGTCACGCTATAACCGACGTCTTGGACAGCTGAAATCCAATCGTTTCTCTGCGGCTGTCTTGATTTGTGGCGATGGGTTTCGTCCGGCAGACTATTGTGATGTCGGATTTCTTGGTTGATGATTTTGGCTTTGGGGCGAATCTACTTTCTCGAACGTCGCCGTCGCTTAGGCATCTTTCGTCGACTCCTGCCGTCGCTTAGATGCCTTGCGACTCTTTCTGTCTCGCCATCTTTGAGAATTCTATACGGAAAATTCTTGAGCGGTCTCGGCTCGTCGAGCA
>Ga0310696_10010584_pt1 | contig 10582 bp, 5 predicted proteins | sample AusTroGonzalo_MG_4_FD_203885 | JGI IMG/M metagenome (GOLD analysis project Ga0310696, IMG submission 203885) | Bovine rumen microbial communities from tropical cattle in Woodstock, Queensland, Australia - Gonzalo_02 (v2) (version 2) | ecosystem: Host-associated > Mammals > Digestive system >... | reverse complement strand
CTACGACCACGAAGACCTCGCCGACAACATGTGGCACGACCCGGACCGCCCCGGCCAGGCCATCTACGGCTTTAACTTTCTTGACAACTCCGTCAATATTCTCAAAACCAGCCACGGCACCCACGTAGCCGGCACCATTGCCGCCGTCAACAACAACGGAAAAGGCGTCTGTGGCATCGCCGGCGGCGACAAGGCGGGCGGAAGGCCCGGCGTAAAGCTGATGTCGTGCCAGATATTCAAGGAAGACGAGGACGGTGGCGGACGCGGTGCCAGCGCCATCAAATGGGGTGCAGACCATGGCGCCGTTATCTCGCAGAACAGCTGGGGCTATCCCACCCTGGACTATGTTCCCAAGTCGGACATGGCCGCCATCGATTACTTCAACACCTACGCCGGAATGGACGAAAACGGCATGCAGGTAGGCCCTATGGCCGGTGGTATTGTTATTTTTGCCGCCGGTAACGAGAATAAAGACTTCGGCGCCCCCGGCGCTTATGCCAACGCCCTGGCCGTGGCTTCCGTAGGCGCGGATTATTATCGGGCCTATTATTCCAACTATGGAGACTGGGTGAATATCGCAGCCCCCGGAGGAGACGCCAAGAAGGGCTTCCAGGTCCTGAGCACCCTTCCCGACAACAAGTACGGCGTTATGCAGGGCACTTCCATGGCCTGCCCGCACGTGTCAGGTGTGGCGGCGCTCATCGTGTCCAAGTTCGGCGGCAAAGGTTTCACGCGCGACATGCTCTGGAACCGCCTTGTGAACACGGCCAAGGACATATCGGCCCAAAACCGTAACTATCCCATTGGAACGGGGTTGGTGGATGCACTGGCCGCCATTACGGCGGAGGGTTCCGCCCCGCCCGATGCCGTGACGGACTTTGAGGCCCGGCTCTCGCATGCAGACTTTGTCCACTTCTCCCTCACCGTACCCAAGGACGAGGACGACGGCAAAGCCTACGGTGTAAACATTTACTACCATACAGAGCCCTTCACCGAAACCACCCTCATCCCCTACAAGAAATTCCCGGTGGAAGACCTCAAGGCCGGCGAAAAAATGCAAGGCATCCTGAAGGGTCTTCAGTTCGAAACCACCTATTACCTCGCCTGCGAGGCCTACGACCGCATTGGCAACCTGTCGGCGCTGTCCAACAGTGTTACCGTAACCACGGGAACCAACCACGCCCCCACCGTCCAAACGGACGATGCCCTGAGTTTCACCCTCAAGTCGCATGAAACGCACTGGCTTCGCTTCCGCTATGCCGAGCAGGACGGCCACGGCGTCCATTCCAAGCTGGAAAAAGGCTCTCCGGCAGACTCTCTCTACCAAATGCAAGACCTTACCCAGCAAATCGAAATCAACGCCCTCAGGGCCGAACCAGGCACCTACAAGGCCAGCCTGAACGTGTTCGACGACTATGAGCTGGGAACAACGGTATCCTACACCTACACCATCCTCGCAAACCATGAGCCCAAAACCATCGGCACCATTCCCGACATGGTTTTCGGGCAGAAGGGTGAAGTGCAGGAGGAACGGCTTTCCTCCTACTTCCGCGACGATGACGGAGAGCAGCTCGTTTACACCACCAGCTCCTCCGACAACGATATCCTGAACCTGCACGTGCGTGAAGGTGTCCTGTATGTAACCGCCCTCAAGTTCGGTTATGGAACCGGAACGGTCTTTGCCACCGACGCCCGTGGAAAAACCGCCACCCTTCAGTTCCAGACCCTGGCCAGGGACGGCAGCAAGGCGCTTGATATCTATCCCACCACCGTTAAAAACGGAAAGCTCTATATCCGTACGGCCCAGGAGCAGTCGGTGGACATCCGGCTCATTTCCGAAACCGGAACGCTTGTGATGGAAACCACCCAGCGCGCAACGCCCTTCGCACCGGCCGTCCTTGACATGTCGGCGCTGGGCGGCGGCGTCTATTCCGTTAAAGTGAGCTTCGGCGGAGAAACCTATACCCAAAACATTGTGAAGCTATGAGAACCATCCGGATATACTGCATTTTGCTTGCCCTGAGCGTGGCGCCCGTCCTCCGGGCACAGTCCTTCAGCTCCTTCATTCTTTCCGGCAAGGCCGATGAGCTGGCAGCCGGAGACCTCTCGTTCCGCACGCCCGATTTAGCCCTTCACAAGATGAAGGCGGAACTCTCGTTTGGGAAATGGGCCCCGCAGCAGCTCAATTACTCGGCCCTGCAGGCCGGCGTTTTCATGGCGGTGAGTCCTAAGCTGGGCTTCCGGCTCGATTACCGGAACAACCTCTTCCCCGCTTTTGCCCAAATTGACGAAAACGGCAATGAAAGTGGCACTTTCAAGCCCGGTGAGCAGCGTATCCTGCTGGGCGCGTCCCTGCGGGTGGGGGAAAGCCTGTACATCGACGTGAACGGCAAGTACCTGTCTACCAGCCTGGCCGGCAGCAAGGCATCGGCCTTTGCCGGCGACGTGGCCGTAAACTACGTGAAAGACAATTTGACCGTGGGCATCAAAGGGGCCGATATTGGCTCGTCGTACACCCTGGAATCTACCGCCTACTCGCTGCCCATGCGAGTTCTGGCCGGAGCCAGCTACCGGCTTGCTCCCGCGGAGGGTCACCGGATTCTGCTGGGCGCAGACCTCGGTTACATCCTGCCAAGTGAGTACAAGGCTTTCACGGCGGCGGCCGGTGCGGAATACGCCTTCAACGAGATGATTCTGGTTCGGGCGGGTTACCATTTCTCCTCGGCCGTAGCCCCGCGCTTTGCCTCTTTCGGCCTCGGTTTCTGCTTCAAGGGATTCGGGCTCGATGCGGCCTACCTGCTTGGCCAGGAGGCCGGCGCCTGGACCGTTACCCTGCGGTACGCTTTTTAACCTTCTCGGATGCCCGGCTTGACCGGGCATCTGTTTTTTTGTACCTTTGCGGGGTATGAGTGAATTCAAAACGAACAAAGCCGTTTTTGTGGGCGTTATCCTGGAAAAGGGGAGCGAGCGCAAAGTGCAGGAATACCTGGACGAGCTCAAGTTCCTGGCCGAGACGGCCGGCGCCGTGGGAGACAAAATGTTTACCCAGCGGCTCCAAAGGCCGGATAAGGCCACTTATATCGGCCCGGGAAAGCTGGAAGAGATTAAGGCCTATTGCCAGGAGAACGAGATTGAGTACGTGATTTTTGACGACGAGCTCACCGGCATGCAGCAGCGCAACATCGAAAAGGTGATTGCCTGCAGCGACGTGGTAGACCGCACCAGCCTTATCCTGGAAATCTTTGCCCAGCGGGCCAAAACGGCCTATGCCAAAATGCAGGTGGAACTGGCCCACTACAACTACATGCTTCCCCGCCTGGCAGGCATGTGGACACACCTGGAGCGGCAGCGCGGCGGCATGGGCACCCGCGGCGGTATGGGTGAAACCCAGATAGAAATAGACCGCCGTATTGTAAAGCAGCGCATTTCCAAGCTCAAGGAAGACCTTAAGAAAGTGGACAAGCAAATGGCCACGCAAAGGGGCAATAGAGGCTCTCTGGTGCGTTTGGCCCTCGTGGGGTATACCAACGTAGGGAAAAGCACTTTGATGAACCTCCTGGCCAAATCAGACGTGTTTGCAGAGAACAAGCTCTTTGCCACGCTGGACACCACGGTGCGAAAGGTGGTTATCGAGAACGTTCCCTTCCTTCTGAGCGACACCGTAGGCTTTATCCGCAAACTCCCCACCCAACTGGTGGAAGCCTTCAAGAGCACCCTGGACGAGGTCCGCGAAGCCGATGTGCTGGTGCACGTAGTGGACATCTCCCACCCCGGCTTCGAGGAGCAGATGGAAGTGGTGGAAAAGACGCTCCGCGAAATAGGTGCGGCCGAAAAGCCCGTCTACGTAGTATTCAACAAAGTGGACGCCTATACCTACGAACCGTACGACGAGTTTTCGCTGGAGCCGCCGGGCCCCGTCAACCGCACGCTGGAAGAGCTCCGCAGCAGCTGGATAGCCGCAGAAAAAACGCCCTGCATCTTCGTGAGCGCCCGCGAGAAGATAGGCATCGATAAACTCCGCAATGACCTTTACAAAATTGTGGCGGAACTCCATGCGGGCCGATACCCCTTCAATAATTTCCTTTGGTAAAAAAAGGCCCCCCAGCAGAATGGGAGGCCTTTTCTATAAAGAGTTGCGGGATTAGTCGAGGGTAACCAGCTTGTTGTAGTCGGTTTCGTTCTTGGGAATCTTCCACGTCCACTTGTTGCCGTCGCCCACGTTGATGGTAACGGCGAACGCAGACTGGAAGCTGCCGCCCTGAGCCTTGGTCTTGCGGACGATGGGCTCGTTCCAGCGCTTGTAGTCGTACCAGTCGAAGCCTTCGCCCCAGAGGTCGATACGGCGATAGAGCTTCACTTCGGTGAGAAGGTCTGCTCCGGTCTTGGTGCAGGTGTAGCTGGGATTCAGGTTCTTGTTCAGCTCTTTCAGCAGATTCTGGACCTTGGCATCCTGGCCACCCAGGTGGCAGAGGGCTTCAGCTTCGGCCAGGTACATTTCTGCGGAACGGTAGATGTTGAAGCTACCGCCGCCGGGCAGGAAGGTGCACTGGAACTTGAACTGCATGTAAGCGTAGATCTGGCTCGTGGAGTAAATCTTGCTGCCGAACTCCTTCTTGGCGCGCGAGGCGAAAGCGTCGCCAGCCTTGTTGGCGGTGTTGCATTTTGCCCATTCCTCTTCAGTGGGCTCCAGCCACATCTTGCGGCGGGCGTCGGTCTCGGGAATCTGGTCGTAAAGCTCCTTGCTGATAGCGAGCGGATAGGTACGCTGCATGGAGGAAGAAGCGTCACTGGCCTGGTAGGCATAGAAGGAGTAGTAGTAGATGGTCTGGTCGGAGGCCTCGTAAACGCCCCAGATCCACTCGTTGTTCTCGTCGGAGAAACCGCCGTCCATGTACTGGGACTTGGTCATGAGCGGATGGCCCTGACGGGCCTTGGGAGCGCACTCGGCTGCGGTGCTCCAGTCCTCGCGGACCAGGGCGGCGCGGGTCTTCACAGCATAAGCTACGTTGATATTGGGCATGTAGAACTCGGAGGAGCCACGGTCCATGCCGCTGGACTGGAAGAGGCTGATGGCGTCGTCCACGTCCTTGTAGATTTGAGCGTAGCACTCTGCCTGGGTGGAAAGCGGGAGGTCGTAATTACCTTCCTCGTCAGCTTTACTGGTGAGGCGCAGGACAACACCCTTGCCGGAGCCGTTGCCGCTGTCCTGCCAGCGATAGGCATACAGCTGCATGAGCATGGTGTAGGCGTGGGCACGGAAAACCAGGGCCTGGGCCTTGTAGAAATTACGCTCGGCATCGGTGCCTTCGGCCTCGTCAATGTTTTCGATAACCACATTGGCGTTGCCGATGATCTTGTAGTAGTAGTACCAGGGATAGACGAGATAAGTGGAGCTTACGTTCTCGTGCATCGTATGGTTCCAGAAGGCGGCCCAGCCGGTCTGGTTGGAGCGCTGGAGGTCGTTACCAAAGTTTCCATACCAGGTTTTGATGGTGCCTTCACCATTGAGGCCCTGGACGCTCAGGTACTGGGTGGTCATCATCTTGCACATACCGTTGATGGCCAGCTTGACGTTTTCGGTTGTTTCGAAGATGGTGGCGGTAGCGACGGAACTTTCCGGCACGGTATCCATGTAATCCTTGGCGCAGGAGGCTGCCAGGGAGAGGATGGCTGCACAAAGAGAAATTCGGATGATATTTTTCATGGCTTTCATCTCTTGAGGGTTAGAATCTGACATTGACACCGGCGGTGAACACGCGGGCGGTGACGAAGTTGTTGGAGCTCGTCACGCCGCCGAAGCTGTACTGCGGGTTCAGACCCTTGCGGGCTGCAAAAGTGTGCAGATTCTCGCAGGCGGCGGTGATGGACAGGCCCTGGACCTGAAGCGGGGTGAGCCAGCGCTTGGGCAGGGAGTAGGAGAGGGCGATATTCTTCACGACGAGGTAGTTGCCGGAAACCAGCCAACGGGTGGAGGTGCCGGCATTGTTGGAGATGGTGGGACCACCGTTACCCCAGGTGGAGAAGGTGTAGGAAATCGGAACACCGTTGGGGTCGATACGGTTGGGGGAGGTTTCCGTCATGCCGGCAGGGACCTCACTCCAACCCTTGAGCTGGTCTTCGTGGACGCTGGACGGGGTCTGTCCGACGCCCATGAGGCCGGCATAGAGGCCGTCATAGACCTTGGCGCCAAGGCCGTAAGTGAAGAGGGTGTTCAGGCTCAGGCCCTTCCAGCTGAAGTTGAGGCCGAAGCTACCGTACACGGTGGGGGTAGCGGTGCCGGACCAGTCCTTCTTACCGTAGGAAGCGGGATTCCAGACGTAAGGCTTGTTGTTGATGATGGTGTAGTTCTTGGGATCCATCAGGGTGTGGGCGTTGCCTTCGGCATCCTCGGCGGTACCGTAGATAACGTTACCGGTAGCGGTGCCGTCGTCGGTGATGTAGAAGCGCTCGTCGTCGAACGCATACACGCCCAAGCCGGTCATCTGGTCTACGCCGGCCCACTGGTATAGCCAGTAAGCGTAGCGGTCTCCACCTTCGACAAAACGCTTGGTGCCGTCGATGATACCGTCCTTGCGGTTCTGCTCCGGCAGGGAGAGGATCTTGCTCTTGAGGAAGGTAGCGTTGGCGAAGATGTTGATGCGCCAGTCGCGGTTGCGGAAGATGTCGAAGTCGGTTTCGATTTCAATACCGCGGTTGCTCATGGTACCGATGTTCTGGGTGATGGACGGGTTGGTGCCGCTGGTGGAAGTTGCACCTGCAGTAATCGGGAGAATCACGTCAAAGAGCAGGTCTTTGTTGCGACGGTCGAAGTACTCGATGTTGAAGTTCAGGCGATTGAACAGGCGGGACTCGATACCCACGCCCCAGGACTGACCGGTTTCCCATTTCAGGCTTTCATTGGCGAGCTGGGAGAGCCAGTAGGCACCCTTGTTGGCGTTCTGGCCGGAGGTGTACAGGGCCATCCAGCCGTACAGTCCGGAACCGGCGTCGTTACCGACTTCACCAAAGTCTGCACGGAGCTTGAGGCTGTTCACCCAGGTTACGTTCTGCATGAAGGGCTCCTTGGAAATCATCCAGTTGGCACCGATGCTCCAGAAGTTACCCCAGCGGGCATCCTTGTGGAAACGGGAAGAACCGTCACGACGGAAGGAGGCCTCCACGTTGTATTTGTCCATGTAGTTGTAACGTACGCGGGACAGATAACTCTCAGTACGGTAGTTGTTGCCGTAGTTGTAGAGGCTGGTGATTTCCGTGAAGTTACGCAGGTTGTTGACGCCCGGGAATACCTCAGCGGTCTTGTAACCGTAGAGATAGTCGTAGGTGTAGTAGTAGTTCTCATGGCCTACGAGGGCGCTCAAGCCATGGGCGCCGAACTGATGGTTCCAGCGCAGCTGCTGCTGGAAGGTGTAGTTCTTATAGTTGTACTCGTTGCGGCTTTCGCGGCCACCGTTACCCTTACCGTCACCGATGACGGCGGAATCGTAGCTCTGCTCGATGTCGGTGCGGAGGTTGAGGTTGCCGTTGAAAGTGAGGGTGAAGTCCTTCAGGAAGTAGAACTCGATGTTGGCGATGGCATTCATGGTGTTGCGGGTGCTCTCGTCCTTGTTCAGCTCGTTCTCCCAGATGACATGACGGTCTACGTACTGGTTACGGGTGTCAATCTGGCCTCCGTTAGCGTCGTAGTAGTAACCGGGGTCATACTGCTTGTTTCCGTTGGCGTCCAGGATGTACTCGCCGGTGTTCACGTCGTGCAGGTGCACGGGATAGATGGGGGCGATGTTACGGCAGTACATGAACGGGTTCACGTAAGCGCTGGAGGAAGTGGAGGTGTTCAGGTAGCTCTGGTGCGTTGCGTTGAGGTTCAGGCCCATCTTCATGTAAGTGGTGGGGCGAACATTCACGGAAGCGCGGCCGGAGAGGCGGTTGAAGCCGGAAGTAGCGAGGTAGCCTTGCTCATCGAGGTAACCCACGGAGAAGAAGTAGTCGCTGCGCTCGGTGGCACCGCTGGCGGTGGCGTTGTACTCCTGGCGGGCACCCGGGCGGATGGCCTGGCCGAACCAGTCAAGGTCGTCCTGATAGCCCTTGAGGATGTTGGCGTTGGAGACGAGCTTGCCGTTCTGGAACAGAGCATTGGCGGGCTTGTCGAAGATATTGAGTTTCAGACGCTCAGTAATGAGGTTCTCATTGACATAGGCGGCTGCATCGGCGGCACTAAGGCCGTAGTAGTACAGCTGGTCGTTGTAGAAGGCGCGCCAGGAGATGTCCATGAATTCGCGCTGGTCGGCCAGATCGTACTCGGGGATACCTCTTTCGTAGATACCGGCGGTGGCAGAGAATGTAACGTTCGTGCGGCCCTGGGCACCCTTCTTGGTGGTGATGAGGATAACACCGTTGGAAGCGCGGTTACCGTACAGGGCGGCCGATGCGGCGTCCTTCAGGACGGTCATGGACTCGATATCGTTCGGGTTCAGGTCCGAAAGGTTACCGCCGTAAGGAACACCGTCAATCACGTAGAGCGGAGCGCTGCTACCGTTGATGGTACCGTTACCACGAATCATGATGGACGGGTCGGAACCGGGATTACCGAAGGTGCTGTTCACCTGGACACCGGTTACCGTGCCTTCCAGGGCGCTGGTTACAGTGGAAACGGGGCGGTTGGCAATCTTCTCCGAGCTCACGGAGGAGATGGCGCCCGTCAGGGAGGACCTCTTGGCCGCACCGTAGGCGATGGTTACCACGGCTTCGTCCAGGAGTTCGCTGTCACTCTCCAGAACCACGTTCACCACGCTGCGGATGGGAACCTCTACGGTGACCATGCCGATACTGGAAACCTCCAGGGTGGTGGCATTCGCCGGAACGCCGGTGAGCACAAAATCACCGTTTACGTCGGTGATGACACCGATGGTGGTCCCTTTTACGATGACGGAGGCACCTATGGCGCCCGAGCCGTCTTCGGCCAGGGTCACCTTACCACGGACCGTGGAAGGTGCCTGCGCAAAGGCCATACTTACCATGACCAGCAAAGTAGTCACGAAAAGAAATAATTTCTTCATAGGCTTTTTCTTAAGTTAAACAATAAAAATTTTGAAATATAAGTGTTTATATTTTTCACTCACGAATAAACGGTCCTTTATTGTTGGGCGCTTCGGGCCTGGAGTATTCCCCCTCTCAGGACCATTTTCTGAAGGTCAGTTTTTATGGTTTATATAAATTATTTTAATAATTTAGCAGCGCAATATAAGTATTTTTTGCGATATATCTGCATTTTTGCCCAATTTTTTTCAACTCCTTCTTATTCTTCCGCCTCTTTTAGATAGCGGGCGAGGGTGTTCGGATGCATCTTGAGCCGCCGGGCTTCGTCCTTGATGGCGCGCCCTTTAGCCAGGTTCCGAAGAATGGTTTCATAATTGGAAATGAAGGTTTTCCGCTGCTGGGACGGCCCGGCGGGGCGGCCCAGTTTGACGCCGGCGCTCCGCCGGGCGGCCAGCGCCTCGCGCGTGCGTTGTGAAATAAGGTTACGTTCGATTTCCGCCGCCAGGGAGAAGGCAAAGGCAATGATTTTGGAGTTCAGGCTGTCCGAGAGCTCGAAATTGTCTTTAATGGAGCGTATCTGGATTCCCTTTTGGGAACAGGTGTTCAGGATGGCCATCACCATCATCATGTTTCGGCCCAGGCGGGAGAGTTCCGTGCACACCAGGATGTCTCCCTTGCGCATTCGCCTGAGCAGTTTTCCCAGCGTACGCTTATCGATCCGCTTGGTTCCGGACACCTTCTCCTGTACCCAGTGGTGGATGGGTATCTCGTTTTTCCGGCTCCAGTTTTCTATCTCGAAGCGCTGCCCCTCGTAAGACTGGACTTCCGTGCTCACGCGGATGTAAGCATAGTTCATAGTTTGGACTTTTTACACCTTTGTTTTGCTACAAAAAAAGGACCCTTTTCTGCAAAAATGTCATAAAAACAACACCAATTATTTATATGTTTAACTTAAAACTTTACCTATGAAGAGATTAGTTCTTTTCTTGACCAGTCTTCTGGTCCTTGCAGGTATGGCCTCTGCGCAGGCTCCTTCCACGGTTCGTGGTAAGGTGACCCTGGCCGAAGACGGATCCGGTGCCATCGGCGCCTCCGTCATCGTAAAGGGGACCACCATCGGTGTAGTTACCGATGTGAATGGTGATTTTGTCCTAACCGGCGTTCCGGCGAATGCCACTACGCTGGAGATTTCCAGTATCGGCATGGTCACCGTAGAGGTTCCCATCAAGAACGTGGTTAACGTGGCCCTGGAGAGCGACAGCGAGCTCCTGGACGAAGCCGTGGTAACCATCGCCTACGGTGCAGCCAAAAAGTCATCCCTCACCGGCGCTATCTCCTCGGTGAATTCCGAGAAAATCGCCAACCGTCCCACTTCCTCCGTTACCAGCGCCCTGGAAGGTACGGTAACCGGTGTCCAGGTGAACAGCACCATCGGTAACCCGGGTACCGACCCGTCCATCATGATCCGCGGTAACGGTACCATCAACGGTAGCAGCGCTCCGCTCTACGTGATTGACGGTGTTCCCTACGGCGGTAACCTTTCGGACCT
>Ga0310696_10010583_pt1 | contig 10583 bp, 8 predicted proteins | sample AusTroGonzalo_MG_4_FD_203885 | JGI IMG/M metagenome (GOLD analysis project Ga0310696, IMG submission 203885) | Bovine rumen microbial communities from tropical cattle in Woodstock, Queensland, Australia - Gonzalo_02 (v2) (version 2) | ecosystem: Host-associated > Mammals > Digestive system >... | reverse complement strand
TGCCGCACGGTCTCCGGCGGCAGGGAGCCGTCGGAAGCGAGGCGGTTGGCGAGGGTGTCGGGGATATAGTTTTCCCCTTGGCCCCGGTCGTCGGCGGCGTCCATGGTGTAGAAGAGGACGTCTTCCGCGGTCCCGACATGGTAGATTTGGAGCAGATTGGTGCGGCGGCAGACCGCCTGATAGGCGGTGAGTCCCCGGATCTCCCGTTCGCAGGTGCGTCCGCCGAGAGGGATCATTTTGAGCGCGACCCGGCGGCGGGTGATGCGGTTCTCCGCGAGGAAGACCGTGCCGCAGGCGCCCTGTCCGCATTTGCGGAGAAGGGTGTACGCTTCGAAAGTGTCTCCCTCACGGCAAGTCAAGATGGAGTTCTCCGTCGGCGCGGTTGAGCCGGGAAACGATCTCGCGCAGGATCGCGGTGCAGCGGGACTTGGCCAGATAGACCTGATTGCGGGTCATCGACAGGACCGCCGTGACGTCGGCGACGGGACGGCCCTGGAGCGCGTACCACTCGAAGGCCTGATAGGTTTTGCCGTCGACCCGGAGCCGGAGTTCGTCGAGGGCCTCGTCGAGGACCGCCTTGCGCCACTCCTCGAGGAAGCGGTCGCCGAAGGGGTCTTCGCCGGGGGGCTCCGGGAGACGGGTCCCCGCGGGCGAAGCATTGGCGCGGATGTAATCGACGGCACAGCTGCGAATCACCGTCGCAAAGTACGTGCGGAACTTGACTTTTCCTTCGCGGTAGGTGTAGCGCTCCCGGGCTCCGAAGAATTTGGTCATCACCATCTGGACGACGTCGTCGCACTCGTCCGGGTGGAGCCGGTAGAGCGAGGCCACGGCGCGGACGACGGGGGCGTAGCGGCAGTAAAACTCGTTCCACGAGACTTCGTCGCCGCTCTGCACCCGTTCCAGCAGACTTTTCCGTGTCGTGGGATAGCGCATGGCAAAATTCCGTTCCTTCGACGGCTAATATAGAGCCGGAGCGGCGCTTTTTCAAGTTTTCCCGGGGCGGGAAAGCGGGAAACGGCCGCCTTCGGCTTGCGGATCGTTCCATTTTGCCGCGAACGCGCGGAACAGGCCGTCCGGCCGGCGGCGGAGGACACAGGTTTTGCCGTGTTCGGCGACTGCGCCGTCTTTCAGAACGAAGATCTCGTCCGACACGGCGGCGAGAAAGTTCACGTTGTGATCCGCCGCGACGATGAGCAGATTTCGTTCTTTCAGACGTTGGAGCAGGGGGACGAGATGATCCCGGATCGTGGGGCCGTCCACGCCCGAGGAGGGTTCGTCCAGCAGAAGGATCCGGGGACGGAGAGAGAGACACCCGGAGAGGGCGAGCAGTCTTCTCTGCCCGCCGGAGAGGTTGTCCGCGCCGAGGGCGAGTTCCAGATCGGGGATCGCTTTTTCGGGCGTGTCCATGACGGCGGCGAATCCCGTCTCCTTGCACAGACGGATGATCTCTTCGTCGGAGATCTCCGGGGACCGGAGCCTGAAATTGTCGCGGACCGTCCCCTTTATGAACAGCGGGAACTGCGAACAGAGGACGCATCTTTCGCGGTAGATCTCCTCGCGGATGCGGAAAATGTCGGTCCCGCCCCAGGTGATCTCCCCGGCTTGGGGCAGATAGAGCCGGCCGAGCAGTTTGAGAACGGTCGATTTTCCCTCGCCGGAAGCGGAGAGCAGTCCGTAAGTCCCGCCGGGCCGCAGCGACAGGCAGACCCCCTTCAGGACCGGCGGCCCCTCCGGATAAGAGAAGGAGACCCCGGCAAGCTCGATCCCGTCCGCGGGATCTCCGGGGCCGTCGAGGGTCCCGGCGGGAAGGCGCTTTTTCTGCCGGAACAATTCGTAGACCGCCGCGACGTAGGGTTCCCGGTCCTTGACCCCGTTGTACATCTGCTGCAGCTTGTTCAGGTGATTGAACATCAGCGGGATCAGCAGAATGGAGGAAATCAGGTCGCGGACGACCGTTCCCTTCAAATCGTAATTCATCAGAACGGAAATGACGATGGCGAACTGGAACAGCAGGATCAGCAGACTCATGGAGTAGCGGCTGGCGATGTGCAGCAGCATGGCTTTATCCATGCGCAGGGCCAGCAGATGCTGGACGGCGAACATTTTCTCCAGCCGCCGTTTCACGGCGTTCAGGAGCCGCAGCTCCGCCGGCGCGTGGAGATCGTTCAGGATCTCCTCGTTGATCTGCGTCCCGCTCTCGCGGACCTTCACGCAGGCCTTTGCGATCAGTTTCCCGAAAAACCAGGTCTGGAACGGCTGCGCCGCCATGGCCGCGACCAGCGCCGCCACCAGCCAGCCCGGGAGATGGATCCCGCTCAGCGAACGGGTCAGCAGGATCAGCCCCGCGATCATGCCGCTTCCGTAAAAGACCGGGAAACAGATCAGCTCCAGCAGTTCATAGGCGATCCCGCTTCCGGAGTTGATGTTCAGCAGCATCTCCCCCGCGGTGTGGGTCTGATAGTAATCGGGATCCATCGTCAGGAGCTGTCTGTGCACGGCGCACCAGGAATCCCGCTCCAGACGGTCTTTCAGCAGACGGTCGAAAACGTCGTTGCTCACGGCGAACAGGAACTGGACGATCCCCACCCCCAGAAACAGAAACGCGGCGCTCCGGAAGGCCGTCCAGTCGGCGAGCGAACCGGCCAGATTTCCGGTCAGCTGCGGCATGAGCATGGCCAGCGTTTCGGCGAAAAACCCCAGCACCAGACTGACCGCCAGCAGTTTCTTCAGGTCCCTGAAAAAGATCTTCGCCAGAAAGAAGAGCTGTTTCGCGACCAGAAGATCATGCGAGAAAACGCCGGACTTCATGCCAAACTCTCTCATAGGTCATGTCTTTGCGGCAATCGCGCGTTTCACACCTGCGGCAGGAAACGTAGTCGGCGCAGTCCGCGTGAACGACTTTGTGGATGTCCGCCGCGTAGGGCGCCCAGGTCAGACTGGTGTCCGCGAAACAGACCGTCACGCTGGGGCACCCGCAGGCGCGGACGAGGTGCATCACGCCGGTGTCGTTGCCGACGGCGAAACCGCGATGCCGGCACGCGAACGCCAGGGCGGCGATCGAAGTCAGCGGAAGGTCGAGCGCTGTCTCGAACCCGGCTTCTTCCGCCGGTTTCCCGTAAAGATCTTTCTCCTGCGGGCCGAGAATGAAAACCGGTTTTTTCCCTTTCTCTTTCAGGTCGGCGGCCAGACGGAGGTAATTTTCGAGTCCCCAGTCTTTGTATCTGCTGCTGGCTCCGGGGACGATCAGCACCGTGTCGCGGTCGAGCAGACCTTCCGGCAGTTCCGCGAAATCTGTGCACAGCGTGTTTTCCGCCAGGGAGACCGCGTTGCAGTGATACGCCGGATCGACCAGCCGGATCAGGGACGCGCCCTGTTCCGTGACGCTGGTGTAGCGCCGCAGTTTCACGTCGTCCCACATCGAGAGCGGCAGATATTTCGTGAAGACCTCTTTGCAGACGGACTCCGGGAAGTCGATCTGTTCGTAGCCGTAAGCCGTCCGGTATTTCATCCGGCGCAGGAGCTCCAGCGACGCCGTGTCGTAGCGGTAATTGAATACGGCGTCATATTCCCGGTCCGGCAAAACCGTCTCCGCCCCGCGGAACTCGATCACCCGGTCGGCAAAGGCGTATGCCCGAAAGAAGGGCGCCATGGTCTCCGTCGCGAAAACGGTGACATTGCACGGCGCGCAGATTTTCGCCGCGGCCTCGAGGGCGTCGATGTTGACGAGGGAATCGCCGATGCGGTCCTGCACCATGAAGGCGGCCTCCCGGATCCGCGGCTGCGGGAGAGCCAGTTTTTCGAAGAGTTTCCGCACCACCTTCTCCACGGAGATCTTCCCGATGCAGGTTTTCCGACATGAGTTGCATTTTTCTTCGCTTGCGCAGTCCGGCATGACAAGCGAGTGGACCGGTTCTTCGTAGGGATACCAGTTGAACGCGGATCCGCTGGCGATGATATGGATCGTCTTCCGGTGGAACGCCGCGGCGAAATGCATGGGCCCCGAATCGTTGCCGATGACAAGCTCCGCCCGATCCGCCACATACGCCAGCTGGGGAAAGGGCAGCGTGTCCAGCACGGGGAAGCCGCTCTTTTCCAGTTCCGGCACCAGAACCCGGTCCTGCGGGCCGATGGCGAAGACAGCGTCCACGCCGGCGGCTTTCAAAGTCTTTGCGGCCGCGAGATACTTCGTGACCGGCCAGTATTTCCCGATCCAGCTGGTCCCGGGCAAAAACAGCACGAATTTTTCCGGCAGTTCCCCGGGATAGGGCTCCTGACGATAGGTTTCCGGCGTAAGCGTCGGATAGACGAAATCGAACTCCGGATCGACCAGCCGGATCGGCTCTGCCATCTGTTCGCAGACCGTCCGGTATTTTTTGAGCGTCACGTTGTCCCAGTATTCCTGACTGACCCACTTGTCGAAATTCGCCTTGCACATCTCTTCGGTGATCAGGCAGCACTCCGATCCGTAACGCATCTTGCATTTCAGTTTGTTCTGCAGTTCCAGATAGACCGGATGATACGCGAGGTCGAAGACCACGTCGAATTCCGTTTTCGGCGGGAGGAATCCGGTCAGGTCCAGATCTCCGTGCACGCCGCCCTTCAGCACGACGACCTCGTCGACCCACGCGGAGTTTTTCATCAGTTCGGCGATGAGCGGGATGGCGAAAACCGTGATCCGGCAGGGGGCGTAGAGCTTTTTCAGATGCTCCAGCTGGTTCATACAGCAGATCACGTCCCCCAGGGGTGTCAGCGGAATGTAGGCGATCTCCTTCATTTTTTCAAAAAATCCCTGAAGTTTTCGAAGCGTATTTTCGAGGAGGAAAAGCCCCGCAGGGTCTTCCGCAGATAAGCCGTCAGCGGCAGATCGAAAAGTTTCTGCTGGACGGGGATGTCGCTGCCGAAGAGGATCCGGTCCTCCCGCGCTCCGGCGTCCAGCCATCCTTTTACGACGTCGGCGGAACAGTAGGCGCAGTCCACGTAGACGTTGTCGTTTTCGTTGACTGCGCGGGGGACGTCCTCCGCGGGCTTGCCGTGGGCGAGATCGAATCTGACTTCCGGGTATTTCCGGCAGTACGGCAGATAGCCCGAAACGGGATTGGCGGACTTGTCGTCCTTTTCCCCGGTATGGATCTGGACGGGGAATTTGCGTTCCCGGGCAACGGCGAGGACCCGGGAAAGGAGCCGGGGATGCTCCAGCCACGGGGTCTCCCCGCCGTGCAGTTTGAGCCCTTCGTAAAATCCCGGCAGGTCCGACAGGTCTGGATCGTGTTTCAGGTATTCGTCCGTGACCCAGAAAAAGGCGTGGGCGCGTTTCCCGGCCAAACGGCGCATTTCCCGCGCTTCCCGGTGCATGGCGTCTCCGGTGAAATCCCAGACCGCATTGGTGGAACTGAAGATGAATTCATCCACGCCCGCGCGGTCCAGTATGCCCAATATCCGGCGCGGGGAATAATAAAACGGCTCCTCCCGCCCTTTCCGGGGAAAATACCCCGCATGCACATGCGCGTCATTTACCGGCATGGACAAACATTTCCCGCTGTTTTTCATCCACGATTTCGTGATTGATCTCCGCCACCTTGCAGAAATGCTCCGCCGCCTCGAACATATTTCCGGTCTCGTTGAAATTCCGGCACATGCATATCGAACAGTAATCCCGGTCCTTGCACGTCGCGCATTTCGGGAAACTCTCTCCCCGGACGGCGCGGAGTTTCTGAATTGCCGGAGAGTGCAGCCAGACCTCTTCCAGACTTTGCCCGTAACAATTTCCCAGCGGCATTCCGGCGAAGCCGGGACACGGGTAATACTCCCCGTTGGCGTTGAGACACATGGAGTCGATCCCCGCGCCGCAGATCTTCTGCTGTTTCCACGCTTCCGGACTCGGCATTTCCGCTTTCCTGCCGGGGTTGAAGTATTCGCTCTCCATCGGGACTGCTTTCAGGATCACGTCCCGCAGCAGTTCCCGCGTCTGGGGCAAAGTAAGCCGGTTGCACAGATTGGAGCAGTCGCCGTCCGCTTTGGCGATCATGATGAAATCGGTCTGGGCGCTCATCTTGAGACTTTCGGCGAATTCGATCACCGCCGGATAGTCGTGATAGTTGATCCGCATGGCGGGACAGGATATCCGCACGGGGATATCCGCCAGACGCAGACGCATGATCGCGTCGGTGGTCTCCCGCCACGAGCCTTTCCGCCGGGTGATCTCATCATGGACAGAAGGGGTCATGCTGTAAAGGGAGACCTGGACCGTCGCGTCCGCTTCTTTCAATACGGCGATCTTTTCATCGCTGCACAGAGTCAGATTGGAAAGGATGGCGACGATGCAGTCCCGGCTCCGGATATAGCGCACGATCTTGTCGAAATCCGGGTGCAGCATGCACTCCCCGCCGGAAAGCGTGATGCTCATTCCGCCCATGGCGCGGAACTCGTCCACGATCCCGCAGATCTTTTCATACGGCAGGAAAAGCGGATCGTATTCCGGCACATAACAGTGGCGGCACCGTTCCGTACACGCCTGCGTGATGTCCATTTGCAGCGTGAACAGCGTGGGATGCTCCTTGAAGTAATCGCCGAGAACGTTCTGCGACAGCATCTCCGCCTTTTCCTGACTGATAATCTTCGTATCCTTCAGCGTTTTGGGGTCGTCGCAGTCGTAGGTGAAGGCGATCTCCTGCGCATTCAGTTCCTCCGGCGTATTTCCGGCGAGAACGACTTTCGAAGCGAGAAGCGGTGCAAGGAACTCTTCGAAATCCCCCGCGATCTCCGCCGGATCGGCTCCCGTGTAAACATTGCAGATGTTTTTCAGTATTTCCGCCTTTTCCCGCGGTTCGCGCGTGATCCACCGCATGAAGATCTCCGCACCGCTGTAAACCTGATCGAAGGCGTTGACTTTACCGAAAACGTAGGTGAAGTCGCCGTACTGGCGCACATATCCCTGCCGGGCGAGGCGAAGCAGCATTTTTTATTCTCCGTAGATTTTTCGTTTGACGGCGGCGGCGGCGCACCTCACCGGGGCGTGCCGGAACATATCGCCCGTCTCGTTGAAATTCCGGGTCGGACAGACCTTGCACCATCTGCGGTTTTCGCAGTTGACGCACCCCGGGAAATCCCGGTTTTTCAGCGCCCGCAGGGCATTGAGTTTCTCCCCGTGCCAGACCTCCGAAAACGTGTGCGTCGCGGCATTGCCCAGCACGATCCCGTGGCAGCCGTCGCAGGGATAATAATTTCCCTCGGCATCGAGTCCGATCCGGGATCCGCCGATGTCGCAAACTTTGTGTTCGGGCCGATACTGTTCGTCTTCGGCGGGTGCAAAATGAAACAGGTCCTTATAGCGGCGCAGATTTTCTTCCAGTTCCGCGGGGGAAAGGGCGCACTCCTGATTGGAGCAGTCGTGATCGGTCTGCCCGAAAATGTCGCAGTCGGGGATCAGGTGCATGTGGTGGGCGGCGGCGAATTTTTTCAGTTCCCCGAAACTGTCCTGATTGTTTTTCATGAGCGGTGCTGCGAGGCGGATATGCACCCCCGCCTTTTCCAGAGCGAGGATCGCCCCCATGGTTTTCTCCCAAGAACCTTTCAGTTGGGTGATGCCGTCGTGGACGGCCGGATCCATGCTGTACAGCGAAACGTTGACGAACTGCGGATCGATCTCTTTCAATAACTCCACTTTCTTTTCGTCGCACAGCGTCAGGTTGGAGAGGATCAGCATGTTGAGATGCAGACTTTTCGCGTAACGCAGTATCTCCGCGAGATCCGGGTGCATCATGCACTCCCCGCCGGAGAAGTGGATCGTAAGTCCGCCCGCATCCCGGAATTCATTCAAAACCTTCTTCACCGTTTCCGGCGGCAGGAAATGCGGCGTGTAGTCGGGGATGTAGCAGTGGACACACCGCTCCGTACAGCCGTTGGTGAGGTCGATATGCAGTTCGGTCGGCAGACGGTGTTTTTCGAAAAACGTGCCCAGCGGCGTCCAATTCCCGTCTTCCTGTTTTCCGCCTTCGCCGAACGATCCCTCCGGCCGGGCATTCTTCGACGCGGCGCATTCCGTCCGGTCTCCCTCGCAGAAGGTTTCGGAAACGAGCATCTGCAGAAACTCGTGAACGTCTTCCGCGACCTCGTCCGGTTTGCACGCGAAGGTTTCCGCGACCTTCCGGATGATCTCCTCTTCGCTTTGCGGTTCATATGAGACCGCGTCCAGAAACGGCCTGGCGTCCCTCAATATCGCGCATGCGCTGGTGCGACGGTTCCACAGCAGACTTTCGTCTTCCGCATGGCGGAGAAAAGTTTGGGAAGACAAATTCATTTTTTGCTCTTCGCAATTTTGTGCTTGAGCAAGAAATGAAAAGACAGCAAAGACAAAAAAAGCAACCCGAGCAATAGCCAGGGAACTATGTTTTGCAGCCACATCTTTAATTCGAATGCCAAGCCCGATTTAATCAGACAGATTTGAAAAAAAACAAAAAAATAAACAGCTCCGATCGCTAATATCAGCCAGCCTATCCAAATATTGATTTTTGATGGGGAGTAATTATAGGCGGCTCCCCCCATTATCTTGAGATCAGACACCAGGGGGTCTCCATTTTTTGGATGCTTTTCACCACCGTCTTCGATTTTTGGATTATCCCCTTGATACGTTTCTTCGAGATAGCGGTACTGGGCGAATTTCTCTTTGAAATCCAAGAGGTTTTCGATAAGATCGATCTTTTTTTCATACACTTCGAACCAATATTTCGAGCCTTTGGACATGGCGACCCACAAAAAACCGCCAATCGACAAGAGGCAACCCAACGACATTCCGGTAAGACAAACCTTCAATGGCAATGCACCAATGGGGCATTGCAATGATAGTACGCTGCAGTGAAAAAAAATTCCGCTGCCGGTCAACAGCAGTGCGATGAATGCGGAAAGAAAGACGGACCGCTGCCAAAGGGTGCTGATTTCCAGAGCTCTGTTTTGGTTCAACTGTTTCCATATCTTCCACAGGTCATCCCGGTTCATGGCGTTTGGTTCCCCTTGTAATAAAATGAACTTTTCTTTTCTGCCTTCAAAAGTCCGCGCAGACAGCAACGAACTGCCTGCGCGGACGTCGGTCGCTTACTTCAGCGGGCCGCACATGCAACATGTGTTTGTCCATTGGCAGCTCAGCGAGATCGGCGAGTTCGTCGGGCAGCCGGCGACGTAGGACTTCTTCGCGCTGGATTTCGCGACCATCTGGGGTTTTTTGTAAGCCATGATAAGGCTCCTTTCCGAGGGATCTTCCCTCATTGCGGCGGCATCGGCCCCCCGATCCCGCCGCGGGTTGTATTTCCGCCGGGGAATCCCTTTCCCCGGATAACGGACAAAACCGTCCGAAACGGATCCGCGCCCGGGGGGCACAAAAAAGGCGCACCCCCGTTTGCACTGCAAAGGAGGCACGCCAATGCCCGTTCTCCGCGCAAGACAAGGGTGCGTCACAGTACGACACACCTTGCAAGCGGATGGAGAACCATGAAATTTGGCGTTTTCCTTTGCAATCCATCCCTTGAAGATATCGCGACTCTTCAAGTCATATGTCCGTGATCAAAAATATTTTTCCGTGTCTTCATTCCTTTCCGGAAGTTGAATCAGAAAAATAATATAGCATCACAAGTGTGACTTTACAAACCCGGTATCCCGTCCCGCGCCGGGGAACCGGCGATCGGCGTACCTTTCAATCAGCCCGTCATCCGCCCCCTTTCGGGCGAATCTATAACTTGAACGGTCACGAGCATGCAAATCTGTCGGCAAAAAAACAAATTTTCCCGAAAACGGGGGAAGAGAAAAGGTATGAGGTATGAGGTATGAGGTCAAACCGGCCTTTCGCGCAGTCATGAAACGCGGAGCGCCGCAAGGCGCGAGCAGCCGAACGTCGGCACCGGTGCAACTGCGTCTTCTGCTGACGCACGAGGCGCAGGAAGGCCGTACACCCCTGCGGCTCCCCGAAGGGCAAGCCGCAGCTATACGCCGGCGGGTGCACCCCGTGACGGAGCGCGGGGCCCCCGAAAAGTACCCGAAGCCCCGGCGGAGCCGGGGTGAGCCGCCTCAAACGGCGGCGAAGGCAACTTTTTGGGGAGTCGAGGTATGAGGTATGAGGTGGGGCCGGGGGGCTGCCGCCCGTCCGGCCCATAGGACCTATAAGACCCATAAGACTTATTCGGCCTGTTGGGCCGACGGCCCGCGGGCTCCGATCGTCACGGAAGTAAACTCAAACCGCTGTTTCGGCGGAGGCGCGGGACGCCTTTCTTTGGCGGACGAGGTACCTTGCGGAAACCAGTTTGGGATTTCCGTTCCGGTCGGCGACGACGGCCTTGTAACCGAGTTTTGCCTTGCGTTCCAGTTCGCGGTCGACCGCGAGCTGAAGAGCGATGGCGGCCTTTTTCATTTCTTCACTCATTTTCCAGCCATTTCCGCAATGCCGCGAAACGCCCGGCGTCATGGATCTTCACCGAGGCTGTCTTTCGTTTTTCATGGGCTCTCCGCAGAATCGTTCCCGTCTGCCGGATAATATACCATTTTCCCCTGATATTTCAAGGAGTGTCGCCCTTGCCGAAACAGAGCATGCGGGAAAT
>Ga0310696_10010582_pt1 | contig 10584 bp, 9 predicted proteins | sample AusTroGonzalo_MG_4_FD_203885 | JGI IMG/M metagenome (GOLD analysis project Ga0310696, IMG submission 203885) | Bovine rumen microbial communities from tropical cattle in Woodstock, Queensland, Australia - Gonzalo_02 (v2) (version 2) | ecosystem: Host-associated > Mammals > Digestive system >... | reverse complement strand
TTACTGTGCCGTCTCACAGGCTGAGAGGCTTAAGAAGAATGACTGATCCCGAGCTGGTCATAAGATCTGCCGATCTGTCTGATATCAAATACATTATGGCCCTGGAGCAGGGTTCTATAGTTCATCCCTGGGACAGCAAGGCTATCGAGAGTCTCATTGTTGATAGGAATAAGAAGTGTTATGTTGCAGATCTTCACGGCGAAGTCGTCGGTTATGTCGGCGCAGAGACCGTGCTTGATGAATGCAATATCGGCAATATCGTAACTCACAAAGACTTTAGGGGCAGAGGCTTTGCATCCGTGATGCTGGACATTCTGTTAGAAGGCCTCAAGAACAAAGGAATAGTGAAGGTTTTCCTCGAAGTTGAACACGATAATGAGCCTGCAATAGCGCTTTATAAGAAGTACGGATTTGAGCAGTACGGGTACAGGCGCGATTACTATGGTCAGGGTAAGGATGCAATCCTGATGAGCAGGGAGCTCTGAATACTGATTGATATTTTTACCAAAAGGTTTTCGTAAAAATATATCATTTGGGTTAAAAAGTCGAAAATGGGCAAGAGGGCTCGTTTTTGGTTGATTTTCGAAGGACTCAAAAATATACTTATGTCGTATTTAATGAGGGGTGTACCTGTACTATGACTAAAGAAAAGATTGTTTTTGATTGTGAAGATGCTCTCCAGATGAAGGCCGTTGCGGTCATGATCCAGAAGGCTTCCCAGTACCACAGCACAATCTATATTGTCCGCAGCGGCAGAAGAGCTAATGCGAAGAGCCTTTTAGGTGTTATGTCCCTCGGAATCGAGAACGGCGCCGAGATCGAGATCGAAGCTAACGGCGACGACGAGAAGGAAGCTTGCGAAGCTCTTATCTCACATCTCAAGAATCCTAAGATTGCAGTGTAATGCCCGCCGGTAAATTTGATGCCAGGCTGGACACGGTTCCATTAAGCCCCGGAGTGTACCTTATGAAGGACTCTTCGGGCTGTGTTATTTATGTAGGAAAAGCTAAGAAATTAAGGAACAGATTGAAGAGTTACTTCGGAGGCGGAGTGATCTCCAGCCCGAAGGTCAGGGCGATGGTATCGCACGTAGCTGACTTCGAATACACGGTCGTCGGCTCCGAGCCTGAAGCGCTCCTGCTCGAGAACAATCTGATCAAGAGATATCAGCCCAAATACAATATCTTACTTCGTGACGATAAGGGTTACCCTTATATCTGCGTCACTCTTAATGAGACATATCCCAGAGTTTTTAAGGCATTCAGACCTGATCCCGAAGCCCGAAAACAAGGCGCCAGATATTACGGTCCTTATATGAGTTCCGACTGCTTTGAAGTGTTAAAAGCGATATCTGATATCTTCCCGCTCAAGCGCTGCAAGAAGGTGTTCCCCAGAGACATCGGCAAGGAACGCCCCTGCCTTAATTACCACATCGGCAAGTGCATGGCACCGTGCCTCGGTACCGTTAAGAGCGAAGATTACCGTGCCATGATCGGACAGATCGTACAGTTTTTTGAAGGTAAGTACGACGGCATCGAGAAGGACATCGAAGCGCAGATGGAAGAGTGCTCTGCCAACCTCGAATTCGAGAAGGCCGGAGCATTAAGAGACAGGCTCTATGCACTCCGCGCGATCCGCCAGAACCAGAGAGTTTATCTTAATATCGAACGCGATGTTGATGCCATCGGACTCTATTCCGACTGCGGTGAGACATGCGTTAGAAAGCTCGAGTTGAGGCAGGGAAGAATAGTAGGTTCTTCCACATATTTCTTCGCAGGTGAAGAAGGCGATCAGGAAGAGATATTGAAGAATTTCCTGATGCAGTACTACGAAGATGCACCGTTTATTCCGCCTCATATTCTCGTGCCTTTTGAGATGGCAGAAGACGATCTCGAAGTTATCGAGAAGACGCTTACAGAAAAACTCGGCAAGAACTGCAGACTTCATGTTGCAGAGCGCGGTGAGCTTCGTGAATTATCAGATCTCGCGAAGAATAACGCACGCGAGATGATGGTAAGAAGGATCTTAAGAGGGGGTTCTGCAAATGCCGATCCGTCGCTTCCCGTAAGATATCTCGAAGAACTTTTGGGAGCACCTGAAGGTTCAATATCAAGAGCTGAATCATTCGATATCTCCAACCTCGGTAATGACGATATCTGCGCAGGCATGGTCGTGTTTAAAGACGGCAGGGCAGACAAGCAGTCATACAGATTATTCAAGATGAAGAGAGTTGAATCGCAGGACGATTACGCATCTATGAGAGAGACTCTGGAGAGACGTTTCGGCCATAGTGAAGATGACGGTTTTAAATATCCTGATGTCATCCTCGTTGACGGCGGTAAAGGTCAGCTCGAAGCAGTCGCTTCGGTCGTCAGATCGATAGAAGGGACTGAGAATATCTACCTCGCGGGAATGGTCAAGAACGATCACCATAAGACTGCGGGAATCGTTTTCGAAGACGGACGCGAGATAAGGCTTGAAGGCAGGACTCTGACCGATCAGGAAATGGGACTATTGAGGTTCTTAACAGCTGTCCAGAACGAAGTCCACAGGTTCGCAATCACATATCAGCGCAAGCTCTCTGGCAAGCGCAACATAAAATACAAGCTTGAGACAATCGATGGAATAGGACCTGCTAAGCGCAGGAATCTGCTCGCGCATTTTGGTACAATAAAAGCTGTGGAAAATGCAACAGTGGAAGACCTGAAGGGTGTCAAGGGCATTTCCGATAAGGACGCTGAAGCAATCTACAACCATTTCCACTAAGGAGTCCTAATGGCAATCTACGCTCTGGCAGATTTGCATCTTTGCTTAAGCTGTCCTGACAAATCCATGGAGATCTGTTGGGCCACTTGGACTGACTATGTGGAGAGGATCAAAAAGAATTGGAACGAGACAGTTACCGACGAAGATACTGTCCTTGTTCCCGGCGATATTTCATGGGCTACTTATGTCGATAAAGCCGAAGAGGATTTCCGTTTTATATCAGAGCTTCCCGGACGCAAATTATTATCACGCGGCAACCACGATTACTGGTGGACCACGATGAAGAAGATGGAAGATTTCTTCGCTGAAAAAGGTTTCGAAAACATGGAGTTCGTAAGGACCAATGTGCTCGAATCTGAAGGCTGCCTTATCACAGGAACCAGAGGCTGGATGATCGAATCCAAAGACAGCATCGAGGGCTCTGAGAACAGGAAGATCTATGAGCGTGAGAAGTTAAGGATACAGATGTGTATCGACAAGCTCAAAGAAGCTGATCCCGATCACGATAAAAAGCATATTCTCATGATTCATTATCCGCCAATAACCGCCAAGCAGAGCTTCACGGAATTCGCTTCCATGATCGCAGAAGGCGGAGTTGATATCTGCGTTTACGGACACCTTCACGGCAGGTCACATTCGAAGGCTTTTGAAGGCGAATTTGAGGGCACAAGATTCATCTGCTCATCGGCAGATTTTGTCGGATTCAAACCGGTGAAGATCGTATGAAGTTATCAGGAATAAAGAGTTATCTGAGCAAACCTACAAGAGCGATTATCGCTTCTGTTGCAGTGACCGTTATCACCGTACTTCTGATGTTTGTTTTAAAGCCTTTGTTCCCTGAGCAGACCGCGATATACCGCACCTTAAGCACGGTCGGTGCAGCAGAGATAGAGGCCGGTGAATATGTTGATGTGAAGTTCAGATCATTCACTGATTTTGATTCGATCGGTGTTGCGATTTATGCTGATTCTCCGACTAAAGAATACGAACTAAAACTCGTTGAACAGACCGATGAATACTATGTGGTCAGGATCACGAATTCAGGTTCTGACATATTGAAGATCCTGCTTGAATCACCTCAGGTTTATAAGTCAATCGAACCATATAATGAGACTGGTACGATCGATATCAGTCTGAACGTCAACGGCAGTCCGAACGGCAATGTTTTTCTGTTCGTTACTTTCTTCACTGCGCTGTTCGTTTTCTTCGTGACGTTCGCATATCTTACCGATAATCTGACGCCTTCGAAGTTCTATCTGATAGGAGCTCTCACATTAGGTCTTGGCGCTTATCCCGTACTTTTTCCTGCGTGGTGCGCGCACGATGCAGACGCGCATTTCCAGGCCGTGTACAGGTTCTCGAATATCCTGCTCGGCAAGGGCTCCGGATGGGTAGGCCGCAAGTGCGACGTCGAGTTTTTCCAGGGTTCGTGGAAGAGGTTTGTTTTCGAAGGCGGATACAGACCTGATCCTGCTAGCGACATGTATCTTCCCGTGGTGATGAATAACAAGATGTTCGTCTCAGCAGACCAGACTGTAATGGTTCCTTCTGACGGCGGCGACTATGCATACATGGTCTTCTACAGCATCTTCAATTACCTCCCTCTCGTTATCGGATTTGTTATCGGCAGACTTATTAATCTGTCACCGATGTACATGATCCATCTCGCGAGATATCTGCAGGGTGCATTGTTCGTATACCTGACATGGCGCGCGATAAAGAAGGTTAAGTCTGAGAATATAGCTTACCTTCTTACGCTCGTATCGCTATTCCCGATGTCACTTGCATATCTGACAGCATTCAGTTACGACGGACCGGTGCTTACGTATGTCATCTGCGGAATCGCGATGCTGTTCTGCTTCAAGGAAGATGAGAAGGCGTGGACCAAGAAGAACATTATCGAAGCATGTATCTGGTTCTTCCTCGTAGGAAGCGTTAAGGGCGGTGCATATGTCATCATGATCCCCATGGTATTCATGCTCATTAAGAGACCCATCAAGAGCCGTCAGAATCTGCTTCCGATCGTGCTTACCGCCATCGCATTCCTTGCTATGGGACTTAACAACGTCGTGCTCAAACCGAGGGGTGAAGAACTCTTCCAGCTCACGGGTGACGACGGATTCTATTCAGCAAGTTTTGCACTCTACCATCCGTTCAAATATCTTGCGATGTGTGCATCAACACTGTTCGTCTTTGCAGGCGACATTATCACGGACAGCGTCGGCAGATCGGAGGGCTGGAACGAGGTTGCGATTCCGGGCATCATAATCGTGTTCATTCTGCTTGCGACTATCACTTGCACCATTGCTTCTTCCAAGGCATCGAAAGTTACCAGGTCACAGGTTATCTCATTTGTAATTGCCTGCGTTCTGCTTCTCATTGGCGCGCCCGCAATGCTGCTCCACGATACGCCTGTCGGCAATGACATCATAATGGGTGTTCAGGGCAGATATTTCAGACCTCTGGCGCCTCTCATCATCATGCTCATAGTCGGTATCTGTGAGGTCATCGGATCAAGACTCGAGAAGAAGAGTATGGAGAGTCTTACGTCAAAGTCTGTGGCGGTAAAAAATGTCAGTCTGCTCGTTTTTGCTATCGGATCGGTCGCAGCGATAATTGCCATGAATTCGCTCTATCTGGGAAGATGATGATTTAAGGCCTGAAAAAATTTTTCAAGTCCGCAAACGCAATAAATAAAGGCGTTTGCGGGATACATAAATTATTTTTGATAGACAACTATATTTATATAATATATAATAATCTGCGAGCCAAAGCTTAAGGGATATTCTCTTACGCGGCGGCTCTTTTTTGTCTATATCAGCATTAGAGGTAATCACATGGCATACTCGATGACAGGCTTCGGCCGCGGCGAGAAAATATTTGACACCAGGAAATACAGCATCGAGATCAAATCCGTCAATTCAAGATTCTGCGACATCTCAATCAGAATGCCCAGAATGTTCAATTATCTGGATACTGACATCCGTCGCATCATCACTGACAGATTGTTGAGAGGTAAGATCGACGTCTTCATCAACTACGAAGACCAGGGTGAATCAGGACAGACAGTTACAGTCAACACAGGTCTTGCGAAGGAATATTCCGAAGCAGCAAAGGCCATCAGCGCAGTAACTGGAAGAACGGATGATTTCGGAGTTGAGAGAATCGCTCTTATGCAGGACGTATTGAGCGTCACAGCAAAAGAGATCGATGAGGAAGCAGCTACCAAGGAACTTATTGAGACATTGAATCTTGCAATAGACGGAATGCTCGAGATGAGGAAGAGAGAAGGAGAGAACCTCGTAGCAACGATCCTTACGAAGATCGAATCTCTCGAAGCAATCAGAGAAGAAGTAGTTGCAAGGTCTCCTGAAGTAGTTGAGAGCTACAGACAAAAGCTCGCCGCAAGGATCAACGATATCCTCACAAGCGACCAGAGAGAATTCTATGACGATAACCGCCTCGCAGCAGAAGTAGCAATCTTTGCTGACAAGTGCGCGATCGACGAGGAGATGGCAAGACTTTCTTCCCACTTCTCACAGGCTAGGAAGATTCTCGCTGAAGAAGAGACCGTCGGCAAGAAGATGGACTTCCTCGTTCAGGAGATCAACCGTGAGGTCAATACGACCGGCAGCAAGGCTAATGACATCGAGATCACTTCAAGAGTTCTCACCATGAAGAATCTCATCGAAGAGATCAGAGAACAGATTCAGAATCTCGTATAACGGAAGGGTATAAGATGGCATCCGGATTTATCGACATCGGCTTCGGCAACATAGCACAGGCATCAAGGATCATCTGCGTTGCATCAGCAGAGTCTTCACCCGTAAGACGCATGATGCAGGACTCCAAGGACAGGGGAATGCTCGTTGACTGCTGTGCAGGCAAGAAGTGCAAGTCGGTAATAGTTACGGACAGCGGTTTGGTACTTACATCCGCACTTGCCACAGCAGAGATCAAGGAGAAGCTCGGATAATGGAAAATCGCGGATTAATCGTTGCAGTCTCAGGTCCTTCGGGTGTCGGCAAAGGAACGGTGCTTGCAAGAGTTGAAGAGCTCATTGAGCAGGCTAATCCCGGAAGCGTAGGTCACTCTATCTCCGTTACGACCAGAGCTCCGAGAGGACAGGAGAAAGACGGTGTCGAATACTACTTCAGAACGAAGGAAGAATTCGAACAGATGATCGCAGACGGCAAGATAGTTGAATACGATAAGTACGTTGATAACTATTACGGAACACCTTCCGAGCCGCTCGAGAAGATGATCGAGAAGGGACAGGATGTTCTTTTCGATATCACAATAGAAGGCAGCCTCGCGCTCGACCGCAAATTCGGTGATGACGCGGCTACGATATTTATCCTTCCTCCGTCAATGGAAGTTTTGGAGAACAGACTCCGCGGAAGGGGCACCGAGACGGAAGAGAAGATACAGCTCCGCTTGGCACAGGCGAAGAATGAGATCAAGCGTGCAGGTGAATTCGAATACATCATTACAAACGACGATGTTGACAGAGCAGCACATGACATTCTCGCAATAATCAAGTCTGAAAAGCTTAAGGCTTCAAGAAACATAAACGCTATCAAAGAAATTGATGAATAAAAGGAGAAGAGAGGTAAAAAGATGTTAACAGATCCTTCAATTGAGAAACTCAAAGAGAAGTCAGCCAGCCCTTACGATCTTACCGTTTTGGTAAGTAAGCGTGCAAGAGAGCTGACAGACGGCGCTCAGCCCATGATCGACGATGCAGGTGCAGCTAATGTTGTATCCCTTGCTTGCCGTGAAGTTGCAGCTGACAAGGTCGTAGCAGTTAAGGGTGATGTAGAGGATGAGGCAGTTATCCCGATCACAAGAGAAGAAAAGATCAGAAGAAGAGAAGAAGCTGAGAACAGAAGAAAGCAGCTCGAAGAAGAGAGAGCTGAGAGAATGTCTGCTGTAAGCGGTCTTAACTCCAAGGGTTTAGATGATCTTATCGATGCTTTGGCAGGCGGCGGTTCTTCTGAGGAAGAAGAGGAAGTCGTTTACGAAGAAGGCGACGTTGAAGACGATACAGTCGAAGACGAAGAATAATCTCAAGGGAGAATCAGATTTAATATGGCAGTAGAGAAAACAATGGATAAGATAGTCTCCCTGGCTAAGACCAGAGGCTTCGTATATCCTGGTTCAGACATCTACGGCGGTCTCGCAAATTCATGGGACTACGGCCCGTTAGGTGTTCAGCTTAAGAACAACGTTAAGGCAGCATGGTGGAAGAAGTTCGTCCAGGAGAGCCCTTACAATGTAGGACTCGATGCTGCAATCATCATGAACCCCAAGACATGGGTTGCTTCAGGTCACGTAGGCGGATTCTCAGATCCCCTCATCGACTGCAAGCAGTGCAAGGCTCGTCAGAGAGCTGACAACCTTGTTGAGGATTGGAACAAAGAGAACGGTATCGAGGACGTACCTGTTGAAGGTATGAGCCCTGAAGACATGGTTGCTTACATCAGAGAGAAGAACATTCCCTGTCCTGTATGCGGCGGTCACAACTTCACAGACATCCGTAAGTTCAACCTCATGTTCAAGACATTCATCGGTGTTACCGAAGATTCAACATCTGAAGTTTACTTAAGACCTGAGACAGCTCAGGGTATCTTCGTTAACTTCGCTAATGTTCAGCGTTCATCACGTAAGAAGATTCCGTTCGGTATCTGCCAGATCGGTAAGTCTTTCAGAAACGAGATCACACCCGGTAACTTCATCTTCCGTACAAGAGAGTTCGAGCAGATGGAGTTAGAGTTCTTCTGCGAGCCCGGTACTGACCTCGAGTGGTTCGATTACTGGAAGACATTCTGCCACGATTGGCTCATCAACCTCGGAATCAAGGAGTCAGAACTCCGTACAAGAGATCACGCTAAGGAAGAGCTTGCTTTCTATTCCAGAGCTACAACAGACTTCGAGTTTGCTTTCCCGTTCACAGACTGGGGCGAACTTTGGGGTATCGCTGACCGTACAGACTACGATCTCAAGCAGCACATGGAATTCTCCAAGCAGGATCTCTCTTACTTCGATCCCGCTAAGAATGAGAAGTACGTTCCTTACGTTATCGAGCCGTCGCTCGGTGCAGACCGTGTAACTCTTGCATTCCTCTGCTCAGCTTATGACGAGGAAGAACTCGAGGGCGGCGACGTAAGAACAGTTATGCACTTCCATCCTTTCCTCGCTCCTATCAAGATCGGTGTGCTCCCTCTGTCAGCTAAGCTCACAGATAAGGCGCAGCCTATTTTCGAGCAGCTCTCGAAAAAGTACATGTGCGAACTCGATGACCGTCAGTCAATCGGTAAGCGCTACAGAAGACAGGACGAGATCGGAACTCCTTACTGCGTAGTTTACGACTTCGATTCTGAGGAAGACGGTTGTGTAACCATCAGAGAAAGAGACTCAATGAAGAACGTCGAGTACGAGCCCGGAAACATCAGATTCCCGATCGACAAACTTGATGAATTTTTCAGCGACAAGTTCGATTTTTGAGACCCTATTTCTGATACAATAGAACGATAAGATTTCAAAGCGGCTTTAAGCCATATGAGAAATAAAAAACGAATCCAATAAATGAAAGGCGGATAAAAAGAATGACAAAGTACGTTTACCTGTTCACCGAAGGCAACGGAAACATGCGCGAACTCCTTGGTGGTAAGGGCGCTAACCTTGCTGAGATGACAAACATCGGACTCCCTGTACCTCAGGGTTTCACGATCAGCACAGAGGCTTGCACAAAGTACTACGAAGACGGACGCCAGATCAATGATGAGATCATGGGTCAGGTCATGGAGTACATCGTTAAGCTCGAAGAGATCACAGGCAAGAAGTTTGGTGATCTTGAGAACCCGCTCCTCGTATCCGTAAGATCCGGTGCAAGAGCTTCCATGCCGGGCATGATGGACACGATCCTCAACCTCGGTCTTAACGAGCAGGTTGTAGACGTTATCGCTACAAAGTCCGGTAACCCCAGATGGGCATGGGACTGCTATAGAAGATTCATCCAGATGTATTCCGACGTTGTTATGGAAGTCGGTAAGAAGTATTTCGAAGAGCTCATCGACAAGATGAAGAACGAGAGAGGCGTAAAGCAGGACGTAGAGCTTACAGCTGACGACCTTAAGGAACTCGCTTCACAGTTCAAGGCTGAGTACAAGGCTAAGATCGGAACAGACTTCCCTACAGATCCTAAGGAGCAGCTCGTTGGCGCTATCAAGGCTGTATTCAGAAGCTGGGACAACCCGAGAGCTAACGTTTACAGAAGAGACAACGACATCCCTTATTCATGGGGTACAGCAGTTAACGTTCAGTCCATGGCATTCGGTAACATGGGTGACGACTGCGGTACAGGCGTTGCTTTCACACGTGACCCTGCTACAGGTGAGAAGGGCCTCTTCGGTGAGTTCCTTACAAACGCACAGGGCGAAGACGTTGTTGCAGGTGTAAGAACTCCTATGAAGATCGCTGAGATGGAGCAGAAGTTCCCTGAAGCATTCGCTCAGTTCACACAGGTCTGCAACACTCTCGAGACACACTACAGAGACATGCAGGATATGGAGTTCACAGTTGAGCACGGTAAGCTCTACATGCTCCAGACAAGAAACGGTAAGAGAACAGCTCAGGCTGCTATGAAGATCGCTTGCGACCTCGTTGACGAAGGTATGAGAACACCTGAGGAAGCAGTTGCAATGATCGATCCTCGTAACCTCGACACACTCCTTCACCCTCAGTTCGACCCTGCAGCTCTTAAGGCAGCAGAAGCAATCGGTAAGGGCCTCGGTGCTTCTCCGGGAGCTGCTTGCG
>Ga0310696_10010581_pt1 | contig 10584 bp, 7 predicted proteins | sample AusTroGonzalo_MG_4_FD_203885 | JGI IMG/M metagenome (GOLD analysis project Ga0310696, IMG submission 203885) | Bovine rumen microbial communities from tropical cattle in Woodstock, Queensland, Australia - Gonzalo_02 (v2) (version 2) | ecosystem: Host-associated > Mammals > Digestive system >... | reverse complement strand
CTATCAGTACCAAACCCCCTTCATCCGCAAAGTATTCCTATGATGAGAAGATGGCTCCTCGCCCTGGCCCTCCTGGCCACCGCCTGCACTGTCCATAAGGAACAGAACGTATTCACTGTCACCGATTTCGGCGCTGCCGAGGGCACGGTCTGCACGGAAGCCCTGCAAGCGGCGCTGGACGCCTGCGCAGCGGCCGGCGGCGGCCGCGTGGTGGTTCCCGCCGGCACCTTCCTGTCGGCCACGCTCTACCTGCGGGACTGCACGGAACTGTTTCTGGCGGAAGGCGCCCGGCTGCAAGGCGTGGAGGATCCGGACGCTTATGCGCCCTACATCCCGGAGCACGACCTCACCCGCTACGACAGCGGAAACGGAACGGCCAATGCCAACTGCGTGAACGACCGGCAGTGGATGAAGGCCTTCCTCATCGGGGCGGGCGTGAAGGACGCCGCCATCACGGGGACGGGTACCATCGACGGACGCCACGTCTTTGACGAGCGCGGGGAGGAAAACATGCGGGGGCCGCACACGATCATCATCGCCGAGGCGGAAAACTTCCGGATGCAGGACGTCCACATCACCTGCGCAGCCAATTACGCCTTCCTGGGCTATGCGCTGGAAAAGCCTGTCTTTGAAAACCTTACCATCACGGAAGGCTGGGACGGCATCCACATCCGCGGCGCGCAGGACGCCGTCATCCGCCACTGCTCCTTCCAGACCGGCGACGACAGCATCGCAGGCGGCTACTGGGACAACATGCTCATCGAAGACTGCGAGATCAACTCCTCCTGCAACGGCATCCGCATCATCATGCCCTGCGACGGGGTGGTGATCCGCCGCAGCCACATCTATGGTCCCGGCGCCTATCCCCACCGCACCAGCGGCGAGGCCCGGCGCAACAACACCCTCTTCGGCGTATCGCTGGAACCCGGGGCCTGGGGCGCGGCGTCCGGCGTGATGCAGCACATCCTGCTCCAGGACCTGCGCATGGAAGACCTCTCCTCCCCCGTCGCCACCTCCGTGCGGGAAGGGTCCGAGGCCCGCGACCTGACGATGGAGCGGATTACCGCCACGGGGATCAAAGGCGCCCTTACCCCCATCGTTTCCTGGAACGACAAGGGCTTCACGGAAGTGAACGTAAAAGACTGTACCTACAGCCGTTAGAGGAACAGCGCGCCCGGCAGCGGGCGGGAATTGTAGCAGGAGGCCATGGATTCCCCATAGGCCCCGGCCGAGCGGATGGCCACGAAATCACCCCGGTGGCACTGGTCCAGGACAATCCCCTTTCCAAAGACATCGGAACTCTCGCAGATGGGCCCCACCACATCGTACACCTCTTCCGGACCGTCCGAGGAGAGATTCTCGATGCGGTGCACGGCGTGGTACATGGCCGGGCGGACCAGGTCGTTCATGCCGGCGTCCAGGATGGCGAACTTGCGCGAAACCCCTTCCTTCACGTACAGCACCCGGGCGATGAGGGTGCCGCAGGGCGCCACGATGCTGCGCCCCAGTTCGAAATGCACGGGCACCGCGGCCGGCAGCATGCGCTTGAACGTGCCGAAGTAGGCGGGAAAATCCGCGATGGGCAGGTGGTTGGGATGGGCGTATTCGATGCCCAGGCCGCCGCCCACGTTGATGTCGCCGGAGGGCAGACCTTCCCTTGAAAGGCGCTCCCGCAGCTCCGTCACCCGGTTGCACAAAGCCATGAAGTCAGACATGTCAAGTATCTGGGAACCAATATGGTAATGCAAGCCGCAAAAACGCAGAGAAGGCAAGGAAAGCACCTTCCGGATCACCCCGGGAATCTCCGCGTGGTAGATGCCGAATTTGTTTTCCGCCAGACCGGTGGTGATGCCGGAAAGGGTGTGCGCGCCGATGTCCGGATTCACCCGGAGGGCTACTGGGGCAACCACGCCTTTTTCCGCCGCCAGCGCGGCGATGACTTCCAGCTCCGCCACGGACTCCACGTTGAAACGGCCGATGCCTTTCTCCAGGCCCAGGAGGATTTCCCAATCGGCCTTTCCCACGCCGGCGAAGACGATGGAGGAAGCCGGGAATCCGGCCTCCAGCGCCGCCCGTACCTCGCCGCCGCTCACGCAGTCCGCACCCAGGCCGGCCTGGGCGATCTGCCGGAGGATCCGGGGATTGTTGTTGGCCTTGACGGCGTAATGCACCTGCCACAGCGGCCGGTTGCGCAACTGATCAGAGACCGCCTGCAACGTCCGCTCCAACAACGCGGTGTCGTAGCAGTAAAAAGGCGTCCGGACGTCCCGGAAGCGCTCCAGCGGGTAGGAACCTTTCAGCATCAGTCGAACAGATGGCGGCTCAGCGCCTGCAGCGTCCGGGCCTTGTCCTCCCCTCTCACCAGGAGGGAAATGTTGTAATTGCTGCCACCGTAGCCCACCATGCGCACGGGGATGTCCTCCACGGCGGAGAGCACCTTGGATTCAAAGCCCAGGTTCTCCCAGTCCATGTCGCCCACCACGCAGATGATGCACATGTCCAGGTCCACCGTCACGGTGCCGTATTTCTTGAGGTCGTGCACGATCTCTCCCAGGTAGCGGGTATCGTCGATGGACATGGAAACGCCCACCTCCGAGGTGCAGATCATGTCGATGGGGGTCCGGTAACTTTCGAAAATCTCGAAGACCTTGCGCAGGAAACCGTGCGCCAGGAGCATCCGGGAACTCTTGATCTTGATAGCGGTGATGCGGTCCTTGGCAGCCACGGCCTTGATGGTGCCGGGCTCCGGGACGTTGTCGATGAGCGTACCGGGGGCCGCCGGGTCCATGGTATTCAGCAGCCGCACGGGAATATTGGCGTAGCGGGCCGGCTGGATGCAGGTAGGGTGCAGGATCTTGGCCCCGAAATAGGCCAGCTCAGCCGCCTCGTCGAAGTGCAGGTGACGGACGGCGCGGGTGCCTTCCACTACGCGGGGATCGTTGTTGTGCATGCCGTCGATGTCCGTCCAGATCTGGATTTCCTCCGCGTCGATGGCCGCGCCCACCAGCGAAGCCGTATAGTCCGAGCCGCCGCGCTGGAGGTTGTCCACCTCTCCGCGCGCATTGCGGCAGATATAGCCCTGGGTCAGGTACAGGTCCGCCGGCTTGTCCAGCAGCGGTTGCAGGTGCTCCCGGATGTAGGCGATGTCCGGCTCACCCTGCTGGTCCGTGCGCATGAACTCCAGCGCCGGGAGCAGGGACACGTTCACCCCCTGTTCCTTCAGGTAGAGGGCCATCAGGCGGGTGCTCAGGAGCTCGCCCTGGGCCAGGATGATCTTCTCCTGCACCTGGCCGAAGAACTCCCGCGTGATGTCCGACAGGCGTGCGAAGGTATCCCGCACGAACTGCCGGGCCTCCTCCACGGGTTCCGGCGTGGAATAGAGCTCCTTGATAACGCCCAGATACTTGGTTTCCAGGCGCTTGATGGTATCCTTGGCGCCGTCGGCGTTGTGATTGTACAGGTAGCCGGTGATTTCCACCAGGGTGTTGGTGGTACCGGACATGGCGGAGAGGACCACCAGGTTCCGGCCCGCATCCGTGACCAGACGGGCCACACTGCGGATTCGTTCGGCACTTCCAACGGAAGTCCCGCCAAATTTCATAATCTTCATAGGTAAGAACGCTTTATCTGTTTGCAAAGGTAAGAAAAAAATCAGAGCGTGCGCTCAAATTTCAATTTTCCCTTGGCATCATAGGTCTTGACGGTGATGGCGCCCTCCGTACAGGTGCAATCCAGCCGGTTGATTTCGTCGTTCACCACGATGGGGAAGCTGTTGCCCATGGTCCCCTTCTCGCACCACATGAGCTCGTGGAGGTCCGCGCCGATCATGAGGCTGATGCCCGCCTGGTTCAGCAGGGACATGAAGTGCTGGTTGAGCCAGCGCTGCAGCAGATAATCCGTCTTGTCCTCGTGGTCGATCATGGGCACGTGCAGGAGGCAGATCTTGACGGGCGCCTGGCTGAAGAGGGGCTCCCGGACGGCCTGTTCGGCCCAGGCAAGCTGCTCATTCAGATACTCATCATAGACGGGACCGCCGCTGTACAGGATGGAGCGGCTGCGCCCGGTCTCCCCCGCATCGAAGACGATGAAGGCCGCGGGCCCCTGCCGGAAGGTGTAATAGAAGGGCGCCGGCGTGCTGTTGGGATAGACGTCGGCCACCAGTTCCACCGCATTGCCGCGGCCCTCGTGGTTGCCGCGGCCGAACAGCAGCGGCAGGCCCGCAGGCAGGTTCCCCAGCGGGTCGATGGCATAATGGACCAGGGTATCCGCCACATAGTTTCCGGCGCTCACGATATCCCCGTTCAGGAAGAGGAAATCCGTGGCCGCAGAGTCCACCTGCGCAGCCAGGGCGGCATATTCGGCCGTCCGCATGTGAACGTCGTTGAAGACGGAAAAGCGGCAGCTGACGGCCTGGGCGTCAAAGGTACGGATGCGGTGCCACTCGCCTTGATAGGTATCCCCGAACTGGGGATTCCGGGCGTTGGAGTCGTCCTTGAGGAGCTGCCCGCAAACGCGGTAGCGGACCACTTCCCCGGGCTTCAGGCCCTCCAGATGCACGCGGTGGAGGCGGTGGAACACGCGGCGCCCCGCAAAGGTTTCCCAGTGGCAGGAGCCGTCTTCCAGCTCTACCCAGGCCAGGCCCGGGGCTTCACTCAGCCACAGGATGGACGCACTGGTTTCACGGACTTCCCCGGTCCAGGGACCGGACTGGATCTGGGCCTGGGCGGAAAGGGCTGCCAGGCAAAGGACGGATAATAACAGAATCTTTTTCACGGGAGACAGGATTTGTGGGCGAATATACTTAATTTTTCGCCTATTTTTACTATTTTTGAGGATTATAAGCTTTTTACACCAACACTATGGGAAAATACAAGAACGACAACCGCGTGGTACTCACCCTGGATGCAGGGGGAAACTCCCTGCGTTTCAATGCCATGAAAGGCGAAGAATTCATCCTGGACACCATCACCCTCCCCTCCAATGCCAATGACCTGGACCTCTGCCTGGAGACCATGGTGACCGGCTTCAAGACCGTCCTCAACCAGCTGGGCGGCCAGAAAGCCGTGGCCATCAGTTTCGCCTTCCCCGGCCCGGCGGATTATCCGGCCGGCATCATCGGCGGGTTCCTGCCCAATTTTCCCAGCTTCCGGGAGGGGGTGGCCCTGGGGCCCTATCTCCACGAGATGTTCGGCATCCCGGTGTTCATCAACAACGACGGCGATCTGTTCGCCTTCGGGGAGGCCCTCAGCGGTGCCCTGCCGGAGGTGAACGAGAAACTGGCGGCCGCCGGCTCCAACAAGCGCTTCCGCAACCTGATCGGCTATACCTTCGGCACCGGCTTCGGCATCGGCTGCGTCATCGGCGGGGAACTGAACCGCGGCGACAACAGCTGCGTGGAAACCTACTGCCTGCCCAACCCGCACATCCAGGGCGTCATCCTGGAGGACAGCGTGGCCATCCGCGCCGTCAAGCGCGTGTACGCGGAGCAGTCCGGCGTACAGGACGCGTCCCTCACCCCCAAGGACATTTTCGAGATTGCGGACGGCGTGAAGGAAGGCGACCGGAAGGCCGCCCTGGCCGCTTTTGCCGAACTGGGGCACGTGGCCGGCCGGGCCATGGCCGTCGCCGCCCAGCTGATGGACGGGATCATCGTCATCGGCGGCGGCATCTCCGCCTCGGCCAAGTTCTTTATGCCCGCCCTCCTGGAAGAGATGCGCGGCACCGTCAAGACCCTCTCCGGAGACACCCTCCAGCGCGTCCAGATGAAGGTTTACAACCTGGACGACGAAGCCGAATTCGCCGCCTTCGCCCGCGGCGAAGCCCGCGAACTGAAGATCTACGGCACGGACAAGACCGTCACCTACGATCCCCAGAAGCGCATCGGCGTCACCATCGACAAGATCGGCACCTCCAAGGCCATCTCCGTGGGCGCATATGATTTTGCCCTGTCCGAATTAGACAAATAACCCATGAAAGAATTCGAGCTCGCCCAGAAGATCGGAAAACCGCTGACGGACGTCCAGTTGAAGGAGGCGGCCGCCAAGGCGCTTGGCGTGAAGCCGGAAGGGGTGGGCCACGTGGAAGTGGTCCGCCGCAGCGTGGACGCCCGGCAGGAGATCCTGTACCGCTACCGCATCCAGGCCTTCCGCCTGGGCGAGCCCCACGAACCCTATACCGTAGCCCCCTACCAGGATGTCCGGGAAGCGGAACCGGTGGTGGTGATCGGCGCCGGCCCGGCCGGGATGTTCGCAGCCCTCACGTTGCTCCAGCGGGGTTTCAAGCCCGTCGTCCTGGAGCGAGGCAAGGACGTGGAACGCCGGAAGGTGGACATGGCCCGGCTCTCCACGGAAGGCCGCCTGGACCCGGATTCCAACTACTGCTACGGGGAAGGCGGCGCCGGGGCGTTCAGCGACGGAAAGCTCTTCACCCGCTCCTCCAAGCGGGGCGACATCCGCCGGGTGCTGCACCAGCTGGTGGCCTTCGGGGCCTCGGAGGACATCCTCATCGACGCCCATCCCCACATCGGGACGGACCGCCTGCCGGAGGTGGTGAAAAACATCCGCAGCTGCATCCTGGACCATGGCGGGGAATACCACTTCGACAGCCGGGTGACGGACATCGTCCCGCTCCGGGCGGCGCCGGGAATGACGCAGTTTGAGGTGCTCTGCGGGGAAGCCGTGTACCGGGCCCGGAAAGTGATCCTGGCCACGGGGCACAGCGCGCGGGACATCTATGAACTCTTCCAGCAAAAGGGCTGGGCCCTGGAAGCCAAGGGATTCGCCCTGGGCGTCCGGGTGGAGCATCCGCAGTGGATGATCAACCAGATCCGCTACCACGGCAAATACCAGCCGGAGATGCCCACCGCCGAATACAGTTTCGTCCAGCAGGTGGAAGGCCGCGGCGTCTTCTCCTTCTGCATGTGCCCCGGCGGCATCCTGGTGCCCTCCTCCACGGAAGAAGGCACCGTGGTGCTCAACGGGATGTCCAACGCCGCGCGCAACTCCAAATGGGCCAACGCCGGCGTGGTGGTGCAGATCGAGCCCGGCGACCAGCCCCCGCAGTACCAGGGGCCCTTCGCCCTGATGGATTTCCAGCAAGACGTGGAACGGGCCATGTACCAGTGGACCAGCACCCACGGCGGGCAGCATCCCTTCACGGCGCCCGCCCAGCGGATGAAGGATTTCTGCCGGGGCATCGTGTCCAGGGACCTCCCCAGGACGTCCTACCATCCCGGCACGCTCAGCGCTCCCCTCCACGAACTCCTGCCGGAGCACGTGGCCCTTCGGCTCCGCCGGGCCTTCCCCCAGGTGGACCGCCAGATGCACGGCTATTATACCAACGACGCCCTCCTTTTGGGCGTGGAATCCCGCACCTCCTCCCCCGTCCGGCTGCCCCGGAACCCGGAGACCCTGGAGCACGTGGACGTGCCCGGGCTCTACCCCTGCGGAGAGGGCGCCGGCTATGCCGGGGGCATCGTCTCCTCGGCCCTGGACGGGGTCAACTGTGCGGAAATGATTTAAAGACAGATTATTATGGCAGATATTATCCTGGGCATTGAATCCTCCTGCGACGATACGTCGGCGGCCGTCCTCCGGGACGGGGTGCTGCTGAGCAACGTCATCGCCTCGCAGCAGGTGCACAAGGACTTCGGCGGCGTGGTGCCGGAACTGGCTTCCCGCGCACACGAAAGGAACATCGTGCCCGTAGTCTCGGAGGCCCTCCGGAAGGCCGGCGTGGCGGCCGGAAACCTCAGCGCCATCGCCTTCACCCGCGGACCGGGCCTGCTGGGATCGCTCCTGGTGGGCACCTCCTTCGCCAAGGCCCTCTCCCTCTCGCTGGACATCCCCATGGTGATGGTGAACCACCTGCAGGGGCACATCCTGGCCAATTTCATCCGCCAGGAAGGCGTTCCCGTGCGGGAACCGTCCTTCCCCTACCTCTGCCTGCTGGTCTCCGGCGGCAATTCCCAGATTGTGAAGGTAACCGGACCGCTCCAGTATGAGATCCTGGGACAGACCATCGACGACGCCGTGGGCGAAGCCTTCGACAAATGCGCCAAGATGCTGGGCCTGGGCTACCCCGGCGGGCCCGTCATCGACCGCCTGGCCCAACAGGGAGACCCGGAGCGTTTCCACTTTGCCAAACCCAATGTCCCGGGGCTGGACTATAGCTTCAGCGGCGTGAAGACGTCCTTGCTGTACTTTGTCCGGGACCAGCTGCAGGAGGACCCGCAGTTCCTGGAGAACAACAAGGAGGACCTCTGCGCCAGCTTCCAGAAAACCCTCATCGACGTCCTGATGGGCAAACTCATCCGGGCCGCCAAGGAAACCCGCATCCGGGAAATCACCATCGGCGGCGGCGTGAGCGCCAACAGCGGCCTGCGGGACCGCATTGTCGCGGAGGGCATCAAACGGCACTGGAACACCTATTTACCGGAACGCAAGTTCACCACGGACAACGCCGCCATGATCGCCGTGGCCGGCTGGTTCCAATACAAGGCCGGCGTCCGCACCCCGCTGGACGTGGCCCCCGTTTCCCGCATGGCTGATTTTTAACCGAAGATGAAGAAGGCGCTGAAAATCGTGGGCTGGACCCTGGTCGTCCTCCTCCTGCTGCTGGTGGCGGCGGGGGTGGCCATCCAGTCGCCCACCCTTCAGACCGCCATCGGACGCCGCATCGCCGCCGCCCTGCAGGAAAAGACGGATGCTCAGGTCCAGATCGGGATGATCTCCATCCGCCCCTTCAACGCCGTCAGTCTCACGGACGTCCTGGTCCTGGACCAGACCCCCCGCGTCCCGGGCGCCGACACCGTGGCCCGGATCGGCAGCCTCAACATGAAATTCACCCTCTGGGGTCTCCTCAGCGGGAATGCGGCCCACATCAGTCACGCCAAGCTCCGCGATGCCCAGCTATGCGTGGTCATCGAGCCGGACAGCCTCTCCCATAACGGCAGCTTCACCAATGTCCAGCGGATCCTCCGGATGCCCTATTCCAATCCCGACAAAGACGCACCCCACTGGGGCAACCTGGCCAGCGCCGGCCTCATCACCGTGGATTCGGTCCGCGTCCGGCTGATCAACCCTGTCAACGCCGCCCGGATGGCCGCCAGGGGGGCTGCCTTCCTGCCCGGCAACATCGACTGGAACGACCTGGACGTCCTGGCGGAGCACGCGGAAGTCCGCAAGCTGCGCATCAAGGACGACCTCATCACCGGCACCGTCAGCAGCCTGGTCCTCCAGGAGTACGGCACGGGGCTCCGGATCGACGAAGCCTCGGCCCGGCGGGTCACGGTGGGCAAGGAAAGGGTCAAGATCGAGCAGATGCACCTGAAGGAAAGCCTCTCCGAAGTCTGGCTGGACCACCTGCAGCTGGCCGGCAGCATCGGGGATTACGGGGATTTCATCGAAAAGATTGGGATGGACATCGCCGTGAAGCCCGGATCGGTGGTCTCCATGCAGACCATCAGCCACCTGGGGCCCAACCTGTTCGACAATTTCGCGCGCGGCCGCCTGGAAGGCCGGGTGACGGGCACGGTGGACAACCTGATGCTGGAGCAGGTGACGGTCCACGAACTCAGCAGCGGCATCTCGGCGGAAGTCCGGGGCCGCATCCAGGGCCTCCCGGACCTGGAGAACACGCTGCTGGACCTCCAGGTCAACCGCCTGTCCCTCACCCCGCAGGGCCTGTCGGCCTTCCTGGCAGCCTGGAAGGAAGGCACCCGGGTGGATGTCCGTAGCCTGGCCTGCAAGAACGACCCCTTCACCTTCACGGGCCACATCAAGGGCTTCCTGCCCAACTTCGGCATTACCGGCAACCTTGGCTCCGACTTCGGCAAAGTCGTGGCAGACCTGCGCCTCCGCCATGTGGTGCACAAGGACAAGGACATCCAGATCGACGGCAAGGTGCAGACGCTGGACCTCAACCTCCGCCGCCTGATCGGCGTGGAGGCGCTGGGACCGCTCAGCCTCAAGACCCGCCTGGCCGCCACCCTCAAAAAGAGCGGGCCGGAGGTCCGGATCGACACCCTTGGTATTTCCAGGCTACAGGCGCTGGGGTACGACTACACCGGCATCTCGGCCGTGGGCACCTATAGCAACAACGCCTTCGACGGACGCATCGCCGCGGCGGATCCCAACCTCAACTTCCTCCTCCAGGGCCAGTTCAGCCTGTCGCCCCGCACCAAGAATGCGGCCTACCGGTTCTTCGCCTCCCTGGGCTACGCCGACCTCCACGCCCTGAACCTGGACAGCCGGGAGCAGTCCAAGGTGAGCCTGGACGCCACCTCCAACTTCATCCGCACGGAGCAGCGGGACCTCCTGGGAGAAGTCCATCTCTCGGACATCGTCCTGGAGAGCGCGGCCGGAAGGCACAATATCGGCGATATCATCCTCCAGTCCCACTCCAACGACAACGTCCACCGCATCCGCGTGCGTTCCAGCGTGCTGGAAGGGAGTTTTGTGGGCGGCAAGAGCATCGCCCAGATGGTGGGAGACCTGCGCAGCCTGCTGATCGACAGGGACCTGCCGGCCCTGTCCCCGGAACCGGCGCCGGCCTGGGACGGCACCTCCTATGAAGTGAAACTGA
>Ga0310696_10010579_pt1 | contig 10585 bp, 3 predicted proteins | sample AusTroGonzalo_MG_4_FD_203885 | JGI IMG/M metagenome (GOLD analysis project Ga0310696, IMG submission 203885) | Bovine rumen microbial communities from tropical cattle in Woodstock, Queensland, Australia - Gonzalo_02 (v2) (version 2) | ecosystem: Host-associated > Mammals > Digestive system >... | reverse complement strand
CGGGGCGACGATTTGCGAGCGGCAGGAAATACGCGGCCAAGCGGGAGTCCCGTCTCGTGACGGCGCAGGTTCTTCGACCGTTAGCGGAGCGTAGCGACAGCTAAAAGGGAGAAGTTCGCCGTCAAGGAACGGAAAGCGGCATCAGCCGCTAGCGGAGGCCGGGCAGGGTTAGCCCGCGTGATAGCAAGGCCGGAGCGGCGGGGTTCGGGGCAGCGCCCCGTAAGCACAACAGCAACGCTGTCACCCCTGCGCTGGAAGCGCCTTGCGCAATAAAGGAGTCGGAGAGGCTGTTCTAGCCGACGTATTCGGACGGCGGGACGCCGAACTGTTTCTTGAAGGAGGTTGAGAAGTGGGAGAGGGTGTTGAAGCCGGTCATGTAGGCGATTTCCGACATGTTGTACTTGCCCTCCTTCAGGAGGTCGGCGGCACGGTTCAGCTTGTAGCGCTTGAAGAAGACCGACGGATTCTCGCCCGTGAGTCCCTTGACTTTGTAGTAAAACTTCGTACGGGAAATCTTCATCATCTCGGTGATGCGCGTGATGTCGAGGTCGGTGTTGTCCAGCTCCTTCTCCATCAGGTCGTAGAGCTGCTTCATGAAAGCGGCGTCGCGCGGGGAGAGGGCTTCCGGCTCGATGGCGTCGGTCGAGGTAACCGAACCCAGCTGGGAACGCATCTTGTCGCGGTTGCTCAGCAACGACTTGACGAGCGCCAGCAGGTAGGCCGGCTGGAAAGGCTTGGTGACGTAGGCATCGGCCCCCTTGGTCAGACCCTGTACCTGGTTCTCGACCGCCACTTTGGCCGTGACCAGGATCACCGGGATATGGCTCAGCTGCAGGTCACCCTTGATGGCCTCGCAGAGCTCGTAACCACTCTTTCCGGGCATCACCACGTCGCTGATCACCAGGTCGGGGACTTCCGAAGCCATGCCCGTCAGTGCGGAATCCGCATCGAAATAGACGTTCACGCGATAGTTGGGCTGTAGCAGAACTTTCACGTAGTTGGCCACGTCGATGTCGTCGTCCACGACGGCGATGAGGCGCTGGCCGCCTTCCGGTTCGTCTGCGGGCATATCCGGAACGAGCGGCGCGGAGACCGGGACGATCTCCGGCTGCCGTTCCGTGCGCTCGTCTTCCGTGTAGGACGATCCGCTGACCGGAAGGATGAAACGGAACACGGAGCCGCCTTCCGGACGGTTCCATGCCTTGAGGTAACCGTGATGAAGGGATGTCAGCGCGCGGGCGTAAAATAGGCCGATGCCGGACCCCATCGATTTGTTTTGCTCGCCGGAGCGGTAGAAACGCTCGAAAATCTTTTCGAGCTCTTCTTCGGCGATGCCGCTGCCTGAGTCGGAAACGGCGATGCAGGCATACTGGTGGTCGGTATCCTTGTCCGTCAACGGGAAGAGGTCCGTCAGCTCTTCACGGGGCAACACGTCGAAGGAAAGCGTCACTTTCCCGCCGGAAGGCGTGTATTTCATTGCGTTGGAGAGCAGGTTCATGGTGATTTTCTGCACCTTGTCGACATCTGCCCACATCACGAGCGGCTCTTCGAGCCCGACGGCTGAAAGTTCAATCTTCTTGGAGTCGGCGTTGAAGCGGAAGAGCTCCACCGTATTCTGCAGCGGGGCTACGATATCGGTCTTGGCTACCTTCAGCTGCAACTTGTTGTTCCCGATGCGGTTGAAGTCGAGCAGCTGGCCCACCAGCGAGAGCATCCAGTTGGCATTGCGCTGGATGATGCCCACCAGTTTCCGGTCGCGTCCTTTGACGCCTTCCGATTCGGCCAGCTCGGCCACCGGACCGGCGATCATGGTCAGCGGGGTGCGGAATTCATGCGCCACGTTGGAGAAATAGTTCATCTGGATCTTGCTCATCCGCTGCTCCTGCTCTTTCTCCATCTGGGCCTTCTCCCGCTGTTCACGTTCTTCGCGGATGTGTGCGGCGTGCTGGGCACGCTCCCGGTGGATGCGGCGGAAGAGCAGCCAGAGGATGGCCAGGAAGCCCATTCCCAGCAGGAAGAACAGCACGATGGCCCACCAGGTCTGGCTCCAAGGGGGCAGTACGCGAACGTTGAGGTAGTCCTCGGTCTCGACGATGCTGCGGTTGTTGTTGGTAATGCGTACGCGGAACTGGTAGCGTCCGGCGGGCAGATTGGCATAGTAGGCTTCGTGGTTGTTGCCTGCATCGATCCAATAGCGGTCAAAGCCCTCCATCATATAATAGTAATGGGAGCGTTCGTGCTCACTGTAGTCCAGCGCGGCGAAAGAAATGCTGAATCCGTTCTGGTCCTGCCGGAGGATAATGTCGGGTTTCGTGCAAAGCTCCCGGCTGATGGGGGCATCGGGGCCGGGTTCGACCAGGTGGTTGTGGATCTTCAGGTCTTCGAACACCAGCGGTACGGTGCGTCGCTGCGATACGTCGATGGGATTGAAGACGGTCAGGCCGTGGGTGCCGCCGAAGATGAGGGTGCCGTCGCCGAGCAGGCAGGCGGCCCGGTCGGAGAACTGGTTGCCGCCGATACCGTCGGCGGCGTAATAGTTGACGAATTGGTTGATGGTCCGGTCGTAGCGGCCGAGCCCGTACATGGTCGATACCCAGACATTGCCCTGCCGGTCTTCCTGGATGGCGCAGATGTCGTCGCAGGGGGCTCCGGGCACGGGTTCGGTGAGCTTGTGCTGGTAATCGTGGCGGAGCAGGCCGTTGGCGATGGTTCCGACCCACAGGTCGCCGCCGCTGTCGCGGAACAGCACGTTGGGGATCAGGACGGAGCGTCTGATGCAGTTTCTCGTTTCCTCTTCCGACAGTGCAACGGGGGTTATCAGGCCCGTATTCGTGTTGAGTTGCAACAGTTTCGTGCCGTTGGCGGCCACGAACATCCGGCCGGGTTCTGCGAGCATCAGGTCGGAGACGACGGGCCAGTCAGAATTATCGGTGTAAGGAACGTCAGTGACGCTTCTTGTGGCTTTGTCGTAGCGGGCCAGTTCCGTCGCGTTGCCGCCCACCCAGATGCGTCCCTGGTCGTCCTGTGCGATGGCGGCGGGGTGGGTGAAGAAGAAGCTGTCGATGAGTTGGAGCTGTCCCTGTGCATAATGGCAGCGCACCACGCGGTATTTATCGCTGAACAGCAGCCAGAGTTCCCCTTCCGTGTCGCAAAAGACCTTACCGCAACGGAGGTAGCCGATGTGCGCATCGGGGACCAGATGCGAGACGTCCACGCGTCGGACCTGCTCCGTGCCCGGCTCACGCATCCACAGTCCGTCGGTCATCGTCGCAATCCAGAGCCTGTCGGCTTTGTCGCAACAGAGGGACACAACGGTCTTGTGGTCGAAAGCGGCGGTCAGATGTTTGTTGTTGTTGAACCCGTCGCGGTAATGGTAACTGGTAGTGTATCCCTGGTCGACGGTGCCGAACCAGAGGTTCTGGTGACTGTCGCGGAAGATGGTGCGGATTTCGGTGCCGGGAATTTCATAGGGAAATCCTGGATCGTCTTGGAAGAGGACGCGGTCGATGTTGCGTTGCCAGCAATACATCCCTTTCCCGATCACATTGAGCAAGAGCGTGTTGTCATCGACGGAGAAGAGGATGTCGACGTCGCCGCCCGTGATGCCTTTCTCACGCCGGATGGATTCGGGCAGCGCTTTCCAGCTGCCGGTGCGGGTGTCGTAGATCTGCAGCCGGCCGACGCCCGAGAGCCAGATTTCACCGTTTCCGGCGTGGCAGATGTGGTAGGCGTTGAAGGGGAGCGGGATGCTTTCGATGACGGAAAAGTCGTGGCTGCTGTAGGCCTTGAGCGTTGTCCGGCCGTCAATGCTGTACAGGCGGTCGCCGACCCAGGTCTCCGCAGGGAGGCCATAGGCGTTGTAGTCAGCCACTACGGTCCGGAGCGTCTCCGTCTCAGGATCGAACGCGAAGAGGGAAACCGCGTTGCTCATCAGGATCCTTCCGTCCGGGGTTTCGAGGATATCCCGGAAGTTGCCGAAGTTCCCTTCGTAGGGGATGCGCCGGAAGTCTCCCGTTTCCGTACGCAGGGCCACGCCGTTGACCGTCGTTACCCACAGGCGTCCGCTGCGGTCGCAGTGGACGTCGTTGATCTGGTTGTCGGGAAGGCCGAGCGTGTCGTCGGCGCAGAAATACTGGTGGTATTCGTGGACATTGTATTTGTTGAGTCCGCGGGCGGTCGCGATCCAGATATGGCCGTCGGCGTCTTCGGTAAAGGCGTTGACTTTTTGGTTGGAGAGGTCGTCGGACAGTACGGCGCCGTTGTTATGTCGGGTGCTTCCTCCGGATGTCCGCTCGTTGTGGCAGGCGGTCAGGCAGAGAAGGAGGCAGAGAAGGGTCACAAAACGTTTCATATGCCAAATATAAATAAAAATCAAGAGATTTTGCCTGTTTTTTTAACAAATAGGAAGATTTTTGAACAAAGATTTTAAGCAATCCGGACGCACAGGCAAGAAGTTGTAAGGGAGAAAAAGACTTTGCGGAAGGGATTGACGAAATTTGCATAAGTTTTTGGTTGCATTATGAGAAAACTTCAATCAGTTGTATTGCTGTCGGCTGCGGTCGTGCTGACCGCAGCCTGCGGCGGTCCGTCCGGCGAACGGACCCAGACGGCCGCTCCGGCCGCCTTGGAGACTTCCACCAAGGCTTCGACCGTCCAGACCGTATCCGGCCCCGTAGCCGGTTACATCGACGACGGCGTTTATATCTACAAGGGCATTCCCTATGCCAAGGCAGCGCGCTTCATGCCGGCCGAAGATCCCGACCCCTGGACGGAAGTCCGTGCCAGCCGGGCTTTCGGGCCGACCTGCCCGCAGGACAAGCGGATGGGATGGTACGACGACAACCAGGCCTTCGCGATGCACTGGGACGACGGCTTCCCCGATGAAGACTGCCTGCGCGTCAACATATGGACGTCCGGTATCAAGGACAGCGGCAAGCGTCCGGTGATGGTGTGGCTGCACGGCGGCGGTTTCCGGGCAGGCAGTGGCCAGGAGCAGATCGGCTACGACGGCACCAACCTGGCCCGTGACCACGGGGTCGTCGTGGTGTCGCTCAACCACCGGCTCAACGTGCTGGGATTCCTCGACCTGTCGGCCTACGGTGCCAAATATGCCCATAGTGGCAACCTGGGCATGATGGACATCGTCAAGGCGCTCGAGTGGGTGCGCGACAATATCGCCCAGTTCGGTGGCGATCCGTCCAACGTGACGATCTTCGGCCAGTCGGGCGGCGGCGGAAAGGTATCCACCCTGATGGCGATGCCTTCGGCCAAAGGCCTGTTCAACAAGGCCATCGTCCAGAGCGGCTCCATCACGCAGCTGATGGAACCCAAGTATTCCCGCCGTGTCGGTGCCAAGACTGTCGAGGCCCTGAACCTGAATCCCTCGCGCATAGGCGAAATTGAAAAGGTGCCCTATGACGAGCTGCTGGCGGCCTACAACGGCGCCATTGCTGCCGTCCGGGAAGAAGCACAGAAGGATGGCGTATTTCCCGAGAATATCCTTTCGGCCATCCTGTACGGACAGGTGCCCGTGGTGGACGGCGAGATCATCCCCGCGCAGCCCGCGACCCTGGAAGCCCTGGCGCTGTCGAAAGACATCCCGGTAATCATCGGCACCACCTATCACGAATTCACGCGCGACCGCGAGGATCCGATCTTCAAGCCGCTGGCCCTCCAGCAGGCTGCTGACCGCACTGCAGCCGGTTGCGCTCCCGTATACCTCTATCAATTTACCTGGGAATCTCCCGTACTGGACGGCGCGTTCGGCAGCACCCATTGCATGGAGATTCCTTTCGTGTTCGACAACGTGGTCCTGCACCGCACCCTGACCGGTGGCGGCCCCGAAGCAGCAGAACTCGGCCATCGCATCAGTCGTCTCTGGACAAATTTTGCCAAGACGGGCACCCCGGAGGCAGAGGATATGCCCACCTGGGAGCCTTACCCTAAAAAGATGATTCTGAATATCGAAGCAACAATCCAATAATTAACCTAAAAAACCTTTATTTATGAGACAATCCCTCTTTCAAAGGCTGACGATCGCCTGTCTGGCCCTCCTGGTCAGCGGTGCGCTCTTCGCTCAGTCTCAGGTGACGCTCTCCGGTACGGTCGTCGACGATTTCGGCGAACCGCTTATGGGTGTAGGCGTCATTCAGCAGGGAACCACGAACGGCGTGGCCACCGACCTTGACGGTAACTATTCCATCACCGTCCCTGCCGGTACCGTCGTCGAGTTTTCCTACATCGGTTTCAAGGCCCAGACTTTCGTGGCCGAAAAGACGATGACCATCAACGTCAAATTGCTCCCCGACACCGAAATGCTCGAAGAGACGGTCGTCGTGGGCTACGGTGTCCAGAAAAAATCCGACGTCACCGGTGCCATTTCGCAGGTGAAGCAGGAAGACATCGCAAACCGTACGATCGCAACGCCGGAACAGGCCCTCCAGGGCAAGACGGCCGGTGTCCAGGTGTTCTCGGCATCCGCCCGACCGGGTGCGGCGCCGAGCGTCCAGGTGCGTGGTATTTCTTCCAACGGTTCGTCCAATCCCTTGTACGTGGTGGACGGCCGCCGTACCAATTCCATCGCTGGCATCGACCCGAACGACATTGAGTCCATGGAGGTGCTGAAGGATGGTGCTTCCGCCGCCATCTACGGCGCAGAAGCCGGTAACGGCGTCATCATGATCACGACCCGTAGAGGTCAGGGCGACGGCAAGATCAGCTATTCCTACCAGCTTTCATCCCAGAGTCTCAACCATATCCCGAAGGTGATGAACTCCGAGCAGTATATGCAGTACTTCATTGAGAACGGCCGCTACAGCATGCAGGACTTCTACGCCAACTGGGACTTCGTGACCAACACCGACTGGCTCGCCTATTCCTATGAAAACTCCCTGATGCACCACCACAACCTGTCTTTCTCGGCCGGTAACGATCGTGGTAACCTCTATGTTTCCGCTGCTTACCTCAATAACAACGGTATGTTCGCCGGTGATGCCGACGTGTACAGGCGCATCACTTCGATGGTCAACGGCTCCTGGAAGTTCAAACCCTGGATGGAAGTCCAGACCAACAATCAGGTGGAGTACTACAAGGCACGCAGTGTTTCCGAGGGTTCCGACTATGGTTCCGCGGTGCTGTCCGCCCTGCAGCTCGATCCGCTGACTCCGACGACCTACACCCTGGACAACATGCCCGACTTCATGAAGGACTATCTGGCGCAGGGCCGAACGCTGATGCAGGACGAGAAGGGCAACTACTACGGCATCTCCTTCTTCAACCCTTCCGAGAACGTGAACCCGCGCATCATGCGCGACCGTGACTACAGCACCTCGCAGGGCTTCAATATCAACGGCTCCACGTCCCTTAACTTCACGCCCTGGAAGTACCTGACCATTACTTCCCGTGTGGGCTACCGCTTCTCGGCTTCCGACAGCTACGGTTATTCCCTGGATTACTACGTGAACCAGAACGCCTATCAGAATTACATCGGCCTCTCGGGCTCCAGCAACAACTCCATCTACTACCAGTGGGAGAACTTTGCCAACTGGAACCAGAACTTCGGACGCCACAACGTCAACGTGATGGTCGGTACCTCTTATTCCAACAGCCGCAGTTACAATGTGAGCGGTTCGTACCGCGGCAGCGACGATGACCTCGGTGTGAAGCAGAAGAATCCGCTCTTCTACTATTTCGCCTATCATTCCGCGAATGCGGTTCCTTCGGTGTCCGGTGCCGAACCCAGTATCTCCCGCAAGCTTTCCTACTTTGCGCGAGCCGGTTGGAACTATATGGGCAAATACAACGTGCAGGCTTCGTTCCGTGCAGATGCGGCTGACCTTTCCATCCTGCCGAAGCCGATGCGCTGGGGTTACTTCCCCTCCGTATCTGCCAGCTGGACGATCTCCGAAGAAGATTTCTTCGCGAATGCCAAGCGGGCTATCAATTATTTGAAACTGCGCGGTTCCTGGGGCCAGAACGGTTCCCTCGCCGGCCTTTACGGCTACCGCTACGCCAACGTGATCGCTTCGACGGGCAATTATCCGATCAGCAGCGTTTCGCCGATCTACCTCATCGGCTATGCGCCTTCTTCTTCCGGCAACGACGAGCTCAAGTGGGAGACCTCCGAGCAGCTCGACTTCGGTGTCGATATGCGCTTCCTGCGTGATCGCTTGACCTTCAGCGTCGACTGGTTCCGCAAGATGACCAAGGACCTCATCGTGACAGGTATCACGCCGTCCACCGTGGTGGGCGTCACGGCTTCTCCGGTGAATGCCGGCAATGTGCTCAACACCGGTTTCGAGTTTGAGCTCAAGTGGCGCGACCAGGTTGGTGACTTCCACTACAGCGTCAGCGGAAACCTCTCGACCCTCAAGAACCGGGTGACCTATATTCACGAGACGCTCTCCGACGGTATCGACGGCGTGGGTGTCCGCAACTATGGCACGATTACCCGCTTCGAGAAAGGCTATCCCGCCTGGCATTTCTATGGCTATCATTTCATCGGCATTGACCCGGCCACGGGCGACGCGATGTTCGAAGATCTCGACGGCAGCGGCGACGTGACGCAGGCCGACAAGATGGACCTGGGCTCCGGTATTCCGAAAGTCAACTTCGGTGTCACGCTCACGGCTGCCTGGAAGGGCATCGACGCCGTGGTCTTCCTGACCGGTGCGGCCGGCAGCAAGATCTACAACTGCCTCACCGTGGTCGACTATCCGTCCAACCGCTTGAGCTTCCTCACGGAAGACCGTTGGACCCCGACCCATACCAACGGTACGATGCCGGCGGCCAACGCCTCGAACTGGCAGCAGTTCCTGACCTCCGACGGTGTCGTGTTTGACGGCAGCTATGCCAAGATCAAACAGATCCAGCTGGGTTACACCCTCCCGCAGCACTTCACCAAGAAATTCTTCGTGGACAATCTGCGTATTTACGGTTCCCTCGACGATTTCTTCACCTTCTCCAAATATCCGGGCTTCGATCCTGAGATCACGGGTACCGGAAGTGGACTCGGTGTCGACAAGGGCAGTTATCCGACCGCCAAGAAGGTCGTCTTCGGTGTAAACATCACTTTCTAATTCTGACAGCCTTATGAAAACGAGAAATATATTTTTGACTGCTGTCGCAGCGATCTGCACCCTCTGCCTGACCTCCTGCTCCAATCTGCTGGACATCCCGCAGCACGGCGTGCTGGACTATAATACCTATTACCAGACGGATGACCAGATTACGTCGGCCACTGTAGCGATGTATCTGGAGGTCCGCGGCTGGGAATACAACGTGAAACTCTGCAAGGCGATGCTGACCGATGATTTCTGGGCAGGCGGTTCGATGCGGGGTGACAACAACAACCTGGAACACCTGAATGAATTCACCTTCGACGCAGAAGAAGATTACATCCAGAGCATGTTCACGACGTACTACACCCTGATCTACAAGGCCAACGTCATCCTGGGCCATGTCGATGAGGAAAAGGGCGCAGTGGCCCGCCAGGCCCGCGCCGAGGCCAAGGTCTTCCGTGCCTTCGCCTACTTCGACCTCAAGACGATGTGGGGCAATCCGCCGGTGGTGGACCATGAACTGGCCCCGTCCGAGTACAACGTGTACAACGGTTCCGACGAGGAACTCTGGGGCCTGATGGAGCAGGACCTCACCGAGGCCATCGCATCCGGCGCGCTGGCCGAGAAGAACGGCGTCGGTGACACCGATACCTGGCGTGTCACCAAACAGTTCGCCCAGGCGCTCCTCGGCAAGGTCTATCTGTGGCAGGGCAAGAATGCCGAAGCCGCCGCCCAGTTCGACGCCGTGGTGAATTCGGGCAAGTACGCGCTGCTGGATGACTTCAGCCAGATCCACCGTGCTTCCCACAAGCACAACAGCGAGATCCTCTTCGAGAGCAACCGCATCCACGACGACAACGACTCCTGGCAGAACTTCTCGATGTACGCCCTGATGACCAACTGGCGTATGGACAAGATGAACTGGCCCTCCGACACGCCGATCATGAACACCGGCTGGGGATTCCGCGTCCCGACCAAGAGCCTGTACGATGATTTCGTGAAGGCCGAAGGTGTGAACGGCTATCGTCTGAACAACTCCCTCAAGACCCTGGACCAGCTTAACAGCGAACTGGGCATTACGCTCAAGAGCCCTGTGATCGGTGAAGGCTACTTCATGTGGAAACTTCGCATCCTGGCTGAGGAGCGCGGCATGGGCAACGACTTCGTCTATATGGCCAACACCATCTGGATGCGTTACGCCGAGGTCCTCCTCTGCGGCGCCGAGGCTCATCTGGCTGCCGGCAATACCGGCAAGGCCGCCGAATATGTCAATATGGTCCGTGCACGCGCCCAGCTTCCCGCCAAGAACGGTGTGACGCTCGACGACATCAAGCTCGAGAAACGTCTCGAACTCTTCGGCGAAGGCACCCGCTTCCAGGACCTGCTCCGTTGGGGCGAAGGTTCCAAGATGGCCAAAAACGGCGAGACATATCCTGAGCTGCAGGTCAACGGACAAGTCAAGTACGTCCCTTGCGGCAATCCTACCTATGGTTTCAAGCCTGGCAAGCACGAGCGGCTTCCTTATC
>Ga0310696_10010578_pt1 | contig 10586 bp, 7 predicted proteins | sample AusTroGonzalo_MG_4_FD_203885 | JGI IMG/M metagenome (GOLD analysis project Ga0310696, IMG submission 203885) | Bovine rumen microbial communities from tropical cattle in Woodstock, Queensland, Australia - Gonzalo_02 (v2) (version 2) | ecosystem: Host-associated > Mammals > Digestive system >... | reverse complement strand
AATCATGCTGAGGAACGTCAGCAGCGAGTCGCAGAACTGCTCTGTGGTCAGTCCGCCCGTCGTCTCCACGTCGATCATCGGTATCAGGTCCTGCTCGCCGGGCAGGCACTGGGCCGTGAAGTTCTCCAACTGCTTCTGCAGCGGCGTCTTGGGCCGGAAGAAGTGGTAGGAGCCCACCTTCAGCCCGTAGCGATGGGCCAGCTCGATGTTACGCTCGAACTTGGGGTCGATGCGGTCGCCGCCCTCCGTCGCCTTCAGATAGACATACGCCATCTTCGTGTTCTCGCCGACGGTCTCCCAGAACACGTCGCCCTGATAGCGGCTCAGGTCGATGCCGTGAACGTGGCCGCAGGTGTCCTCACACTGCAGGTAGGGGTTATAGTCACCACTCTCTATATCTCGGTCGGCTGGCAGAGGCACGAAGCGCTCCACGGGCTTTGCCAGTTTCGCGGTCTTCTTCTTTGTCTTCGCCACCTTATGTGTCTTTGCTCTCGTACGTCGCTGCGGGCGTTTCGGCTTTCCGGCCAGCGCGTCTGCCGCGCACATCACGGCGATGGAAATCGCCAACAATATATATAGTTTCTTCATGTTTCTGCATTTTCGAGGCCCAAAATTACACATTATTTTCGAGAAACAAAACGTCTTTGCGCAAAAAATCACAAAATCGCCCATATTTATGCGTCATATCAACTCCGAGGACAAAAGGCAGCGTACAGACAGAAACGAAAGGAACTATCCTTAATAGTAGGGGTGCCCCCAAAGGCACCCCCAATCTAATTCTATGAATTTGCCCCTATTCATAGGATAGGGGCTATAGTATATAGCCTTTAAAGCAAAGTTCGGGATTTCCCGACTCGCCGTCGGTTTGCTATCTCTGCCAACGTCACGTTCACGAAGGTCTTATTTGTTGGCAAATCAATCTGGATCAAGGTTCCCATCCTCATCAATGCCAGCATATACTTCAAGAACCATGAAAGCATCAAGGGTGGTGATATCCAACGTTATTGAGGCATCACTACCAGCAAGCAGTGCTTGGGATTCGAGAGCTTCGATGCTCATCTGAGGTTCAAAATAATCTTTTTTCATCAGTTAATCTTCCTTTGGAGATAGTCAACGGAAAAAAGTGACCTTGGTTTCAAGAAGGGGCAAGCGCCAATCCACCTGCCCCTTCTTGGCATTATCGATTAATCTGGATCATAATCTCCATTCTCATCGACGCCACCATACTTCATACCCCTTGGTGATGTAATGGCATCACTATCAACCAATAAGACTCTTGGTCTCATCTTTATGATTTTCATATCAGGAAAAATGTATCTCTTTTTCATTTGTTCGTCCTCCATTTACTTGATAACCTTTTTCTTTCCGTTCACGATATAAACGCCTTTTTGCAGATTATCCGTATTCACGTCCTCACCCACATATCGGCCAAACACAGAATATATGCGCCCGTTCTCTACAGGCAGAAAATCAGCGTTTTCTATCATTGTCGTATTTTCATCTTCGTCTGTAAGATACATTCTTACGCGGGCAGATGAACTCTCCTCTACCTCACTCAGCACGTCATAAAAGTCGAAATAGGCACGAAAGGCTTTCATTGTTGTTAGGCCTTTAGAATAGAAAAAATTATTATTATTTAAGAAAAGACAGAGATTTGGAACTTCAGTATCTGCTATATATGTTCCGACAAAACTATTATAGTGGTAAACATAAGGATCTTTCTTTGTTCCAGATCCTGTTCTGTATTCGTCTTTATCAACTGAGGGCTCATCAGCTGGCTCAATATTTACGCCATCAACAGTAAACCCATCGTCATGGTTGATTCCCTGTGATACCTTAATAATATAAGGATGATTTGCTTCTATCCCATCAATTATATTGACGTTATCAAAGCTTATTGTGAGAGCTGTAACGTTTTCGTTAACATCTTCTGTAGCTTCACAACCCGTGAAGTCACCTAACTCCACATCATTACCGAATGCAGCCTTTACCTGTGCTTCTGTCATTGCAAACGGCAGGCAAATGGTACTCCATGTATTGGCATTGATGGTACGTTTTACACGGACATCTACTCCAGTTGCAGCCTCAGGTATCGTGGTTGAGTTCTCGTCAAGAACAGTACGAAGTTCCACAGCATCAACTATTTCAACCTCAAATTCTGAATCGGCAAGTGTAACAGAATTACCACCCTCAGTAGAAAGTTTTACATTTTTTAAGCTTCCGGTTCCATTTGTACCAACGGCGATTGTCGTTGTTGGCTTAATTCGAAATTTTAGCAATATCCCATCAGCTACTGAAATTGGAGTTGTGTTGTAGGTGTATCCACCACAACTCAATACCCCTTCTCCTATAATATTGGGTGTAATGGACGGATTGCCACCTTGGTCTTCGTAACAATCTCCTAAACTATATACAGGGTTGCCTTTTGAATCTGTGACATACTCAACAGCCAAGCCTGCTGGTAAGGTAATCTCAAACTGGAAACCAGAAAACACTCCCACTGAGGACTCAGCAAAATGAAACTTCACAACGAGGTCTGCCTCGTAATTCTGAGGGAGATTAACATCTTCCACAGTCAACGAATTTTGTGCTATAGCCGTCCCCGCCCATGCGAGAAATGCTATAATGGATAATAAAACCTTCTTCATGTCACTTATTTTTATTACTTTTTTTGCAGTTCTTTTCCTAATCTATTAAATCAACAACATCGCACTTAACAGTGCAAGCTTACAAATAACTATCTGGATCGCTAAAGAAATCTATCTTTTTTAATCTCCGAATCGTGATTCGGTTCGGAGATTAAATTCAGAATAGTGTTACTGTGGCTCTTTATCGTCCCATTTCCTTACAGTTGGGCGAGAAAGGGAGGATGCCTTTCCTACAATGAGGTTTACGACACGCACAGCATCAGCAATATCCACACCTTCATCATTATTTACATTTGCAACTTCATTTATAAATACCAACATTGGTTTATTTACCACATGATTCACTATGCACACAACATCTGCAATGTTTATATCATTGTCACCATTCGCATCACCGTTTTTATAGACACTGACTCTACCGTGCCTTGCGGAGGCTGGTTGTGGCTCATCGTCTGTATTATTGACAGTAATCTGATTGATATAAACAGGATAGCCCTTTCCTGTTTCCTGTGTAGAAGGGATAACAATGTCGAATGTCAGCAGAGCTACATTACCCTCTGCCAATTCCCCACCGGTCAGCGTATAAACGTATGCTGTCTGACCTTCTTCAGCACCAGATCCTTCTGTACAGGTCACAGTATAAGCTGAAGCTGCGTCTGCCAAGGTAGGAGTTGTGACGTTTGTCGGTATCAACTCTGTTGGGAACGTCAGTTGAAAATCCATATCCTTTGCTATCGCCTGACTTGTCAGATAGATTGGGAAATGGACAGTATCTCCAGGCCTCCCGATAATGTTCATCAGGTAGAAAGCATATTGTTTAGCCTGAGGCATTGACGGTTCATTCGGATTATCTGGATTGAAAACGAATCTTGCTTCAAACTCCACATTTGAGTTACCCATTGTATAAACGAATTCCTCAGAATTGGTGTAAAGTATTCCGTTCCGATACCAGCCGTCCCAGTCATAACCAGAATTAGCATATGCACGAATGGTTGTGGTTTCACCTTCTACCAGACGTGAGGGATTGGCTGAAGCCGTGCCACCCTCTTCCACCTTTAGGACCACTTTATGAGGTTCCTTAATCTCTCCGGGCTCATCGGGACTGTCAGGAGTGTAGTTGAATTTTGCCAACAGGGTCATTCCGCCTCTTACCATGGTTACCTTGTAGCTCTTATTGGTAGTCAGGCAGGTTTCACCATCACTGTCGTACCAACCCACAAATTCATATCCTGCGTTTGCCGAAGCCGTCACCGTATTCTGGGTTCCAACCAAATAACGTCCCCCACCGGAGGCTGTACCTCCCTCTTCAACGGCAAGGGTCAGCCAATAGCGCACATTTTCTGCTATCTCACCTGGCTCCGTAGGACTGTCTGGGGCAAACTCGAAGTGCGCCGTAAGCGTTTCCCTATCAGCCTTTGTCGTATAAGGTGAGGTGACTGTTTCACCGTTCTCGTTTGTCCAGTTAACGAATTTCCAACCCGAAGCAGCAGTAGTTTTCAGCGTCACACTGGTACCAGAGACATACTTACCACCACCCGTCAACGACGAAGCAGCATCGGCTGGGTCTGCCACCAATGTCAGTTTATATTTTTCCACAATCTGGCCAGGCTCTGCAGGGCTCGCCGGGTCAAAGGGATCATCTTGCGCCCAAGCTGTTGTGCCACAGAGCAGCACCAATAGCAAGGACAAATATCTGATTCTCTTCATAGGCCGAAAGCGATTACTTGATGATCATCTTCTGAGCCTTCTGGCCCTTACGAACCACGTAAACACCCTGTTTCAGGTCCTCTGTGCTGTTATTCACCTTGCGGCCGTCGAGCGTAAAGACCTCAATCATCTCATGAGATTCTCTTGTTACCTTACTAATACCTGTAGCTCCACCTGCAGCAAAGGTCAGTGTAAAGCGTGATTCGTTGACACCAACCTCTGCATCGAAACTATAGTTGTTCTGACTGAGATCAGTTGTCAGACCTGTCTGATAATCTTTCAGCAACACCTCACCTAATGTGTTACGGATGGCAGAGATGGTATACTGTCCTTCTTGCATCGTCACAATACCTAAGCGGAGTACACCTGAATCAGCCGGACGCTCATTGATGGCATACTGCGTATCGTCTATACCCAAAGAATAGATTTGGGGAACATTGGCATCCATTGACATAAATTTGCTAGCATCACAACTGACCTCATAGCTGAGGCAGGCATCAGGATTCACCACGAGACGTGTTTTGTCAGTCATTTGGTTTTCGTCTTTTATCTGAATGTCCACTAATTGACGGTTGGATGCCGACCTTTTGCGAGCACCGTTCTGGCTGGTAATCTCCTCAGTCAGCTGGCGACCGTCAGTGGGGAAGGTGATGGAGGAAGAACCTGGGCTCTGAACAAAGAAAGCTTCGTTAGGACGAATGGCATAGTCATCGTCAATCAGTGAGTAAGCAGCATAAGTGCTACCAGTCCAAACGGAAATAGGAGCTGTGAAGCTGAGCTTATGGATATTATAGTACGACTGCCAGGGGTTACCTACCAAGTTCCAGCCCTTATGAGCAGCCTGTTCAGTATCATTATCTGCAAGAGCTTTAACAAAGGCATTGTTTGACATCACATACTGTTTCGACGCATTATCCTGCGCTTTGAATGTTACCCATGTTTCAGCACTAGTCTGGAAAATAAATCCTGTACCTGCAGGAATAATATCATTTACGTCGTAGTTCTTCCAATTGCTGCTTGCAGCGTTAGTAGTTGCACGGTTTGCTCCATCATAATAGCGGATAGCATACTTCACATTGTTTTCCGTTACAATATCACCGACTTTAAAGTCGAATGGCAAACAGAAGAAATACCATTTCTTTTCATAAGTCTGGATTTTGTGCTCCAATGTACCTGTGATGGTCACGTTATCACAAGTGTTGATGATCATTGACCAGTCTTTAGATCCATATTTATTAGATTGACTATAATCGGATGAATGGCCATAAGTCAAGACATTTCCGAACGTCTGAGCCGTACTGCCTATAACCTCTAAAGATGCTGATCTACAGAGTTTGATATTGGAATTATCTGGCATTCGGGTATAAGATAAACTGAGTGGGGCACTAATAGTCCATAGACCCGTATAATCATCAGTTGCATCGCCAACAATAGTGTAATCCTTAAAATAACTATCGGTCTTATAAGTTGTCAGCAGGTGGGCTGGCACATGGATTTTTAGATTTACATTAGTACATCCGGACAAAAAAGCTCCATTCGTACATGTAAAACAAGTAGGCGATTTTAAATATACATCTGTCAATTCTTTACAATCGGAAATAATGCCATATCTATTTGTTCTATAGAAAGTGGTAGGAAAAGTAATAGATTGAATCTTCGAATCACTAAAGATGTGCTCATCAACGGAAGTATTTTCACTCAAAACAACATCTATCCCCTCCATACTCGCACCATCAAATGCTGATGATCCTATAGATTGAATAGTAGTGGGTAAAGTTGACTTAAATAAAATACAACCGTTGAAAGCATTATTTCCAATATATGTTACTCCTTCTGGGATTGTAAACGATTGCAATTTTTTACAATTCCTGAAACAACCCGTAGGAATTGTCGTAATTCCATTTGGCAGACTGCTCAGATGAATTGACTCCAAATTGCTGCAGGTAAAAAAACAATATGTACCAATCTCTTCAAGAGTCGTTGGAAGATACACATCTGTAAGAGAATATTGTTGATAAAAAGCGCGTGAGCCAATACTTTTTAAATTTGAAGGTAATTTTACTAATATTAAGTTATCAGCATCACAAATATTACTGCTCCTATCAAAAACATTCGCAGGCATTGTTTCACAACTGGCACCAGATAAATCTAAATTCTTTAGATTTGTTATACCTCGCATGATATTCCAGTCATCGTCATTAATCACACCGGTCACAGTCAGGTCAGTCACTTCATTGATTGGATCATGCTTTTGCAGGATCTCGTAACCGAGACTACCAGGCTGAGCCAACGATACAGAAACCACAACCTCATCTTGGGCCCATGCACTTTGCCATGAGCACACACTTACTGCCAAAAGGGCAAGAATCATTCTAATTTTTTTCATAATTGTTATTCTTTAATTATTTAACGTATTATTCAGCAATTTTGTCTTCATGCCGATATGCCCCCAATCTCGGATAGTTAATATATTAAATAAGGTGGAAATAAAAAAGGCATGGGAGATTCTAACTTCTCGCCCATCCCTGATCTCAGGCCTTCGCATTGCCCCATTCCAAGGATAAGCAACGCAGCCAGCCCACGCCAAGCAGATATATACAACTCATCTATCACTATGGAAACCCATAGCAATGGCTGGGGGGTATAAACTACCCACGCAGACGTTTGCCGTTGCATTATCTCTGTGGAATGTTTCAAAGTTGCGAAGTTTGAGATCACAGATGATAACGTTCGTAAACGCCTTTTCGAGGCCTGCCCTACAAACGGCTTGGTGGCCTCATTCCATCAAAATTATGACCCTCCAGCCCTCACCGGACTGGCTTAGTCGGGGGCAAAGATAAGAAAAATAATCGAAATAAACAAGAAAAAAACTAAAAACTTTGTGAAAAGTTTTGAGTGTAGATATGACACATGACATCAAGTGAGCGGTGAATATGATCACTATCTCATAGGGTGGGAACGGCATTTTTGCCGTCTATATATAGTGAAGATTTGAAAAATCGGCCTACTCGACCTACCAAGACGTATATCATGCTGATATTCAGTGAATAAGTGGTAGGTCGATGGTTGAAAATCGACCTACTTTGGGCCTACCATCGACCTACCATAAAAATTAGGGCGATTCATTTTGGCTATAGCCGTAAAGCCTTTCGGCTATAGGCGTAAGGTCTTTCGGCTGCAGCCGTAAGGTTGTTAGGTACGGGTTTACTCCCCGTACACAAGGCACTTTGCACCACTTCGAGCCGTCGGATGTACCATTAAAGACTATCTGAACGAACCAAAGGTGCCATCTTTCCCGTGATCTCTTATATTAATTGTTTGAGCCAGAGGTCGAAGAAGCGGTCATAGACCCAGTAGCCTTTTGCATCGTGATAGATAAGGTCTTTGTCGAGTAGCAACGTCAGGGCTGTCTTCACACTGCTGGCACTGGGCAGGTCGTACAGCTTGATGAAATCGTTGGCCTGCGGACTCACCACACGGTCACTCTTTGCAATTGCCTTTAAGAGCGACAGCTGATTGTCTGTTAGGAATCCAACCAGTGCCTCGTACTGCATACTGTTCCTGTTGACGATATGTCGGACAGCCTCTTTCACTTGGTGTTTTTTGTCAATATGGCGCTCAACCTCGTAGAGACGGTTCAGGATTTGCTGAATGTTCTGAGTAATGCCGTCAAATCGTTGGTAGAGAGCGCTGAACACTTCATGGGAGATGCTTCTGCGCTTGGTCTCAAAAAAGTGACGGGCGAAATCATAGTAGATTTCCTCATGAAGCGGTCCAAGCCCCATCGAGGCAGTACTCTGGTAGAAGGGCCTTTCCGGCGATTGGAACATCTGTGCCATCAAGTGCTGTTTGCTACCCGAGAAGATGAATTTGATGGTGGGAGCAAACTGGATATAGGAACGGAGTTGTGCTTCCAAGCCCTGTTCAGGATAATAGGTGATCTGCTGGAACTCGTCGATGGCGATATAAACCTTCTGACGGCTCTGTTCAAGAAAGTCAAAAATACCCTTGAGTGTCATTACAGATTGTGAAGGTTCTATATTGACGGACACAGTGGGCATACTCGTCAGTGGGTCTATACTGAACACAGGACGCCAAGATCCAAAAAACTCCAGAAGGCGCTTGAGGGCTTTCTGCTGGTGAGTCATGACATGCTGGGCGATGGCTGTGCCAAATTGTTGCACAAAGTCATGCTGATTCTTCGTGGCAAAGATATCGATATAGATGCATATTGCATCTTTATCCATCTCTTTTATGCGATAAAAAGCATTGCGAATCAATCCTGTTTTGCCAATTCTGCGAGGAGAAACCAGCGTTGTGTTTCGCCCATTTTGTAGATTTGCTATCAATTCTTCAGTTTCCTCCGTTCGGTCACAGAAGTAATCAGGGCTTACATATCCCTGATAAATAAAGGGATTCTCTGGTTTTAATTTGCTTTTCTTCGCCATATCTGCATCTCTATTTATCACGTAAATTCCGTGACGGGATTTACGTGACGGGAATTACACGATGCAAAATTAAGAAAAAGATTTGAAACCTGCAAGATTTTGAACTGTTTTTTATGATTTCTTACAGAATTACTTCAGAAGGCATCAATTTAAGTGCATGAAGTGCCTCAGGTGTACCATGTTTTTATTTAGCCTTATATTCTGTCACAAAGTCTCATTTTCCCCAAATTATTTGCTTGCAAACGAAAAATTGTGTACCTTTGCCGCAAAACATAATGCGACATGAACAGAATCATCCTCACCCTCGCACTGCTACTGGCCGTCACTGGTCTCAGAGCACAGAACGACGACAAGGCCATCGGCTTCATCGAGACCACCAAGCCCCTCCAAAGGAGGGGATGTTCAAAGCCGGGCACATCATCCGCCAGGCTTTCCTCCCCAAGGGGAGGTCGGGAGGGGTTAGCGCTGTCACAATCTGCTTGATGAGTCGCGAACCCTTAGTCTTTCTGACAGAGCTCAAATTTGAGCCCTGTGAGTTTTTCCCACGCAGGCTCCATGTTTCTGATGTCTCGCATCAGGTTCTTGTGTTGTTTGCCTGTGAGTTCGGCAATCTCGAGCGAAGTCATGCGCTGTGGCTCTGACTTCTCAATCTTACAAATCTGTTTCATGGTAATTCTGTTTTTAATTTCCTTGGCACTTTTGACCTTACGGTGGGTGTTTTGTCCTTACGGTGAGTGTAGAAGAAGAAGCCCGTCTGGCGGGGATTCACCCTCATGGCATGGTCGTCGTAGCCGCACAGCTGGCGCAGGCAGTGATAATCTCACAAGGTTTCATTTATCAATAGATTATCGGGCGCGTTCAGTTCCCCCTTACTTCCAGCCTGCAAAGGTAACAGAAATGGGCCGGCAAAATGCCAGCCCAATTTCTTTCATTAAATATCGTTAATTCTAATCGACAGTTCCAAAACTTCTCGACGAAGGCCGTGGAACGTTGTGTTATAGGATTTCCTCGGAACTCGTGATCTCGTCATTGTCACGAACCCTCATCTTCTCTGAACCTACCAACAAACTGTCACCACAAGCTTCTGCTGTCTGATTGATTGTCTTTATGTCTGAAGGCGTATCGCTTTCAGACCCCATACCGATATATTCACGTGCGTTTGCGGCATTGGGGAACTTCAGGTAGGCCTTGCCTTCAGGAATAGTCACTCCCGCTTTGACTTTATAGAAACCAATTCCATCAGTTTTATTTGCCAGCGCATAGTAAGTGTAACCATCATTGTTTGGCACTTGCACACCGTCTGAACCAGCTGCCAGCAGAAGGTTTGTGCCAATGTTATCAGCAGCGAGAGAAGTGGATGGAATGCCGAAGGTAACAGACTCCATACCTTCCATGTCTGGCACATTCAGTATGACGGGAGTCCCCTCTGGAGCGATGCTGACTTTCTTCAGATTTACATCTCCATTCTCTGCCCTGGATGAGACTATGTAAGTATTCATATCTCCTTTTCGAGAGTACTCTAACCGATTAGGACTACAATAAGTGTTCCAACCTGAACCGTCTCCTATGTTCTTGATAGTCACAGTCTCTCGGCCACGACGGGAAATCGATTTGATTTTGATAGACCATGGTGTAAGATATGTGTTGTCTGTTTTATTATTTACAACTCCGACTATCGGGTTCTTCTCACCTGTAGCGGAAACATATATTCTGAAACAATCTCCTTTAGTTAAATCCGATGGGGCTATCTCTTTTTCAAAATAGTATTCTCCCTCTACACCAG
>Ga0310696_10010577_pt1 | contig 10586 bp, 5 predicted proteins | sample AusTroGonzalo_MG_4_FD_203885 | JGI IMG/M metagenome (GOLD analysis project Ga0310696, IMG submission 203885) | Bovine rumen microbial communities from tropical cattle in Woodstock, Queensland, Australia - Gonzalo_02 (v2) (version 2) | ecosystem: Host-associated > Mammals > Digestive system >... | reverse complement strand
GCTACAACGGCAATCTGCCGCCGTTCTTCATCGGCGATGTGCGAAACGACGGTTACTTCAGGATGCGACAGGGCCAGCAGCAAGGACAGTTCGCCGTACCCTTCGTCGCGGTAATCCACGGACGATTGTCCTGCCACATTCCAGTCGATCATCGTACCGGCGCTTTCTTTCAGGTGGCGCCGTACACAGCGTTCGACCTCTTTCCCCCTGTATGCATATCGTCCTTTCACGATGTCTGTCAAGGCTTTGGGCTGTCCCCGGAAAAGTGTTCTCAGGGTAATGGGCTGCGGACGGACCTGTCCCTTCTTCGTGGTCAGGATATTGAACAGGAAGGGAGGAACCAGATAGGCCATCAGTACGACGGAGAACATACCGATGATTGTGACCTCCGCCAGGGAGTGCATGGCAGGATGCCTGGCGACGATCAGCGTTCCGATGCCGGCGAACATGATGGCGCCGGATTGCAGGATGCTGCTCTTGTAAGACTTGAGGATGGACCGCTGCCGGGAATACTCATACTGGCACCCTTCGGTCATGAAAATGGTATAATCATCCCCCTGGCCGAAGATGAAAGTGGCCAGGATGATATTGACGATGTTGAACTTGATGCCCAGCAGGGCCATGATGCCCAGAATCCAGACCCAGCTGATGGCCATCGGCAGGAACGAGATGACGGCCAGCTCGATGCGTCCGAAAGAAAACCAAAGGAAGAAGAACACGATCAGGGAACACGCCCATCCGATGTAGTTGAAATTGTCGGAAAGGCTGCGGGTCATGGATTTGTTGAGGCTGCTGACTTCAAAGCAATGGTCCCCCAGGGTTGTTTTTGCCGCAGCCAGGTTTTCAGGCTGAACATTGACCGGTGTCACCACATAGGAGGTTTCTTTGTCTTCCGAACTGGTAAAATTCTGCTCGAAAACCGTCTCCAGGAGGGGTTCGAAATACGCCAGCTCCTGCGGGGTGAAGGAGGCCGAAGACGCGATCAGGCGGTTGAAGGGCTGGAAGGCTCCGGGCGCAAAGCCGGCCTTTTCCGCCTCTTTCTGAAATACGCCCGTGATCTCGTCACGATGTCGATCGACAAATTTGTTCCAACGGATCAGCCGCTGTTGCTGTTCCTGTCGAGTCGTCAGGAAAGACAAGACTTCATTCTGCTTGGTCAGGACGCCTCCCGCCGATAAACTGTCGATGCGTGCTTCGTTCTGGCGGATGTCTTCCAAGGCTTCGTCTGTCGTACGGCCACTTCCGTAGACATACAGGATCTGGGCGGTATGCGTGTCATCTTTGGTCATCAGATCTTCGAAATACTGCATTTCCCGCTTTTGGTCCGCTGTCATATAGTTCATATGGGACATGTCGGAATCAAATTCCGTGTGGAAGCTGAAATACAACAGGACGAGGGTGATGACGACCGTGCCGGCGACGATTCCGGCATTTTTTTCCGGCGAAAGGGAAGAAAGGAATTCGATGAGACGGCCGTTGCGGCGCTTTCTTCCCGGGTCGCCGGTTACATAATGCGGCAGGTAGAAGAGCACGAACAGGATGGTTCCGACCAGGAGCAGGGACGCAAAGAGGCCCAGGTCGCGCAAAGCCGTCGATTTGAGCGGAACCAGCGCCAGGAAGGCGCCGACGGTCGTGATATTCCCGACGACCAGCGGCGACGCAATCTCTTTCAGGGCCTGTCTCCTGTCCGGCTGGTAGGCCAGATGGGAAACCAGGTGCAAGGGATAATTGATGGCGATGCCGATGATGACGCTGGAGATGCCGATGACGATGATCGACACGTTGTCGCGGAAAATCGCCAGGCTGCCCAGGGCAAAGAGCAGGCCCCATCCGACGGTCAGGAAAATCATCAGGATATTCCGGAAAGAGCTGAACGAATAAATCAGGATCAGGACAATCAGTACGACAGCGAGGGCAATGGCCAGGATACTGTCCTGCTTGATCCGGGAGGAGTTTCCCACCGCGATGGCGGGGCCTCCGATGATATCGACGGTAACGTCCGGATACTGCTCCCGCATCTGCAGGGATACATCTTCCAGGAATCGGAGGAGTTTCGCGTTGTTGCTCGTTTCGCTGTTGCCGAAAGGGGAGTCCAGCATCACGACGGCGCGGCTCATGTCCGGCGTGAAGATATACCCGTCATAGAGTTCAAAACCCTCCTGCCCATAGGAAGCCTGAAGCCGGGCCATCACCGGGCTGAAGAGCCCCAGCGGATCGTGTGAGATGCCGCTTGTGACGACGGCGGGATGGGGGAACAGGAGCACCTGCTTGTCCTTTTCCAGCGCCGACGGAATATACCCGGGTTCGGCCAGAAGGCTGTCCATCCTGTCGATGTCACGCTCGGTCAGGAAGAACGGGATATGATCGTATACAAAGTCGGAGATACGGGAGATGGCGGCCATGTCCATCTGGCCGGTAAGTTGCGCGCACCATCCTTTTTCATCCTGCTCAAGGGCGGTCTCGACAAAGCAGTCGATGGCCTCGACCGTCAGGTCGGCATCCCCGGGGTTGGAGAACAGCAGCAAGAGTTTGTCTGCGCCCGAGATGTTCTGATAGATGGACATCTGCTCCCGTTCCCTCGTCCCGAGCGGCAGGAAATCACTGATATCCTCGCTGAAATCCAGTTTGAGGAGCAAAGCGGCAAACAGGACGGAGAGCAAGATGAGGCTTACTCTCCGGATACTCCGGTTCCGGGAGAGAAAATCATATATGTCCGTTATCTTCATCGAACGATCGCGCGATTTCATCGTACCGGGAAATGTAGTATTTTCTCAGATAAGAGGCCTGGTCTTTATGGGTTTCTCCATGGCGTCTCAGTTCTTCCTGCGGAATCCGGTCGTCTATCTCCAGCCGGATGGGGCCCCGGTTGAGCAGGCGGCCGTGCTTGGGAAGTGCTTTCCCCGCGCCATACAGGAAGACGGGGAGGATATCCACCTGCAGATATTCGGCCAGATAGAAAGCTCCCCGGTGAAAGCGTCCGATGCTGCAGTCCATGGACCGTGTGCTCTCGGGATAGATGGCAATGCTGTATCCTTTGTCGACCAGTTCACGAAGCCGCGGGGCAATGAATTCAAGGCCTTTCGAAGCCGGGAGGAAATCGGCCTCGCGGATGATGAAGCCGTATAAAGGGTTGTGCCATACCCAGTCTGCCGTCAGGATGACCAGTTTGGGCGTCAGGGCCAGCATCGCTAACAGATCGAGGTGCGACTGGTGGTTGCATGTGATGATGGCAGGACGGGAGAAATCCTCATCGGTACGGCCAACAAACGTAAACTTGTTCCCGAACAGGCCGAACAGGGAGGTTCCGAATCGGGCGGCCCAGCAGATAAACTTGTGAAGGTTCTCTTTCTTTTTCTCAGACCGTTTTCCGCATTTCAGGTAGACAAAGGCACAGGGCGTCACAAAGACCAGCATGAAAACGATATAGAAAAGAAAGATCAACACCGTTTTTACGGCTTTGACCGGAAAAAGGAGGATCTTCAGGAACCAGTTATCGGAGGACATCTCAGGCAAGGGTATAGATCGTACTTTCCGCTTTGAAGCGGCTCGTCCTTCTTTCCGACAGTTCCTCGTCAAAAGCGCAGACAAGCACCGTTTTGGCTTCGCCTTTTCTCAGAAGCAGCTTCGCATCCCGGACGGCCCAGGCAGAAGAGTCCTCCCCCTGGGAGTAGGTGATATTGTATCCGTGGCACTTTGTCTGGATGGCGATGGCGGAAGCGATGGTGTTGTGCGTGCTCAGCATGAAGATGGTCGGCTTGAGCTGCTCTTCCTGATTGTTGACAATGTCTTCCAGGAACATGCCGCTCAGCTCGAGCATTCCTTTGGAGGTGGCGGCAATGATCGCATCGGGCCGCTCCAACCCGGCTTCCCGCAATGCCGTGAAAGCGGACAGCAGGCTGGCTTTCATCATTTTTCCCATCCGTCGGGTCTCCATGGGAGGAAGATATTCCCGCAATCCTCCCAGATCGTCTTCTTCGGAAATGAGGATGTAGGAAGCGATGCGGATCCGGGACTCGTCTATCAGTTGCGTTTCCTCCGCCCCGGGTCGGGCCTTGCTGAGGATCACGCAGGAATCATTTCCCCCGAAACCGAAGGAATTGCACATCACAAAATCCAGGTCGACGCCCGTGCGTCCCGGGGAGGGAATCACGCCCTCCGGCATGGGATGGCTCCATCCCAGCGAGGCCGGCACGAAGTCGTTCTCCATGGCCAGCAGGCAGATGACCGTCTCAACCGAGCCGGCGGCAGAGGTCGTGTGCCCGGTATAGGACTTGGTGCTGGACATGTCGGGGAGGTCGTCGCCGAACACCCGTTTGAACGCGGCGCTTTCCGAGGCGTCGTTATCGGGCGTACCCGTGCCGTGCGCATTGATATATTTGATGTCCTTTGGCTGTAACCCGGCCATCCGGAGGGCCCCGGTCATGGCTTGCGTGGCACCCTCCCCCTCTTTTGACGTGGCCGTCTGGTGGAAGGCATCACAGCGGTTCGCATAGCCGCGGACATAGGCCAGGCCCGGCACGTCTTTCTGCAGCACGACGAAAGCCGCACCCTCTCCCAGGTTCAGGCCGGCCCGCGTTGCATCGAAAGGACGGCATCTTTCCCGATCCAGGATCATCAGGGTATTGAATCCGTTCAGATGCAGTTTGCTCAGGGGCTCCGAACCGCCGGCGATGGCCAGGTCGACCTCGTCGTTCTTCAGCATCTCGGAGCCGATCATAATGGCATTCAGGGCAGAGGAACAGGCCGTACAGATGGTGCAGCACCGTGCGCCCCGCAGGCCCGCATACTCGGCAATCTCCTCGGTACTCCGGCCGCATTCATGGCTGTGGGGCATGCCCTGCAGTTCAGGATCGGTTCCCGTTTTCTCGAAAACCTGCTCCGTAATATCCATCACACCTACGGTGGTTCCAGAAATCAGTGCCACGCGCTTGCCGGCGATGTCTTGGATGCCTGCCTGCTTCAGCGCTTCGCGGACGGCGATGGCTCCCATGACGGAAGTCCTGCTGACCGTCTTGTCACGGGAAATCCCCAGCATCTGTTTCATTTCGTCGGTCGACAGCTTGATCTCTCCGACCGGTATGTCCGTATGCACCGACGGGAGATACTTCATGCGGCCGATTCCCGACTTCTTGTTTCTCAGGGAGTCCAGAACCTCCTGCTGGTTGTTGCCGATGGCACAGACAATGCCCATGCCGGTCACCGCGACCGTTCCACTCATCGTTTTCATTGAAGTTTCAGCATTTTAAGGTCTGCAATAAAGGAGTCTTCGGCATCACAGTCCACCCAACCGCAGATCGTCACGGCAGGTCTTGTCGCAGACACGGTCGCTTGGATGATCCGGTCCATGGCGGCTTCATCCCTGTCGGGCAGAAGCACGAGCGTGGTTTCTCCCTTGATGTCGTTCTTGACGGCGATTTCTCCCAGGACGACATTGGGAAGCGTATTGATGAAGACAGCCGGGCTGGGGAAGAACGATTCGGGATCGGAGAACGTGGAAAGATGCTTCCGGTCAGCCAGAACGGAGCCGTTCTGCGTGAAGATCAGCAGCGCCCGGTCTTCCGGGTCGGTATTTTCCAGGGAATCCTTGGCAAGAAGGCTCGATCCGACATAGGCCAGCCTGCTGTACAAGTCCATTTTGAAGAACCGGGAACCGTCCGCGAGATACTTTTTGAAAATCTCCGTGACGAGCGCCAGACCGCGGTTCTCCAGCGGGACGGCCTTTTCGTCCATCCACAGGCCGTCGGGTGTAATGCGAAGGCGTTTGACCACCTCGTAGTCCGCTTTTCCGGGAATGGATGCTTGCTCGGGTGTCCTGGCGTAGATCATCGCGCCGTTACAGCTGCCGAATCCGGACTGCAGCTTGATGAAGGCTCTTTTGTCGGTCGGTGCCGGATGGTCGCAGATCTTGATTTTTCCGCTGACACCCATCTCTTCAAACCCTGGGGTGGGAGGGATGATCCCGTCATCCAGGGAACACATCAGGATGATCGACTCAACGATGCCGGAAGCGCCGAACGTATGTCCATAGTGCGGTTTGACCGTGGTGGTCAGGATGTCGCCCAGGCCGGCGCCCTCGATCGCCTTCGATTCCATCTGATCGTTGAACATGGTAGCCGTTCCGTGTGCGGCGACGCATGCCAGCGTGGATTTCCGCTCCGGGGTCAGGATCTTTTTGATGGCGCGGCATACGCCGTCCCCGCTGGGGATGGGTGCGCTGACGTGATAAGCATCACTGTTGAGACATCCGTCGATGATATACCAGGCATCGGTGTCCGCGTGAAGCTCTTTGGACAGCACCACCGTGGCGGCACACTCTCCGATGTTGAGGCCCAGACGCTCAATGTCGAAAGGCCTGCATTCCGTCGGAGACAGGGCTTTGAAGGCGTCGAAGCCGGCCAGGACAAAAGCAGAGAGGACATCTACGCCACAGACCACCGCTGTATCGTAATAACCTGCGGCGAGGAGCCGGTCGGCCAGCATCTGTGCCGTGGCACCGGAGATGCAGGCGTTGCTGACCGTGATCGGAGCGTTGACGAATCCCAGTTCGTCCGCCACTTTCTTCACGGCTACGCCGGGTGCGAGATAGTTTTTGTCTTTTTCGGGAACATCTCCCAGTTCTTCGACGCCGGCCGTGGAGGTGCCCAGAATAAAAATGGTCCTCGGAGAAGAAGGATCGACCGCACTGCGGGCCAGCGCGTCCTTCACAGAATGAAGCACCAGCGATTCAAACCAGCTGAAGCCGTCCACGTGAAGGGCCGCTCTCCGGTCCTCCGGGAAAATGCCGACGCAGAAATGCCCGGGAACTCCCAGACAGCCATCCATGCGTTTCAGGCCGGTTTCGCCGCGCTTGACTGCCGCATAGTTTTCCTCTGTCGTCAGGCCCAGCGGAGAAGTTATATTTGTCGATAATATTCGGGTCATATATATTCAAAAATACAAATTTAGCGCTTTTTATATAAAAAATAAAGAATTCCATTTTACGAATTGTTATCTTTGCAGTATGATACAGCTTCCTCCTGAATTCGACGATATTCGTCCCTATTACGATTCGGAAATCCCCACCGCCATGGAGCGGATGGCCTCCGACCCCGTTCTGACGCCGGCCCTCCGTTTTCTCGACGAGAATATCGACGTGAATGCTTTCCGTGCGAAACTGCGGAAGATCCGTACCATCGAGCAGTTCCAGCGCGAAGTGATGGTGCCCCTGTGCAGTGCCCTGGTGGCCAAGACCATGACCCGCTTCACGTCATCCGGTGCCGAGGCCATCGATGCATCCTATGGCTCGCTTTATGTGTCCAATCACCGCGACATTGTGATGGATGCATACCTTCACCAGATCGTCCTCAACCAGTATGGCAAACCGACCTGCCACATCACTTTCGGCAGCAATCTGATGAACCCGCAGTTCGTGGTCGATTTCGGCATGTCGAACAAGATGTTCCGTACCGACCGCAAGACCAGCAACGTGCGCAGTTTCCTGCGCTCTTCGATGCACCTGTCGGCTTACATCAACTATGTGGTGACGCACGGCGACTCCCTTTGGATCGCCCAGCGCAACGGCCGAACCAAGGACGGACGTGACCATACCGAACCGGGCCTGGTCCGGATGCTGCTCATGGAAAGCGACCGGAAAGACCAGGTCGAGGCCCTGCACATCACCCCGCTGTCCATTTCTTACCAGTGGGAGCCCTGCGATATCCTCAAGGCTGTGGAGCGCTACCGTACGCTTGACGGACAACCCTATGTCAAGGCACAGGGAGAGGACCTGCAGAGCATCATCACGGGCATCACGCAGCAGAAAGGGAACGTACATCTGGCTTTCGGCACGCCCATCGACTGCGCGGCCTTCAGTGATCCGCTGAAGCGGGAGGACATGGCCGCCATCGCCACCCAGATCGATGCGCAGATCTGGCGCGAATACCGCCTGTGGGATACCAACTACATCGGCTTCGACCTGCTCAACGGTTCGAGCCGCTTCACCGGCTGCTACGATCCCGCCACCAAGGACCAGTTCATCGCCAGGATGGAGCACGCGATCGAAGTCTACCCGTCACTCGATGCCGACAAACTGCGGGAATTGTACCTGAAGATCTACGCCGGTCCGGTCTACGATAATCCGGAGGCGCTGAAATAGGGTAACAGGGTGCTGCCGCTGACTACTTCTTCAACCACTTTTCGGGATCCTGCTTGTCGGTGCCCTTCCAGAGCTGGAAGTGCAGGGCGGAGGCGTTTCCGTCGGATTCGAGGGTGCCGAGCTTGTCGCCGGTCTTGACTTTCTGGCCGCTCTTGACGCTTACCTTGCCGAGTTTGCAGTACAGGGTGAAATATTCGCCGTGCTGCACCAGCACGCACTGGTTGTAGCCCGGCATCACGATGATTTTGCGAACTTCCCCGTCGAAGACGCTGTAGACGTCGGCGCCCTTGGTGGTGGAGAAGGTGATACCCGGGTTGTCGGGTAGTTTGAGATTGGGATAGACCGGATGGTTGTGGACGCCGAAGCGCTCGATGATAACGCCTTGCTTGAGTGGCCAGGGAAGTTTGCCCTTGTTTTTGGCGAACTCGCCCGAGAGGGCGGTGTCGACCTGGGTCTGGTCTTTTTTCTGCTGGGCCACGGTGCTCTTGAGGAGTTTCTGGATCTCCTTGTTGAGCCGTTCCACTTCCTTTTTCTTGGCCGCCAGGTCGGCGCGGTACTGCTTTTCGCTCTTGGCCAGGCGCTTCATGTCGTCGTTCGACTTCTTTTCCTCGGCTTTGAGCTTGCGGTATTCTTCTTCGCGCTCTGCCTTGGCGCTCTTGGCTTCGGCGCGCATTTCGGCCAGTTTCGCACGCTCTTCCTCCAGCTCTGCCTGCTTGGCGCGCATCTTGTCGGCCTGGTTGCTCACCTCGCCGGCCAGGCTCTTGAGAAAGGCGAAACGGCGATAGCCCTGCCCGATGTTTTCACTCGAGAGGATGTACAGGAACCACACGCGAGTGTCGCGGTTCTTGTAGGTGTTGTAGATGAGACGGTTGTAGTAGATACTCAGGGTATCGAGCTCTTTCTGCAGGCGGTTGATTTCGCGCTGCTTGCCGGTCATCGCATCTTCAATTACTGCGATCCGTTTGTCGAGGTCGCTGATCAGGCTTTTCCGGTCGCTGACTTTCTTGCGGATGAGGGAAAGCTGCTCGGTGGTGGCTTTCTGCTTGCTGGAGATGGTCTTGAGCTGCTTGTCGATGAAGTTGATTTCTTCCTCGATCTTGCGCTTGCGCTCGGTCTGCTTCGACACGTCCTGCTGCCCGAAGGCAGCCGTGCCGAGCAGGAGCAGAAGCGGGATGAGCAGCCAGCGTTTCATCGTCCAGTCCTTGTCATTCCTGATCTTTCATCCCCGCCGCCTGGTTGTAGTAGATGTTGGCCAGGTCTTTCTCTCCCAGGGCTTCCAGCACGGTGGCATAGTGTTCGACGATCGTACGGCTCTCCTTGCCGCCATAGAGCATCGCGTGCTTGAAGATGGCCTTGGCCTCGATGTCCTGGCCCATCAGGTGGAGGATCCAGGCATAGGTGTCGAGATAGGTGGGATTGTCGGGTTCCGAGGTGATGGTCTTGCGGCTCATCTCCTTGGCCTTCTTGAGGTTCTTGCCTTCCAGCGAGAGGTAGTAGGCGTAGTTGTTGAGCACAGGGTTGTAGTCCGGGTCGATCTTGAGGGCGCGCTCGTAGTTCTTGTAGGCGTTCTTGGAATCGCCCATCTGGTGGTAGAGGTCACCCATGGACGAGCAGGTAACCTTGATGACCGTGGTGTCTTTCGGATGGAGTTTCAAGATGGCCTGGTAGTCTTCAAGGGCGGCGTTGTATTCTTTCTGCTGGGAGAAGGCGATGGCCCGCAGCTGCAACATGTCGGGGCTCTCGGGGAAGCGCTGGATGCCCACCGAGGCACCTTCTGCGAGGGCCTGCCAGGACTGCTGGTAATACAGCATGAAGAGATACTGCATGGCCGCGTTGATGCTTTCGGGATGCTGCTCCATGTTCTGACGCATGATCTCGATGGCCAGGTGGGGACGGGCCGTCCGGTACCAGTAGCCGCCGATCAGGGCATTGATGGTGCTGTCGGTGGGATGCGCCGTGTGCAGGTCGATCATCATCTGGTCGAAGTCTGAGGAGAAGGTCCGTACGAACTGCGGGTTGGCCGTCATCTGCTCCACCTGGGCCGCCTTGGCTTCAGGATTCACATACGGATCGCGCATCACGTGGGAAAGGCTCGAGAAAAACTCATCGTACTGCCGGAGCATCTGGTGCACGCCGGCCTTGCCGAACCAGGCAGGGGTATAGTCGGGCTCCAGGGCGAGGGCCTCTTCGTAATAGGCCAGGGCCAGGGAATCGCGGTAGGTGGTGGCATAGTAGTCGCCCAGTACGCTGGCCAGGCGCGGGGTGCGGCAATCTTCAAAATAGTCGGCCAGCGCCGTATAGATGCTGTCAGGGTTGGCGTCAGGCCGTTTGAGCAGCAGTTCGGTGCGGGTGAGTGCGGCCACTTCGTTCTTGCCGCGGATGGCTTCGATCTTATCGAGGGTAGCCAGGGCCTTGTCGATGTCGTTCTCCGACAGATAGACGTTGATCAGGT
>Ga0310696_10010576_pt1 | contig 10587 bp, 7 predicted proteins | sample AusTroGonzalo_MG_4_FD_203885 | JGI IMG/M metagenome (GOLD analysis project Ga0310696, IMG submission 203885) | Bovine rumen microbial communities from tropical cattle in Woodstock, Queensland, Australia - Gonzalo_02 (v2) (version 2) | ecosystem: Host-associated > Mammals > Digestive system >... | reverse complement strand
GGGATGTACGACTTCTGGTCGATAGTGATGAACATCTCCACGATATACTTCTGGGTGTTTGCCGTCAGGTGAGCCACGAAGTTGCTTCCCTTCTTCTCCGTCGTGTACTTGTAGCCGTTCTTGTACATGTAGATGAAATTGTAGGGATTGATGGCTGCTTGCTGTGCTTCGTTGGGAGTGGCAACGTTCACCTCGTCGTTCTTTTTCATGTACGTCCACTGCGTCTTACCGTCATACCAAACAATGGCCTGTGGGGTCGTGGCACGAAACATACGACCCTTGATGGCAATGGTGCCGCTGGTGTTCAGGTTCTGACCAACGATGGCGAAATTGGCCTGAGCGCCTTGCTTGGCTGATACGACTGCTGCCGTCTTGTCGAGTATTTGCTTGGCAGACTGGGCACTAACGGGCATTGCCGCAATGAGTGCCATGATAAGGGCTAAAGCCCCTCGACGGCTGAACCATCGAGCACATTTCTTCTTTATTTCCATTGTGATAAAAGGTTTTCGAGACTTGTTTCGTCCATGATTAATACTTCGCGAGGCTTCGAACCGTGAGCCTGGCCTACGATACCGGCCTTTTCCAACTGGTCCATCAGACGGCCTGCGCGGTTGTAGCCAATGGCGAACTTACGCTGAATCAAACTGGTGCTTCCGCTTTGTTCGCGGACAATCAGACGGGCAGCATCCTCGAACATCGGGTCGAGATGTTGCATATCCACGTCACGGCTCTCGCCACCGCCATCCTCATCGGTATCGGGCTCAGGCAGTTCGAAGGCACTGAGGTAGCCTTGCTGTTTAGCGATGAAATCGTTGATGCGCTCGACCTCAGGTGTATCCACAAAGGCACACTGTACGCGGACGGGTTCGCCACCGTTCAGATAAAGCATATCGCCTCGTCCTACCAGTTGCTGGGCACCCGGGCGGTCGAGAATGGTGCGCGAGTCAATCATTGCACCCACGCGGAAGGCAATACGGCTTGGGAAGTTGGCCTTGATGGTACCAGTGATGATATTCGTCGTAGGACGCTGGGTGGCGATAATCATGTGGATACCTACGGCACGCGCCAGCTGGGCAATACGTGCGATAGGCAACTCAACCTCCTTACCAGCGGTCATAATGAGGTCGCCAAACTCGTCGATAACCACAACGATATACGGCATGAAGCGGTGGCCGTGCTCAGGATTGAGTTGGCGGTCGATGAATTTTTTGTTGTATTCCTTGATGTTACGGGCCTGTGCCATCTTCAGCAGGTCGTAACGGGTATCCATCTCCTTACACAGCGAGTTGAGCGTGCGGATAACCTTGGTGACATCAGTGATGATGGGTTCTGCATCATCATCAGGCACTTTGGCCAAGAAGTGCTTCTCGATGCTCGAATAGACGCTGAATTCTACCTTCTTGGGGTCGACGAGCACGATTTTCAGCTCGGCAGGGTGTTTCTTATATAATAAAGAGGTGATGATGGCATTCAAGCCTACAGATTTACCCTGACCAGTAGCACCAGCGACAAGCAAGTGTGGAGCTTTGGCAAGGTCGAACATAAAGACCTCGTTGGTAATGGTCTTACCTACGGCACAAGGCAGTTCCATGGTCGATTCCTGGAATTTCTTGGAGTCGAGAATAGAACGCATGGATACCGTAGCAGGCTTGGCGTTAGGCACCTCGATACCGATAGTGCCCTTGCCAGGAATGGGGGCAATGATACGAATGCCCAGTGCTGACAGTGATAGGGCAATGTCGTCCTCCAAGTTACGAATGCGTGAGATACGCACGCCTGGGGCTGGAGTAATCTCGTAAAGCGTGATGGTAGGACCAACGGTTGCCTTGATGCTGCTGATTTCTACGCCGAAGTTGCGCAACACGTCGACAATGCGATTTTTGTTGGTGTTCTGCTCGTTCATGTCGATGAACGGCTTGCCGTCACTCTCATATTGCTGCAACAGGTCGAGTTCTGGATAGCGGTAGTTCTCCAAGTCGCGCTTGGGGTCGTAGGGAGTCGATATGTCACCATAGTTGCCTGCCAGATTCTTACTGTCAGCAGTTTCCTCCTCTTCTGTCTCCTCGATGACAAACTCGGTATCATTTGTTTTTTGAGGCGTCTCGTCGGGCTCGTCGTAAGAGGTGGTGACAATATGGCCGGCGTCGTCATCTTCTTTCTGGTCGTTTCCAAGGTCGAAGATGACTTCTTCGGTTTGAGGATTATCGTAGACGCGGCTGTTGGCGGTGGTGTTGTCTGCTTGTCCGCTATCGCCTCCGCCCACGTTGATAGTCATAGGAATCTTCTTCAGATAGTGCAACGGATTCATCATCTTGCGTAGAATGATGATAGTCTCCATGCTCAGGTACGTGAAGAAAGCAATAGCCGTCAAAGCCAGAATGGCCGTCAAACCTGGTGTTCCGATGAGGCATTCTATCTGCTGGCAGATGGCGAGACCGTGGTCTCCGCCAGGATTGTAGCAGGCATTTTCGAAGAATGGCGTGAGGAACTTTGCCGCAGTGATGGAACCCCATATCATCACGATGGCCAGACACATAAACCACTTCAGCAGTCCTACTTTGTAGGCGCGCATCAGGTTGACTGCCAGCAACAACAGGAAAATGGGGATGAGGAATGCCGGAAGTCCGAAACAGCGTTTGATGAAGAACCACGAGGCATAGGCTCCGATGCTACCACAGGAGTTTTGGAATTCACGGTGCTCATTCAGTATTTCTCCGTCGCGAGGTGTTTCTATCAGACTTTGGTCTGCGGCTCCTGTTACCAGATACGACACGAAGGCCCATATCAGATAGCCTGCGATGAGCAACAATAGGAAGCCCAATACAAAGTTGATGCGTTCGTTGTGGAATATGTTGTTAAAGCCTAATGCCTCTCCAAACGATGAGGCTCTTTTTTCTGAGGCTTTGCTTGATTTCTTTTTTGCCATGTTGACCTGTTTTTTCGTTTATGAGGTGCAAAATTACAAACTATTTCTTAGATTTCATCATAAAATGGTAGTTTTTTTATTATTTTTGCACCTTTTTTCGTACCTTTGCACCCCAAATGATGAAAACGATATATAATAGATTCGACAAGGCTAAGATTGCAACACTGCCTCGTGTGCTCTTCGAGGGGCGCATTGTGGTGGTACTCACTGAGCGTGACGCCGAAAAAGCCGTGCGTTATCTGCTGTCACAGCCCATATTAGGAGTTGACACTGAGACGCGTCCTTCTTTTAAGAAGGGAGAGGCACATCAGGTGGCGCTCCTGCAGGTGTCGTCATACGATGTCTGCTTCCTTTTCCGTCTGAACCAGCTTGGCTTGTCGCCGTCAGTGAAGCGTTTGTTGGAAGATACACGAGTGCCGAAAATTGGTCTTTCTCTGCGTGACGACCTGCTGTCGTTGCATAAATTGGCCGATTTCAACGCAGGCTATTTCATTGATTTGCAGGATCATGTACGTGAAATAGGTGTCGAGGATATGAGCCTTCAGAAACTCTATGCCAACTTCTTCGCACAGAAGATTTCAAAGCGTGAACAGCTGACGAATTGGGAGGCTGACATCTTGCAGGACAAGCAGAAACGCTATGCTGCTACGGATGCTTGGTCGTGCATCATGCTTTACGAAGAGCTGCAGCGACTGGAGCAGACGGGTGATTACGAACTGATAAAGGTTGAGGATAATGAAACAAGTACGGCTGCGTAAGGGTAAAGAAGAGAGTCTCAAGAGATTCCATCCGTGGGTGTTCTCAGGCGCTATTGCCAGCATTGACGAGGGCATTACTGAGGGTGAAGTAGTGCGTGTGGTGACCAATTTGGGCGATTTCATCGCTGTGGGTCACTATCAGGAAGGCTCCATTGCCGTTCGCGTGCTGTCGTTCTCTGACGTGCAGATTGACGATGAATTCTGGCATTCCCGCCTCTCGTCGGCCTTGAAGATGCGCCAAGCCATTGGCATTGCCGACAATCCTAACAATAACACCTACCGATTGGTTCATGGCGAGGGTGACAACCTACCAGGCTTGATTATTGACGTATATGACAAAACTGCCGTTATGCAAGCTCATTCTATCGGTATGCACCTGTGTCGCAAGGCAGTAGCCCATGCACTGAAGGATGTGATGGAATCGAGGATTTCACATATTTATTATAAGAGCGAAACCACGTTGCCGTTTATGACAGCTGACGATATGATTGCAACGCCACACTTCGACACCGATGAGGTGTTGAAGAATGGATTTCTCGTTGGTGGAAGCGACGATAACATTGCTACCGAGAACGGCTTGAAGTTTCGTGTAGACTGGCTGAAAGGCCAGAAGACGGGCTTCTTCGTTGACCAGCGCGAGAATCGTTCGTTGCTGGAGCACTATGCTCGTGGCAAGCGTGTACTGAACATGTTCTGTTATACGGGGGGCTTCTCGTTCTATGCCATGCGTGGCGGTGCTGAGCTCGTGCATAGCGTGGACTCGTCGGCTAAAGCCATCGAACTGACCAAGCAGAACGTAGAGCTGAACTTCCCCAATGACCCTCGCCACGAGGCCTTCTGCGAGGATGCCTTTAAGTTCCTGGAGGGTAGTGTGGCCAATGGTTCTGCCATTGGCTATAATCTCATCATCCTCGACCCGCCTGCCTTTGCCAAGCATCGTGGTGCCCTGCATAATGCGCTGAAAGGCTACACACGCTTGAATCAAAAGGCTTTTGAGAAGATTGAGAAGGGTGGCATCCTCTTCACGTTCTCTTGTTCGCAGGTCGTCACGAAAGACCATTTCCGCAATGCGGTATTCACGGCAGCTGCCCTTGCCAAGCGTAAGGTGCGCATCCTACATCAGCTGCATCAGCCTGCCGATCATCCCATCAATATCTATCATCCCGAGGGTGAATACCTGAAGGGGTTGGTGCTTTATGTGGAGTAAGGTAGAGACATATATTAAAAAGCATAAACTGCTTAATACCAACGGTTTATATTTAGTCGCTTTAAGCGGTGGTGCGGATAGCGTTGCATTGCTTCTGTTACTCAAGGAGGCTGGTTATCAGATACATGCAGCTCATTGCAATTTCCATTTGCGAGGAGCCGAGTCAGATAGGGACGAGGCGTTCTGCGTAGAGCTCTGTCGAGGGCTTGGCGTTGAGTTGCATCGTGCTCATTTTGATACACGCGAATATGCCGAATTGCACAAGGTAAGCATTGAAATGGCGGCTCGTGAACTGCGTTATCGCTGGTTTGAGCAGTTGCGTGAGGACATTGGTGCCGCTGGCATTTGTGTGGCTCACCATCGTGACGATTCGGTGGAAACGGTGCTGCTGAACCTTGTAAGAGGTACCGGGCTACGTGGTTTGACGGGCATTCAACCACGAAACGGTTCTATTTTACGACCACTTTTGTGTGTTTCGAGGACTGAAATCGAGGATTACTTGGCAAAGAGGGGACAAAAATACGTCACAGATAGCACGAATCTGGAGGCTGATGTCCTGCGGAATAAGGTGCGCTTACAAGTGCTGCCCTTGCTTCGTGAACTGAACCCCGCAGTTTCTGACAATATCCATCGGATGGCGGAGAACGTGAGTGAGGCTCAGGCGGTGTTGGACGCATTGATTGATAATTATATAAAGCGTAATGCGCTTGAATTAAGTGAATTAGTAAAGTACGGTTCAAGCGAATATATAATATATGAATGGCTCAAAAACTACGGTTTCAACGGCAGTCAGGTACGTCAGATATTAGACGCAGAATGCGGTGGAATCGTGCATTCTGAACAAGGCTTTGATGTCTTGAAGGATCGTGAGCGGCTGATTGTCGAGCCGTCGCTGAAACCCTTCAAAGCTGTGCGGATTCCTGAGGATGGGACGTATGTCTTGGAGGGAAACACGCGCTTTGTGGTGCGAAAAACGGCTGTTTATGTATCTAAAGAGCCACTTATTGCTACGCTCGACGCTGCTAAGGTACACTTCCCGCTGACTATTCGCAGAGTGGAGGAGGGCGATAGTATGCAACCTTATGGTATGCAGGGGCGTAAATTGCTGAGCGACCTGATGACTGACCGCAAGATGACGCTCTTCGAGAAGCGTCGCCAACTGGTTGTCGCTGATGCCGCTGGCTTCATCGTTTGGGCTATTGGATTGCGTGTAGCCAATAGTGTTGCCGTTAGTGATACGACGACGGAAATATATGAAATAACTGTAGAAATGGGCTGATGGTGCAATGAAGAAGTGTTTGACATCTTTCCTGCTTTGGATGCTGACGGTGTGTGCTACGGCGCAGACGGACACCATTACCAACCGGATTCACCAGTTGGAGGAGGTAACCGTTACTGAGTCTCGTCGTCAGCACGCGCTGAAAAGTACAGCTCCGATGCAGTTGTTAGACCGTCAGGATATGTTGACAATGGGTGTGACGGATATGGCTGATGCTCTTCACCGTCTGCCTGGTATCACGTTACGAGACTATGGTGGTGCAGGAGGTATGAAGACGGTGTCGGTTCGCGGCTTCGGTGCCAAACATACGGGGGTGTGTTACGACGGCGTGATGCTCTCTGACTGTCAGAGTGGCGAAATCGATCTCGGTCGCTATTCGCTGGAAAACGTGGAACAGTTGGTGTTGACTATTGGCGATAACGACGATATTTTCATCCCTGCGCGTCAGGCGTCGACACCTGCTGTGTTGCATATAGAGACGCTGCGAATGCCAAACGACAATCTGCAACCCCACCTGATCACCCAGCTGAAGGTAGGCTCTTTCGGCTTTGTGAGTCCCTTTGTGCGCTACGACCAGAACGTGACAGACAGGTTTGGTTTTAGTGTCGTCGGCGAGTACACCTATGCCGAAAACGACTATCCCTACGACATCCAGAACGGAACCGTCACACAACACGACCGCCGGACGCACAGCCGTATGAATCAGGGTCACGCGGAGGTGAACTTCGTGTATGATATTAATAAGGTAAACAGACTGACGGGCAAGCTGTACTACTACGACAACGACCGCCAACTGCCCGGGCAGGTACACTATTATACCAATGTGAGTGGCGAGACGTTGCGCGACCGTAATGCCTTCGGCCAGTTGCTGTATCAGACACGCTGGGGTGAGCAGCTGTCGATGAAGGTCCATGCGAAGTATAACTGGAATGAAAGTGTTTTCAAGGACGAGTTGATGCCTGGTGGCGTGAATAATGCCAGCTATTGGCAGCGCGAGGTGTACACATCTGTTGCCTTGCTGTATGTGCCTCACGATAGGTGGGCATTGGACTATTCGGCCGATTACAGTTTCAACAACCTCAACGGTTCGTCAATGCGTACGGTAGTGGGCAAACCCTACCGCCATACGGTGCTGCAAAGTGCCACAGCCAAATATCACGCCAGCCGATTGACCCTGACAGGCCGTCTGCTGTATTCGCTCTATCTGAATGATTCGAAGGAAGGCTACAGTGCCCGCAACATGCGCCGGTTGTCGCCGTCCCTGTCTGTTTCCTACGGCTTGACGGAAGACGAATCGCTGTATGTGCGAGCATCCTATAAGAACATTTTCCGTTCGCCCACGTTCAACGAGAGCTACTATTACCATTACGGCAGTCCGGACTTGAAACCCGAGAGCGCCCACCAGCTGAATCTGGGTGCAACGTATCAACATCAGGTGTCAGCCGTTAGCTTTCAGGCATCTCTCGACGGTTATTACAATCGCGTTAAGGACATGATTGTTGCTGTTCCAAGGGATATGTTTGTGTGGAACTGCGTCAATCTGGGCAAGGTCGATGTCTATGGTGTTGATGTGGACGTGCGTGCTGCATGGCAGGTGGCTGACGGACATCGGCTGTCGTTGGCAGCTAACTACAGCTTTCAGCGTGCCATGAACATGACCGATAGCGAGTCGCCCCACTACAAGAAGCAGGTGGCCTATCTACCGCGACATACGGCAGGAGGCTCTGTCAGCTACGAGAATCCGTGGGTCAACGTCACGCTGCACGCGCTGGGCATGAGTAGCCGGTGGGCCAACAATGAACACTACGACGGCACGCGCATTGACGGATACAGCGAGTTCGGCCTGTGTCTGTGGCGCGAATTCCGTTGGGGGAACCATGTGCTGACGGGTAGATTTGATTTGAAGAACCTGTTCGACGAACAATACGAAATCGTCCGCAATTACCCTATGCCAGGCAGAAGTTATCAGTTAACAGTCAATTATAAATTTTAAATTCTAAACAAATACAAAAATGAAAAAGATGTTTAATTTGGCAGTGATGTTGCTGGGCGTAGCCCTCTTCACTGCATGTGAGAAAGATGACGTTGAAAATCCCGTTCTAGCATCGATGTTGGTCAACAGTGGTGTCTATGTGGTTTGTTCAGGTAGTATGTCGTCAGGCATTAACGGTGCCTTGACCTATTTTGAGTATGCTACCCAAAAGAACACGTTGAACATTTTCAAGGAGAGCAACGGTAGGGAACTCGGTCTGACCGCCAACGACGCTTTGCGCTATGGCGACAAGCTGTACATCGTTGTCGACGGCGAGAATTGCGTGTTCGTCACTAATGCCAAGACTTTGAAACTGTTGCACACCATCAAGACGACCGATGCTACCATGCTGGGTGAGCAAGGAGGTAAAAGTCCCCGTCGTATTGCCTCCTACAATGGTAACATCTACGTGTCTACCTTTGGAGGCTACGTGGCCGCTATCGATACCGTAAACTTCGCTTTGCAGAAGAAGTACCAGGTGGGTTCCTATCCCGAGGGTGTCGCCATTTCCTCCAGCGGCATCATGTATGTGGCCAACTCTGACTACGGCTATGGCAATGCCTCTATCTCGAAAGTCAATCTTGCTACAGGCGAGGCCACTGATCTGAAAGACGAGAACATCCGCAACCCCCAGACCATTGCCGTCTATGGTACGGGCTTCTATTTCCTCGACTATGGCGTATATGGTCCTGCTCCTGACTATGCTCAGCAACATGCCGGTGTGTATCGCTACTCGAATGGTTTGGTCACTCAGGTCGTTCCCAATGCAACGGGTATGGCTACCTATGGTCAGACCATCCTGACTTATAACACTCCTTATGGCGGCGACGGTGTCAGCTATTCGATGTACGACGTGTCTTCTGGCACGCTGAGCTCGTATCAGCCCAAGGATATCGAATATCCCGCAGCTATCGAGATTGACCCTATTACAGGTTATGTCATCATTGCTTCCTACAAGATGGTTACCAGCGAGTGGGGCACCTATCCCGACTATACCTCTAATGGCTATGTGAACATCTACGCTGACGACTTCAACACCGTTTCTGCCACTTTCGAGTGTGGTGTCAGTCCTACGCGCATCGTGCTTAACCCCAGCTGGGTAATTGTTGGTAACTAAAACATGAAGAAGCTTCAGTGTCAATGCTTGTTTGCGCTGATAGCCGTGTTGCTGTCTGCTTGTGGTGGGCGTCAAAGCTCACCACAGGCCGACGGTGATACCCTACAGCTGAAGTATGCCTCGCTGCTGACCATTGTTCGTCACGACGGCTATACCGAGGCGGTCATCCGCAATCCGTGGAAAGAGGGTAGGGTGCTCCATTCCTATCTGCTTGTGCCTCGCGGACAGTCACTGCCCGAGGGCTTGCCCCACGGTTCCGTTGTCCGTACGCCCGTCCAGCGTGCTGCGGTGTTTACCACGGTCCATTGCTCGCTGCTCACGACGCTGGGGCTCGGCGAACGTATCGCTGCCGTTGCTGATTTGAAGTACATCAAGATACCTTATGTTCAACAGCGCATGCGCGAAGGCCATATCGCCGACTGTGGTGGCGGCATGAATCCCACCGTTGAGCGCATCATTGACGTGAAGCCTGACATCATCATGCTCTCGCCCTTCGAGAATAGTGGCGGCTACGGCAAACTCGAGGATATCGACATCCCGCTGGTAGAATGTGCCGAATATATGGAACCGTCGCCACTGGCTCGTGCCGAGTGGATGAAGTTCTACGGACTGCTCTTCGGTGAATACGACAAGGCCGACAGTCTCTTCCAGGTCGTTGACCAACACTACCAGACGCTGAAAACCCAGGCTGCGAAAGCTGGCAAGGGTTGCGAGGCACTCATCGACAAAATGGTGGGTTCCGTGTGGTATGTCCCTGGTGGCCGTAGCACCATCGGTCAGATGGTTCGTGACGCCAATGGCCGTTATCCGTGGGCTGCCGACGACCATAGCGGCTCGCTGTCATTGCCATTCGAAGCCGTCTTGGAAAAGGGTGGGGAAGCCGACGTATGGTTCTACCGCTATTCCTCCGACCACCCTACCAACTACCGTGAACTGCTCAGCGAACACCGTGGCTACGACCAGCTGAAAGCCTGTCGCCAGCGTCAGGTCTATGCCTGCAATGTCGAACAGACGCTATTCTACGAGGAGACGCCCTTCCGTCCCGACTATCTCTTGTCCGACTTCATCCTCCTGCTGCATCCTGACCTGCAGTCCGACGCTTCGTTACGTTATTTCACCCTGCTCGATGAATAAAGGCACGACATATTGCATCCTCCTCGCAGTGCTCATCGCATTGCTCTTCATCCTCAACATCCTTGTGGGCTCCGTGTCCATTCCTGCCGACGACGTCGTGCGCATCCTCTTGGGTGACGACGAAGCCGTCAAGC
>Ga0310696_10010575_pt1 | contig 10588 bp, 12 predicted proteins | sample AusTroGonzalo_MG_4_FD_203885 | JGI IMG/M metagenome (GOLD analysis project Ga0310696, IMG submission 203885) | Bovine rumen microbial communities from tropical cattle in Woodstock, Queensland, Australia - Gonzalo_02 (v2) (version 2) | ecosystem: Host-associated > Mammals > Digestive system >... | reverse complement strand
CCCCATTAGATAATTTCAAAACAGGAGCATTGAGGCCTAACCCTTCTCCTCGTTCAAATGATAAAGTAGCTGCACGTACATATCTTTTCATGACAATTGTCCTCCTTGTATTTGCATCATTGTTATTGATTGTAATTATTCAAAAACAGAGGCTGAGATAACTTGTGTCTCAGCCTAGTCATTCTATCTATCCTCTTCGCCCAAATCACATACAGGACACTCTCCAGATTCTGTAAGTCTTGTTCCGCACCTATCACATGTAGGTTTTGGGGGTGCATATGAAACAGGCACATCTTCGTCAAGCTCTGTGATTTTAGACACATCTATAAACACATCAGCATAGCGGACATTTCTAGCATTAGCGATCTGCCATCTGAAATTATTCGCCGCTTCCTTAGTAGACATCGCTCTTGTATGAAGCACTTTGTTGTCTTCCACTTTCTCATCTCTTATGCGGACAATACCTTCGTACTTGTACAATGCCTTATTCGATTGAGAACCAAGTATCAACTTCTTCATGGTCTATCCTCCGAAAATGTTTTATAAAAACAGCGGTGAGCTATTTCGACTTATCACAACATCACTCAGGTTGATCTAATTTATCCATGAGCCCTTCTGCATGAAACATATCTTCTATATCATCCGCCCACACATCATACAGCAGTGAATCAATTGCAGTCTCAGCTCCTATGTATTCGACAAGCATATTGATAGCTTCTTCTTCGCTTATTATTCCCTTCTGTATTGCAGACCTAAAGGTATCTCTTGCTGTATCATCATCGTAGAACAACGATGTAGAAGTCTGGACCGAACTGCTTTGACCCTCTATCTTGTCCTTGTCCCCCGATGATGTGACCTCCACCTCATCTACTTCGTCAGTACATTGATCAGATGCTCTCAAATATTTCTTCATGTTGATACCTACCTTTCTTTCTAGACTAGATTTACTTGCCCTCAATGTATATTGAAGGTTGATATGTTTCATAAAATAATAAATATTCTTACAACATGATAACGAATAAACTAGATAACAATCACCAGTTCTTTTGTGTTACTTAGATGTGAAGAATGCTTGATTTCTTCTGCAACGTGATTTAAATACTTTGTGGTTTCATCAACAACAAACACATATCTTTTACACTTGTATCTTTCTAAACAGACGTCTATCCATTCATCGCAGGATTTGAATACTGTTTCAGTTCCGTACACTTCTTTGTGCCCATAGGGTGGGCAAGTAAGTAGTGCAGAAACCTCAGGTTCATTAGAGGTATGATCCAATATGTTTTCTACGCTTACTGTAGCAGCCAGATTAAAGAATCCTTGGATTTCATTTGTTTCCTTGACAGAAGTTTCATTCAAGTCTCTTCCAATATAGTGTTTTCCTGTTGAACATACTCCGAGCATTCTTCCAGAGAATCCTGAAAACGGATCCACAATAGTTGAATAATTACTTAAATATTTGAGTGTTAAATATCGTGACAATACAGGATTGAATACAGAAACTTTCGGTGCTAATTTAGATGCAGTAAATCCATAAAGTACTTTTGAAGGATCCACATCATTCTGATAGATAAGACGATTAGCTATACACTTTTTGAGAATGTCATCATTATTCCAACCGTCATAAGGGGAAACCTTTCCGTTCACATGACAATGATAGATAGACGGATGAAAATGCTGAATGATGGACTGCCCTATCTTACAATATGGATTGTAGGTAGATATTTCCAATGAGCACAGTTTGTGGTACTCTTTGTTAAGGCGTTTTAGGTTAAAATGAGGATATGGAAATCTCACGGTTCTACACCAGTTAAACAAGTTTGTATCATAATTGAGAACTCTAGCATCTAGTCCTTTGATTGTGTCTTGAAGTTGTTTCAGACCAGACTCAAAAGAAGATTCTATAATAACAAGAAAGATATGATTTTCAGGCACTAGAAGTAATCTAACAGCATCATAATCATCTCTAACTTGCTTGCCGTCCGGATCATCTAAATAACTATGATAGTATGTACCATCACAGTCAACTAATATCTTGTATTTTGGTATGTAGCAATCATATGCATGAGTCAATCCATCTTTAGTTATGCTGTATTCTGAAACATAATCTATGTTATATTCGTCTAGAAATTGATGTAAACGTATTTCTAGCGAGCTTTTGTGCTTTTTGTTTCGATATGATTTACTGCGAATGTTTGCATCGCCTAGAGGTGCTACAAAGCCGTACTTTTCAAGATTAGTAGCTTGCATTTTCTCTGTTCGTCCGGGAATCTGAGATGTAAATTCTACTCCATATTTTTCTAAACAGGTGGTTTTAGATTTCTCAGAAAAGTCTTTCATCAAGAACGGAGTAGTAACACCATACTTCTCTACGAACTTTTCTTGTATAGACTTCATTATCTCTTTGTTTTGGACCGCACTTTTGACACCGTATCTTTCCATGGAGGTTTCCTGTGATTTACGAACAAACGCCTCGCTCTGTAAAGCATGCTCTACTCCGTATCTTGATAACATTGTATGTTTTCTCAAAGCAGCAGTACAAGCTTTAGAGCAACACATTTGAGAAGCAGACGGACGAGTGATAACAAACTCTTTTCCACAATTTTTGCAAGCCCTGTAATGGATCCTCTCGCAGATCCTCTGAGCATTCTTTTTAGGTTCAAACATCTCTCCGCACAATACGCATTGTTTCATAGACACAGTTCTCCTTGTACTATCATCTATGTAGGAAGTTGATATGCCCACTTTATCTTCCCAGAATCATAAACTTGTGCGAATCCATGATCCTGCATTATCTCAACTTCTGTATGATTCGCAATATCTATGTTTGGATCCTTCAAAAGCTTTTTCAGATTAGATTTCTGACAACTAACACGGTTGTAGTATACTTGATCATACTTATCTACCCAGGTGTAACTCGGAGGTACTTCTCCCACTCTTTGAAATCCTAAAGTTTCATACAACGTGCCCTGGGTGTGCGAAATATCTGAAAAAGAGATAATTTCATCGAACTGATTATTTCTTATGAAGTGCTTAAATAATTTACTTGCACCACCAGCTACATTAGTGTTGAGCTTATTACAAAATCTAGATAATTCAAAGACATTTTTATCTGTGTCTGCTCTTCCCATTGTATGTCGTAGTCTTCCAAAAGTCATTACAGATACAAGTTCATCTGTACCTTTCACTCGGAGTCCTAGTCGAATTGATGATCCGCAATTACCTTGACGATGATTTTCATTCAGAAATTGTTTACACTCGTCATAAGTTAATTCATCTACATATGTACTTCGTGCACCCATCTTACAACTGTTCATGTTCATCAGATTCAGTAACATTGACTTGATGATATCTGGATGATTAGTCCACTCATATCCGAATATGTGAAATAAAAATGAGCCTGCATCTAATGCCATCAAAGACTTACGTCTATGATAGTTCCGATCTTTCGGATTCCAACCCCAAGGATCTACAAAAGAAGAATTGTGCGTAGCGACAGGATTACACTCAATACCTAGATTGTATTTTGGGAGATAGATATCAAGTTCATAAGGTTTAATGACTTTACGATCACATCTGATTATTTCATCCTCTGATACAAATTCCTTTAAGAACTCTACTACAGAATCTTCAAAATAACTAAACGTAGTGTCCAACATGTCTCTACAATTCTTTTCAATGAGTATATCGTAGATAGGTGTATTTGTAACCCCAAGTATCTGTTCAAGTTGAACTATTGTAGCGTGCCCATCAAAATGAGATGAAATAAATTCTGAAGGGTTGTCTTTGAATGAAATAAAGTTATCTACTTTGCTTCCATCCGTTATCCTCTTTTGAATTTCTGATCTAGAATGCGGGTGACCCGGTTGTCCGTATCTATTCATATTTGTAGCACATCGTTTATCTTGTACAGACTTATTCCTCATAGGTATTCTGGACCCATATCTAGCTAAACAAGTTTTTTCTCGCTTTCTAAGATACTCCTCAGATGACATAACCGCAGACATCTTAGCAGAAACCTCAGGACTTTTCGCAGGATTATCTACACCCCAATTTCTCAAACTTGTTTGTCGTCGCCTTGCTTGTACCTCTTCAGAACCATTCCTGTCGCTTATCTTCTTCTTAACGAAATCTAGTCTAGAAACATTATCAACACCATATTTTGTCTGTGTTGTATTCATACGAAGTTTGGACTGACAATCTATAGAACAGGTTTGAGGCTTCTCAGAAGGTCTAACACTGTACTCAAATTCCTTTCCGCAAACAACACAGATAGATCTATGTGGACCTTCACAGTAAACCTGGCTTGCTTGCCTTGGATGAAATTCTTTTCCACATTCTTTACATATTTTTGTTTTAGCTGATTTAGTTTGATTTGCAAGTTTATCAGTACATTCTTTGGAACAGCACTTATTAGGCTCAGATGGGCGCTGAAATGCAACAGGTTTTCCGCAAACAGGACAAGGCCGAAAATGAGGTCCACTACAGTAGACTCCATTTCCGACCCTGTCGAATTCTTTACCGCATATTTTACATGTGAACTTGGCCATAACCATCCTCCTTACACATATTATAACGATTTGAATATATGTAAGGTTATTTGGATAGGTGTTTAACGAAAATCTTCAGGTTTCATGTAGATTGCTCTGGAAATGTGCAGAGGTACGCTAACCTTCACCACTTCGCCACCGGTCTGAGACATTTGGCCGTTATTCAGAGCTCCGATCCATGTGCCCGGACAGCGAATTACGTCCCTAGGATTTCCTTGACCGTCATACTTAATGAAGAATACCTGCCTCATATATTGGCTAGGCAGACCCATTTTCTCTGTATCGGGATCGTAAACCTGACGTCTCCATTCTCTAAGCGCCTCAAGCACATTAGGTTCGCAATAGCAATTGAGAGTCCATTCAACATCGTCAAATGTAACTTTGCTAGGGAACTTGATGATACCGTTGCCGTAGTGAACGATGATGCTATCCTGCTGCTCTTGTATTGCTCCTACTTCATCCGTAGAAAGTGTAAGGAGATCAGAGAACTCTGCCGGAGTGGATCCGTCCATGTTGTAGATACGAATTTCAAAGTTGTTGGTGGTCAAAGGTACATAATTGTCTACACCGAGCATGTGGTTAGTACCTAAGTAAAGCGGACTGAACATTATTTTCACCTCCTGAATTATAAGATAGAATTAACTTCATCATTATAAAAGATTACTTTTGACTAAGAGATTAAGGTGTATTTTATATTTATTTACAAAACCACTTGACGGTCTTGGCCAAATAACATATAATATAATTGGAGGTGAGGATATGTCGAAGTATTGTACGATTTGTAACGCAGTTATACCTGATAGTAGTGTAACAGGTCTGTGTAGAAGTTGTAGTCAGAAGCGAGCTGTTGAGAAACGAAAAGCGACTTGTCTGGAACGATATGGTGTCGATAATGTTATGCACAGCAAACAGTTCGTTGATAAAATTGCAGAAACTATGCTCAATAAATACGGAGTGAATTGTGCGATGAAGGTTCCGAAGTTTCGAGAGAAGTTCAAAGATACTATGATGGAGTTATACGGAGCTCCTTACTATGTGATGACTGACGAATATTTGAGTAATTCGCATTTCCGGATATCTTCTGAGAATAAATCTATTGGGAAGATGTTTGAGGAAGCAGGGTTCAGAGTAATTTACGAATTCAAAATTGAGGATAAGATGTATGATCTTTTACTTCCTGACATCAATGTAGTTATTGAGATAGATCCCTCCTACACGCACAATGTTATAGGAAATCATTGGACAAAAACAGGTGTCCAGGAGAATTATCATAAGATCAAAACAGCCATTGCTCATGAACACGGTTACAGATGTATACACATATTTGATTGGGACGATGTAAACAAGATAGTGAGTATGCTTAAACCTGGGCACAAAGTGTTTGCGAGAAACTGCGAATTGAAAGAGGTGGATAAGCGTTCGTGTGATGAGTTCTTAGATGCGTATCATCTTCAAGGGCATACTAGGTCGTCCATTTTACGTCTGGGACTATACTATCACAATGAACTAGTACAGGTGATGACTTTTGGGAAACCAAGATACAACACGAAGTATGAATATGAATTGCTTAGATTGTGCACCAGGCCTGAAATACAAGTTGTCGGCGGCGCAAGTAGATTATTCAAACACGCACTAGAGCTTCTTAAGTCTAACAGCATAATTTCATACTGCGATATGGCGAAGTTTGATGGTGGTGTGTATGAGAGATCAGGCATGAAGCTCGTCCGAATCAATGTTCCACAAGAGATATGGTCAAGAGGAAAAGATAAGATCCTAGGATCTACGCTACGAGCTTTAGGATATGATAAGTTGTTTAATGCTAACTATGGTAAAGGTACTTCTAATGAAGAACTCATGATAAAGGATGGGTGGTTACCGGTCTACGATTGCGGTCAAGCTGTGTATGCTATGCAATTACTTGATACAGAACAAGGTTATGATACCAATTCATCTATCGAAATGGACTACAATCAACTAGTTGAGATGACGAGAAAATCAAAAGAAAGAAAGTGTGCGTTCTGCGGAGAACCATTTATAGCTGCATCTAATAACCAACACTACTGTAAACGTCCTCACTATAGAACTTGCCCTGTATGCGGAAAGCAGTATCTTGAGAACAATGTTGAAAACTTGAAGCGTCCTCCAGTTGCCTGTTCCTACGAATGTAGAGTTAAGAAAACACAACAAACAAGCCTGGAACGCTACGGGTGTAAGGTTCCAGGCAATTCTGTTGAAGCTAGAGAGAAAGCTCGAAAAACATGGCAGAAAAAGTACAGCAACAAGTAGTCCAAGTAACTTAACACAAATTTTATTCGTGCAGTTAATCTGTGTGCATGTTATTTATCCCTACGGTGCATTATCTCGACAACCTCTTCGACTTGCTGATCAATTTTTTGATACGCTTCTAAGTATGTTTTAAACTCATCTTGGTTTACAAGTATACATTTAACAATTGGTTTTGTTTTCTTACCTTTTGTTAATTTTTTCAATTCAGCTTTACGCTCTTTCTTGTGTTTTTGAGATTGTTCACTACGATGAGCCGAATGATTAGATACCCTAAGGGTGAAATCAAAATCAAATATGAGTGATCCGGTAGTATCTTTAGCTATCATCCCGAAGTACCATGAATAGTCTTCGGAATCTCTTTTGTAATAAATGTGAAGATCGTAGTAATCTTCTAATAAGTCAATTACAGATTCTATGAACGCTCTGTAATCTTCTCCAGCTTGCGAAGATATGATTGCATCTTGCTCGCTAGGAAGTAACTCACCATCAGGCAGATCAAATGTTTTATCACCTTTATCGTAGGTTGCTGCTGCAACATCCGAAGGATACGTGTAGGTCAGTTCTACAATTATGTTGAATTTGTGATCCACATTAGACGTAGCAGTTTGAATATATTTTTTCATGTTATCACCCCTTTATGTTAAAAATCTCATATCACCGTGTAGTTGTTTACAATCCGATCATTTGCTTCTTCGATTGCCCATTAGTGTAAATATGTAGATTTCACACATTTGATTGATTTTTCGAATGTTTCGTATGATCTCACGAATTGTTGTACCTGTAGTGCCGAAATCATCTATAACAAGTATAGTGTCCGCAGATGCTACTACATCTATGTTTTGACCAATGCTGTAAAAATTGGAGATGTAATTGCGAAGTACAGGTGGTTTGATGTAGCGTCTTAGCGAAAATACTGGAGCACTTCGTGCTCTCAGAAGCATGTTAGCAATGTACTCATCTGTGACGTAATCCGGTACATCAATAATGTTATCGTCTAGATCCTTGTTATATTGATCATAATCAAATTCTATGTTATCAGGAGAGGATTTACTTAGCTCGCTTGCAGGTACATCTTTGATAGGTGATAAGAATCGAGTAACGCACTTAACTATCATCTTAACAAGATTGCCGGAGTTAGATTCGGGATACACAATTGCGTCTACACTGTAGTTGTTTAAGTGTAATCTAGATAAAGATCGTGATATCATTGTGTTTAAATCAGTTTCCGTAATATGTTCATTATCGTAATCAAACCCGCTCCACTCATCTTCTGGATCAATTAGCTTCTCAGGTTGCACGTGTTTCAAAAATTCAATGAACTCGTCACGTCTAGGATTTGCTTGTCCATCATTGAAAGAGTACCCGAACCAATAAGTATTTCCGTCAACCGCAGATCTTTGGAAGTACGGTTCAATGAATTTTATAACACCGTCATCGTCGTTTGAAGTGAAGTCCACAGCAAACTCGTATTTATTGGTTTGAGTATTTAGTTTTCCGCTGATGCCTGCAACTATAGGTTTTAATACTCGTTTCATACTGCAGTACCTCCTTCTTACGTATTATAACGAAACTTTAGTTAAGTTACATGATACACCATGCTTGTCGTGTTTCATGCTTCTAATACTCTAAAACAGTGAACCCAGAATCTTCCAGAACGCGGTTCACCTTATTGTAGAATCTTTGATAGTTCTCTTTGAACAGGTGATCTTCGTCTGTGAGCCATTCAACTTTGTAGATGGCATCACCCATGTAGTAGATGTTTCTTACAAAGTCTGCAAAGCTTTCCGGAAAGTTGTTTATGTCTCCTTGTATTTCACTTGTAGCTTGATAGCTGAGTGCGTTTCCTTCATATACTACATCACCGACATGGTATGATGGTTGGATTATTGCGCTGCATATGTATCTTTTCATATTCTCCTACGCCTCTCTTTCGTCATTATCAATAGTCCTCTTCCTCATAAGGATAATCCATGAGGACTTCGCCTGTGTTCTTATCTTCTAGGCGAATGATGTAGTCGCACCCGTCACCGTTCTGTAGCTCTAAAGCTTTTATTACATCTTCATCTGAAAGATTGTCTTCTTCTATGGTGTCTACATCTAGATAAAGTAGTAAAGAGTCTACCATCTTCTTCAGTGCGTCTAGCCTGTTACTTCCGGTGAATTTATCTTCCTTGATGTTTCCATCTGGATAATCTTCGAACTTGACATACAGTTCTGTATTCTCAGATTCATTACTTTCGGGCTTGGATTTCTTCTTGCCCTTCATACGCTTTGCGTGTATAACTTCCGGAGATTCAAGTAATGACATGAGCTCTTGCTTAACATCTTCGTCTAGCATGTTTATGTACTTCGCTTGATCAAATATCTGAGTAACCGGCAGATACTTTCTTATAGTTCTGTCGATAAGCCTATCAGCATAATCAACATCATCCCAATCTATTTTCTTGAATAGTTGATCTAAATATTCATTTGTTACTTCTGTTGAGCTCCGTATGTATTTCTTCATACTTACCTCTCCTTTTCCTTCTTTAGTATCTGACAAAAATATTTAATCATAGAAGTAAGGATCATGCTCTGCTTCATATTTAGAATACAATTCATCAACTTTCCACTTAAGTTCTGAAATTAGTTTTTCTTGTTTTTCAACTCTTTGTTGTAGTTTTTGTAATCGTTTCAGAAGCGCTTCATTCGTTTCAGCTACATCCTTACTCTTGAGTAATTGCTCATCTTCTGCTTCTTTTGAAGCTAATATGGCTTTCTTCATGATTATCCTCACCTTCTGCTTTTCTTGTTTGCTACGTATCCATCATCTAGATGACATCTATAGTGTATGCTGTTATCAAGATGAATTTCGGGATCAGATCTAAGACCAATTTGACGTTTGATTTCCGGAATCATTGATTCATCAATGTTTGGATTCATGTAGATAACAGATGATCCATCATTTCTAAGCTGAACTCTACCTCTTGGATAGTAATCAAATGGTTTGTTTCTGCATGACTTAGGTGCTATTTCAGGCCAAAGTTTTTCATGATTAAATGTTGAACCTGATTTTGCAACACCGTTTCCTGAATATCCTTCGTAGAATGGGAATGCAAAAAGTTCATCATCTATGACCCAAAAGACTCCATTTGATTGTTCTGTGCATTGGATGTATCGCTTCATGATTACTTCACCTCAACTAATCACTGAGAACGTAGTAGCCGTTTTCAGTTAACGCGTTCTCGTGATCAGGATTACTGTATATAGTATCTGGATACTCTTCGGCTAGTTCTGAAATCAGCTTCTCTGCTTCTTTCTTGGATAATTTCCGCAGTATGGACATGTTCCAGATTTGAACTTGATACTCTAGATCATCTATCCACTCATACCATACAATTCCATCATAGTTTGTGTGATTTTCAAGATACTCTGTAGCTACCACCTGATAAGAATGATATTCATCATGATTGTCCATGCCTGCTGTTTCTGTTAAGTTGTGTATTCCATACAAATTATAGAGGATGTTGCTGTCGGTTTCTAGTAAATCATTTTCCTCGCAGAAGTCGAATACACTCTCTCCGTAATCATATATCTTGGAATCATCTAGCACTTCAAATACTTGTATGTATCCGAATTTAGATAGATATTCAGATAGTTCATACGAAAAGAATCTGCTCTTTAGTGCAACGTCATTCTGCTTAGAATAATTAGCATCCGAAACACCTCGAAACAAATATAATTTCTTACCAACGTCACCAGCTGAATGTGCA
>Ga0310696_10010574_pt1 | contig 10588 bp, 7 predicted proteins | sample AusTroGonzalo_MG_4_FD_203885 | JGI IMG/M metagenome (GOLD analysis project Ga0310696, IMG submission 203885) | Bovine rumen microbial communities from tropical cattle in Woodstock, Queensland, Australia - Gonzalo_02 (v2) (version 2) | ecosystem: Host-associated > Mammals > Digestive system >... | reverse complement strand
TTATTGAGTATCCCTGTCAGTTGGATATGCTTGCATTAATGGTGAATAGAGGTGATGATTACACGGATAAATATTTTAAATTGGGAAATGACATAACTTATAGTTATGAAGGTTATGGACCGACAGAGAGTAACTTCACTCCAATTGGGACAATTGAATTTGATGCCAATGCTATTGGCGGCAATGAGTTGGGTGGAGGTGGTCAGCCCGTACCGATCATAAAGTCCTTTAATGGAACGTTCGATGGAAACGGGAAAACTATAAGTGGAATCCGCCTATATACCAATGGTGGAAGGGTGAATGATATGTGTCAAAGCATTTTTAATATAGTGGGTTCAAGCGGAGTCGTAAAGAATCTTACTGTTGAAGATACTAAGATTACAGCGCCAATGGGCGGCGGAGGTATTGCAGGAATAGTAAATGGCGGTTTAATAGAGAACTGTATCAGTTATGCAGATATCAATGTTAATAAACCGTTCATGGGCCAGGGCATGGGAATAGCTGGAGGTATAGCTGATCAAACCCAGGGTGGAAGGATTTCGGATTGTACCAGTTATGCTACTATCACAATTGCAGATAATTCTGAAAATTGCCAAACTGTCGGAGGAGTCGTTGGCGGTAATGCAGGCTATGTTGAAAACTGTCACAGTTATGCTTCAATTCACATAGGCGATAATTCTGATTATTGTTATTATGTTGGTGGTGTGGTCGGAGAAGATAGGTTTGGCTCTGTAGATAATTGTTACAGTTATGCATCAATAACCCTTGGTAATGATGTCTATAATCCGCTTGGATTTGGTGGAATATCAGGTTCTTCTGAAGAAAGCTCTATTACGAATTGTGTCAGCTTTGTAACGTTTGACATTGGCAAAAATCCAATTGATTTTTCGTCTTTTGCCGGAATTGCAGGTGCGGTGACGAGTAGTACGATATCGGGAAATATAGTTGTTGGTCTTGATATTCCCGAATTTACATCAGGTGCTATTGTAGGAGATGTAGATTATGACCCATCAGCATCATATAGCAATAACTATTACAGTAACTGCTCCATAGGGGGCAAAACTGTCGGTGTCGGTTTTGATGGCTGTGATGAACCAACCGATGATGGCGCAGTACAGGCAACCATACTGCTTGAGACTGAGGCTGCTCCTGCTTCAATTGCATATGGAGAGAAGGTGGTGTTCCGTCGTGAGTTCAAGCAGGGTGTAAGCAGCACTGTTTGTCTGCCGGTTACCATTGACGGTAGTCTGGCATCGGCCGCAGGTAAGTTCTTTACATTTGCAGGTGTTGACACTACTGATCCTGATGACTGGGCAGTTGTAATGCAGGAGGTGCCCGACGACAATATGGTTGACGGAGACCTGCTTGCCAACACACCTTATCTGTTCATTCCTGATGCTGACGGTCCCGTACTCTTTATAGGTGAGGCCGATGGCTCAGACGTTGACGCTGGATTTACAACAAACGGAAACTGGTCATTCAATGGCACATATGAGAGCCTTGAGTGGAATGCCGGTAACCAGGATCTCGGTAAGGTTTACGGTTTTGCCGCAGAGAAGTATGAGGCTCCTGACAACAATGGTGACAGCAATCCTGATTACACCATCAATCCGGGTAAGTTTGTGATGGCCGGTGCCGGTGCAAGCATAGCACCTTATCGTGCATATCTTAAGTACAGTGCTGCACAGTCAGCTCCGTCACGAAACGGCTCACGCGCATCACAGCCGCTGCCAGGATCTATGAGGGTAGTTCTTCTGAATAGAAGCGGTGATGAGACTGCAGTTGGTAAGATCAACACTGAGACTGGCGCCGTAAGCATTGACACATGGTATGATATGAGCGGCCGTCAGATAGAGGGTGCACCCGTCAAGGGCGGAATGTACATCCATGGTGGTAAAACAATAATGATTAACGAATAAAAGATATGGATATGAAAAAGATATATAGCAAACCCGAAACAGATGTCGTAAAGATCGATGCACCTCAGGTGCTTACTATGAGTGATCCGTATCCCGGTCCGTTCGGCCAGGTTCCTGATATGGATGACGCCGATGACAGCATTCATATGGCATAAACACCAGATTTGACATATTTGTTGTGAAAAAGAGCTTATGGACTTTGTTTCCTTAAGCTCTTTTTTGTTTCAAGATTTCTTTTTTATCTTTACAACCAACTAACCAATTCAACCAACATAACCCAAAATTTATGAGGACTTTAAGATTATTGGCCGTAGGTGCAGTGGTTCTGTCCCTGACGGCGTGTGGAGGTGGCTCAGGAAAGTATGAGTATCCCTTCCAGAACCCTAATCTCAAGATTGAGAAACGTGTCGAGAACCTTCTGTCACTGCTTACCCCCGAGGAGAAGGTGGGTCTGATGATGAACGGTTCAATCTCTATTGACAGCCTGGGCATTCCTGCCTACAACTGGTGGTCGGAGGCCTGCCACGGTATCTGCATGAACGGTGCTACCGTTTTCCCGCAGGCAATCGCTCTTGCCGCTACATTTGACGATGCACAGCAGTATGAGGTTTACACGGCTGTGTCCGATGAGGCCCGTGCGCATTGGAACACATCGGACCACAATCAGTTCGGTAAGACCCGCGCTACAGGCGGTGCATGGCATCAGGGACTTTCGTTCTGGTGCCCCAATATCAATATCTTCCGTGATCCGCGTTGGGGACGTGGCCAGGAGACCAGCGGTGAGGACCCGTACCTGACAGGTAAGATGGGTACCGCCCTTGTAAAAGGTATGCAGGGTGACAACCCCAAGTACTATAAGACACACGCCTGCGCCAAGCACTATGCCGTTCACAGCGGTCTGGAGGCTGACCGTCACCGCTTTGACGTAAGCGTATCCATGCGTGACCTTTGGGAGACCTATCTGCCCGCATTCAAGACTCTGGTAACCGAGGCTAACGTTCAGGAGGTTATGTGCGCCTACAACCGTTATGAGGGCGAGCCCTGCTGCGGCAGCGACCGTCTGCTCACCGATATCCTGCGCAACAAGTGGGGATTCAAGGCTCTGGTTGTATCGGACTGCGGTGCCATCAACAACTTCTATACAAAAGGCCAGCATGAGACTCATGAGAATGCCACCGATGCAAGTATCGACGCTGTACTGTCCGGAACCGACATTGAGTGCGGTACCAGTTACAACGCTCTGGTTCAGGCTATGAAGGACGGTAAGATCAATGAGGCCGATATTGACGTATCACTGCGCCGCATCCTGCGTTCACGTTTTGAACTGGGTATGCATGATCCCGTTGAGATGGATCCCTGGAAGGATCTGGGTGCCGATGATATAAGCAGCCCCGCACATGCTGCTCTGGCTCACAAGGCAGCCGACGAGGCTATGGTTCTGCTCAAGAACGATGGTAATATCCTGCCTCTCAAGAAGGAGGGTCTGACAATCGCAATAGTAGGTCCCAATGCCGACAACGTATCAATGCAGTACGGCAACTACAACGGTACTCCTACACGTGAGAACCAGATTTCAATCCTGCAGGCTATCCGTGCCAAGGCCCCTAACGCCAAGATCATCTACGAGCGCGGCTGCGAACTGGCCGATGACTACCTGACCGTAAACCATCTGGGTGACCTGAACAACGGCCGCGGACTCTACGCCGAGTTCTGGAACAACACCACCATGAGCGGCAAGGCTGTCAATGCAGACTTCTTATATGAGGTCAACATGCGCACCATGGGTGACTACCGTTTTGCCGATAATGTAGAGATGAATAACTTCTCGGCCCGCATGACCGGTACTTATGTAGCCGACTTTACAGGTGACCTGAGTTACAACGTTCGTGGTAACGATACCTGGAAACTGATTGTGAACGGTAAGGTTATTGCCGAGCAGAAGCAGGCAGTGCAGGGTCGTGGCGGATTCGGCCGCGGTATGCAGACCCAGTCTCCTTCATTCAAGGTTGTCAAGGGTCGTACCTATAATATCGAGCTCCAGTACACCAAGGGTGAGACAGGTTCAGCATATCTGACATTCGAACTGAGCCAGCGCAAGCTTGCCGAGTTCAAATCTGTTGCCCAGAAGGTTAAGGATGCCGATGTAATCATCATGGTATCAGGTATATCGGCCCGTCTGGAGGGTGAGGAGATGCGCGTCAACTACGAGGGATTCTCAGGTGGTGACCGCACCAAGATTGAGTTGCCCAATGTACAGCTCAAGCTTCTGGAGGCAATGTATAACACCGGAAAGCCTGTCATCCTGGTTAACTGCTCAGGATCGGCCATTGGATTCGGTGCTGTCGAGAATCAGTATCAGGCACTGCTGCAGGCATGGTATGGCGGTCAGGCCGGTGGTCTGGCTGTGGCCGATGTTCTGTTCGGTGACTATAACCCCGCAGGCCGTCTGCCGGTTACTTTCTACAAGTCAACCGATCAGCTGCCCGATGTAGAGGACTACAACATGGATCACGGCTTCACATACCGCTATTTCAAGGGTGAGCCTCTGTATGCATTCGGTTACGGTCTGAGTTACACCACATTCTCATATGGTGAAGCAACCCTGTCAAAGCAGAGCATCAAGGCCGGCGGTACAGTTGACATTACCGTTCCTGTAACCAATACTGGTATGATGGACGGTGACGAGGTAGTACAGATCTATATCAAGTCTCTGGACAATCCTGCTGCTCCCATCAAGTCTCTCAAGGGATTCAAACGCGTGAATATCCCCGCAGGCCAGACCGCTCAGGTTAAGATCACTCTTGAGCCCAAGGCATTCGAGTACTATGATGAGAAGATTGACGAACTGTCAGCAATGCCGGGCCGTTACAAGATTCTGTACGGTCCTTCATCGCTCGACAAGGATCTCAAATCCCTTGACTTTACAGTCAAGTAAAAAAGAAAGCCGATTCAAACGAATCGGCTTTCTTTTTATTTAGTGTCAACTTGCAGTCTCAACTCTCTAAACGGTCGGGTAGGATCGTTGGTGGTGAGGTTGATGGAGCCGAGCGTAGCGGTGCGGGGCTCTTTTGAGTTTGTGATAGCCACAGTGACTTTGAGTTCCTTGCCGGGCTTGATTACCTGACCGGTCTCAATGCTGATTGCCGTGCCTTCCATAGGCTCAACGTTGCGGAAAATGAGGTCGGCATTGCCGGTATTGCCTATGACGATGGTCTTCTTGTAAACCTTACCGGGTGCTTTAACTCCAAACTCCACATAAGCGGGCTCAATCCGTATTACCGGTTTATTGTCAGATTCCTTGAACTTCTCCACGCGGATGGCGTTCACAACGATAGGCTCCTGACTCTTGACGCCGTCAGCAACCACCCATATGGTGTCACGCGCCATTCCGAAGTAATTCTTGCCCTTGGGGATATCATATGTGATACGTATGCTGGCTACATCCCTTGATGTAACTATCTCGGGGCATTCCACGCTCATTCCGTAGCGGTCTCCAGTGGTTACGACCGACAGTTTTGCGGTCTTGTCGCCGACATTAGCAACCCTTACAATCCTGGTGACTGTCTCACCCTGGGTGATGTAACCGAAGTTGCAGCGCTTGGCATTGGTCTTGACCGTACCGACCAGAAGGTGAGGATAGATCTGCTCCAGTCCCATGGGGATGGGATTGACATCGGCCGATATCATAAGGCTGGCGTAGTTGCGGCGGTCCTTGGTGAATACCTCGACTTCACGCAGCACTCTGCCCTCGGTACGTGACGGGTCAAACGCAACGGTCAGCTCGCCGTATTCACCGCCTGCCACAGGTTGGGTGGAGTAGAGTACGGTGGTGCAGCCGCAACTGGTGGATACGTTGTCAATCTGTATGGGGTCCTTTGATATGTTTACGAACCTGAAAGTGTGCTGTACGACACCGTCGGCCTCGTCTATCTGGCCGAAATCCCACTCGTAGGTCTCGAATACCAGGGCCGAGTTGAGTTCCTCCTGCGCCTGGGCGGCAAGACTGAATGAGAATGCAAATAGTGTGGTCAGTAAGGTTTTGGCTTTCATAATCAGTAGTAGTTTCTTTCGTGTTTTATTGTCGTCATCGGTCCGTGACCGGGATATACGATAGTGTCGTCGGGCATGGTGAGCAGTTTGGTGCGGATGCCGTCCATCAGAGCCTGATGGTTGCCGTCGGGGAAATCCGTGCGGCCGTAACTGCCCTGGAAAATGACATCGCCTGTAAACAGGCATTTCTGCTCCTTGTTCCAGAATACCAGACTGCCCGGCGAGTGGCCGGGAACATGCAGTACGTGAAGGGTGGTGTTGCCAAACGTTACGGTATCGCCTTCGTTGAGTACGTTCTCGGGGTCGATGGGGTTTACGTGACCGTCGTAGTTGATTCCGAATACAGACAGCCTGGCAGACATTGTCTTTATCCAGGGCATATCCAGGTCATTGGCAAGTGCCTTTACACCGTATGTCTCCTCGACAAAGAGATTGCCGAAAACGTGGTCAAAGTGCAGATGTGTGTTCAGAAGCAGCTTTACGGTAAGTCCGTTATCGCGGATGAAAGCAGCCAAAGTCTCGGTCTCGCCGGGATAGAAGCAGCCGGGATCTATGATGGCGGCCTCTTTAGTCTCATCCCAGATAACGTATGTGTTTACCGGAAGGAAGTTGAATTCAAAGCACTTAACCTCCATTATATCTGTACGTAAACGGTTTTCTTGTCCTTGAAGAACTCCTCCTGGAAGTATCGGCTTATCTCGGTGATTTCGGCCACCTTTTTGAACTTGGCGGTCTCGGTGCTCAAATCTCCGCCCTTGAGGCAGATGACACCGTTGGGATAGGCGTTGCGCTGTGTCTTGCGGTCCAGCATATGGCCGGCAACCTGGCAGAGGTCGGGCAGGGGCATCACGCCGCGTGACAGTATGAATTCATACTTGTCCTTGTCCTCCTCGGCACGCTCATGGCGGCAGATTACGTTCTTGAGACCAATCTGGGCAGCAATGTCCTGGGCTACACGTACCTTTTTGCCTATGCTGTCTATGAGTGTGAAACTGCACTCGGGAAACAGGATGGCCATGGGTATGCCGGGCAGTCCGCCGCCTGTGCCTACATCGGCCAGACGTGTACCGTCAGCAAACTTGATGACCTTGGCTATGGCCATTGAATGGAGTATGTGATGCTCGTAAAGATTGTCGATATCCTTGCGTGATATGACGTTGATCTTGCTGTTCCAGTCGGTATATAACGGACCGAGAGCCTCCAGCTGTTCATACTGGAGGCTCGTCAGATCCGGAAAATATTTCCTTATTAACTGCATTTACTTGAGGTAATAGGTAACAGTGGTTACAACACGTACGTTCTTGATCCACGGAGTGTTGCTGTCGCGGTCGTAGATTGAGAACTGTCCCTGGGATGCGGTCTGGATCTTACCCAGTTTTGAGCCTGAATCATCGGCAAACTTCTGGGCAACCTCACGTGCGTTGCGTGTGGCAACCTCGACCATCTGAGGCTTGAGTTCGTTCAGACCGTTAAAGTCATACTGGGTCTGATGCTCGTAGTCGTTACCGCTGATAGCGATGCCTTTCTTGAGCAGTTCACCCTGCTTGAGGATGAGCTGGCGTACAAGCTCGACATTGTTTGAGCTTACGGTTACTACCTGCTGCATCTGATAGCGGTATGCAATGTATTCGTTAGAGTAACGGTTGGCACTGCGGTCATATACGGTAGGAGCAGCAATGCTGATCTCGCTTTCCTGAACTCCGCCTTCCTTAAGGAACTTTACGATCTCCTTACTCTTGTTGTCCATAGTGGAGTAGAGCTTAACAAGGTCATTATCAACATCCTGAATAACCAGGGGCCAGATAACGTGGTCGGCCATAACCTCCTGAGTGGCAAGACCTTTTACATTTACAACACGTTTTGTGCCGGTAAACTTTCCGACAGCAAGGATAATGCAGACACCCAGTGCCAGCAATCCCCAGAAATTGGTTGAATTCTTCATAACGCTTGTACTATTGGAAAATAAATTATTCAAGGTGTAAAGTTAGATATTTTTTTATCATATTTGCAAAAACGGTACTGATTGCTAACCTTATTACAACCAATATGAAAAAGATTATCAAATGGACTATTGCCGGCGTAGCTATGGCTCTGACCGGCATTTCGGCACAGGCTCAGCACACATTCGCCAATCCCCTTGACGTGGTAGTAGGCAACGAACGCGCCGTTCGTGGCGGTGAGCCTGTGGTAATAATCTATGAGGACAATTACTTCCTCTTTGTGTCTCACAGACGCGGCTATTGGTATTCGGCCGATTTCCGCGACTGGACCTATGTAGACGCTCCCGGATATCCCGCAGGAGTGGTATCGGTTGTTGAGATGGACGGCAAACTGATAGGCTGCTCCATGAACAACCGCAACGTCTATCGCGCCATAGACCCCTACAAGGGCGAGTGGGAGAAGATAGGAGAGTTGTCAAGCGACCGTTACGGCGATGCCAACATGTTCGTGGACGATGACGGTAAACTTTACATGTACTTTGGCTGGTCACAGATCATGCCGTTCCAGGTTGTAGAACTTGACAAGGAGACCTTCAAGGAGAAAGGTGAGCCTACCAAACTGTTCTGGAGCGATATCAAGAATCACGGATTTGAGGTCCGCAAGCCCGAGGATGTGATCTATTCAATCTTTAACGGACGCCGCGAATACGGTCCCGAGGAACTCCCCTGGATTGAGGGTCCGTACATGATCAAGCATGGTGGCAAGTACTATCTGCAGTACGCTGCCATCGGCCTTGAGTTCATTTCATATTCACACGGTATCTATGTGTCAGACAGCCCCATGGGCCCGTTTACTTACAGCGAGCACAACCCGCTTACATTCAAGACCAGCGGATTCCAGGTTGGTGCAGGACACGGAAGCACATTCCATGACAAGAAGGGTAATCTGTGGACCATCTGCATGATTCCCGCACAGTACGGTGAGGGCGGCCGTGGTTCAGAGTTGGCAATTTATCCTACTGCAGTCGACAAGCAGGGTGTGATGTATTCAAATACCGCTCTTGGCGACTATCCTCAGTTCTATCCCGATGAGCGTAAGGAGGGTGGCGTAGACAACTACGTTGATTGGAAACTGCTCTCTGTGAACAAGAAGGCCATAGTTTCATCAACCTTTGAAAACTATGCTCCCGCACAGGCTCTGGACGAGGATTTCAAGACCTGCTGGGTTGCCGCTACAGGTGATGCAGGCGAGTTCTTTACCGTTGACCTGGGTGCCAAGGCTACCATCAATGCCATCCAGCTGAACTGGGATCACATAGGCGCAGCACGTGCTGGTGGCGGTCGCGGCGGATTCGGCGGCGGTATGATGGGTGGTGCAAGACCTCAGCAGGCTCAGGCCGAGCAGTTGTATCAGTGCTACGAGGTGTTTATATCGGACGATAACAACAATTGGACCAAGATTATCAGCAAGCCTGAGAACAAACTGGAACTCAAGCATGACTATAATGAACTGGAGAATCCTGTACAGGGCCGTTACGTAAAGGTTGTCAATGTGGCTACCTATGACGGCGCCAAGTTCTCGATCAAGGATCTGCGCATATTCGGAACCACTCCGCAGATGAAGACCCAGAAGGTCAAGAAGTTCATGGCTGTACGCAATCCTGACGATCTTCGTGAGGCCAATGTAATGTGGGAGCCCGTTCCCGGAGCCGACGGCTATATTGTACGCTACGGAATCGAGAAGAAGAAACTATATAACAGTTACATAGTATACGGCAAGAACGAACTCTACATGCACAGCCTGAATACCGCTCCCAAACAGTATTACTTTGAGGTTGAGGCATTCAGCAGCGGTCTGCCCAAGTATCATGAGAACCCGCTCGAGACTATCGGTCTGGGTGCCGAGATCCAGTTGGCAGCACGCGGTGGCGGCGGCAATGCCGGTTATGCCCAGGGCGCAGGCACCAGATACATCATGCTTAAGGATGGTGCTACCGAGTACTCGTTCGGTGAGGTAGGTCCCGGCACATGGACTCTGAGCCACTCATACGGTCCCGTTCTGTGGTCAGGCCAGTTGACGGAGAAGGAACTTATCTCCAACGAGGCCAATCCGCAACCCACTGTAACAGCAAAACTTACACTGCTGGGCGAGGGTACCGACAACACCGGTTATCTGGAGATGCAGGTAATACCCGGCAAGGAGCAGGGTATTATCAAGGTTGTTGTTAAAAAATGACAATATGTTTGATAATCAATGATATGTCTGCCAATCTGAAACTTTTTTGTTAAAATGCATTGCAGATTGAAATAGTCTTTGTACTTTTGCCCCATATTCATTGCCAACAAGTTGGAGATGTATATGTGTACGAGAAGACTGGACATATAGAAACAATAAATTGAGGAAGGCTGGTTCAAGCAGGACCAGCCTTCCTCCTTTTTTAAAGACATAGAATATGTGTGGAATTGTAGGTTATATCGGTAAGCGTCAGGCTTATCCTATTCTTATTAAGGGACTGTCAAGACTTGAATATCGCGGTTACGACAGTGCCGGAGTGGCACTGATCAATGACGGCGGTGATTTGGTCATCTACAAGACAAAAGGCAAGGTCGCCGATCTGGAACGCTCTGTCGAGGGCAAGGATCTGAGCGGCTGCATAGGCATAGCACATACCCGTTGGG
>Ga0310696_10010573_pt1 | contig 10588 bp, 7 predicted proteins | sample AusTroGonzalo_MG_4_FD_203885 | JGI IMG/M metagenome (GOLD analysis project Ga0310696, IMG submission 203885) | Bovine rumen microbial communities from tropical cattle in Woodstock, Queensland, Australia - Gonzalo_02 (v2) (version 2) | ecosystem: Host-associated > Mammals > Digestive system >... | reverse complement strand
TGATGATGGCTCGACACCGAAACGAAATGACGATTATCTTTATACAGGTCCGATTACGATTACGGATACGACGACATTCAAGGTGATTGCCGTCTATGGTTCGCTGAAGAGCGATTATGTGACGGCGACGATCACGAAGCAAGGTCTGACGATCGAAGAGGCGTTGGATGCGGGCGAGGGGGTGGTGTTTGCGACGGACGCGGCCATTCCGTGGAAGCCGGTTCTTGACTCTGCTGCCAAGGTCGGCGATGCGACGGTGAAAAGCGGTGCAATCGGCGACCGGGCAAGCACATGGCTCTCGGCGACGGTGGAAGGCGCGGGGACGATGACATTCTGGTGCAAGACTTCGTGTGAGCATGACGAGGACGACATGTTTACATGGGATCGGCTGATGATTTATACGAATGATGTGGAAATTGTCGAGTGGCACATGGATGGAGAAACAGACTGGACGGAGATGACACTTTCGTTTGACGGTGGCGCGAACACGATCAAATGGGTTTACTACAAGGATCGCACTGGCGCGGATGGCGAAGACTGCGCATGGGTAGACGCGATGACGTGGACGCCGAGTGCGGCGGCAGATCCGATTCCGACGGTTGCGGTTGATGCTGATGCGGCAACGGTCAACGCTGCGGTTGACGGTGCGGGGTTTGTAGATGCGGAGGTCAAGGCGGCGATTGGCGGCAGCGCGGCGGAATACAACGCCTTCAGGTCGTGGGCGAACGACGTGAAGGGTGCGACGGGCGATGCGGTTGCGGGTGAAGCGGCGGTGGTGGCCAATGCACACGCTGCTGCGGCGTATGCGCTGGGCGCGGAGCGGTTGTTCGAGAACGAGCCGACGATAGAGATTGGGGACGTGGCTGTGGCGACGGGCGATGGCGGCGGCGAAGGCGTCTGGCAGGGGACAGACCCCACGGCCATGTTGGTTTCGGTGACTGTAAGGGATGGAGAAAGGGTGGTGGCGGTCGATCAGGAGAAGGTCGCGGCGATGTTCGAGGCGACGAGCGACCTTGGCGACTGGGTGGGCGCGGCGCTTGCGCCGCAGGTTCGGACGCTCGGCAAGTCGGGCGATTCGATGCGATTCACGGTGACGCCTGGCGACGGCACGGCGCCAAGGGCGTTCCTGAGAATTCGAAAATAGCGGCGGTCACGCGGGACGCGTGACCCTACCGGCGGCGCGCTCGTCGGAACCGGCGCGGCGGTCGCGGGGCGACCGCCCTACCGGCACGACGACGAGGCGCCGTCGCCACATCTACGGTCACGAGGGACGCATGACCGACGGCGTAATGCGTCGCGACTGGGAAAAGTGGGTTCTAGTCATGCAATATAAGAGGTAACTTCGAATTACCCGAGATTTCACGCTCCACCTCTTCGGCGAGGTATTCGTCGCTTAGGCAGTGCATGTCCGCGACGCCCTCGCTTATCAGCTCAAAGGTCTTGGATCGGTAGAAGAGGTCGAAGGCCTGTTCGTTTGGCACGCGCATGTGTTCGGCGATAAGTCGTATGATTCGTGCGTATTTTCGCTGGAGGAGTGTAGGGTTTGCTTGCATGGCTCAAAGGTCTATTGCCTCCAAAAAGTGGAGGTGGCTGTCGAGGACTTTCTGCGAAGTGATGCGGAATTTGCGGCGCTTGCGCCGCAGGTGCGGAGTCTCGGCAAGGCGGGCGATTCAATGCGATTCACGGTGACGCCCGGCGGTGCTACCTTCTTTGCACCCATTCCTGGAAGAATGGGTTCTCGAAGCGATATTCGCTGCCGAACTCGTAGATTATCTCATCGGCGACAAGTCGTTTGAGTGCTTTTGATATGCTGCCTACGTTTCTAATGCCGTATGTCTCCATGAACTCGCCCGAAAACAGTTTGCAGTGGTTGGGCTCGGCCAGTCCTTTCAGTACGTTCGTCTGAACGGTCGTGAGCCTGCCGAACGTTGATATGAAAGCACGTGACTCGCGCGCAAAGACAGCGTCCAGGCCTTTGGCGACATCTGCGCTGGAAATTGTCTGCCCGTCACTTGTGACGAGCCATGTCGTTTCGCAGAGTTCCTGGACGTCACCCGAAATGTGGTCTGCGGCTTTCAATATCTCGCCAACCGTCTTGCGGTCGATATTGCGGTTCCCGGCCTTGAATCGCCCAATAAGAAAGTCTGTCATGTCCGTCTCGTCTATGCGCTCCACGCCAAATGAGATCGCGCTCTTGAAAAAAGGACTTCTTGGAGAATCGAATATGTCGCGCATCTTATTCCTGACGCTTCCGAGGAAGATGAATGGTGTGTCGGGGAGGAACTGTATTTTGGAGCGAAGCGTTGCAAGAACGGCATCGGAATCCGGGAGGTCAAGTATGTCCTGGAATTCATCGAATACGACACAAAGCCGTTTTGAAGACGAATGGGTTGCTATCATGTCCATCACCTCTTCGATTGACTCCACGCTGCGAGCCGACTTAACATCGACGGAAATGGTCGGCGCCCCGGTGTCGCGATCCACGGTAAACACAGGGCGGAGTCCCTTCACAAGCTCTGCCGTGCGCTCCAGAAACGAGCGTTTGCCGCATCTTGCCGTGGAGGACACGACCTTGCGGCAGAACTCGCCGACGCTTCTGACGCTGAAAAGATCGACATAGAGAAGTGTGACGCCGCGAAGCGATTTCACGGTCTCGACCACAAGGGATGTTTTCCCCATTCTTCGAGGCCCCTGCACGACGACGTTCTGCCCGCTTTTCACGAGTTCGGCAAGCTGCCGCTGAAGCTCGGGACGGCGGCAATAGTTCTCGCCTGCGACGACACAACCATACTTGAACGGATTCATCTGTTTTTCCTTTGTCAGATATTATACCAAAAGGGATAATGCCATGTGGTATAAAATTCTCAGTTTGTTTCGGTTTCGGTGATTGTTAGGGACGGAGAAAGGGCGGTGGCGGTCGATCAGGAGAAGGTCGCGGCGATGTTCGAGGCGACGGCGACGGCGGGGCGCCGTCGCAACGCAGCTTGCCGCACATTGCATTTTGCATCTCCTTTGCACGTGGGATTATGGTATAATTTGGGAGAAATGGGATGAGAAATCGGCAAGAAGAGGCGAGTCACAATAAGAAGAGGCGGATTAAAGGAAGATGAGGCGAGTTACAGGAAAGTCAAAGTTTGACCTTGTCGTCGTTACGGCGGCGAACGAGGCGCAGGCGAGGGGATACCGCGCGATCCTGAAGCCGATGGCGGGACGGCTTGCGCCGGAAATCGTCGTCGTTCCGGATCCCGGCGGAAAGCGCGTCGGCTCGCTGGGCAGCACCGTCGAGGTCCTGAAGAAGATCGGCTCCGTCTCGGGAAGGCGCGTCCTTGTATGCCATTCCGGCGGTGACTCGAAGCGGCTGCCCGCCTACGCCGCGATCGGCAAGGCGTTCGTCCCCGTGCCGGACGGAAGGGGCGGGACGGTCTCCCTCTTCGAGCGCATCGTATCCAACATGGAGCGGCTGCGGCTTCCGAAGAGCGGAATGCTCGCCGTGTGCGGCGACCTTGCGCCCGAGTTCGACTTTGGGCTCTGCGACTTCTCCCGTCCGGGCGTGACGGGCGTGGCATACTACGACTCGCCCGCAGTCGGCGCGCGCCACGGAGTGTACGTAGCCGGCGGAACGGGAGGGACCGGCGGGACGCGGTCCGTCGCGGCCTTTCTACAGAAGCCGTCGCTGGCGGAGGCGAAGGCGGCGGGGGCGCTTGTGCGCGGCAGGCTCGCGGTGGACACCGGCATACTCTGGATCGACCCGCCTACGGCGGCGAAGCTTGCGAAGTCGGGATGGAAGGCGGGCGACCTCTACGTCGAGTTCGCGAACGCGCTTGTCGGGGGGTTCGCGCCGTTCAGCGTGAACGTCGCCCCGAGGTGCAGCTTCTTCCACATCGGCTCCACGCGCGAGCTTCTCGAGCGGCTGGGCGGAGGACGCGAGTGGGTCGAGGGCAATGCGCTCCCCCGTTCGGAGATGAAGCTTGGCGGACGGAACGTGGTGACGTTCGTCCCGCGCGAGTACGGTCCGGTCGAGCTTGAGGACGGCGAGTGCCTTACGTGCCTTCCGGTCGGGAAGAAGTGGATTCCGATACGATACCGCGTGGACGACGACTTCAAGGCGGACGGAAAGTGGGAGAGCCTCTCCCTTGGAAAGCTCATGGCCAAAGTGGACCACTCGAAGCTCCTGGAGCTGAGGAAGGGCGCGGCGGAAGTCGCGGTGGAGCTTCCGCTCAGGATAGACTTCGCTGGCGGATGGAGCGACACGCCGCCGATCTGCGAGAAGATGGGCGGCACCGTATTCAACGCCGCCGTCGTGCTGAACGGCGAGCGCCCGGCGAAGGTGCGCGTCAGGCGCCTCGTCGAGAAGAAGGTGCGCGTCGAGAGCGCCGACCTCGGGAAGGCCTGCGAAATTTCGGACATCGGCGAGATACGCGCGCCGAAGGATCCGTCCGACTGGTGCGCCCTCGTCAAGAGCGCGCTCACGGTCACGAATTTTTCGTTTGCCGCGGGTGGGCTGGACATCCGGATATCGGCGGACGTCCCGAAGGGGAGCGGCATGGGCACCAGCTCCATACTCGGCGCGGCGCTTGTGACGGCGCTCGAGAGGGTCGCCGGGCGCAGGGCGGACTGGAAGCGGATCGCCGCGCTTACGCTTTCGCTCGAGAAGGAGATGCAGACCGGCGGCGGCTGGCAGGACCAGATCGGCGGGCTGCTCCCCGGGGCGAAGATCGTCTCGACGAAGCCCGGAGCGCGGCAGAATCCGTCCGTGCGCCGTCTTTCGCCCGGGGCGGAGGCCTCGTTCTCGGCCTTTCTGCGCGAGCGCGCGCTTCTCTACTTCACGGGGCGCAAGCGCATGGCGCGGAACGTCCTTCGCGGCGTCGTCTCGTTTTTCGCGGAGAACCCCGACGACATTGCGCATTCGATCGTTCGCCGGCTCAAGGCCGACGCAGCGAAGGCGTTCGAGGCCGCCGAGGAAGGCGACTGGGACAGGTTCTGCTCGGCCGTCAACGACTACTGGCTCTCGAAGAAGGCGCTTGACCCCGGCAGCACGAATCCGCTGGTGGAGCTCATCATCGCCCGCATGGCGCCGTGGATATCCGCCGTCAGCCTCTGCGGCGCCGGCGGCGGCGGGTTCATGTTCGTCGTCGCGCGCTCCGCCGCCGCGAGGGCCAGGATCAGGGCGGTGCTCGAGGCGCATCCTCCGGTGCGCGGCGGAAGGTTCTTCGACTTCGAGGTTGCGACATGAAGACGATAGCAGTGATACCCACGTACGACGAGCGCGAGAACGTCGGCCCGATGGCCAAGGCCGTCCTCGAGAGCGGCGTCGACGTCCTTTTCGTGGACGACAACTCGCCGGACGGGACGGGCGACGTGCTGGACGGCCTCGCCGCCGGTTCTGCGCGGATCCACGTCCTCCACCGCGAGAGGAAGGAGGGCCTTGGCCGTGCGTACGTGGCGGGATTCGCCAGGGCCATCGAGCTCGGCGCGGAGCTCATAATCCAGATGGACTGCGACTTCAGCCACGACCCGAAGGACATACCACGCCTCGTCGAGGCCTGCGAGGGGGGCGCGGACATGGCCATCGGCTCGAGGTACGTCCCCGGCGGGTCGACCCCGGGCTGGCCGTTCAGGAGAAGGCTCGTCTCGAGGGCGGGGGGCGTCTTTATCAGGATCGTGACGGGAATGCCGGTGAGGGATCCGACCGGGGGGTTCAAGTGCTGGCGGAGGGCGGCGCTCGAGAAGATAGGCTTTGCGTCGGTCGCATCGGCGGGGTATTCCTTCCAGCTGGAGATGAACCACCGGACCTGGAAGGCCGGGCTTTCGATAAGGGAGATTCCGATCGTGTTCACGGACCGCGTCGCGGGCTATTCCAAGATCACGGCCGGGATCGCGAAGGAGTCCCTGAAGATCGCCTGGCGGCTCCGTCGCTTCTGGCCGGGCGTGGGACATTGAAACCGCGTTCGGCGTTTTGGTATAATACTCGCCTAAATGGAAACTGATTGCGATTTGACCGGCTGCGGCTTGGCGCGTGGCGTATTGGCGTTTCTTTTCGCCGGGCGCCGCCCCAGCGGGGCCGAGGGACGTCGGGAGGCGGCGAATTGACGGTGCTGGCCGCCATCCTGCTGCTGGCGCTTACGCGCGCGGAGATCATCGACCGGTTCAAGGCCGCGCCGGTGACGCAGCTCGACGGGCTCGTCCAGGTGTTCGGCGACTGCCCTGCGGACATGCGCCGCGAGTTCCAGCTGCCGATCGCCTCGTTCGTCTCCGACATCTGCCGCAAGCTGTACGCGGCGGACGGGAAGCGTCCGGCCAGGTTCGCCGAGCCGGGGATAATAGTGCGCATCGGCGACGTCAGGACGAATGTCGCCGACGTGGTCGCCCGCCGGTTCGAGCGCGAAGGGGGCGTGAAGTTCACGAGGATATACATCCCGTCCCCCGGCGGTGCCGACCTCGACCGACTGCGCGTCGAGGTCGTGCGGGCGTTCTGCCGGTCCGTCGAGGGCATGGACATCGACGCCGCCGAGGCGAATAGGAGATACCGCGCGTCGGACCCCGTGCTGAAGGCGGAGGACATACAGTCCGACATAGCCGCATGGCGCTGGTTCGGCAGGTACTCCGCCGGCCGCACGGACGACGACTACCTCAAGCTGATGAGGGGCGTCCACCTGCCGGGCGTGGCGACGAGGGACGACGTCCTCACGTTCGCGTCGCGGCTCTACCTCTATCCGACGTACTACGGAAAGCCCTTCTGCGGGCTCTACTCGTCGTGTCCGTTCCGCGAGGCCATCGACCTTGCGAAAAGGGACCCCGACGTACGCCTCGCCGCCTTCGCGAAGATCCAGAGTCTCGCGCTGTTCGGGCAGGGCCGCGGCGACGCGATGAACGAGGCCGTCAGGGCCTACATGCTGTTCCTCGCCGAGCTGGCGAGGCAGAAGCTTTCGGAGGGCGAGATGGTATCCCTTCTCGACGAGGCGGACAAGAAGCTGAAAGGAGTGCTGGGGCGATGAAGACAAGGAAGACGATAACCGACAACACCGTGGACCCGGACATACTGCGCTACACCGTGGGGGACGACGTGGTGCTGGACCTCGCCCTCGCGAAGTGGGACTGCATGGGCACTGCGGCGCACGTCACGATGCTCTCCGAGATGAAGGGGCTGAGGCGTCCGGTCGTGACGAAGTCCGAGGCGGCGAAGGTCAGGAGGGAGCTTGGCCGCGTCGCGAATCTCGCCGAGGCCGGGAAGTTCGCGATCCGCGACGAAGACCAGGACGTCCACATGGCGGTCGAGCGCATGCTGACGGAGAGGCTCGGCGACCTCGGCAAGAAGATACACACCGGACGGTCCAGGAACGACCAGGTGGCCGTGGACGTGAGGCTCCACATGAAGGACGAGATACTCGCGGCCGAGGGGGAGGCCTGCGCGCTTGCGACCGAGCTGTGCTATTTCGGCATGTGCGCCGGGGCCGTGCCGCTCGTCGGTCGCACGCACCTGCAGCCCGCCATGCCGTCCACGGTCGAGATGTGGGCCACCGGGCACGCCGAAATGGTCCTCGACCAGATCGAGAACCTCGAGGCGGCGTACCGCCTCGCGGACCTGAATCCGCTCGGCAGCGCGGCGGGCTACGGCGTGCCGCTCCCCATCGACCGCCGCCGCACGACGGAGCTGCTCGGCTTCTCGCGCACCGTGCACAACTGCTTCGGGGCGTCGATGGCCAGGGGGGAGTGCGAGGCCGCGCTCCTCTCGGCTCTCGCGCAGCTCATGGCCGTCCTTTCGCGCCTTGCAGAGGACATGATACTGTTCTCGATGCCCGAGTTCGCGTACTTCCGCCTTCCGCGCGAGTACTGCACCGGCTCCTCGATAATGCCGCAGAAGTTCAACCCCGACGTCCTCGAGCTCGTCCGGTCCAAGGCGGCGCAGGTGCTGGGGCTCCAGACCGCCTCGCTCTCGCTTCTCCACGCGATGCCGGGCGGATACAACCGCGACCTCCAGGACTGCAAGTGGCTCTACATGAAGGGGCTCGAGATCTCGCGCACCACGCTGCGGATACTGGCGAAGGTCGTGAAGGGGATGAAGGTCGACCCCGCCGCCTGCCGCGCGGCGTTCACGCCCGGCGTGTTCGCGACGGACGTCGCGCTTAGGAAGGTCGCCGCCGGGACGCCGTGGCGCGACGCATACCACGACGTGCGCGACCACCTGGAGCAGCTCGACGCGGAGGACCCAGATGACGTAGTCGCGCAAAAGAGGCACGAGGGGACGTGCTTCGGCGTCGACCACCGCATCTACCGCAGGCGCATCGCCGCCGTGGAGAAGTCGGCCCTCGCGCGCCGGCTCGCCCTCGACGGGTGCTGCCGTCGGCTGCTTGGTCAATTTATGGTATAATATCACGAGATATGGCAGAGAAAGTCAGCAAAATCAGCTTCGAGGCGCCGCGCGGCATGCGGGACTTCTATCCGGAGGACATGCTGTGGCGCAACAAGGTGTTCGACGCGTTCCGCGCGGCGGGCGAGGCCGCCGGCTTCGAACCCTACGATTCGTGCGTGGTCGAGAGCTACGACCTCCTTGTGCGCAAGGCGGGCGAGGAGGTGGGCGATCAGATATACCATTTCTTCGACAAGTCCGAGCGCCACATCGCGCTCCGCGCCGAGATGACGCCGACTCTCGCCCGAATGGTCGCGCAGAGGCAGAAGGAGCTCTCGTTCCCGCTGAAGTGGACCACGATAGCGCAGTGCTTCCGCTACGAGCGCATGACCAAGGGCCGCAAGCGCGAGCACTACCAGTGGAACGTCGACATCGTCGGCGAGGATTCGATCCTCGCGGAGGTCGAGGTGATCGGCGCGGCGTGCGACGCCCTGAGGCGCATGGGGCTTTCGCCCTCCGACTTCAGGGTGCACGTCTCGTCCCGCAAGTTCCTCGGCGAGCTCCTCGCGAAGAGCGGGATCGCCGCGGAAAGGCACGCGCAGGTGTTCCTCGCGCTGGACAAGCGCGGCAAGATGCCAGACTCCGAGATCGCCGCGATGCTGAAGGACGGGGGCCTTTCCGACGGCGAGGTCGAGGCGACGTTCGCGATCATGGAGACGAAGTCCTTCGAGGGATGCCCGGAGCTCGCCGAGCTCTTCCGCCTTGCGGGGATCGCGGGCTTCGCCGACTGCCTGGAGTTCGACATCGGCGTCATAAGGGGCCTCAGCTACTACACCGGCGTCGTGTTCGAGTGCTTTGACGCGAAGGGCGAGTTTCGCGCGATATTCGGAGGCGGCAGGTACGACAACCTCCTCACCACGATAGGCGGCGAGCCCACGAGCGCGGTGGGCCTTGGGTTCGGCGACGTCGTGGTCACGGAGCTCCTCAAGTCCCGGCTCGGCGCGGACGCCGCGAAGGCCCGGAAGGGCGTCGCGGTCGGCTTCATGTTCCCCGAGCAGCGCGACGCGGCGGTCGCGCTCGCTGCGAAGCTCCGGAGGGAGGGCGCGAGCGTGAGCCTGTCGCTGAGCGGCCAGAAGCCGAAGAAGTTCTTCTCGCACGCCGACTCCGGCGGGGCGGCGAAGGCCGTGTTCCTCGGCCCCGACGACGTGGAGCGGGGCACGGCCAGGATCAAGGACATGGCAACCAGGGAGGAAACGGAGGTTACGCTGACGTGACTAGGATGGCGTTGACATTGGCCCTGTCGGCCGCGGCCCTCTGCGCCGCCGCCGCAGACAGTTCGTCCGAGGCGATAATCAGGCTCCTCAACTCGCGCGCGTCGGGGAGTCCGAAGGACTACGTCGAGGCCGCCGAGGTGGTCGCTGCGGACGCGGCCATCGGCCGTCCCCTGCAGCAGTTCGTCATCGCGGTGGTGGCCAACGACGCGGACCTCCCGCCGAAGCTCCGCCTCAAGCCGGAGAAGCGCGCGGAGTACCTCGACAAGTCCCGCGACAAGATACGGCTTCTCGCCGAGAAGAAGAACAACTCGCTCGCGTGGTACCTGCTTTCGCTCGAGAGGAACGACAGGAAGTACCTCAAGCTGGCCGCCGACGGCGACAACGTCCAGGCCCTCAACGCATGGGGCACCATGACGCTCACCGACGCGCTCTACGGCTCCGGAATGGACACGAACGAGGTCGACGAGGTCATGGCGAAGTGCTTCGGCTGCTTCAAGAGGGCGGCCGACATGGGCGACGCCAACGGGCTCTACAACCTGGGCATGTGCTACCTGCGCGGATACGGATGCAAAGAGGACCAGAGCCTTGCGTTCAAGTTCCTCCGCGCGAGCGCCGAGAAGGGCCACCCGGAGGCGATCAACAACCTCGGCGGTTTCTACCGCGACGGGACTGTGGTGCAGAAGAACCTTGAGTCCGCCGCCAGGTTCTTCGAGCGCAGCGCAAACCTCGGCAACGACTACGGGATGTTCAACTACGCGCTCGCCCTGCAGCGCGGCGAGGGCGTGGAGAAGGACGTGGCAAGGGCGCTCGAGCTGTTCAACAAGGCCGCCATGCGCGGCAACGCGGAGGCCATGAACTCGTACGGGATGTGCTTCTTCAAGGGGGACGGCGTCGGCAAGGACGAGGCCGTGGCCGTGAAGTGGTTCCTTGCGGCCGCCTCGCGGGGATTCCCCCCCGCGATGGACAA
>Ga0310696_10010572_pt1 | contig 10589 bp, 8 predicted proteins | sample AusTroGonzalo_MG_4_FD_203885 | JGI IMG/M metagenome (GOLD analysis project Ga0310696, IMG submission 203885) | Bovine rumen microbial communities from tropical cattle in Woodstock, Queensland, Australia - Gonzalo_02 (v2) (version 2) | ecosystem: Host-associated > Mammals > Digestive system >... | reverse complement strand
TGATTTTTGCCTTGTATGCGGTGCCCACCTTGCCGTGGGCGATGCTCTGCAGTTTCTTCGCCAGCATCTTGCGGCGGATCGGGGCCACGATGTCCGTGAACAGCTGGCCGTCGAGGTGCGAGAACTCATGCTGGACCATCCGTGCGGCGAATTTGTCGAAGGTCTCCGTCTGCTTCTCCAGCTTCTCGTCGTAGTACTCGACCGTGATGCGCTCGGGGCGGCGGACATCGGCGTAGATGCCCGGCACGCTGAGGCAGCCCTCGTTGTACTCACACTGGGTCTCGCTCTCCTCGGTGACCGTCGGGTTGATGAAGGTGCGGCGGAAGCCTTTCAGGTAAGGATAGATGTCCGCCATGATGTCCCCGTTGACCACGGCGACGCGCTGGCTCACCCCGATCTGGGGTGCCGCCAGGCCGCAGCCTTCGGAATGGTCCAGGGTGTCCCAGAGGTCCTGCACCAGGGCCGCGAGGCCCGCTTTGTCGGACAGATCGGCCGGGGCGGCCACCTTACGCAGCACTTCCGAGCCGTACAAATAGATAGGTTGTATCATTTCTTCTTGTCAAGATAACTTTGGAGGATGATGGCTGCGCTGATCTTGTCCACGGAGGCCTTGTTGTGGCGATCGCTCTTCTTCATGCCGCCGTCGATCATCGCCCGGTGCGCCAGCACGGAGGTGAAGCGCTCGTCTTCCAGCTCCACGGGGACCTCGGGGAAGGCCTTGCGCAGCTGCTTCAGGAATCGCTCCACATCCGCCGCCGCTTCGGCCGGGGCGCCGTCGAGGTTGAGCGGCCAACCCACGACAAATCGCACGACTGTCTCCGAGGCGGCGTATTTTTGGAGATAATCTATTATCTTTGCAGTTGGAACAGTCTCGAGCGGAGATGCGAAGATGCCCAGCGGGTCGCTGACAGCGACGCCGACCCGGGCACGCCCGTAATCTATGCCTACCGATCTGTTCATCACTGCAAATTTAAGTCAAAAGTATGGGAAGACAAAATCCGGGTTTTGCCAAACGGACCTTCAGGCTGTCCTTTCTGGACAACGAGTCGCATGAAATGATCCGTTCGATCCGATTCACGCGGGCGCAGCTCATCTACGGCTGCATCACCGCCGTGCTGGCGCTCCTGCTCTTCTTCTACCTCCTGTTCGCCTTCACCCCGCTGCGCACCGCCATCCCGGGCTACCCCAACGCCCACTCCAAGCGGGACGCCGTGGCCAATGCCATCAAGATCGATTCGCTCGAAAATATCGTCACCCGCTGGAACCTCTACGCCGAGAACCTCAGCCGCGTGCTCACCGGCGAAGTGGAATCCGTCGACTTCGACAGCCTGGTGCGCGCCGGCCAGACCCTGTACCTCTCCGCCAAGGATCCCGCCGAGCTGGCCCAGCGCGATTCGCTCTTCCGCGAATCCGTCCGGAAAGAGGAGCAGTTCGGCGTCAGCGACCGCGGCGACCGCAGCCTTCCGCTCGAAGGCATCCATTTCTTCACCCCGCTCAAGGGCGTGGTAGCCACGGGCTACGACCGCGTGCTGCATCCGGGCATCGACATCTCCGCCCCCACGGGCAGCGTCGTCAGCGCCGTGCTGGACGGTACCGTGGTCTTCAGCGGCTGGGATGCGGAGCAGGGCTACTTCCTCGTCCTGCAGCACCGCGACAACCTGCTCAGCGTCTATTCCAACAACCAGAAACTGCTGCGCGGAAGCGGCGACACGGTCGGGGCCGGCACGCCCGTCGCCCTGGTCGGCGACACCGAGAAATCCACCGGCGCGGACCACCTCCACTTCGAGCTCTGGCAGAACGGCCAAAGCCTCGATCCCACCCGTTATATCAGCTTCTAAGTGAAAAGGAAAATCGCCATTCTCGGATCTACCGGATCCATCGGGACCCAGACGCTGGACGTCATCCGCCAGCACCGCGACCTGTTCGAAGTGGTTCTGCTCTCCGCCCGGCGCAGCACCGGCCTGCTCATCGCCCAGGCGATCGAGTTCGACGCCGCCCACGTGGTCATCTGCGACGAGGCCCGCTACCGGGAAGTAGCGGAGACGCTGGAGCCGCACGGCACGCACGTCTGGGCCGGCGTGGACAGCCTCTGCGACCTGGTCGGGATGGATTCCGTCGATATCGTCGTGGGTGCGATGGTGGGATTCAGCGGACTGCGCCCCACCCTGGCCGCCCTGCGCGCCGGGAAAGTCGTGGCGCTCGCCAACAAGGAGACGCTGGTGGCCGCGGGAGCTGTCGTCACCCGCACCGCGCGGGAGCACGGAGGCGTGATCCTGCCCGTGGATTCGGAGCATTCCGCGATTTTCCAGTGCCTGCTCGCCGCCGGGGGCAATCCCGTCGAGAAGGTGCACCTGACCGCTTCCGGCGGCCCGTTCCGCACCTGGGACCGCAAGCGCATCGCCGGCGCCACCGCCGCCCGGGCGCTCCAGCACCCCAACTGGGACATGGGCGCCAAGGTGACCATCGACTCCGCCACGATGATGAACAAGGGCTTCGAGGTCATCGAAGCCAAATGGCTCTTCGACCTGGAGCCGGACCAGATCCAGGTGGTCGTCCACCCGCAGTCCGTCATCCACTCGATGGTAGAATTCGCAGACGGGGCCGTGATCGCCCAGCTGGGCTGTCCGGACATGCGCGAGCCCATCGGTTTCGCGCTCGGCTATCCCCGGCGCCTGACGGTCGGCAACAAGAAGCTCGACTTCGCCGCCCTGGGCAGCCTGGATTTCGAAGCCCCCGACACCAACCGCTTCCCCTGCCTGCAGCTGGCCTACGAGGCCATCCGGCGCGGCGGCAACGCCCCCTGCGCCCTCAACGCCGCCAACGAAGTGGCCGTGGCGGCTTACCTCAAAGACTTGATCGGCTTCTATGATATCGCCAAAATCGGCGAACGCGCCCTCGCGGGCCTGGATTTTGTAGCGAATCCCACGCTCGAAGACATTTTCGAGACCAATCAGGAAATCGCCGCCATAGCCGATGGTTATCTTCATTAAAGTCCTCCAGGTCATCCTGGCCCTGTCCGTACTCATCATCGTCCACGAGTTCGGGCATTTCCTCTGGGCGCGCCTGTTCAAGATCCGCGTGGAGAAGTTCTACCTCTTCTTCGACGTGGGCGGCAAGGCGTTGGCGCGCTGGCACTGGGGAGAGACGGAGTTCGGCATCGGCTGGCTGCCTTTCGGCGGATACTGCAAGATCGCCGGGATGATCGACGAGTCGATGGACCTGGAGCAGCTCAGGCGCGAGCCCCAGCCCTGGGAGTTCCGCACGCATCCCGCCTGGCAGCGCCTGCTGGTGATGGCCGGCGGAGTGCTCAACAATTTCCTCTTCGCCATTTTCGCCTATATCGCCATCCTGGCCATCTGGGGGCAATCCTACATCAGCAACGAAGGCAGCCGCATCTATGTGGATGAACTCGCCTACGACATGGGCTTCCGCACCGGCGACCAGATCCTCCGCTTCGACGACTACGAGCCGCAGGACTTCGGGATGCTCCAGGCCGATCTGGCCCGCCGCGACGTCCGCGTGGCCACCGTCCTGCGCGACGGCGACACCCTCGACCTCTACATTGACCAGGCGCGCCTCGGCGACGTGATCAGCGATCCGCTGATGTTCGACCTGGCACTCCCCTTCGTGGTCGATTCCGTGATGAGCGGCGGGCTCAACGCCGACGCCGGCCTGCTCCGCGGCGACCGCGTGGTCGCCATCGACGGCCACGGCATCGAATACGTGCAGGATTTCCGCGAGCTGGCCCCCGGCCTGAGCGGGCAGCAGCTCGACGCCACCGTCGTGCGCGACGCCGACACGCTCGGACTGCCCGTGCGCGTGGACAGCCTCGGCCACATCGGCGTCTACCTCAACTCCCCCAACATCCAGGTGCAACATTTCTCGCTGCTGGAGGCCATCCCGGCCGGCTGGAAGGAGGCAGGGCGCAGCATCGGCGGCTACCTGGACGACCTGCGCCTGCTCGCCCGTCCGTCCACCGGCGCCTACAAGTCCGTGGGCAGTTTCATCGCCATCGGCCAGGTGTTCCCCGACAGCTGGGACTGGTTCCGCTTCATGAACATCCTCGCCCTGCTCTCCATCATGCTCGGCGTGATGAACCTCCTCCCCATCCCGGGCCTGGACGGGGGCCACATCCTCTTCACGCTCTACGAGATCTTCTCGGGCCGCAAGCCGGGCCAGAAGTTCCTCGTAGTAGCGCAGATCATCGGGATGATCATCATCTTCGCCCTGATGTTCCTCGCCTTCGGCAACGACCTTTCCCGGATTATCCATTAGCATCAAGCATATGACAAGACGCAAACTTTTCCCCTTTACCGCCGCCGTTCTCGCCGCCCTCGCGCTGCTGTCCGGCTGCAAGGACACCACCGCCCTCCTGCCCAGCGTCAGCGGCAAGGCGGGTGAGATCATCGTGGTGATGGAGAAACCCGACTGGGAGGACTCGCTCGGCAACGACGTGCGAGACCTGCTCGCCAGCGACTGCCCGTGGCTCGCCCAGAAAGAGCCCCTGTACTCCCTGGTCAACGTAGTCCCCTCGGCCTTCGTGGACCTCTTCAAGGCCCACCGCAACATCGTCATCTTCCTCACCTCCCCGCAGCTCGACACCGCCAAGATCGTCTTCAAGCACGATGTCTGGGCACAGCCGCAGTGCGTCATCCAGATCAGCGCCCCGGACTCCGAGCAGGCCGCCGAGCTCTTCCAGGAGAAGGGTCCGATGATCCTGAGCTCGATCGAGCAAGCGGAGCGCGACCGCGTGATCCGCAATACGCGCCGTTATGAGGAAGGCTCCATCTACAAGCGGGTGGCCGCGGTATTCGGGGGCGCTCCCCACTTCCCGACCGGCTACAAGATCCGCAAGCTGACGGAAGACTTCGCCTGGATCGCGGACGACAAGGAAGGGGTCTACCAGGACGTCTTCGTCTACCGCTACCCGGTCGAGGACGATCCGTTCACCCTGGACAAGATCCTCGCCCACCGCAACGAGGTGATGAAGGACAACGTCCCGGGCATGTTCGACGGCACCTATATGACCACCAGCGAGTTCTTCCCGCCCACCCTCGAGTACCTCAAGTATCTGGGGCGCGACCTGGCCCAGACGCGCGGTATGTGGGAAGTCCAGAACGACTTCATGGGAGGCCCCTTCGTGTCCCATTCCTTCTACAGCCCGGACGGCAGCGAAATCATTGTGGCAGAGGCCTTTGTCTACGCCCCGCGCTTCGACAAGCGGCAGTACCTCCGCCAGGTGGAGTCCCTCCTGTATTCCTGGGAGTGGTCCCCCGCCGCGCAGGTTGAAGAAAAAGCGGAAAACTAGTTTGGTATATCCAAAAATATTTCTAACTTTGCAGTCCCAAATTGGCGTATAGCGCCATGGGATGAGTTTGGTGGGTTCGTATAACGGCTAGTACTCAAGATTTTCATTCTTGCAATAGGAGTTCGATTCTCCTACCCACTACCAAATATTAAAAAATAAAACAATGGCAAATACAGCATCCGCAAAGAAGGCCGATCGCCAGAGCGAAAGGCACAGAATGCATAATCGTTATTATGCAAAGACCACCCGCAACGCTATCCGCGACATCCGCAACACCACCGACAAGGCCACGGCCGAAGCCAACGCCCCGAAGGTCTACGCGATGATCGACAAGCTCGCCAAGATTGGCTTGATCCACAAGAACAAGGCCTCCAACCTCAAGAGCGGCATTGCGGTTTACATCAACAAGCTTGCTTAACCGCAGTTTTTGTTGTAATTTTGTAATCCAATCGGGATGTAGCGCAGTTGGCTAGCGCACTACGTTCGGGACGTAGGGGTCGTCTGTTCGAGTCAGATCATCCCGACAAGGGGAAACGGAAAATCCGTTTCCCCTTTTTCGTTTCCAGCGCGTATTATTTCCGGCTGCGGCGGTTGAGTTCGGCCTGGAAGGCCTGCGCATTGCGGTTGTGCTCGGAGAGCGTCTTGGCGAAGACGTGGGTGCCGGAGAAGTCGGCGTTGGCACAGAAATAGAGGTTGCCGGCGCCCCAGGTGCCGCCGAAATCCGGATTCAGCACCGCTTCGAGGGCGGCCCGGGTGGGCACGCAGATGGGTCCCGGAGGCAGGCCCGTGTGGGTGTAGGTATTGTAGGCGGAATCCACCTCCAGATGCTTGAGCAGGATGCGGCTCAGCTGGTAGTCGTAGCAGAAGGCAATGGTCGGGTCGGCTTGCAGCGGCATCCCGATCTTGAGGCGGTTCAGGTACACCCCGGCGATCTTGGGCATCTCCCCTTCGTTGTTGGACTCCGCCTTCACGATGGAGGCGAGCACGGACACCTGCTGGCGGCTCAGGCGCAGGGCTTTCGCCTTGGCGTCCCGTTCCTCCGTCCAGAAAGCGTCCCAGGCGGCTTTCTGCTTGGCGTAGACATCCGCCATCGACGCCGTCCAATAGATGTCATAGGTGTCCGGCGTCAGCAACGAGAAGACGTTGCGGGAAGTGAAACCGTAGTTCGCCAGCAGCCGGTCGTCGTTGAGCGCCTGATGGACCGTCGCGGAATCCAGCAGCAGCTGGCTCGCGATCTTGGCGGCGATGTTGGATTTGACGCGCAGGTTGCCCGTCAGGGAAAGCCGCACCGGCGTCTGCCAGCCGTTGTTCAGCATACGCGCCACGTAGACGCTCGCGTCGCCGGGCGAAACGGTGTAATGCCCGGGCGTGAGGTAGTCCGCCACCTGCTTCGCTTTGAAGCAACGCTCCAGGCTCGCAGGGTTGCGCACCTGCGCCTTGACGGCGATCTCCTTCAGCACCTGGTCGGCCGTGCTTTCCGGATAGACGTAGATCTCCGCCTGCTTGCGGAAATTGGGCAGTTTGTTGTCCTGCAACCAACTCCAGGCGAGGGTCGCACCGATACCCAGTACGACAAGCGCCGCGAAGATGTAGACCGCTTTCTTCATTCCGGAAGACAAAGATACCTTTTTCTCACGAAAAAACCCTACCTTTACACAAAACCGACACACCCTTGAGAAGAAACATCCTGATTCTGTTCGCAGTCCTGGCATTCCCCCTCGCGGTCCCCGCCCAGGACTTTAGCTACCCGTTCCAGAACCCCGCCCTGTCTGATGACGAGCGGCTTGACAACGCCGTGTCCCTGATGACCGTGGACGAGAAGATCGCCACCGTCGTAGGCCAGGGCGTCCCGCGCCTCGGCATCGCCGGTCCCGGCGCCACGGAAGCCATCCATGGCATCGTGCGCGGCGGCGACAGCGAACTGCCCGCCCTCCATCCCGGCACGCCCTTCCGCTGGCCCGGCTGGACCCCGCCCAAGTACCGCAACAGCACCGCTTTCCCGCAGGCCTACGGCATCGGGGAGACCTGGGACCGGGAGATGGCCCACATCGTCGGCGAAGTGATGTCCTGCGAAGCGCGCTTCTATTCCCAGGACGCCCCCTTCAAGACGCTGGTGCTCTGGGCCCCCAACGCAGACCTCGCCCGCGACCCCCGCTGGGGCCGTACCGAGGAGAGTTTCGGCGAGGATCCCTACCTGGTGGGCGAACTGGTCGCCGCCGAAGTGCGCGGCATCCAGGGCGATGATCCGAAGTACTGGCGCGGCGCCTCGCTGATGAAGCATTTCCTCGCCAACAGCAATGAGGACGGCCGCTTCGGCACCGACTCCCGCTTCGACGAAGCCCTCTTCCGCGACTACTATTCCTATGGCTTCTGGAAAGGCGCCCGCGCCGGGGCCAAATCCCTGATGACCGCTTACAACAAGTACAACGGCGTGCCCTGCATTGCGAACGACTTCATCGGGACCATCCTGCGGGACGAGTGGGGAATGGACGGGACGATCGTGGACGATGCCGGCGCCCTGCGCTACATGGTCAGCCCGCACAACTACGCCCCGGACATCAATACGGCGGTCAAAATGGCCCTGGAAGCCGGTTTGACCCGCTTCATCGACTCCAACTTCCAACAGGTGAAGACGGCCTATGAGGCCGGTTACGTCTCCGACAAGGTCCTGGACGCACGCACCCGGTGCAACCTCCGCACGATGCTCAAACTCGGCCTGATGGATGCGGAGTGCCCGTATGACCACCAGTCCTTCGGCTCCGACGAAGACCTCCCCTGGGAGCGCCCGGAGTTCAAGGACAAGGCGCGCCTCGTGATGCAGAAGTCCATCGTGCTGCTCAAGAATGAAGGCGATCTTCTGCCCCTCGACAAGAGCCGGGTGAAGAAGATTGCCGTATTCGGCAACCGCGCCGAGCAGGTGCTCAAGGATTGGTACGGCGCCCTCCCCACCTACCGTGTGAGTCCGCTGGACGGCATCCGCGCCGCCGTGGACAGCACGCAGACGGAGGTGCGCTTCCAGCGCTGGGATTCGGACGGATCCGCACAGGAACTGGCCCGCTGGGCCGACGTCTGCATCGTCTGCGTGGGCAACCACCCCGCCACCAGCCCCGATTGGGACGACCAGACCGTCCAGTCGCCCTGGGCCTATGGCACCGTGGCCGGTGACGGTCGCGAGGCGCTGGACCGCCGCTCCCTGCAACTGGAGACCGAAGACCTCATCAAGGTCGTCTGGCAGGCCAACCCCAACACCGTGGTCACGCTGATCAGCAGTTTCCCCTTCGCCATCAACTGGACCGCGGCCCACGTACCCGCCATCGTGCACCTGACGCAGTGCAGCCAGGAATTGGGCAATGCCCTGGCGGACGTGCTCTTCGGCGACTACAATCCTGCCGGCCGCACCACCCAGACCTGGGTGGCGGACATCCTCGACCTGCCGAATATGCTGGACTACGACATCCGCCACGGACGCACGTACATGTATTTCAAGGGGAAACCCCTCTTCCCGTTCGGCTACGGCCTGAGTTACACGCAGTTCCGGTATTCCGGGCTGAAAGCCTCCCGGGAGGGCGATGCGTATGTCTTCCGCTTCACGCTGAAGAACAGCGGCAGCCGCGACGGGGAGGAGGTCGTGCAGTTGTACGCCAGTTTCCGGGGGGACGACGCCGCCCGCCGCCTGCGCGGCTTCGAACGCATCGCCCTCAAGGCCGGCGAACGGAAGGAGGTGGAGATCCGCGTCCCCGCGGACGATCTCAAGTTATGGGACAGCGACGCGCACGCCTTCTCCTTCCGCAGCAAGCGTGCGCGCATCCAGATCGGTGCTTCGTCGGCCGATATCCGGCTGAGGAAGACTGTCAGGTTGTAGAGATTTGCCGGTCAAGCCGGCGAATGACGATTAAATCGTCACTTCGGCGGTCTGGCGGATATCGTCGGACGCGGCGCCCAGCAGGAGCTGCAGCGTGCCGTGCTCGAGGTCCCAGGCATTCGTATCCACATTCCAGTAGCGGAGATCCTTCAGCGGGATCTCCAGGGTGACGGTGCGGGTCTCCCCTGCCTTCAGGCTGACGCGTGCGAAGGCCTTGAGCTCCTTGGCGGGCCATTCGACCGTCGCGCCGGGACGGGCCACATAGAGTTGGACCACCTCGTCGGCGTCCATCCCGCCCTCGTTGGTCAGCCCGAAGCTGACCTTCACGGCGTTCCGGCCGGCGGTAGCCTTCATCGCGCCGTACGCGAAGCTGACGTAGGAGAGGCCGTGGCCGAAGGCATACATCGGCTGCACGCCCTTGGTGTCGTACCAGCGGTAGCCCACCAGCGAACCTTCGGTGTACTGCGACACCGGCTTGGGCCGCGCGTCCATCATCGCCTGCCGCTCCTCCGCGCTCATCTTGAGCACATCCCCGCGGAACATCAGCGTGAAGAGGTCGCCGCCCTGCGTCTTGTCGGGGAAGTTGCCCAGCGCGAAGGCCGGGGAATCCTCCAGCTTCGCCGGGAAGGTGAACGGCAGCTTGCCGGACGGGGCGATGTCGCCGAAGAGGACTTCGGCCAGCGCCGTGCCGCCCTCCATCCCGTTCCACCAACCCTGCACGATGGCCGGGCTGACGCGCTCCAGCTCGCGCAGGTCGCAGGGACCGCCGGAGATCAGCACCGTCACGAGCTTCGGGTTGGCCGCAGCGAGGGCCTTCACGACCTCGTTCTGGCCAGTCGGCAGGTCGATCGTGGTCCGGTCGCTGCCTTCGGTCTCGATGTTCTTGTTCGTGCCGCCGACGAAGATGACCAGGTCGGCCTCCTGCGCCAGCTTCACGGCCTCCGCGAGCAGCGCCTGGTCGGCCGGCTCATCGATGGATGCCGCCTCCAGCGGGTCGGCCGGGGCGGACGGCGGGCCCCAACGGCGGCCCGGGAAGTTCTTGTAGCCGGGCGCATAGAGCACCTCGACCCCGGCTCCGGCCCGATTGCGTATCCCCTCGAGCGGCGTCACCTCATAGACAGCCTTGACACCTGCGCCCATCCCGCCGGACTGGGTCTTGAGGACCGCATTCTGACCGATGACGGCGATCTTCTTCACCCCCGGATCCAGGGGCAGGATACCACCCTCGTTCTTAAGCAGGACGATGGCCTTCTCCGCCACGCGGAGGGCGATCTCCCGGCATTCCGGCTGGGAGGTCATCTGCGTGTTGGCCACGTCTTCCGGGACGGGCTCCACGGCGTAGCGGACGCGCAGGATCTGCTTGACCTTGTCGTTCACCATCTGCTCGGTGAGGGCGCCGGTTTTGATCGAGTCGATGAC
>Ga0310696_10010568_pt1 | contig 10590 bp, 5 predicted proteins | sample AusTroGonzalo_MG_4_FD_203885 | JGI IMG/M metagenome (GOLD analysis project Ga0310696, IMG submission 203885) | Bovine rumen microbial communities from tropical cattle in Woodstock, Queensland, Australia - Gonzalo_02 (v2) (version 2) | ecosystem: Host-associated > Mammals > Digestive system >... | reverse complement strand
CCCAGGATCACTCCGATCACGGAGATCAGCGTGATCACGCTGACCGCACTGCGTTTCGGCTTGAAGTACCGCCACGCCAGAAAACATTCCGTCCGAACACTCATTCCGTGTGAAATCCAGTTGTTATGCGAGACGGACGCGCCGCCCCGGTTGGTTGCAAAGACAGGGGCATCGGGAAGACGCCCGTTCAATCATTATAGAAATAAAATATACCTTGAAATCGCGTTTTTTTCAAGCCGTATTGTTGCCTTTTTCCGGTTCCGGCGTTATATTATTTCCACTATGCCTACCACGAAACGATTCATGCAGAACAAACCCGAACTCCTCGCGCCCGCCGGAAACGCCGCCTGCGCCCTCGCCGCCTACGACGCGGGAGCGGATGCCGTGTACGCCGGGCTCAAGCGGTTCAACGCCCGCGAACGCACCGGGAACTTCACGCCGGACGAGATGGGGCGGGTGATCCGCTACGCGCACAAAAACGGGCGGAAATTCTACGTGACGCTGAACACGCTCATCAAGGAAAGCGAGATCCCGGAAGCGGCGGACATGCTCGCCGAACTCGACCGCATGCACCCGGACGCCGTCATCGTGCAGGACCTCGGCGTGGTCGCCATGCTCCGCGACTATTTCCCGCGCCTGACCGTCCACGCCTCCACGCAGACCGGCATCCACAACACCGCCGGACTCGCCGTCGCGCACGAGCTGGGCGTGAAACGCGTGATCCTGGAACGCCAGACCTCGCTCGCCGAGCTCGAGGCCATCGCCGCCTCGAAGCCGCCTGTCGAACTCGAAGTCTTCATCCACGGCGCCCTCTGCTGCTGCATCTCCGGCTCCTGCCTGCTCTCCAGCTGGCTCGGCGGCTGGAGCGGCAACCGCGGCAAATGCAAGCAGCCCTGCCGCCGGCGCTACCACACGGACCGGGGCAACGGCTTCTACCTCTCCGTGCAGGATCTCTGCACGATGGAACTGCTCCCGCGCATCGCCGCCACAGGCGTGGCTTCCGTGAAGATCGAGGGGCGTCTCCGTCGCTCCGACTACGTGGAACACGCCGTATCCGCCTACCGGATGCTGCTGGACGCGACGAGCGAGGAGGAGTTCAAAGACCTGCTGCCGGCCGCCCGCGACCGCATGGCGCACACGTTCGGGCGGAAGTGGTCGGAGGGCTTCTACACGGCGGCCTCGGCGAAAACGCTTGTCAAGCACGATTCCCTCGGCGCTTCCGGCCAGCTCTGCGGCACAATCGTTTCCGCGAAGGACGGATTCGCCGTCATCGACGTCACGAAACGCATCCACCTCGGCGACGTCCTCCGCATCCAGCCGCGTTCCGGCGACGAGGGACCCGCTGTCTCCGTCACCTCCCTCATGGTCAACGGCGCCCGCGTAAACCGTGCGCTTCAGGGTGAACGCTGCTCGATCCGGCTCGGCGCGGACACGACCGCCGCACCCGGTTCCATCGTCTACAAGACCGGCGAGTCCACCTCGGACTACTCCCGCCGCGTCGCATCGCTCCCCGCGCCCCGCCCCGAGATCCCGCTCCTTTTGCGCCTCGACGCCTCCGGGCTCGCGGCCGAACTCTGCGGACGCACGTTCCGCAAGCAGCTGGAACTCGCCCCCGCCACGGCCCATCCGGTCACGCCGGAAACCCTCACCGCGGCTTTCGAAGGCGAAGGCGCCCCGGATTTCGTCTTCTCGCCTGTCCGGGCCGAAGTCGACGGCAGCTTCTTTCTGCCGGCAAGCGTGCTGAAATCCGTTCGCCGCGAACTCACGGCGTTTACGGAAACCATTCCGGCCGCGGAACGCCCCGACCCCGCCGCAGATTCCCTGAAACGCCTCCTCGCAGACTACGAAACATTCCATTGTCCCGCCGCCCCGTGCCCGAGCCAAACCGGGCACTGCCGCAGTGGAGGCTCCGCCTCCGTGGTTCTCCCGCGCGGCGTCCGCCCGCCCTCGCCCGGCATGACTGTCGTCCGCGAGCTCGCAGACGATCCGTCCCCGCACGAGGAGCTTCTCCTCCCGTTCTACATCCCGGAGAAAAACATCCCGGACGTCGCCGCCGCACTCGACCGCTTCGTGAAAAAAGGCGGAAAGACCGTCCGCGTGACCTCGATCCAGCATTTCGCGCTGCTGAAAAAGTATCCCGGGCTCGCGATCCGCACCGGATTCCCCCTGCCCTGCTGCAATTCCTTCGCCGCGCGTGAACTCGGCCGCCTCGGCGTCTCCATGGTCCAGGCCTGGGTCGAACTCGAACGCGCCGAACTTGAGGCGTTCGCACGCAAGTCGCCCATCCCCGCCGAACAGTTCGTTTTCGGGCGGCCGGTTCTGCTCTCCACCCGCGCGGCGATCCAGGTCGACGGCGACATGCAGGACGCCCGCGGCAACACCTTCCGCGTTTCGCATCGCGGCATCCTCACGCAGATCACGGCGGACAAGGTCATGGAGCTCCCGCGCGTCCGCGGATTCGCCGCATACCTCACCGACCTGCGCGACGCCCGCGCCGACGAGCCCGGCGAAGCCCTCTTCAACTTCGGCTACGAACTGAAATAAGCCTCGCATCAGCCGCCCGGCGAGGATGCAAGCCCGGCGGGCATCACGTCTTTCGGTTCTTCCGGACAGCTTTCTTTTGGAACCGGATCCTTTTTTTCGGCATCGTTTTGAACAGGCGGCCCGTCCCCCTTCAGCCGGTCTCCGGCGCCTGTTTTTTCGCAAAAAAAAGAGCATTTCGATTTGCATTCCGCGGGCTTCCGTGGTATATTATAACTCATATTTAGTTTTGGCGGTCTGTTTTCGGACTGCATCCTACGCGGAGAGATGGCCGAGTGGTCGAAGGCGCAGCATTGGAAATGCTGTATAGGGGCAACTCTATCGTGGGTTCAAATCCCACTCTCTCCGCCATTTTTATTTTAAATCTGAGCGTGGCGGGATACCAGGACGGAAAAAAGGGCAATAATCCCGTGTGCCGGATTGTATGTCTCCGTGGAATACGTGGAAGTGAAGGAATAAACCGCGCAGGAAATGGGGATCAGGCTTCCGGGCAGCCGCCGACGCAGCCGAACGGAATGTGGACAGACGCCAGCGCAATCAGCTCAAGACAAAAACCGCCTCAGGCTTCCGGGCAGCCGCCGACGCAGCCGAACGGAATATGAACGGACGGCGTGTATTCCTTGGCGGACTCCAGATGGGGCGACCACTGGTCGTCGAAATAAATGTGCGGACGCAGCCGCTTCAGGATGCGGCTCTTGCTCATTCCGCCGAGCGTAAATGTCTGATCGACCGTGATATTCCAGTTTCGGAGCGTGGTGGCGAGACGCCATTGGGCGGGGCCGCTGCGGGCCGTAACGATGGCGGTACGCAGGAACCTGTGGTAGGACGGATCGGCGCTTTTGCGTTCCTCCTCCATCGTGTGCAGGCGGCTGAGCTTGGTGAAGAGGTCGGCGAGCGGGCCTGGTCCGAGCGGGACGGCGGACTTGCTGGATTCGGACTTCCAGAACTGGTCGATGCCGCCGCTCTGGAAGACCTGTTCCGCGCTGTCGTCGGCAAGCACGCCGTCGAAGTCGAACGCCACGCGGAGCTCCGCGTCGTTCTCGTCGTCATTGAGCTTGCTGTCCAGCACATACCCGGCGGCGAACCCGCTTCGGATGGCATCGCGCACGTCCGCCTCGTTGCCGGAGAGGAAGAGCGACACGTTGTAGGCATCGATATAGTCCACGGGTCGGCCGTCGGTCAGGAACGCCGAGCGCGTGATGTCGAGTCCGTAGTGGTCGATGCAGCGGAGCACGCGGTTTCCGGTGTCCGGATCGTTATGACTGAGGAGGACGACTTCGACCGGCTGCGTCTCGGGGAAAAGCTCGTTGAACTTCAGGAAGCGCCGGATGAACGGGAACGCAATCCCGGGCTCCAGGACGGTATCCTCATGCTCGCGCTGGTATTCGCGGTAGGCGGAGAGCCCCTTGCTGCGGTAGATCTCGTCCGCCACGTCCAGGCGGAACAGCGCACTGGAGGCGACCGCGATCACGAGCTTGTCTTCGATCGGATATGCCGCCATGTCAGATGCCTCCCGTCCGCACGAAATCGAATGCGCCCGGGATGCGCGTCAGCAAATCGTCGGCGATGAGGCCGCGTCCGGCGAACGGAGCATCCAGTTCGCCCAGAAGTCCATGCAGGAAAACACCGTCTTTCGCGGCATCGAAAAGCGAAAACGAACCGGCGGCCAGAGCGGCTATGATGCCGGACAACACGTCGCCGCTTCCCGCGGTCGCCAGAACGGGCGATCCGCTCAAGTTCAGCGCGTAATCCCCGTGCGGCGACATCACGACGGTGCGGACGCCCTTCAGCATGACGTGAAGCGCGGTGAACTTCGCCAGCGCGTCGGCACGTTCGACGCGTCCCCGGACGGACGGCAGCCCGATGGCCGCCTCAAGCCGCTTCATCTCGCCCTCGTGCGGAGTAACGAGCGTAGCCGTACCGAGTTCGTGCAGGAGAAAGGGATGCTTCGCGATCAGGTTCAGCGCATCGGCGTCCAGCAGCAGCGGACACTGCGCCGAAGCCATCAGTTTCTTCAGGAACGGCACGGTCTCCTCGGCCGTGTTCATTCCCATGCCGGCGGCGACCGACGCGGCATTCGGCGGCAAGCTCAGCGCGGCGGCGGACTTCGCCGAAAACACGCCGTTTCCGTCGTCCGGGAGACGCCTCACGATGAGCGCTTTCGGCGGGGCGCAGACAATCTCCATGGATTCCGGCACGTAAACGGTCACGAGTCCGGCGCCGGCCCGAAGCGCGGCCTCCGCCGTCAGGAACGGCGCGGACGGATAGTCGCGGCTTCCGCCGATGACTGCCACATGGCCGCGTTTCTGCTTGTACGTGTCGAATTCGAACAGTCTCAGACGGCGGCGGACATCCTCGAGTCCGGTGCAGGGAACAAACCGCGTGACCTCATCGTCCGTCTCGTCCGGCAGTCCGATGTCAATGACGCGGATGCGGCCGCACAGCGCGGGCCCCTGCCCGTTCAGCATGCCGGCCTTCGGATAGGCGAACGTGACCGTGACGTCCGCCCGGACAGCTGCCCCGCCCCGCACTTCGCCGTCGTCGGCGTCGAGTCCGGACGGCAAGTCGGCGGCAATGACCGGGACATTCAGGTAATTCAGGAGATTGATCCAGTGAAGCCAGGGTTCGCGCAGTTTGCCGTAGAACCCGGTCCCGAGGAGCGCATCGATCACGATCGCGCCCGCGAGATCGGCGGCGTGAAGTTCCTGGCGGCGTTCGATTTCCGCGGGGAGTTCGTTCCAGGCGCGGAGTGCGTCGCCGCCGAGTTCCGAAGCGGGAGAAGTATGGAAGATGCGAACGCGGCATCCCTGTTCGTGAAGCAGTTTTGCCGCGACGAATCCGTCGCCCGCATTGTTGCCCTTGCCCGCGAGAACGGCATAGAACGTGCCCCTGTCGTGGAACCGTGCGGCCTCCCGGGCGAGCGCTTCGCCCGCGCGAGTCATGAGCGTCCACGAATCGACCAGGCCCTGTTGGATGGCAGCGGCCTCAACGGACCGCATGAGCGTACCGGAAACAGCTTTCATGGCGCGACCTCCTGCATGTTTTTGCGGAAATAATCCGTTTTCGATTTGTCATAACGGTGTTTATGGTGTAAATTTACTACATCTTTTTTCTTTTTCAACATGTATTAACGGGTTTTAACCTTTTTTATGGCCATTTACGAAGAAAAACAGCCCGCGGTCCCCTGGCTCGTGCTGCTTTTGACCGCAGTGTTCCTGCTTTCGTTCCCGCTCATGCAGATCGGGATGAACGAGCTGCACTCCACGGAGGGCGAATACGCCGCCGCGGCCGGTGAGCTCGGCGGCTGGAATATGCTGGTGACCGTGCACGGCACCTTGCCGAAATCGGTCTTCCCGCTGTATCCGGCGATGGTGCGTCTGCTGCTCAACTGCGGACTTCCCCTCGAATTTTCCCTGAGGTTCATGTCCCTGCTGCCGCTTGCCCTGCTGGCATCGCTGACGGGGCTTGTATGCGGACGCATAGCGGACCGCCAGGCGGGCGCGGCGGCCGCAGTCATCGTGCTGACCACGATTCTGACGGGATCGAAAGCGGCGGAGGGCTACCCCCAGCTGCTCTCGACGCTGATCGTTTACGGCGGCTGGATGCTGTGGTTCTACCTCGGATTCGTCCGGTCGAACTGGAACGCCGCCTGGCTGGCGGTCGGACTCATCGGATGTCTTGCCTTCTACACCAACGGGCTGACGGCGGTGATCTACTTTCTCGTGCCGCTGGCGTTCCAGCAGAGACCGTTCACCATCTGGACGAAGCTCCGCAAGCCCGGCCTTCCCGCGGCGATCCTGATCGCGGCAGTCTTCTTCTTCGCCTGGCTGACTCCGATTCAGAACTGGCTGGCGGAAAATCAGGTCTCCCAGCCGGAGGCTCCGCAATTTCACATCCTGGGCTACATCAAGGATATCGCGATCAAGCCGTTTGACGCCTCAATCCGGTTCTTCCCCTGGACGCTGATGCTGTGGGCGCCCTTCTGCCCGGCGCTGATCGCCATTGAACGCAATCCCCTGCTCATCCGTTACCACCGCATCCTGCTTGTGACGCTCTCCCTGTTGATCTGGTTCAACCCGGAATCCCGGTCGCGCGATTTCTTCTACCTGCTTCCCCTCGCCGCGGTGCTGATCGCATGCAACTACTGGATCCTGGTGCGGCGCTATGCGGGGAAATTCTTCGCTCTCTTCATGATCCTGGCCGTGGTGGCGCTCGCCGCCGGCGCGGCGGCCGCGGCTTACCTGCTGCTGCCGGAGGAAACGTTCAGCAGATTCGTGATCGGGTTCAGGCTTCCCGAGGAAAAGCCCGATGTCACGAAGCTGATGAAATTCGAGGTCGCGCTGTCGCTCCTGTCGTCGTCCGCCGCGATCCTGCTGATCTGGCTGCGCAAGCCCGTATGGATGACCTATCTTTTCGTATTCGCGTCGTTCATGCTGCTGTTCTGGGCCGTGGTGAACCCGGTCCGGAGTCTGGACCGGGGCAAGGAGGAATTCGCCCGGGGCATCCTCGCCGCTCTCCGGGAAAAGGACATCGCCCCGCAGACGATCTACAAGGATCCCTCCATCGTGGGGCTTTATTCCGAGGGCTGCTACATCGGCATCCCGGTCCGCACGCTCGCGCATGACAAGATCCCCGAGGACGTCGATCCGGCCTACGTCCTGACGATGGGCGTCCCCTCTCACTACGCACGCACCTGGACCCGCCTCTACGACTGCGAGTACAAGGAAAAGCATCTCTACATCTACCAAGGCGTTTTCAAAAAGGAGCTGTCCGATGACGAAGACTACGACAACGAATGAAGCGGGACCCTTTCTGGCGACTGCCTCGAAGGAAGAAATCGCCGCGGCGCTGAAGGCTGCCGGGCAGCCCGCTTACCGCGCCGCCCAGGTCTACGACTGGGTCGTCAGGAAATGGATCGTCGATCCCGCGCTCATGACCAATCTTTCCGCCGCCGCGAAGGAGGCGCTTTCACAGGCATTCCGCTGCGCCACAGTCGGAATCGAGGCGGAGCATCCCGCCGACGACGGATCCGCGAAATATCTGCTCCGGCTTCACGACGGCGAAACCGTCGAATGCGCCCGCATCCCCGCCGAGGACGGACGCATGACGTTCTGCCTGAGCTCGCAGGTCGGCTGTCCCGTTTCCTGTGTCTTCTGTTCCAGCGGTGCGGACGGCCTCACGCGCAACCTCGCCGCGGGCGAGATCGTCGAGCAGTACTTCCTGCTCTGCCGCAAGCTCGGCCAGGCGCCGGACAACGTGGTCATGATGGGCATCGGCGAACCGCTCCTGAACTTCGACAACCTCGTCGCCGCGCTGAACGTCATCACCAACCCGGACGGCGTGGCGCTCGCGCAGCGCCGCGTCACGATCTCCACCAGCGGCTGGACGCCCGGCATCAAGGCGCTCACCGAACTCCGCAAGCAGTGGAATCTGGCGCTTTCGCTTCACGCGCCCGACGACAAGACGCGTGCGCTCCTCATCCCCACGAAATTCCGCCGAGACATCCGCGAGATCCTTGCGGCATGCCAGGCGCACCGAGAAGCCACGGGGCGTCTGCTCACCATCGAATACGTTCTCCTCGCCGGCATCAACGACTCCCCGGAGACCGCGCGGAAGTTCGCACGCCTCGCCGCCGACGCAAACGCAAAAGTCAACCTCATCCCCTACAACAAGGCCCGAGGAGCTTTTGAACGTCCGTCCCGCGAAGCAGTCAAGGCTTTTGAAAATGCGCTGAAGACTCTGCATGTGCCCGTCACCGTCCGCGTCGAAAAGGGCGCATCCGCCACAGCCGCCTGCGGACAGCTCCGCGCCAGCTCGAAAAAACGCGCCGCCGCCAAGGCCCTCGCGACTCTCGCCGCCGTCCTGATCCTCTTCGGCACGGGCGCCTGCTCCTGGTTCTCCTCGCAGCCGAAGGAGCTGAACGACGACCAGCGCGAACTGCTCGCTCGCATCCTCAGCCCGGAAACCGACCTCACTCCGCTCTACGAATCACTTTCCGTCACCGACCCGAATTTCACCGACCCGGATACCGGACGGACCCCGCTTCTCACGGCCATCGCGCTCTCCGACGCTCCGCGCGTATCCGCCCTTCTCGCCGCCGGAGCCGATCCCGAGGCCGCCGACGGGAACGGCGTCCGTGCGATCCACTATGCCGCGGGTGAACCCGATCCGGCGATCCTTCGCACGCTCATCGTCGCAGGCGCGGACGTCAACGCGGAAGGCCGCGCAGGCAAGACGCCCGTCATGGAAGCCGCCCGTCTCGGCATGATCCAGAACGTGAGGATCCTGGTCGACGCGGGCGCCGACCTCAACGCGCGCGACGACCTCGAACGCAACGTCGTGATGTTCGGCGCGATGGCGAAGCAGTCCTCGCTCGACATCATGAAGTATCTCCACGAAAACGGCGCACCTGATTTCTCGTTCACCAGCAAGGGCGACACTCCGCTCTTCCTCGCCATCGACAACGGCAACACCGACACCGCGCTCTTCCTGCTCGACCGCATTGAGGAGTTCGCCGGAAACCAGGGCATCCACGCAGGCCCGGTCGACATCGAATACACCGTCTTCAACCGCTACAACGAAGCCACGGCCATCGGTCTCACCGCCATGAAACACGCCATCTTCGCCGAAGACATGAAGGTCATCAAGGCGCTCGTCGAACGCAAACTGCCGCTGAACTCGAGCGTAAACCGCATCTACAGGACCCTGAAACGCGCCAACATCGAAGGCTTCCACGAACTCCTCGCCCGAAACGGCGTCATCGAGGACGGCAAAAAGCCTCTCTTCTGGGCCGCCGAAGTCGGCAACGTGGATATCCTGCGCTACCTGGTGGAAAACGGCGCCGATCCGCTTGAGATCGACCACGCGGGAAACAGACCTATCGCATACGCGCGCAAACGCGACGCTGTGGCTTACCTCGAACAATTCATGAAATGAGCGCCGGAACCTTCAAGACCCGGTACATGATCCTCCGCAAGACGCCGTTCCGCGACACCAGCCTCGTCGTCGCCGGGATCAGCGCGGATCACGGACGCCTCGACTTCGTGCTGAAGGGCGCACGCGCCATCGGCAAACGCCAATTCCCGACCGCCGGCGTCTTCCGCGAATTCCTCCTTGAATTCCGCCCTTCCCGACGCGCGGATTCCATGCCGTCTCTCGTCTCTCTGGACCTCGCCGCCGAGCATGACGGCATCGCCGGACACATGGACTGCTATCTCGCCGCATGCTCCTTCGCAGCCGAGACTCTCCGCCGCGCCCAGCCCATGCTCGAAATGCCGCTCGCATGGCAGGCATTCTCCGTCATGCTCACGCGCATGGAGCATACGGACGAGCCTCGAATCCCCCTCATGCTCGCCCGGCTCGCCGTTCTCCGCGAACACGGCTTCCTTTCCGGCGCGGTCCCCTTCCCCGAACTCGCCCCACCCCTTTTCCGCTGTGCCGTCGACGCAGCCGAACCCCTCCCCGAACTCGACGAAAACACGTTGAACCGCGTTTCAGGCTGGATCGAGACACGTTACCGCATGATGTCGGCGTGAAAAGGATTCGTGCCGTCGCATGCCGAACACCTGACCGGATGTTTTCAAAAAAACAAAGAAAAAATGGGAAAACGGTGTAGATTCGGCGGAAAAGATGCGTTCTTAATGATGCGCTTTCCCGCCGAGACATCAATATCAGAATAATTGATGCGGGGCGTTGAATCGGCGGGAAAGCCGCATTATCGAACATGGCGGTTGGGAAGCCGCTTAAGGATATGGTCTGGACAAAACTACTCAAGGAGGTCATTATGAACAAGATCATTACACTCGCAGTATTCGGGCTCCTTACAGGAGCGATCGGAACGGCCGGGATTGCGAACGCACAGGCCCGCGGGTTCGGCATGGCCCCCCAGATGGGCCGTCAGGGATTCGGATTCGGCATGATGCCGCAGGCCGCCGGGCCGCAGGCAGGGCCCCGTCAGGGATTCGGATTCGGCATGATGCCGCAGGCCGCCGGGCCGCAGGCAGGGCCCCGTGTCGCCGGGCCGCAGGCAGGGCCCCGTGTCACCGGACC
>Ga0310696_10010567_pt1 | contig 10591 bp, 6 predicted proteins | sample AusTroGonzalo_MG_4_FD_203885 | JGI IMG/M metagenome (GOLD analysis project Ga0310696, IMG submission 203885) | Bovine rumen microbial communities from tropical cattle in Woodstock, Queensland, Australia - Gonzalo_02 (v2) (version 2) | ecosystem: Host-associated > Mammals > Digestive system >... | reverse complement strand
TTCCCGGATTATACCGGAAAGAGGCCGGGGTTGTAAAGCAACGGATTTCCGGGTACAATAAGTGTATATGAAACGGAATCCCGCCGCCGTAAAATTGAACAACCGAAATACTGAAAACATCACCGAAGGAGCGCAAAATGAAAAAGATGAAACTGTGGAAGGCTGCCGCCTTTATGCTCGCCTGCATGCTGCTTGCCTGTTCCCTGTCCTGCGGGTTCGCGGAAGGCGCCGGCGGACAAGGCACGGTCATCGTCCTGGATTCGCCGGACGAACTGCCGGAAGAAACCTTGGCGGAGCTGGAGGAAGCGCCTTACATCCCGGAAAAATTGACCGCGGCTGATTTGACGCCCTATTTCCCGGTTTATGAGGACGACGGCGTCGACCGTGAAGTATTCGACATGGGCGACGCCCGCGTAACCGTGGATCATACGGACGAATATCCTTACAGCGCCATCGCGATGATGGACGTCCATTGTACTTGCGGCTGCGATTCATCCGCCACCGCATTCCTGGTGGGGCCGGACCGCCTGCTGACCGCCGCCCATTGCCTGATCTGTACGGACCACAGCGCCTGGGCCGACGCCATCACTTTCTATTTCGGATACAAGAGTGATTGGGATTATCTGTATAAATACGACGGCGGATGGACCGCTTACGCCGGCAACCTCTTCAAAAAAGGGAAATATACCGTGGACTATGACTATGGCTGCCTGAAACTGGAAGAACGCGTGGGTGACGTGGTCGGCTGGTTCGGTTACCGCTACGGGGAGCCGGACCGCACCTTTAAAAACCAGTATCTGTATACCGCGGGATACCGGGACGGGATTCTGAAATATGACGGCGGATACGCGTCGCCCAACGGCCGGCAGCATATCAAATTCTGGATGGATATCGAGCCCGGCAACAGCGGCGGGCCGGTCTACACGCCGGATTATCACGCCCTCGCCATCAACATCGCTGAAAACAATGAGTATAATATTGGCTACCGGCTGCAGGATTATGTCATCGAAGAACTGGACAAACTGAAATAGGGAGCCGGATCCGCGATCCCCCATTATAAACAGGGCGGAGATTTTCCTGCAAAATCTCCGCCCTGTTTCCGTTATACATCCACTTTGGTATTACCGCCCAGGAAGGTGGGCAGTGATTTCCCTTTTTTCTTCCATTGCGCGTATTCCGCCGTTGCTGAAAACAGAACGTCGCTCGAGGAGTTCAGCGCCGTTTCCACGGAATCCTGCACCACGCTGATCACAAACCCGACGCCCACCACCTGCATGGCCACGTCCGGGTCAACACCGAACAGGGAGCACGCCAGCGGAATCAGCAGAAGCGATCCGCCGGCCACACCGGATGTCCCGCAGGCCGCCAGTGATGCGACAATCGCCAGCATCAGGGCCGCCGGGAACGTAACCTGAACCCCAACCGTATTCGCCGCGGCCAGGGCCATCACAGCAATGGTGATCGCCGCGCCGTCCATGTTGACCGTCGCGCCCAGCGGAATGGATACGGCATACATTTCTTCGTCCATCCCCAGCTTTTTGCAAAGTTCCATATTGACCGGAATATTGGCGGCGGAACTCCGCGTAAAGAAGGCGGCGACAGCCGACCCCCGCAGGCAGCGGAAAACAAGCGGATAAGGATTTCTCCGGAGCGATAGCCACACCAGCAGCGGATTGGTAACAAGCGCCACAGACAGCATACAGCCGACCAGAAGCAGGATAATCGCCCCGTAATCCCCGAAGATGGAAAGTCCCCGTTTTGCCACACTTGAGTATACAAGGCCCATGATCCCGAAGGGCGCAAGGTTAAAGACCCAGCGGACCACCTGTGACATCAGGTCCGCCAGGTTGCTCATCATCTTCTTGGTCTGGTCGCTGCAGACCTTTCTGGCTGCCAGGCCGAATATAACAGCCCAGAAAAGAATCCCGATGTACTTTCCTTCCAGCAATGCGCTGATCGGGTTCGTCACCATGTCGTTCAGCAAGTTGTTAAGCACGTCCGTCATTTGGGTGGGAACCGTTCCCCCCGCGGCTCTGCCGGCCAGCTTGAGCGTCTGGGGAAAGAGGAAGCTTCCGGCCACGGCGACCACCGCCGCCAGCAGGGTGCTGACCATATAGAGCAGAATCACATGCCCGAATCTTCTGTCCAGCTTTTCCCCCTGTGCCAGGGAGGAAACGACCAGCAGCAGCACCAGCACGGGAGCAATCGCTTTCAGGGTTCCGACAAACACGGTGCCAAGCGTATCGATCACCGGTATGTCGGATGAGATAAGGCCCAGGATGATGCCGATCGCCAGGCCGATCACAATCCGGACCATCAGGCTGATGCTGTTGTATTTTTTGATAATCTTCACCGTACCGCCCCCAGTACCGCCGTGTTTTCTCCGTCCATTATACCACATGTCGCTCAAATGTGTTATCCATTATTTCCCATATCATTTGACGGATTCCTTTGCCGCGTGATATCATGAAAAAAGACAGAATCATGAAAACCAAAGATGAACCGGGAGGTAGACCTCATGGGTAAAATCATGCTTCCCTCCGAAGACGGCTATGTCCTTTCCCTGTCCTTTTTTGAAAGCGAAAGCAAAAATCCCGCCGGCGTCGTCCAGATCATCCACGGCATGGAAGAGCACAAGGAACGGTACTTTGATTTCGCCCTGTATCTGGCCGTGAACGGGCTGCACGTCGTAGTGGCTGATCTTCGCGGCCACGGGGAGGACGCGCCCGTCCTTTCCCACATCACGGACGCAAGAGGCGAAGACCTGCTGATCCGGGATCAGCAAATTATCGCCAACTGGATTGCCGACCGGTTTCCGGGCCTCCCGATGATGCTCTTCGGGCACTCCATGGGCAGCATTATCTCCCGCGTCCTTCTGCAGACCGATTCTTCCCGCTATGCCAAGGCTGCCCTCAGCGGCTTCGTCAGTCCGAACCCCGCCGCCCCCGTCGCCGTCGCCCTCGGAAAGGCGTCCCGTCTTTTCAGGGGCAGCCGGGCCCACTCAAAACTGCTGACCACCCTGTCGCTGGGAGCTTACGGGAAGAGCGTCCCCGACCGGAAAACGGACCTGGACTGGCTGTCTTATAACGAGGACAACGTGCGGAAATATATCGCGGATCCCCTGTGCGGAGCCGAGTTCACCGTCGGCAGCTACTGCGCGCTGTTCAATCTGCTCAACCGCATGGCCAAACCCGGCGCTTACCGCGGTGTGAATGCGGATATGCCCGTTCTGCTGATTTCCGGAAAGGACGATCCCTGCACCGGCGGCGAAAAGGGCCGGGCAGCCAGCCGCTCCGTTCTGGAAAAGGCAGGTTTCCGGAACATCTCCGTAATCACCTATGACCGTATGCGCCACGAGATTCTGAACGAGGACGGCCGGGAAACGGTTTACCGGGATCTGCGGGGCTTCTTCCTCAGCGACCCGCCCCGGCCGGAAAAGAAAGGGTAACCGAAACACCGGGAAGTGTACCGCGAAAAAGCTGATTTGCAACGCGCGGAAAAATCGGTTAAAATTGGAAAAAACAGGGTTGTATTTCAGTTCATACATTGGTTATAAAGAAAGGCTGGAACAGCAAAATGAAAAGCATTTCCTTCAAAGACAGTAAAAAATTTCGTATGCTGCTGGCGCTTCTGCTGGCCATGGTGATGCTGCCCTTCGGCTGCCTGGGAGAGTCTTCCGCGACAGCAACCGTCGGCATCGAAAGCCTGTTCGATAACGACGAATATTACCCCTGGCTTTACAGCGACGATGAGGAAGAGGGAGCCGTCTCGGATGAGGTGCTGGCCCTGATGAACCTGCTCTTCCTGCATGAATATAACTCTTCGATTGCGCTGTGGTGCCGGCAGGAAGCGGAGAAGCTTCCCGAAGACTCCGCTTCTCGGAAGGAATACGAGAATTTCGCGGTCATCCTGCAAAGCCCCCTGCCCGGAAGGCCTACGGAAGAGGAAAGCAAGGCTTTTTCTGAACAGTACCTGTCCAACATCAGCAGCCAGCTCCAGGAGGATGCGGTAAACTACTACCGCCGCTGCGTCGCGACAGAACCGTCGATCACCGCTGACCTGTTCGAAATCGCGGAACAAATCGGAACAGAAATGTTCGGTGTCGAATTCCGGCTCAAATCCGCCGGAGAAACATCGGGAGGCGTCTGCCGGATCGCGGATAAAATCACCGAATATTACGATACGGCTGCAGCGGCCGGCGCCCCGATCACCTACCGGGAGGCCGCCGAAATGGTCACGGATATCATCCGGTATACCCAGCTGGGCACGCCGGATACGCTGGTGTATAATTATTTGTATACAAAGACACTGCTCGAGGCAAAAGGCTACAAATTTATCAAGGTCAAGAACACATGGCAGACCTATACGGTCAAAACGCCTTACCGCGGTGTGAACGTCAAGGTGCAATCCCCTTATGACGGAATTATTTTTGAACTGCAGTTCCATACAGCGGAAAGCCTTGTGGTCAAAATGGCGGAGCACGTCACCTATGAAGTCGTCCGGGATCCGAGAACTCCCGTGGAGGAGAAAGCAAAGCTGCAGAAAGAGTCCTATGAATTTTATGACCGCCTGACCGAGCCGGAAGCCATCGAGCTCGTCCGTTAAGCGGTTCAGATCAGGCAGGAGCAGAATGATGGAAAAGATGAAAAAACCAGCCGTCCCATCCCGGGAAGAACCGGAATACGAGTATTACGTCTGGCCGGAAAGAAGGTTCCTCATCCGGGTCAGCATGGCAGCCGTGGAGCTGTTCTGTCCGCTTTCGGAGGAGCAGTGGCAGGCCAGGCCGGCCCTGGAGGGCATCCGTTACGGAAGCGGCGATTTTGATGAATATGTCCGCGTCGGAGAGGAAGAAGCCATGTCCTGTGCCGCGCGGTTCCGGGAAGCGGCAATAAAACAGGCCCGGGAATGAAGCGGCGTCCGCCTTCACTCCCGGGCTGATGATCCGGATTGTTTCCCTTCTTTGTACCAACTGAAATCAGGCTTCGTCTGCCTTCGCCCAGTGCAGCGCGCATCCAACCGCCCTGTGCCATCCGGCGAGCAGTTCTTCCCGCCGCTCTGCGTCCATCTGCGGCGTAAACTCCGTATCCACATGCCATCCTGCGGCAGTCTCTTCCAGATTCCCGTAAACGCCCACCGCCAGCCCGGCCAGCAGCGCCGCGCCCAGCGCGGTGGTTTCCAGCACGGCGGGCTGCTGCACCGGCACGCCGATCATATCCGCCTGGAACTGCATCAGCAGCCTGTTGGAACTTGCTCCGCCGTCCACCCGCAGGGCGGCGCTTTCTTTTCCGCAGTCCTGCACCATGGCGGCAAACAGGTCCCGGCTCTGGTACGCGATGCTTTCCAGCGCGGCCCGCACAACATGGGCGCGGCCCGTTCCTCTGGTCATGCCCACCAGCGTGCCCCGGGTGTACATATTCCAGTAAGGCGCCCCCAGCCCGGTGAACGCGGGAACCAGATACACCCCTTCCGTATCGGGGATGGATGCGGCGATCCCCTCCGTTTCCCGCGCGTTGCCGATCATGTGCATTTCATCCCGCAGCCACTGGATCGTGGCCCCGCCCATGAAAACGCTGCCTTCAAAGGCGTAGGTGGGTACACCGTTCAGCCGCCAGGCCATAGTCGTCAGCAGGCCGGACCTGGAAAGGCGGAATTCTTTCCCTGCGTTCATCAGCATGAAGCAGCCGGTGCCGTAGGTGTTCTTGACATCCCCTTCCCGGAAGCACGCCTGCCCGAACAGGGCGGCATGCTGGTCCCCCGCCAGGGCGGCTACGGGAATACGTACCCCCAGCAGGTCTTCCCGCAGCATTCCCACCACATGGGCGGTATCCACCACTTCCGGCAGAATCTCCCGGGGAATATCCAGAATGGACAGCAGTTCGTCGTCCCATTCCTGGGTGTGCAGATTAAACAGCATGGTCCGCCCGGCATTCGTGGCGTCCGTCACATGCGGATGTCCCTCCACCAGGTTCCAGGCCAGATAGGAATCCACCGTGCCGAAGCAGATTTCTCCCTTCCTGGCCCGGTCCCGCAGCTGCAGTTCGTCCAGCAGCCACTTGATTTTGCTGCCTGAGAAATAAGCGTCCGGCACCAGCCCGGTTTTCTCCCGGATCAGGTCGTTATACCCATCCGCCGTCAGCTGTTCGATAATCGGCGCGGTGCGCCGGCACTGCCATACGATGGCGTTGTACAGGCACTTTCCCGTATCCCGTTCCCACAGGAAGGTGGTTTCCCGCTGGTTCGTAATGCCGATGGCTGCGATTTCAGCCGGGTCGATCCCGGCCTTCCGCACGGCGGCCCGCAGCGACTCGATCTGCGTGGACAGGATTTCGGCGGGATCGTGCTCAACCCATCCCGGCTGCGGATAATGCTGGGTGAACTCCTGGGACGCGGCGGCCACCATATGCCCCTCAAAGGTGAATACCACCGCCCGGGAACTGGTGGTTCCCTGGTCCAGGGCCACCAGATACCGCTTGTTCATATACGGGCCGGCCGGTATGCCCTCCCCCTGGCTCGTTTCGCAGGCCATGGGCGGAAGGGTGTTTCCCGGGAAAAGCAGCATCGGAAAGCTCTTCCCCGGCAGCTTCTGAAACTGCCGCCGCGCCCGGCTGGTGCATGTTTTGTTTTCATTGCCTTTGGATTCCGGCATGGTCTGTCTCCTCCTTCTGCTGCGTCTCCCGTTTGTTGCGTATTTTGCCTGCGTCCGGGGCTTTCCGATACGGATCGGTGCTTCCGTCAATAATGGGTGAGATACCAGTAGGTGACCGAGCCGGGAGCGTCATCGGTGCCGTTCTTCATGGCGAAGAAGTAATCCAGCAGGCCGTAGGCGGGCATGTCCGCCCCTTCCACGTTCCATGCGCGCAGCCTGATCTGCAGCGAGGCCTGTACGTTCAGTTTATACCCTTCCAGGATGTCGGTAATCACCTTCACAACGCTGTCTCTTCTTTCCGGTGTGTCGAAGAACATCACGTTGTATTTGACCTCGCCCGCCAGGTCGCTTTCCCGGTCGCGCCAGATATACAGGGAAACCTTCACCGGTTCCTCTCCGTTCTCCCGCATGGCCGCGCTGGTCCTGTAAGCCAGGATTTCGTCCGTTTTCCTGTTCAGGAGCAGGTACACCAGCGGCTCGTTCCCGTCCGCCGCGGTTTCAGGCGTATGCCCCAGCCAGAACCGCTGCCAGCCGTCTTCGTTTCCGTCTTCCGCGATGCCTTCCAGGATGCTGCCGCGGGGCAGGTCCTCGTCTTCTGCTTCCCCGCCCTCCAGCGCGTAGCCGTTGATCTCTTCCGGGTCCGCGGAATACATGCGGAGGACTCCCTCCGCCAGCTTGTCCGTCAGCCAGCTGCCGGAAACCTCATGCAGGTAGAGTTCGAAGTCCGCCAGCGTCGGCAAGGTGAACGTTCCGGTCGTGAAATCCAGCGATCCGTTGGAACCCACCGGCACGACGGGATTCCGGAAAGCTTCCTGGTTCATCGCGGTAAATACTTCAATATGCTGGCTTCCGGCGCTTTCGCGGACCCTGCCGCTGACCGTCTCCGAAACATAGTCCAGCCGCCCGCTGCGGTAGAGCCGGATCGCGTCCGGCAGCAGGGTCACATCCTGCGCGGTCAGCTCGTTCGTCCACAGGAAGCATTTCTTCAGCTGGTCGTCCGTCAGGGCTGTATTGTTTTCAAGCGGCATCTCCCGCTGCAATTCGAAGATCGCGTCCGCGGCCTTGCTCTTTTCGTGTTCGTAGCGGACTTTCGCGATCGGGTCGCGGCCGTTCTTCCGTTCCCGGATTGTAATCACGGGAATGTGCGCGCTGCCGAGGAGGGAACCGTGGTGGTCATCCGGGTCGGTGTCGTTACCGTCGCAGAAGTCGCACTCGGAGTCTGCCTTGTAGTTCTGCTTGTCCTCGGTGTCATAGACGACGGCATACCCGCTGCAGACGGCGTCGCGGTTCTGCGTAATGTCGCGGGAAGCGCTGTGGGAGAAGAGGCCGAACAGTACGTTCACCCGGGATGTATCGTCGCTCAGGACCCGGGCGTACATGTTCCCCTTCAGTTCAATGTCAGCCTCCTCGTATCCGGCCGGCGTATAGGAGTGGGAGTCCGCGATCTGTTCAAGGAAGGTTCCGTCGTTGCCGCTCTCGTGGTCAAAGTGGGAAAGCAGGGAGGTTTTGTTTGCCGTAAACTGCGCGTTGTTCACTTTGAGAAGCGCCTGGCCGTTGAAATTGTTGACGGAATTGGTATAGCAGAGCGCACCGGCGGCGCTGCCTTCCGAATGGGTTCGCGCCTTCACGTGCATACCGGACAGCCTGGCCGTAATATCGATATCGCCCGGGCTGTTAAATACGGACTTCCTGTCGCCGCCCAGCGCGGTATCGTTGATGTTGACCCGGCTGATTACGTCCAGCTCATTCTCGGCGTTGCTGTCCGGTTCGACGCCGGCGCCCGACGAGTCCACGGTCGCCACGGTTTCAATCCCGGTACCGGTGGACGCGTGGATCTTCAGCTCGTCCCCGGATTTCATGGTGACCGCGGTCATGTCGATCGTGTTCCGGGCATAGCTGGTCGTCTTGGCATACGATTTGGAGGCATCGACAACGCCGGACGGATTCTCATCAGCATTGGTTGTGATGCTGTCGTTTCCTCCCAGGTTTGTATTGATGGCCAGTTTTCCCCCGGAATCAATGTTCACGCCGGAAGCCAGGGAAACCGTCATCCGGCGCTTCAGGTTGTTGTAGGCTTCCGCCCTGTTTCCGCTGAGCAGGCTGAAGGATCCGTGATACTTGCTTCTCGCGGTCATGTTGGCCTGGCTGTAGCCCAGGATCTGCAGGTTGCCGCCGCTCTGCAGGCTTGTACCGCTGCCCAGCCGGATGATGTTGTCCTCCTGCAGGTCGTTCTGCCCCTTCATCCTGCCGATGTTCAGGATAATGCCTGTGCTTTCGGCATCCACAATGGAGGTGGCTCCCATCTCCGTCCAGCTGTAAATATCCATGTCTCCGGCGGAAACCAGTTCCGTTTTCCCGCCGATATTGACCGCCGTGTCCGCATAGGTGTTCGTACGCTGGGTGGAGGTCTCCACGGAATCCAGGGACCAGGAGGTGCCTTTCTCCAGGTTCGCCTGCACGTTCATGAGGTTCTTCGCGAGGATGCTCAGGGTTCCCGCGTTCAGGATGACACCGTCCTGGATGTCCACCCTGGACGTCTGGGCGTTGTTGTCCGCGCCGATATCGGCGGTAATCTCGGAGCTTCCGCCGTCGATCGCGGAATAATTGCCGGGTACGCCGCCCAGGGCATTGGAAACGGTGTTGGTAACGGCGCTGACGGATGCGTCGCCGGTAACGTACACCGCCACATTCTTCAGGGAAGCGGTAAAGTGGTCGGAGCTGGCGGACGAAGCCTGCAGGTTGCCCAGGGTGCTCAGTGCGATCTCCTTCGCCCCGTTGCTGGAGGCGTAGGCATTGCTGGCATCCATGACGCCGTCTTCCGTATCCATCCCTGCCAGCACGGTCAGCCGCCCGGCTTTCAGGGTCGTATTGATTCCCGTGGAGTCCCTGCTGCCTGAAATGGCAGCCAGGCTGGTCATGCGTTCCCTGGCCGTGGCGGAGCTGATTTCTTCGTCGAGCAGGGAGATGGAAATGCCCCTGTCTGAAACGCCGGCATTGCCGACGCCGGCGGCTGCCTCCGCCTTCCGGGTCAGGGAGTTCAGGGTAATATTCCCGGACGCATCCAACGTCGCTTTGTCCAGGCTGATATAGGCCTGCTGGATCGTCCGCTGGTCGGCATTGGCGTAGTTTGCCGCCACCTTCGCGGCGGCTACGGTAATCTTGGCCGGTTTGATGTCCGCGCTGACGCTGTTGCTGCCATCCGCCCGTACGGTGACATTCTTCGCTTTCACGGTGCCGTTCGCCGCGTTCAGGATCGCGTTGGCAAAGGCGGTGCTGCGGGCGGTGGCAAGATTGACCTTCACGTCCAGTCCGGCCACATCCGCGCCACCCGCTGAGGGCGTCACGTCCGCCGCGGCGGAGATGCCGTAACCGGTGGTTACCTGGATGTCCCCGTTCACTTCAGCGCCGTCGTTCAATGTCAGGCTGTTGCGGAATTCATCCTGGCTGTAGGCCACACCCTGGATGATGCCGGCGGCAATGGCGCTGAAGTCGGAATTGGAAATCAACGCATCCGTACTGCTGGAGGCATTGTTCACCGCGTTGAGGGATTTGGTCTTCAGGCCGCTGGCGGTGGCGTCCAGGATTGCCCTGCTGCGGCCGTAGGCCGCGCCGGCTCCGGACCGGGCGGTGAGCAGTCCGCCCCCGCCGGTCGTCATGTCGGTATGGGCTGCCGCGTCGTGTTCCACTTCAAAGTAAACCTTGTCCGAGGTTACATCCTTCAGGTCCGCCGTGACGCTGGCCTCAGAATCGTTCACGGCCACCGCCGCGTTGGCCGCCATGGCTACCAGGCCGATATCCAGCCCGATGATGCCGGCGTCCGCCCGGGTAGTGTCATAGCTCTGGACATAGATGACGGAGGAAGCCTTCACGGTGTTGTCCCCGGCCAGGACCGCCCGGTTCTTCGTGCGGTTCCGCGCGATGGCCGTATTGATGCCGTTGGCAACC